>Ga0189286_100112_pt1 | contig 52124 bp, 52 predicted proteins | sample UW69minimetaG_FD_130330 | JGI IMG/M metagenome (GOLD analysis project Ga0189286, IMG submission 130330) | Marine microbial communities from the Costa Rica Dome - UW69 mini metaG | ecosystem: Environmental > Aquatic > Marine > Oceanic > Photic zone | place: Costa Rica: the Eastern Pacific...
CGATAGAACGTCTGTTCAGTTATCTGCACCTGTCTGATTGCATCAATGCGCGGCATCCCTTGGCCGCACAGTACCTCAACCTGCCGTAACTTAGTGACAATCTCTTCCGGTTTATGACGCTTGCTTCCCATGTTTGATCCTCCGTTTCCTAACTATAGGGGCGGACCACTTCTGTGGGGGAGGATCACGTAAAATATGCGTAATGAGGTATACAGAATTGTCCGATTTACCAACACTCTTTTGACATATGGACTACTGAAAAACCCGCTAATTCCCTTATTTATACGGGATTTTGGTATAAAAGCTGTCATATTGTGTTTGAAGGATGGTGCCCCCGGCCAGACTCGAACTGGCACGGGCATACGCCCAAGAGATTTTAAGTCTCCAGTGTCTACCATTCCACCACGGGGGCACGCTGCCTTCCTAGGCCGTTCGTGCGCGGGCGGCAAGGGTCAGATGTCGGTGCCTTCGGGCTCTGTCAGGAATCTGCGCTCGGAGAGCCACGGGTTGAGCTCTAGCGCGTCGCGAATAGCGTCTTCGCCTTCGGGTCTGCGGCCCATTCCGATGAGGGTCATTCCGCGACCGGAAATTGCGCCAATGTGGTTTGGAATGATCTCTAAGGTGCGATCGAGGTCGGCCAAGGCACCGTCGTAGTCTTTGGCTAGAAATTGCGCGAAGGCGCGTTGATTGTATCCTTCGGCGTAGTCTGGGCAGTACGCCACTAGTTCATCAAGGACTGCCTTCGACCCATCAAAGTCAAAGGTGGAAATCAACCGCATGCCTTCGTCCAAAAGGGCTTGCGCCTTTTGATCAGGTGCATCCGTCCACAGCGCCCAGAGCTGGCCAGTCAACGACCGCGCCTCAAGCTGAGACGAAGATTTATATTGAGACACAAGGTTTTGTATCGCGTCCGTATGATTTGGCGCGGGCGGGCAGCTTTCGGCGGATGCGGCAGAAGCCGCGAAGAGGGCAGCGATGATTAGTCTCATGCTCTAAGGGTGGACCAAAATGTAGGTCCGTCAAGTCCACGATGACGGGGGCGTCTGTGGCAAACTCGCCCAAGAGGTTTTGCGACCTTGACCATTCGCCCACGCTTATCGAATGTGGCGCCATGTTTCCGATCCGAGATCATAACCCCGCTGAACGCACCCCTTATGTGACCTACACGCTGATTGCGCTGAATGTGTTCATCTTTCTTGTCACTCTTTTGACCGCTCAGGATGAGCGTGCACTCAGCATGCTCTACTACGACTACGGTATGATCCCTGCCCGATTGACGAATGGTGAAGGGCAGCTGGGTATCCTAACGGCGATGTTCATTCATGCAGGCTTTTGGCATCTTGGCGGCAATATGCTGTTCCTCTGGATTTTTGGCGACAACATGGAAGATCAGATGGGCCATGTGCCGTTTCTGGTATTTTATCTGGTGTCCGGCGTTGCGGCCAGCATGGCCCACTATGCTTTGGCGCCGGGATCACCGGTCCCACTCGTTGGGGCGTCGGGGGCAATTGCGGGGGTGATGGGGGGCTATCTGTTGCTCTTTCCAAAAGCGCGCGTCGATATCTTCTTGTTCCTGATAATCTACATACGGATTTTCCCGATCCCGTCTTGGATCATGTTGGCGCTGTGGTTCGCCATGCAGATTTTCTATGGCGTTGGGACAGGCACCGAAGGTGGCGTGGCCTATTGGGCGCATGCAGGCGGGTTTGTTGCCGGTTTGCTGCTCACGCTGCCGCTTTGGCTAAAACGCGGCGGTCGGCAGTTCTGGAACAGGACGGAAGGACATCCAGATCATCCGGACGCACGGTATCCGATGATAGAATCCCGATTCCCAAAAGTGACGCGGAATAAGATCTAGCTGCCCTTACGGATCACTTTTGCAAATGTATCGAAGATCGGCTCATTCGCACAAATTAACGCACCGTCGTTAAGAACATCGCCTTCTGGGTTCATTGCTTCGATCAACCCGCCTGCTTCTTTGAGAATGACGATCCCCGCCGCAATATCCCAAGCGTTCAACCCACGTTCCCAGAACCCGTCGTAGCGACCAGCAGCGACGTAAGCGAGGTCAAGCGATGCAGCGCCGAACCGACGGACACCTGCACAGGCCGGAAGGAGGCGCGCGAGGTCTTGTAGGGTTTCAGGCAGGTCTGGGCGACCAGAGAATGGCAGGCCGGTAGCAAAAATGGCTTCAGCCATCCGGTGGCGACCGGAGACGCGGAGACGAGCTTCGTTCACAAACGCGCCAAAACCTTTCTCGGCATAGAACATCTCATCCTTCACCGGATCATAGATCACACCGGCGACAATCTGACCTTTGTGTTCCAATGCAATAGACACGGCCCAATGCGGGAGCCCGTGCAAAAAGTTCGTCGTTCCATCAAGCGGATCAACGATCCAACGACGAGTCGGGTCCTTGCCCTCAATCTCTGCGCCTTCTTCGCCCAAGAACCCATAGGTCGGGCGGGCTTCCATCAGCTCTTCGCGGATGGTTTCTTCGGCTTGTTTGTCGGCGCGGCTGACAAAGTCGCCCGGGCCTTTGGCACTGACCTGCAGGTTCTCTACCTCGCCGAAATCCTTCAACAGGCCGCGCCCCGCTTTGCGCGCGACTTTCATCATAACGTTCAGATTTGCAGAGCCTGCCATTGGAATGGTCTTTCGATGTTCGGGTCAGAGCCGCGCTATAGGCGGTCTGCCGCGTTTGAGCAAGCCGCCTTTCACGCTGCTACCGCAAGGCAGCTATGCGTGCGCGTCTCGCATCGGACGTTGCAATTTAACCGCCTCTTGCCGCGCAAGGCGGAGGAGATGCGCCATGTAAGGCAAACCCGTATCTTCGGATCGTGTGGCCGCATAGAGCCTGCGGGTGATGCCCTTATCGGTTAGAGGACGCGTCACATAGTCCGAATTGTATCGCACTTCACGCACCACCCAATCTGGCAGGACCGCGACGCCTCGGTTAGATGCGACGAGGAGGAGGATCACGGCTGTGAGTTCAACTTGCCGTACCTCTGCTGGTTCCACTCCCGCCGGCATGAGAAGTTGTGAAAACACATCAAGGCGGGATCGCTCGACCGGATAGGTGATCAGTGTTTCGCCCTCAAAGTCAGAAGCTTCGATGAATTTCTTTTGCGCCAATGGATGCTGAGATGAAGCGACAAAAACAGGTTCATAGTCGAAAATCGGAGTGAAATCTGTTTCATCGATGTCCTCTGGGTCCGAAGACACCACAAGATCGACCTCTTCCCGCTTCAAGGCCGGTAGAGCATCGAAGGCCAAACCGGGGCGAATATCGACGTCCACCTCGGGCCACGCTTTCCGGAATTCCTCCAGCACAGGGAACAGCCATTCGAAGCAAGCGTGGCATTCGATTGCGATGTGAAGACGCCCAGCACTTCCCGCGACCAGCCCTTCGAACTCGGCCTCTAAGGCTGCCACTTGCGGCAAAATCGTCTCTGCCGCTGCCAGCATCTTGAGACCCGCTGCAGAGAGGCGGAGCGGTTTCGTGCGCCTGACGAACAATTCGACGCCCGCCTGATCCTCGATCCCTTTGATCTGATGGCTCAGAGCGGATTGCGTGATGTTGAGCATGTCGGCCGCCCGCGCCAGCCCGCCGGTGTCGTGAATGGCTTTGATCGTTCTTAGATGTCGAAACTCAATATGCACCCCAACAAACCTCATAATGTTTCTGAGAGTTATGAATTTGCTTCATAGAGGTGTGTTTGCGAAAGAACAAGCAACCGCACATGAGGACCGATCCATGACCCAACCCGCCGTCAGCTTTGAATTCTTCCCACCCAAATCGCTCAAAGCATCTTTTCGTCTGTGGGAGTGTGTGTCGACATTGGCACCATTGGACCCAACTTTCGTTTCGGTCACCTACGGCGCAGGCGGCACGACACGGAAGTTGACCCACGAAGCTGTAGTCGCATTGCGCGATCAAATGGATTTGCCAGTTGCGGCACATCTAACTTGCGTGGACGCAACACGCGTCGAAACCGATAAGATTTTGGATGGGTATGCCGCAGCAGGGGTGACGGATATTGTCGCGCTAAGGGGGGATGCGCCGAAGGGCACAAATGCGTTCACACCCCATCCAGAGGGCTTCCAAGATTCCATTGAGCTGATTGAAACGATTGCCAAACGCGGCACATTCAATATCACGGTCGGCGCATATCCCGAGAAACATCCTGAAGCCGCCTCAACGAAAGCGGACATCGAATTTCTAAAACGTAAGGTAGATGCAGGTGCAACGCGCGCGATCACGCAATTCTTTTTTGAGGCAGAGACCTTCTTTCGGTTCCGCGATGCTTGTGCGGATGCAGGCATCACGGCCCCTATTCTTCCGGGCATCCTGCCTGTCGAGAATTGGGCCGGCGCAAAGAAGTTTGCGGAAAGCTGTGGCACATCTATCCCGCCCTTAATTGCAGACGCCTTTGCCAACGCCGAGCGCGATGGCACCTCCGATCTGCTCGCGACGGCTCTGGCGTCCGAGCTGTGTGACGACTTGATCCAAGGCGGTGTGGAGCACCTGCATTTCTACACGTTGAACAAACCCGAATTGACCCGTGACGTGTGCCATGCGCTCGGCGTGACGCCAAAAGCGCGGTTGCAAAAAGTAGCGTGACGCGGCAGCGTCTCCGAAAAGACTATCGGAGGCCAAATGTTCACCGCCACATCCATAGACCAACTGCCCGAGCTTGAGGACGTCAAAGCAATCTCGGGCCTCGAATTCATGCAAAAGATGCTGGCAGGAGAGATCGCGCGGCCGCCGATTAGCGGGCTGTTGAACTATCAAATTGATACCGTCGAGCCTCAGAAAGTGATCTTTCGTGGGACGCCCGAGTTCGAACACTGCAACCCGCTGCGCGGTATTCACGGCGGTTGGTATGGCACGCTATTGGACAGCTGCATGGCCTGCGCTGTGATGACGACTGTCCCTCAAGGTTCGGTCTATACGACTCTGGAATATAAAATAAATATCACCCGCGCTCTGCCGATCGGGACCGAAATCCTCGCCACCGGTATCGTAGATCATGCAGGACGCAGCACAGGTGTGGCCCACGGCGAAATCCGTGGCGCAAAGGACGGAAAGCTTTATGCGACAGGCTCAACGACCTGCCTGATTATGAAGCTGCCAAACTGATCGTCTTTTGACCTAATATACTTCCGCCGGAGGCATCCGCCCTATCCGGCTTCCGAACCGATCGGGATAGCATCCCGCGCATCATCTGTCACATCCCCTGCTATCGTTCGATGCAGGCTCTCTGACCGGCAGACCCCAATCTTGCGTTTGCGCCGATGCAAGAACAGTTTTGACCACCCATGCCAACGCCCAATCGACGGGGTTTCGACGTCCTGCGGGTAGCGATTTTTCCATCCCTCTGGAAGCGGCATTCCAACCTGCTCCAACTGTTCCAACATCCAGACCAGCGGAATATTAGACAGCGGTCGGTACCGATGCGACGGGCCAACCTGTCCGCCAATATCGGCGTGGGTTCCTTTGAACCACACTTGCTCCATCCGGCCTTGCCATTCGACCGGACACATCCACATCACCGGCGCGTAAGCCATCCGGGTTTCGTCGCGGGCCACAGCGTGAAAGCCGTTGCGAATGGAGGGACCAAGCGCATGGTTGTGAAACGCGTGTTTGCGCATCGTCCAGCGCCAGATCAACGGGAACCGAAAACCCAGCGCTTTGACCGTGTCCCAAACCGCCACGGCTTCAATCGGAGCGTCGTCATGGCAATAGCACCGGAATTCGGCTGCGGCTTGCGATGTCGCTCCCGCTTGGTAGTGGCGATAGGCAGTGCGGATATTGCTGACTGTGGCTGCCTCTGGCTTCAAAAGGCCGACCAAATCCAAAACACCCGCGAGGGAACGAACCGCATAAGCGCCTCTGGAATAACCAATCAGCACGATCTTGTCGCCTGGCCTGTAGCGGCTCGCCAAAACACCATACGCGCGGCGGATTTGACGATTGATGCCCTTGCCCGTCATCACATCCCACGTGCCGCGCCAATCCTGCCATTGAATGCCTGCTTCATAGTAGATCGACAGATCGCCGCGCGACCCAACCTCTCGCAAGAGTTGGTAGGTGAGCCCCGCATTTGTCTCGCAGCCAGGCATTAGGCTGGAGGCCGTTCCATCCAAGATAATCACATGCGTGGCGTGGCCCCGAACCACCCGTGGTCCGGTTTCTTGTGTTGGGCCCCTTCCTAAGAGGCCAAGGACCCAATCACGAAGCGACACTGTCCGCCTGAGCGTCTTGCAACGCTGTCCAAACCCGATGCGGCGTATAGGGCAAATCGAGTTGACGCACGCCCGCATCCCAAAGCCCATCCAGCACAGCATTGGTCACAGCCGCGATTGCGCCAACTGTCCCCGCTTCACCGCAGCCTTTCATACCGAGCGGATTATAAAGCGACGGTGTGCCTTCGGTCGTAAAGTCAATCATGGGAAGATCATCGGCGCGTGGCATCGCATAGTCCATAAAACTTGCCGTGAGCAGCTGTCCGTCTTCATCATAGACCACATGTTCGGTCAGAACCTGACCCAAACCCTGCGCGACGCCACCATGCACTTGACCCGCAACGATCATTGGGTTGAGAAGATTCCCAAAGTCATCCACGACCGTGTAGCGAACCACATCGGTGCCCCCCGTTTCGGGGTCGATTTCCACTTCGGCGACATGGGCGCCATTGGGAAAACTCCGATCATCCAAGGTAATTGTTGCAGAATGGCGCAAAAGTTCGGTTTGGCCTGCATCCTCGGCCAGCTCTGCCGCCTCTAGCATCGTAGGCGACAGATTTGAACCGGCGATCCGGAACCGTTCGTCGTCAAAACTCACATCATCAACCGACACACCTTCTTGTTCGGCAAGGAACGCGGAAAAAGATGCGACCATCTGCTCGACTGCGGCCAGTGTTGCGGTGTTCTGCACGGTACCGGACCGGGACCCACCTGTGCCGCCGCCTGTCGCGATTCGGTCGCTGTCCCCTTGCACAACGGAAATCTTATCAACGGGTATGCCTGATTGATCCGCGAGGTATTGCGCATAGACCGTCTCGTGCCCCTGCCCGTTGGATTGTGTACCGACAAAGATCAAAGCTCCGTCATTTTCAAACTCGACGGTTGTGGTTTCCGTCGGAGCGCCCAATATGCTCTCGATGTAGTAGCACAGACCGATGCCACGGTATTTGCCAGCACGCGCACTCGCATCCTTGCGCGCTTTGAAACCGGCCAAGTCTGCTTCTTCCGCGGCTTTGTCTAAGACACGCTCAAAATCACCGACGTCGTACGTTACTTTGCTAACCGAGGTGTAAGGGAATTGGTTCGGCTGGATGAAGTTTTTGCGCCGCAACTCCCATGGATCAACGCCCAATTGCCGCGCCGCTTCGTCCATCGCGCGTTCCAAAATGAAAATCGCCTCTGGGCGACCCGCGCCTCGGTATGCGTCGATTGGGGTCGTGTTGGTATAGACGCCGCGCGTCCGCATGTGTGCGTTTTGAACGTCGTAGGTGCCCATCAAAACTTTGGAAAACAAATCTGTTTGAATGTTTTGCGCAAACGTCGAGTTGTATGCACCCATGTTGATTAGGTTATCGACTTTGTAGGCAATCAACTTGTTGTTCTGGTCAAACCCAAGTGTCGCCGCGGTCATAAGGTCGCGTCCGCCATTGTCCGTCAACATGCCTTCGGTGCGTTCGGACATCCACCGTACCGGGCGTTGCAATTTGCCCGCTGCATAGGCCACGAGAATGGTTTCCCCGTAGTGCATGGCCTTCATGCCAAAGCCGCCGCCGACATCAGGGTTCGTGACACGGATATCCTCTTTCGGAATGTGCAGTTGGCGTGCGAGCTCGCTTTTGGTGCCCCAAACACCTTGTCCATTGACCGCCACGTGCAGACGACCGTCTTGGAGTTCAGCATAACAGCCACGCGGTTCCATCGCGTTGCAGATGATCCGATTGTCATAAACATCGAGTTCCACAACTCGCGCCGCATCGCTCAGCGCTTGTTCGGTCTCTTCTTTGCGACCCAAATCCCAGTCGAAAACAAGATTGTCGGGCGCTTCCTCGTGGATCAACTCTCCGCCGATTTCCAGTGCAGTATGGGCGGGCAGATCATCAATATCGATGTCGATTGCATCGGCAGCATCTTTGGCCTCCGACAAGCTGTGCGCGATGATCATTGCGATCGGTTCGCCGACATACCGAACCCGATCTTTGGCCAGAAGCGGCCGGAGCGGGTCCGCACCCTTTGAACCATCAGATTGCGTCACGAGCGAGCCGGACATCTTAAGGTTCACGCCATCGGCTTCGAGATCAGCGACCGTGACGATCAATTCAACACCCGGCATGTCGCGTGCGTCGTCTGCGTAGATCCCCTTGATTTCGCCATGTCCGTAGGTGGAGCGGAGAAAGAAAGCATAGAGAGCACTTTCTGGCGCGAGGTCATCCACATAGCGGCCTTGACCGGTTAAAAACCGGCGATCTTCAAACCGTTTGACCGGCTGGCTCTTTCCAAACTTTTCCATGTGCTGCTCCGCCATTTGCTTAGGTCGGAACCTAATCACTGAGGCACGACTGTCCAGTGCGAAGGCTGTCGTTTCTTGGCAAGACATGTCGCGGAATCAGCGCTCAAGTGACCTTATCTCGATGGGAGTTCGAAATATGAGCAATCTAGGTCATGTTACCGCAGAACAAGCCGCATCCTACCGCGAACACGGGTACCTCTACCCAATCCGCGCGATGACAGAGGATAACGCCGCTGACTTCCGCGCACGTGTGGAAGCGTTGGAGGCTGAATGGCTCGACAATGGGCTGCCCTTGCCCTTGAACACATACAAACGGGTCAACGCGCAGATCGTTATGCCGGTCGCGCATGAGTTAGGATGTCACGAAGGCATCTTGAACGCTGTCGAAGGTGTCTTGGGACCGGACATCATGCTCTATTCGGTCGAATTTTTGATCAAAGAGCCGAACACAAAGACCGTGGTCACGATGCACCAAGACCTGACCTATTGGGGCATGGGCGAAATTGATGGGCTGACAACGGCTTGGCTGGCCCTGTCTCCGGCGACAAAGGCAAGCGGGTGCATGGATGTCGTTTCCGGCAGCCATAAAAACCCGATCTTGCCGCATGAGGATACCTTCGACGGAAACAACCTCCTGTCACGAGGACAAGAAATTCGGGTCGATGTTGCGGAGGAAGACAAGGTTTCGATGGAGCTGCGGCCGGGCGAAATCAGTTTCCACCATGGGCTGACAATTCATGGCTCTGGCCCAAATTCGTCAGATGACCGACGGATCGGAGTCGCCATCCGCTATCTCATTCCAGAAATTGCGAAAAGCGGTGGCGAACGGGATTTCGCGCATTTGGCGCGTGGCAAGGATGATCACGGGTTGTGGGCGCCGTACCGTGTACCGCAGGTTGCTTTCGAAGCAGACGCATTGAAGCAATATGATGCGGTGAGACAGCTGCAAACGCAGGTGATGATGAAAGGCGCGAAAAAGGACAGCGCCATATATGAGAAGGCAGGCTGATGGATCAGGTCAAATTCACTCAGATGAAGGATGGCGACAAGGAAGACTACGACTTTCTGACGGCACATGAGATCGAGCACACAAAGGGCACCGCGGATCGGTTGTTGAAGGCTCTGGTGGATTTAGATGAAGGCCTGTCAGGCTATCAGATCACCCGCCTCGGGCATTCCTTGCAATCCGCCACCCGTGCCGAGCGCGATGGGGCAGACACCGATTGGGTCGTCGCAGCATTGCTGCATGACATTGGAGACATCTTCGCACCCTATAACCATGATGAATATGCAGCCACGATCTTGAAGCCATTTGTGCGGGAGCAGGTGACTTGGGTGGTGGAGAAACACGGTGACTTCCAACTGGTCTATTACGGCGAACACGTTGGCGCGAACCCTGAGAAGCGGCAGGCCTATGCCGGGCATCCCTACTTCGAAGACTGTGCGACGTTTTGTGAACGTTGGGATCAGAGTTCGTTCGATCCTGACTATGACACCTTGCCGATTGAACATTTTGCAGAAAGGGTGCGAGAGGTGTTTGCGCGGGAACCCTATGATCCTGCGGTGATACGGGCGGGGGAGCGGGAGCCATTGCAAAGCTGATCTGACCGACCCTCCCGGAGGAGTTCTTGGGCCAAGATGAGAGAGCTTTAGCCAACTTTTGGGACGGTGTTGCGCTTTTCTGGACGAGGGCCCGTGTCGCCTTCCCACCACGCGGTTTTCCCACGAACGAAAACATCAATCTCGGCGCCTTCACCAATCTCCAAAAAGCGGTCAACATCGCCATCAAGTGTCATCTGAGGCGGCCCATCGGCCGTTCGGAAAACCATATACCCTTTTCCAGACGGGCGGCCTTTGCTGCGCCTTTCGATAATTTCATAGACTTTGGCGGTCGAGCTGTAACCGTAGCGTCTTGCGAGGACGGCGCTGTTGGCGCGGCGGCCTGTGATCCACAAGTTGAACAGCGCAAAGAGACCGATTGCACCTGCAACCCACTGCATCGTGGTGGCGGCATCTTGGCGTTCGCCCGGATAATGCTCCACAACACTCGGATTTCTCGGAAGGTATCGAACCGGTGTCGACCCTCCGACTTCGACATCATGGTAAAAGCCTGAGCCGACATCATGTTCTCGACGGTAGGTCGTTCCATCGACGATATAGGCTAAGGTCACATAGTAATCCGTGTCGTCGGTCGTCCGATGGATGCGTTTGTCGATCACCTCCGCCTCTACGGTCAGCCCATCCCGTTCAAAGATCGCAGCGGAACGGTATTGGCTCACGCTAGCAACTGTCAGCCCAATCAAAATCACCGCTGAGATCACCGCGATCCAGCCACCCGCAGCAAAGAAAATGCTGAACCAACTGCGGGGCTTGGTGCGACTGTGTTGAGCTGTGGTCATTGGGCGCGTTTCCCCCCTTTTCGTAGGTCTTTGGTTTGGGTAAACGGACCCTACTCAGACCAAGGACGCATCACAATGGCGATGGATAAGACATTTGACGCACAATCAGCCGAACCACGGCTGTATGAGGCGTGGGAAAAGGCAGGCTGCTTTTGCGCCGGGGCCAATGCAAAGCCGGAGGCGTCGACCTTCTGCATCATGATCCCACCGCCTAACGTCACAGGTGTCTTGCACGTCGGCCACGCCTTCAACAACACGCTACAGGATTTGCTGATCCGCTGGCACCGGATGCGCGGGTTCGACACGCTCTGGCAGCCGGGTCAGGACCACGCAGGCATTGCGACGCAGCTGGTTGTTGAGCGCAAGCTGATGGAAGACAGCGACATGCGCCGTACGGACATGTCGCGTGAGGATTTCTTAGCCAAGGTTTGGGATTGGAAGGCCGAAAGCGGTGGCACGATCATCAATCAGTTAAAACGCCTTGGGGCGTCTTGCGATTGGGAGCGAAACGCCTTCACCATGTCCGGTGCGCCGAATGCGCCAGAGGGCGAGGACGGCAATTTCCATGACGCGGTGCTAAAGGTCTTTGTCGATATGTACAACAAGGGCCTCATTTATCGTGGCAAACGTCTGGTCAACTGGGACCCGCATTTTGAAACAGCGATTTCCGATCTTGAGGTCGAAAATGTCGAAGTTGACGGCCACATGTGGCACTTCAAATACCCGCTCGCGGGGGGTGCAACCTATACCTACATCGAAAAGGATGAGGACGGGAATGTCACGCTTGAGGAAGAGCGGGACTACATCTCCATCGCGACCACGCGGCCTGAGACGATGCTGGGTGACGGGGCGGTTGCGGTGCATCCGAAGGATGAACGGTATGCGCCAATCGTAGGAAAACTCTGCGAAATTCCAGTGGGTCCGAAGCAACAGCGCCGTTTGATCCCGATCATCACGGATGACTACCCTGATCCTGATTTCGGGTCTGGTGCCGTGAAGATCACCGGCGCGCATGATTTCAACGACTACCAAGTCGCTAAGCGTGGCAACATTCCGATGTATTCGCTGATGGATACCAAAGGCGCGATGCGGGCTGATGGGCGTCCCTATGCGGAGGAAGCCGCGACGGCTCAGGCGATTGCTAATGGGGACGAGGATTTCGACGAGGCGAAGATCGCCGCGATGAACCTTGTGCCGGAGGAATATCGGGGCCTTGATCGGTTTGAGGCACGCAAGCGCGTTGTCGCGGACATCACCGCCGAAGGGTTGGCGGTGATGCATGAGGTCTCGCGGGTTGAGAAAAACGAGGACGGCGAAAAGGTCGAAGTGACCGAGACCGTGCCAATGGTCGAGAACAAGAAAATCATGCAGCCCTTTGGCGACCGTTCAAAGATTGTGATCGAGCCGATGTTGACGGACCAATGGTTCGTGGATGCGGAGAAAGTCGTTGGCCCCGCGCTGGATGCGGTGCGCGAAGGGCGCACCAAGATAATGCCAGAGAGTGGGGAGAAGGTTTATTTCCACTGGCTGGATAACATTGAGCCGTGGTGTATCTCTCGCCAGCTGTGGTGGGGGCATCAGATACCGGTTTGGTATGGGCCGAGCGTTGTAGCAATGGATGAATCCAATGTATTTCTCGCGAAGGACCGGGACACGTCAGAGCCTCACCAAAAACATCAGATCCTAGGTGGAAAAGGCTTTGACTACACAAAGCCTATAGCATTCTGCGCAGCAACTTTTGAGGAAGCTCGAAAGATTGCTGCCGAGCACTATGGTGGGCGTTCCGAAGAAGAAATTATCGAAACGTCTCCGCCATCCGAGCACGGAATTCTCGACTATGATCAGGCGCTGAAGCTACGACTCTACCGCGACCCAGACGTCCTCGACACGTGGTTCTCCTCTGGCCTCTGGCCCTTCGGCACGCTCGGCTGGCCGGAGCAATCGGAAGAGCTCAAGAAATACTTCCCAACGGACGTACTGATCACCGGTCAGGACATCCTGTTCTTCTGGGTCGCGCGGATGATGATGATGTCGAACGCGGTGATGGAGACCGATCCGTTCCATACCGTGTACCTCCACCAACTCGTCCGTGACGAGAAGGGCGAGAAGATGTCGAAAACGCGCGGCAACGTCATTGATCCGCTTGAAATCGTTGATGAATATGGCGCCGATGCGATGCGGTTTACACTGACACAGATGGCCGCGATGGGCGGGGTTCTGAAACTCAGCGAGGACCGGATCAAGGGCTATCGGAACTTTGGCACCAAGCTGTGGAATGCGTTTAGCTTTGCCGAGCATTACGAAATCCCCTACCCCGGCGACGCGCCGCGCCCTGACGCGCAGCTAACGTTGAACAAGTGGATCATCGGTGAGACCGCGAAGGTGCGGGAGGCTGTGGATGCCGCCTTTACTGCCTATCACTTCAACGACGCGGCCAACGCGCTTTATGCCTTTGTCTGGGGTAAGGTGTGTGACTGGTATTTGGAGTTCTCCAAACCGATCCTGCAAGGCGATGACGAAGCGGCGAAGGTGGAAACACAGGAAACCCTGCGCTGGGTGTTGGATCAATCGCTGATCCTACTGCACCCGATCATGCCGTTTATCACGGAAGAGCTATGGGGCTTCGCGGATAGTCGTGCGAAGATGCTCGTCCATGCCGATTGGCCTGAATACGGTTCTGAGCTGGTCGATGCCGACGCAGATCGGGAAATGAACTGGGTCATTTCCTTGATCGAGGGCATTCGGTCGGCGCGTGCTCAGATGAATGTGCCGGCTGGGTTGAAGATACCCGTGTTGCAGACCGCTGCGGATGAGCATGCGGTTCAGGCTTTGGCGAACAATGAAGCGCTTGTGAAGCGTTTGGCGCGGGTGGAAAGCATTACGGTCGCGGAAGAGGCACCGAAGGGCTCTTTGACCGTTCCGGCGGCGGGTGCGTCTTTTGCGTTGCCCTTGGCGGACATCATCGATGTGGACGCCGAGAAGGCGCGTTTGGGCAAGCAGCTAGAGAAGCTCAATAAAGAGCTTGGCGGTTTGCGCGGGCGTTTGAACAACCCAAAGTTCGTGGAAAGTGCGCCGGAGGCGATTGTGGCTGAGGCGCAGGCGAATTTGGCTTTGCGTGAAGAGGAAGAGGCGAAGCTGGTTGCAGCGATTGGGCGCCTAGAGGAAATTGAGTAACTAGCAACCGGGTGCCGCTTTCGGGGTTTGCCAAGGCAAATCCCCTGACGCGCACGCGGTGAAACTTTGTTTCACCGGAGAAGAGGCGAAGCTGGTTGCAGCGATTGGGCGGCTCGAGGAAATCGGTTAGAGAAGCCCCCTCCCGAGGGGAGGGTCGGGAGCTGAACCGCTTCGCCGATTTGGCGCTGACTCTTGTTGAGCCCACCGTCACTTGACACCATGCCCCATTGCAAACTCGCGCGGCCCAGGCCAAAGATTTTGCATGACCAATGACCCTCGTCTCACAAACCTCGCTGCCACGTTGCCCGCCAGCGTTCCGTTCGTCGGACCTGAAGCACAGGAACGCGCACGAAGCGCACCATTTGAAGCCCGCCTTGGCGCGAATGAAAGTGTCTTTGGCCCCTCGCCCCGCGCCATAGAAGCCATGCAGAAAGCGGCGGCGGACGTGTGGATGTACGCCGATCCCGAAAACCACGATCTGCGGCAGGCTTTGGCCGATCACCATGGAATCAGCGCTGATCACATCATGATCGACGCAGGCATCGACACACTTCTGGGCGTGCTGGTGCGACTTTTGATCACGTCGGGTGACCATGTCGTGACCTCTGCCGGAGCTTATCCGACATTCAATTACCACGTCGCAGGCTTTGGTGGGACACTACATCAAGTGCCCTACAAGGGCGATTTTGAAGACCCGGACGTGCTGATCTCCAAGGCCAAGGAGGTCGGCGCAAAACTCATCTATTTCGCCAACCCCGACAATCCGATGGGCAGTCAGCACGATGCTGCGACCGTCGAGCAGATGATCGAAAACGTCCCCGACGGCTGCCTTTTAATTTTGGACGAAGCCTATATCGAAATGGCACCTGAAGGGTCGGCTCCCACCGTTTCCGAAATCGATCCGCGGGTGATCCGAATGCGTACGTTTTCAAAGGGTTACGGAATGGCAGGCGCGCGCGTTGGCTACGCTATTGGAGCCGCGGATTTGATCACGGCATTCAACAAAGTGCGCAACCATTTTAGCATGTGCCGCATCAGTCAAGCCGGAGCGCTGGCCGCCCTGGAGGATCAGGATTGGCTCAGACAGGTCCAAGAAAATGTTCAAGTTGCGCGAAAGCGGATCGCTCAAATTGCTTCCGATAACGGGCTGACGGCCATGCCCTCGTCCACCAACTTTGTCACCATCGACTGTGGCCGTGATGGTGCCTTCGCCAAACGCGTATTGAGCCATCTGATCGAGGCAGGCATTTTCGTGCGCATGCCGTTCGTTGCGCCACAAGATCGTTGTATTCGCGTCAGTTGTGGGACTAGCATCGACCTTGACGCTTTCGCGGCTGCTCTACCTACTGCTTTGGAGCGCGCAAAGTCAGACTAAGGAGAGCCATGTTCCGGCGACGCCACCGATCTGTACCAAACTATACCAATGCGTTTCTTGTGACCATTTTTGGTATTTTGTTTATGGGTTTTTGGGTCTTAGCAGCACTGGCTGGCGAGCTCTGGGTTGTTGTGGTTGCCCTTGGCCTGAACCAACTGATCACGGCGCTTGACCGGCGTATGGCGCGCTAGCTCATCAGCCGCCGCTTGCAACGCGCCCTGACCATGTGGAATGCCCAGAGCGGTTAAGCCACCCTCAATTGTTCCCAATACGCCCATGATCATATGCGCGTTCACATGGCCCATGTGGCCGATGCGATAGTAAGCGTCCGACGGTTCACGGCCCAAACCGATACCAAGCGTCAATCCAGTTTGCGTTTCGCACCAATCTTGAAGGGCCACCCCGTTGCCCGGCCCAGCAAACACAGATGTGACTGCCCATGACCGGGCAGCCCGATCTGACACATTGATTTTCATTGGGCCGTCCTGCGCCCATGTCTCTAAAGCGGCCCAAATCATCTGCGCCAAGCCTTCATGCCGCGCCCAGACGTTTTCGATGCCTTCCTCTTTGATCATATCGAGAGCGACCCGCAGTCCATAGAGGTGATGTGTCGGTGCGGTGCCGTTGAAATGCATGAAATACACTTCCGGATCGACACGCAGCGACCAATCCCAATAGCGGGATACATTGTCACCGCGGCGCGCCATGGCTTTGTCATTGAAATGGACGAACGCCAGGCCCGCAGGCGTCATCAACCCTTTTTGACAAGCGCTGACAGTGATATCGATGCCCCAAGCATCCATCTCGTAGCGATCGCACCCAAGCGACGCGATGCAATCCACCATCAGCAAGGCATCATGGCCCGCTGCATTCATTGCGGCGCGAATAGCGGCGATATCGCTCTTGCCGCCGGTCGATGTATCCACGTGGCACACCAGCACAGCTTTGATCTTACCTTCGGAATCTTTGCGTAAAGCATCCTCGATCCCCTGCGGATCGACGGGTCCGTCTTCGGCGAAATTCAGAATTTCTGCCTTTAGGCCCATAGCATCTGCCATCTCCCCCCAGCCTCTTCCAAAGCTGCCAGCCGCCGCGACGAGGACCGTGTCACCGCGCGATGTCACATTCATCAAAGAGGCTTCCCAAGCGGAATGCCCATTGCCGATGTAGATTGCGACATGCGCCTCTGTTTGCGCCACATACTTCAGATCAGGGATCAGGCTGTGCGTTAGATCGTGCAGTTCACCCTTATAGATGTTCGGAGATGCCCGATGCATCGCTTGCAAAACCTCGTCCGGCATGACGGAAGGTCCGGGAATGGCAAGATACTGGCGTCCATTGGCAAGTGGCATGTTGCGTCCGCTTTCAGTGTAGGAGGAATGGTCAGACTTTACGTCGCATAAACCGAAGGTCAACACAGCGCGGCAGATTTTCTTGATTACCTTGCTCCATACCCCATATGCCCGTAGACCTTCCATCAAAGGCCGATCAGCCAAGGCAGAGACTATTGGACAAAGACACCGCAACCGTCAGCGAACTGGCCAGCGCATTGACAGATCAGGATCGCAAATCCGCTGAGCGGTATGTGTATTGGTCCGATCATGGCATGTTACGGACGTTTTGGACGAATTTCGGGGAAGTGGCGCCGGGCGTCTACCGGTCCAACCAGCCTGATCATGATCGACTGTTGAAATACAAAGAGATGGGGATCAAAGCGGTTTTGAACTTGCGCGGATCGCCCAAAAAGCCGCATCATATTTTAGAAGTACGCAGTTGCGAGATGCTCGGACTAGAGCTGAAGAGCGTCGCACTTCACGCCCGTGCGGCCCCTCAGGTTCGGCACCTAAACACTCTTTTCGAGGCTTTTGACACCATCCAGCGTCCTTTCGTGATGCATTGCAAATCGGGTGCCGATCGCGCAGGTCTGGCTGCGGTTCTTTATCGCTTAGATCAAGGCGAGGATGTCGCTCAGGCCCGTCAGGAACTTTCGATTAAGTACCTGCATCTGCGGCATACCAAGACGGGCATTCAGGATCATTTCATTGATACGTATCAAGCTCGCCTAAAGGACGGTCCCATCAGCATTCGCGACTGGATTGCACATGAATATGACGCGAAAGCTCTGACGGACAGCTTTGCGAAAGTGAAGCGTTTGCCGATATGAGCCAAAACGACAGTCATATCAGGTGGCTCTGGCGGGATTATCTGAGCCGCCACACAGGCAAGATTGCCTTGGCCTTTATCTTCATGGTGATTGAAGGGTCGATGCTGGCTGTTCTGAGCCGCTTGATCCAGCCCATGTTCGATCAAGTCTTTTTGGAAGGCAGCCAAACTGCGCTCATCTGGGTCGGCGCGACGATTATGACCGTGTTCTTCATACGTGCGGTCAGTTCAGCAGCGCAAAAGATCACGATGACCAATGTGATTCAACGGTCCGCGCGGGATATGCGCAGCGATCTTTTGCGCCACCTTCTTTACCTCGACAGCAGCTATCACCAGACCCACCCGCCGGGGCAATTGATCGAGCGCGTGCAAAGCGATGTGCAGGTCATCAATCGATCCTGGGCGGCTTTGCTGGTCGGTGTCGGGCGTGATCTGATTGCGGTTGTGGCGCTCTTTAGCGTTGCCCTGTCCATTGATTGGGCATGGACGCTGATTGCGTTGATCGGGATCCCTTTCATGATCGCGCCGTCTCTTCTTGCACAGCGTTACGTCCGCAAACGCGCCGCACGGGCGCGGCTTTTGGCTGGGCGTATGGCCACGCGGCTTGATGAGGCGTTTCACGGTGTGAATCCAATCAAATTGAACGCTTTGGAAGACTATCAGGGCGATCAGTTCGATGCTCTATCGGACCAACGCGTGAAGGCAGAGGTCCGCGCTGTGACAGGCCAAGCCATGGTGCCAGCTTTGATCGACATTATGACAGGCATCGGGTTCCTAGGCGTCATGATTTACGGCGGCGGTGAGATCATCTCGGGTGAGAAAACCGTCGGCGAGTTTATGGCGTTTTTCACCGCGATGAGCCTGACATTCGAACCCTTACGTCGTCTTGGCCAAATGAGCGGTACATGGCAAATGGCGGCTGCCAGCATTGACCGTGTGCGGGAGATCTTCAACATCGCTCCGACGCTAGTGTCGCCAAGTAATCCTGTGGCTTTACCGAAAGGTCAGCCGAATTTGGTGCTGAACGACGTCGAACTTCAGTATGATGAACTACCCGTCCTGCGCGGTGTTTCTTTTGAAGCCGAGGCCGGTAAAACAACGGCACTTGTTGGCGCATCAGGTGCTGGGAAGAGCACGATTTTCAACGTTCTGACCCGATTGATTGACCCGCATTCAGGAAGCGTGACCGTTAATGGCGCTGACATCACGTCTTTGGATATTGACTCGCTGCGGGGTCTGTATTCTGTCGTCACACAGGACGCGGCATTGTTTGATGATACAATCCGCGAAAACATACTTTTGGGGCGCGAAGATGTGCCTTCAGAGACGCTTGCGCGCGTTATGGACGCAGCCCATATCACCGATTTCGTTGAGAAGCTGCCAAACGGCCTCGACAGCGAGGCAGGACCACGCGGATCGAGCCTCTCAGGCGGACAAAGGCAGCGGGTCGCCATCGCACGTGCTTTGCTGCGAGAGACTCCCATTCTGCTTCTAGACGAAGCAACTAGCGCCCTCGACACGAAATCAGAAGCCATCGTCCAAGAGGCGTTGGAAACCCTATCCAAAGGGCGCACGACACTGGTGATAGCGCACAGGCTGTCCACTGTTCGCAATGCCGACAAGATTGTCGTGATGGACCGCGGCAAAGTTGTGGACGAAGGAACGCATGACGCGCTTCTTGAACGCGGTGGCATCTATGCCGATCTCTACCGTATGCAGTTTTCAGAGGATGCTCATGCCTGATCGCACCGTTCTTTCCGTCACTGGTTCAGACCGTGTGTCATTCCTACAAGGATTGATCACAAACAACGTGCCGGAAGACGCGGGCCAGATCGTCTATGCCGCGCTATTGACGCCGCAGGGAAAGTTCATCGCGGACTTCTTTGTTATCTCCGACGACGATCGGCTTTTGATTGACGTGGCCGAAAGCCATGCGGCGTCTTTGTTTCAACAGTTGAACATGTATCGGCTGCGCGCTGACGTGAAGATCGAAGCAACTGAGCTTGTTGTCTCGTGTGGTCTCGATGAGGCCCCTTCGGGCGCATTAGTTGACCCAAGGTCGGATGCGTTGGGTTGGCGTTTCTATGGCGCGGAGAATGTCTCTCAATCGGTCGATTGGGACGCGGTAAGAGTGGCAAATGCTGTGCCCGCGACAGGGATTGAGCTATGCCCCGACACCTACATCCTTGAAGCGGGGTTCGAACGGCTCAACGGTGTCGATTTCAAAAAGGGCTGCTTTGTCGGTCAGGAGATCGTCGCGCGGATGAAGCACAAAACCGAGCTGCGCAAAGGGATCGTTCAAGTGCGCATCGACGGCAACGCATCACAGGGCGATGAGATCACCAAGGATGGCAAAGCCGTCGGAACTCTGCATACCGTCTCAGGCGTTACAGGCCTCGCCTACCTGCGCTTTGACCGCGCGGATGGGGCGTTGACTGCGGGTGGAGCGACCCTCACCCGCATCTAGTTTAAGCGCGTTCGGAGTATTCGAAGGTTTCCGTGTTCACCACGATGTCTTCGTCTTGCCCCACGAATGGCGGAATCATTACGCGTAGACCGTTGTCCAAAACCGCAGGCTTAAAGCTGTTCGCAGCGGTTTGACCTTTGACCACCGGCTCTGTCTCGACCACTTTGCATGTCACCTTTTGCGGCAATGTGACGTTTAGCGCCTCTTCGCCGTAGTATTCGATTTGCACGACTATGCCGTCCTGAAGGAACGGACGGCGATCCCCCAATATGTCAGCTGGCAGCGCGATCTGTTCAAAGGTTTCGCTGTCCATGAAGTTCAGCATGTCGTCGGCTTCGTAAAGAAACTGCTGGTCCTTTTGGTCAAGGCGCACGCGCTCTACCTTGTCAGCAGACCGGAAGCGTTCGTTGAGCTTGCGACCATCGCGCAAGTTCTTCAATTCTACCTGCGCAAAGGCACCGCCTTTGCCGGGCTTTACGTGGTCTACTTTAACCGCAGCCCAAAGGCCATTTTCATGTTCCAGAACGTTTCCGGGGCGAATCTCGTTTCCGTTGATTTTTGGCATGTATCAGATCGTGTCAAAATTGTGTCGAATGGTTGAAGATAACTTATCTTGGCCTATATCCGGCAGGAAAAACCGTGTCCAGATACCGTATTCGGCTGAATTTCGCTTTTTGGTATGCGCTGAGCGCATAGCAGCCATTCCAAAAGAGGTTCCCCGAATCGCACAAATTTCGTGCATGTTCGCGGTCACGCGAAAAGTACAAGAACAAAAACGAAGGAAAACACATGAGAGATTTCGTCGACGGTAGTGCATTCAATAATGAGCAGGGAAACCGCTCACGCAAACTGTTTGCAGCTGTCGTACTAGCCGCTCTCGATGACGCTATCGCAGATGATAAGAAATATGGCAATGGTCCAGAGCAAATCGCCCGTTGGGCACGCTCGCGCGACGGCCGTGAAGTTCTATCTTGCGCAGGCATCGATCCGAATGAGCGTGTTGTTTCTGGCTTGATGGAATTCGTTGGCAAAGGTGTGCGTACATCTGTTGCCCTGTCTCGCGAAGAAAGCGAACGTCGCAACGCGGCAGAGCAGGAAGCTCAAGCAGCTTAGGACATCTTACATATTCGAACCCTGCCAGGTTCGACAGAAAACGCGGTCTCTGCTCGGGCCGCGTTTTTCTTTTGTGACGTCAGCCTGCAAACATGAGTGTGAAGAGGATAACCGGCGCAAACTCCATAAGCCCTAAGACCGCTATAAGGATGCGCATAGGAATACCTTTGTAACGGCGCCATAGATAAGCACAGGCAATCAGTGAAAGCAGAATTTCGATTGGCCCAACGATATTGCTGTAGTGGTCGGGATCCCAATAACTGACGGGACTTGCGAAAATCCAATTGGTGATCGGCCAAAAATGCGCGCGACCATCATCGTTGTGAAGCAGTAAATCCAAGCCAAGGTGCAAAAGGGCCGCGCCGCAGAGGGCAAAGGCAATGCTCGAACGGAACATAATCGCGAGAGCCAAACCGATGCTCCAAAGCACGATTGAATTGTCGATGCGAAAGATGCTTTGCCAAGTATCCGAGAAATATAACTCTCCAAAGACGACCTGGGGGGACGTACCCAAAACGTTCAGGTGCCAGCCTGCCATGGCATAGAGAGAGAAATCAGGAAGCAACGCCCCGATCAAAGCGGCGGCGGTCACTGCCTTGCTTTCGGGTTTGCCGAATGCGGCGAGACCAAAAATCAGATGCGCGGGCGTGTTCATGATCTTTCCTCGGGCTGTGCGGCTGGTCTATGACGGTACTGTAGGAGGGCGCGATGACCAAGGCCATCATGATACAAGGTGCGGGATCTAACGTGGGAAAATCCATGTTGGTCGCCGGTATTGCCAGGGCTTGCGTCCGGCGCGGCCTTTCTGTGGCTCCGTTTAAGCCGCAGAACATGTCGAACAATGCAGCCGTGACTCTGGATGGTGGTGAGATTGGCAGAGCGCAGGCATTGCAAGCCATCGCTGCAGGACGCGACCCGATCGTCGATATGAATCCTGTCCTTTTGAAACCAGAAACTGACGTCGGCGCTCAGATCATCGTGCAGGGCAAGCGGTTTGGCACGATGAAAGCGCAGGAGTATGGCAAGCAGAAGGGCACGCTCCTTCCAAAAGTGTTGGAAAGCTTTCATCGCCTCGCGGAAGGCGCTGATCTAATATTGATAGAAGGTGCTGGAAGCCCTGCCGAAGTAAACCTGCGCGCCGGTGATATTGCCAACATGGGATTTGCCGAAGCCGCAGATATTCCCGTGGCTTTGATCGGTGATATCGACCGCGGCGGCGTGATCGCGCAACTTGTTGGGACACATGTGATTTTGCCGCCCTCCGATCGGGACCGCATTAAAGCCTTTGCAGTCAATAAGTTCAGAGGTGACACGACACTCTTTTCCGACGGGATGGATATCATCGAAGAACAGACGGCATGGATCCCATTGGGGATTATCCCTTGGTTTGCAGATGCTTGGAAATTGCCCGCCGAAGACATCATGGATGTGAAAGGTCGTGCTGGTGGCGACATTAAAGTCGCTGTACCGCGCCTGAACCGGATTGCTAATTTCGACGATCTTGATCCCTTGTCAGCCATGCCAGAGGTGACCGTCGATCTCATCGAAGCTGGACGTCCGCTCCCCGGCGATGCGGATTTGGTTCTGATCCCTGGCTCTAAATCAACCATCGCTGATCTTGCGCATTTCAGGGTGCAAGGGTGGGACATTGATCTATATGCCCACGTGCGTCGAGGCGGCGCGGTGCTAGGTGTTTGCGGCGGCTATCAGATGCTGGGCAAAGAGATTTGGGATGATGACGGCATCGAAGGGGCCCCTGCCCGCGTCGGGGGTTTGGGACTCTTGGACGTGATCACAGAAATGAAACCAGAGAAACGGCTTGCCCTCACCCAAGCGACCTATTTGCCAACAGGTGACGCTGTCGAGGGGTACGAAATTCATATTGGAAAAACGCATGGCCCTGACCGCGACAACGCATGGCTTTCGGTGAACGGTCAATCCGAAGGTGCGAGTGCGCAAAACGGTCAGATCAAAGGCTGCTACCTCCACGGCCTATTCTCTGCCGATGTGTTCCGGTCGAGCTACTTCAAAGACTTGGGCTTCAACGTCGCTCAGCAAGACTACCGCGAAGATGTGGAGCAAACGCTAGATGCGCTTGCTGACCACTTAGAGGCACATTTTGACATAGATGCCCTACTAAGAGCCGCTGGTGAGGTGTCACTCTAGCTCTTGATGGGTCAAGACGCGGTTGATTTCGCGGCGGACCAAACGGCGCACATTTCGCGTGATCGTTTCGCCAAGTTTGCCCTCAAGCTCACCCTTAACAACCTCTGCGACGACCTGTCTGATGAGTTCTTCGTCCAACGTCGCGCCGTCTGCCAGAAGCCCGTCAATGTCATCATCTGGGGCGACCAATTCGCCCTCGTCTTCCATGAGGTCATCGCCATGGTCTTCTTCAAAGACGGCTTCTGATCCATGATACATCGCCGCTGTTCCTTGCGGCACAGCGGTTTCCAAAGGCTCATCAACCTCTGGTTCGTCTTCTGGCGTGGTGTCCGGCACAACGCGGAAAATGCGACCTGTTGTGACCGCAGCCGCAGCGGCTGCAAGGGCAACTTCAGGCTCGGGTGCCTTGTCCTCTTCCATTGGTCCGAGTGCAGTTTCTTCCTCAGCGAGGTCGGGAGCTGTTTCCTCGGGCGCAGCTTCCACGATCGAGATCGGCGAAACAGCCTGTTCAGGGGTCAGTGCCAAAGGTTCCATCGGCGCAGGTTCTTCTGTATCGTTCCGACGGCTGTCGAAAACGACTTCCTCCTCTTCCTCATCACCCCATGATGAGACAGGGGCCATCTCGCTCCCGTCCGGTTCGAATTCGTCTTCACATCCGGTAACGGCAGCTTCGAGCGCTGCAATCGTTGCCTCCAAGCTGGCGCGCGATGTTTCAGATTCCAGTACAGGCTCTTCGCCTGGGAGCTCCGCACCCTCTTCTTCTTTCTCAGAAATCAGTTCCATTTCAGGTTCGACTTCCGGTTCACCTGAGAAGAGGCCCTTCAAAGAGGCCAATTGTTCGGCGAGCTCTTCTTCCTCCGACGCCGGCACAGCGGCAAAACCAACCGGCGCTTCCAACGTCATAGGCACATCTGATTCTGATGATTCTTCTTCCGAAATACGCAGTGAAGGCGTCAGAACGAATTTCTCTGCCTCTGCCTGAACAGAGCCAAATTCCTTCTTTTTTTCCTGTTTTGCCTTTTCACCTTCGGCCACTAAGCGGCGGATTGAAGACAGAACATCCTCAATCTCCATATTCGTCACTGGATCCGACATAATGTGTCTTCCTGCTTGGCCCCCGCTCGCAAGTGTAGCCGGAAGTTATTAACGAAACAACAGACGGCTCAAGATTCCGTAGCGGTGTTTAGTTCTGGCCAATCGCTTCTAAAACACGATCCAGCGCACGACCTTGGGCGGACAGCCCGGCTGGCGCGTCTTTTACGAGGTTGTAGTATTCGGTTGGATCGTATTGCTGCACTGGCAGTCGCAGATGATCTGCCGTCAAAAGCCCCATGGACAGAAGCACAGAATAAGATGCGATCACTTCATCAGCCTGAGCGGATATCGTGTTGGTACGCGCATCAAAAAGCTCTTGCTCAGCGTTCAAGACATCAAGCGTTGTCCGAGATCCCAAGGATGCCTCTTCCCGAACGCCGCGGAAGGCGACTGTCGCAGCGCGTGTTTGCTCGTCAGATGCCTGACGGGACGCACGCGCAACTGCCAAATTGGCATATGCGTTTCCAACTTGTTGCTCCAGATTGTGCCGCGTCAGGTGCAAACCCGCGCGTGTCGCGTCACGACGCGCTATAAGTTGGCGTTTCTGGGCCGCGATGCGACCGCCAGCGTAGATTGGGCCAGAGGCGGTCAAGTTGAACGATCTGGAGTCGTTGAAATCGCCATCAACTGCAATTTGACCACCGATCGTAACCGTCGGCCTTGTCGCAGCCTCCGCCCGCATGATGTTCAACTCCGCCGCCGCAACAGAATGCCGAACTTCCAAGATATTGGGGTGGTTTCTAACAGCGTATGCCTTGGCATCACCGACAGTGCGCGAAACAGGCGCTGCAGTGGCTGGTGCCGGCTGGTTTGGCGCACGCCCAACCGCCGCGCGGAACTCTTCAACCGATTGAGCCAAGCTGCCTTGGGCAGACGCCAAGAGGCTACGAGCCGCCGCCAATCTTGCTTCGGCCAATGACACATCCGTCCGCGTCACTTCACCAACTTCGAACCGATCCTCAGCAGCGCGCAGTTCTTGAGTGATCAGGCGCACATTGCTTTCACGCAATGCAACGAATTCCAAACTACGGCGGACATTCATATAGGCTTGAACAGCGCGGAACAGCACTTGTTGTTCAACATCAACTAGCGATTGCCGTGTCGCCAGAACGATTTCTTTCTGAGCATCGACAGCCAATTGATTGGCACCGCCATCATAGAGCGTCAATTGACCTGAGATTGCGATGTTTTCGGTTACCAGATCTGCACCCGGCGGGCGTGGGTTGCTGTAATTGGCGCTTGCAGACCAGTTGATCACTGGGCGAGTCGCCGACAATGCAACCGCGACATCTTCGTCAGCGGCACGCAAGAGTGCTCGGTTTTGTTCAAGCAAACCGGAATGGTTGTAAGCGTCGGTCAACGCGTCAATCAATGTCTCAGCCTGAGCGGCAGGGGCACTCAATGTTGCAACACCCAAAACGATTGCGAGATATTTGCGAAACATCATCTTTGTATCCCCTTGCTGTGACCTGACGCCAGATAGGTCACAAAATCCTTAATGTTAGAGCACGAAACCGTCTGTTTTATCGAATTCGGCCAGCAGTGGCGCAGAAGCATTAAATGCAAAGCGCCATGTCACCTCACCGTCATGCTTATGACCGATTCTGACAACCCCTAGCGCACCTTCGGCAAAGATCGCGGCGATCTTGCCACCTTCTTTGAGCTGATCGCTGATGTCAAAGCTTACGACCTCAACCGCGCCTTGGATCATGATAATGTCATAAGGACCGGACTTCGCCGCCCCAGCGGACAGATCGCCAGCGATAATGGCGGCATTGTCGATGCCTTGTTCAGAGAGGATTGACTGCGCCTCCGACGCGCGGGCCTCGTCACTTTCCACACCAACCGCGAATTCGGCCAACTGCGCCGCGATTGCGGTCGAATACCCCAAGCCACAAGCCACATCCAAGACAATGTCTGTCGGCTCAATCGCCAAGGCATCAATCATCTTCGCAAGCGTCCGCGGTTCCAATAATGTCCGTCCGCCACCAAGATCAAGGTTCTCGCCAATATATGCAGCCTCACGCAATGCTTCGGGCACAAAGGCCTCGCGCGGGGTGTCGAGCATAGCGTCGATGATAGGGAATTTTGTGACATCAGACGGTCTGACTTGAGTGTCCACCATCATCGTACGGCGTTGAGCAAAATCGATCACAATCTAAACTCTTCTGTTCAGCTTTCGGTCTTGCTACCAATGCCATAGCCTCTTGCGCTCAGCAATGCCCGAAGCAGTAAATCTACTCATTCGATCTCTTGCGCGGGTTTGAGCCTTAGTATATCCGGCACCCACCACACGGCTGGCGAGTTGGCGGAGTGGTGACGCAGCGGATTGCAAATCCGTGTACACCGGTTCGATTCCGGTACTCGCCTCCAAACTAAATCAATCACTTAGCAGATCAATACTAGACCCAGATGAGAATTTAGGCACATTTCAGGCTCATCCGAATAGTGGTTCCGGCATGATCAACTATGCGCAAGCACAAACGAATGAATCTGCATTTGGCCCTGGTCAGAACGACGATCTACGCTTGGACTAACGGTTTGAAGACTTTCATCGAACGTGCTCGTGGAAGCTGACATTTGTACAAAGGGTTGCTAGCCATGACCTTGAGACCAAAGGGCACGGCGCTGCACCCTGTCCGAAGGGCTGCGAAACACGCAGAGCCGCCATTGACCTTTGTAGGAGCGGCCCAAAGGGGACGTAGGCGACCCGCTTGGTTGCTGCAAGACAGCATTCAAAAAGCCGATTTTCCAAACCACTAGCTCAATGTTGGATGCTCGGGAAACGCCATTCCACGATCTGTCAACTCTTGCTGCCAATCCTGCTCCCGATCCAACATCCGCTGCATCGATGACCTTTCAAATTGCTGACGGTAGTGATCGGCCCAATTGGGATAGTCATCTTCTGGAAAGCCTGATCCAGTGATCCGATGCCAAATCCAATGTAGGTACGCATCCATAATGGACCACTGCTCACCATACCACCATCGGTTCCAAGAAAGATGTTCATCGGCGAACGCGGCATTTGGTTTCATGGCGTCAATCTCGGCTGCTCGAACTTGAGGAGCCAATGTAGGATTTTCCACGAACCGATGCGACATCCTGATACGCGTAGCAAGCAGGTGGAGGCCGCCGGAACAGAACGCTAGGTCCGCTGTTTGCCTAAGCTCATCTACAAGATTTGCCGTCCTTGGTAGGATACTCGCTTCAGGAAAGGCACGGTTAAGATAGGTCAGGATTGCAACGTTCTCAGTCAAAGATTCCCCGTCGATAATCAGACAAGGGACCTTTCCTTTCGGATTAAGCTTCTTGAATTCCGGCGTTTTATGCTCGCCGCCATCAATGCCGACAACAACTGTTTCAAACTGCACGCCTGCTTCTTCTAAAGCGACGACGGGCACTCTGGGGCAAGCAAACGGTGCCACATATAGCTTAAGTTCAGATGGCATTGAGCTTTTCCTTCGTTCGTCCGGCTGAGACGAGGTTGCTGATCTGCTTAGCCAGAAAACAGATCTTTATACGTCTCTCTCAGCAGGTTCTTTTGAACCTTACCCATCGCGTTTCGAGGCAGTTCCTTGGCTATCAAGATGGCCTTTGGTTGTTTGAATTTTGCAAGTGATCCAGAAAGAGACTGCGCGATCCAATCGGTGTCTAATTCGGCGTCATCTTCAGCAATTACGAGCGCGACAACCCCCTCACCGAAATCAGGGTGCGGCACTCCAAAAACCGCACTTTCAACAACGCCAGAGAGGTCGTCGATGACCATCTCAACCTCTTTCGGATAAACATTATAACCGCCAGAGATGATCAAATCCTTGTTCCGACCAACGATGTGAAAATAACCATCTTCGTCCTGCATCCCGAGATCGCCGGTAATGAAAAAGCCATCCTCGCGTAGTTCCTCAGCTGTCTTTTCGAGCATCCGCCAGTAGCCCGCGAACACATTAGGACCGCGTACTTCAATCATGCCGACGCTGCCTTGCGTTACGTCTTCGCCGTTGTCCGGGTTGGTAATTTTTACCTCGACCCCAGGAATGGGGAAGCCGACAGTTCCGGCGCGCCTCTCTCCATCGTAAGGGTTAGAGAGGTTCATATTGGTTTCTGTCATCCCGTAGCGTTCCAAGATCGCGTGACCCGTTTTGGCCTGCCATTTCTGATGTGTCTCTGCCAAGAGCGGTGCGGAACCAGAGACAAACAAACGCATGTTTTGAGCGGCGTCAGCGAGCCCATCTTCAGAAAGCAAACGCACATAGAACGTCGGTACGCCCATCAGGACCGTTGCCTCTGGCATGTGCTTTACGATCGCCGGAGCATCAAATCCGCCGAAGAAAATACAGGACGCACCCGCCATCAAAGTCACATTGGTCGCCACAAAAAGCCCATGCGTGTGAAAAATTGGCAAGGCGTGGATCAAGACATCATCTTCGGTAAACTGCCAGCAGTCCCGCAGCGCCTCTGAATTGGAGGCGAGCGCTTTATGGGTAAGCATCGCGCCTTTAGAGCGCCCCGTTGTGCCTGACGTGTAAAGAATGGCCGCAAGATCATCAGCGCCGCAGGGAACGGGTATGAACCCCGCACTCTGCTGATCACGAGCTTCGGTCAATGTACCCGTTTCGTCCGCAGCAAGGGTCAGTACTGATTTAACACCTGCGCCTTGCGCAATAGGCGCAAGAGTATCAAGTCGCGACGGGTCGCAGACCAAAACTCTCGGTTTCGCATCACCCAAAAAGTACTCAATTTCGCTGGATGTGTAGGCCGTGTTAAGCGGTAGAAAGATAGCACCCACAAGAACAGTTGCGATATAAAGCTCTAACATCGCTTCGGTTTTCGGCGCCTGTACCGCGACGCGATCGCCTTTTTCTAAACCTGTTGCGACCAAGGCTGCCGCTACTTTTTCCGTGTTGGCGAAAAAGGCCCCAAAGCTCTTTTGAGCGCCTGTTTTTGAGTTGGTTAGAAACGTCTTGTCGTCAGCATTTAGAGTATTTTGACGCAACCGTTGAGCAAGGTAGTTTTCTTCATACACGGCGTGCCCTCTCATTATTTCGTAAGCGCTATCACAGAAGGTGAAGCGGCTATACGTCCTTCCATCACATAAGATTGGTGCTGCTATTCAATACGTCGACCATCGTAAAGGTAATTCGCCAATACACCCCATGAATTTTGAAGGCCTTGATCACTTAAATCCGCTTCAGGGTGAATAGCGTGTAAACTCGCCCCATTACCAAGGTGAAAATGTGCAACGGGATCAAAAGCGTGCCCAGAGCTGCGTTTCATTTTGGTTAAATATCGTGCTGCGAGGACCTTGGCGAACTCTGTTGAAGGGCGCGTATCATTGAGCAAATCCGATACGATCTTACTTTCTTCTTCCGTCATCAATGAATCCTCATCCTGTGCGGCATCTTCGGCCCACTTTCGCAGCATCGGAATCGACGATAGTGTTACGAAGGTCTCCAATCCAGGGAGTTGGCGCTGCAGCTCGACGACCACTTGCCTGATTAAAAATTTCCCAAAAGAGATACCGCGCAATCCTTTTTGGCAGTCAGAGATCAAATAAAATACGGCGGTTTTCGCTTCATGAGGGTCGATCTGTTCATGGTCCGGTCGTAAGATCGATTTTATGGAGGTTGGAATGCTATCGGTCAGCGCAACCTGAACGAAAATCAAAGGCTCCGCCGGCATGGACGGATGGAAGAAAGCAAAGAGGCGGCGATCTGGATCCCCTACCCTTTGTCGCAAGTCGTCCCATCCGTTGATTTCATGCACAGCTTCATAGGCTATGATTTTTTCGAGGACTTCCGCAGGCGTGGACCAATTGATCAGACGCATCTCCAAAAATCCGCGGTTAAACCAAGACGAAAACAGGTGCTTAAAGTCTTCATCAAGACCGGCGAATGATTTCGATTGTCTTGCCGATTTCAACAGATCCGCCCACATCGCGACAAGATCAGCGGTCGCACCCGGGACACGGTTTATTTTGCGGATAAGCTCTTGAGATTTTGGTTCTGCCGCGAAGTGAATTTTGCGCGCTGAATTTGCATCGCCAGGAACCCAGTCCGAAATGGATTTTTGCAAGGTATCTTCATCAATAGCGAACTCTTCAAAGATCGCTGTATGAAACTCGAATTTCTCATTGTTGGACAGTGTTTTGTATTGATCCAAAATACGCTGCGCAGTTACGAGGCCCGACGCCTCACCCTGATCATTCATGAGGTGTGGCATAATTCAACGATGCTTGGTTCGGCTCTTTCTTCTTGCCACACTTTACTTGACAGAGCCAGACGGGCGATCCGTCTCAAAATGTCGCTCAAAAAGCCTGATTTTTCCATTTCATACCAGGTATTCCATATGCATTCGGAAGACTTTTGGTGTGCATCATGCCGAACATTCATTGGTTCCGCGGCGAACGACTTCTTCGGGTTCAAAGCTGTCCTTTACTGCGTTGGAAACCGACGTCTGCTTTGGCCGGTCCATTTTACGCTAAATGGCTAACCTGCAGACATTCCACGGGTCTTCCGCTGTTCATTTTACAAAATTTCCCTTTGAATTCAGCCTGATTCATAGGATTACAAATCCGTGTACACCGGTTCGATTCCAGTACTCGCCTCCATTTAAAATCAATGACTTAGGCAGAACACCCCGCTACGCGGGCACTGCATTTTACAAATTATGTTCTTTTTGCGTTCCCTAAAAGGAGCAAGACTTCGTCAGTCTCTTCTGTTGAAACCCTCGCATATCGCTCAATCATCAGTCAGGCTGTACGAATTGACCATCCCATGCACGCTGCTACTTTGCGCCAAAGAAAGTTGAGCGCGAAGAAGACGGGTAGCTGCAGTTCCTCGTACGTCATTTAATCTCAAATCGTATCCTATTGCGTCTGGCAGCAAACTAGCCTTGTCACGCCATTGTCTGCAGCCCTCTGAGGCTTTCTACTCGGTAAGGGCACCACCGGACGCGCTTGATAGGATCAACAGACGATCTTCTGGCGTCTCATCGATGATGTTGGCCATAGCTTGAGTACCGTCACTTCGCTCCATGGGTCGATTGGGCCAAGGACCAGGATATCGGGCTCGATTTCAATCCCGCTTTCTTCGCGCATGAGAAGGCCGACTATAACCTGACCCTCAGCCACCCCGACGAGGGCATCCGAGATTTCTGGATCGAACATGGCCGCCGCACCCGCGAGATCGCCGCTAAGATGGGCGAAGTGCTTGGTTCGTCGGCGGTCAATAATATCTGGGTGCCCGACGGCTACAAAGATATCCCAGTCGACCGCATGGCAGCACGGGCACGTCTTGAAGCGTCGCTCGACGCAAGGTGCGCAGACCCGCAGGACCCAGCACAAATGGTCGATGCCGTCGAAAGCGAGCTCTTCGGTATCGGTGTCGAAGCCTGCACGGTCGGCAGCCACGAGTTCTACATGGTCTACGCGATCCGCAAGGGGACCCTCCTTTGTCTCGACATGGGCCATTTCCACCCGACTGAGAGCGTTGCCGACAAGCTCAGCTCAGTAGCACTCTCGCTCGACGAGATACTGCTCCACGTCTCGCGCCCCATGCGATGGGACAGCGATCATGTGATCCTTCTGAACGACGATATTCAGGCGATGGCGAACGAGCTCGTCTTCGCCGACCTGCTCGATCGGACACGCATAGGGCTCGACTTCTTCGACGCCACGATCAGTCGTACGGCCGATTGGGTCATCGGAACGAGGAATATGCAGAAGGCACTTCTCCGGTCGTTGCTGATGCCGGAGCCTGAACTCAAGAACCTCGAAGCATCGCTTGATTTCACGAGGCGTCTCGTTTTCACCGAAGAACTGAAGGACCTGCCCTTTGGAAGGGTTTGGCAAGAGTTCTGCGAGAGGCATGGCGTCCTGACCGGCCTTGCGCTTTCCGGCGCGCTGGAGAGCTATCAGGAAAGCGTGAGCAAACGCGGATAGGTCGGGTATGTCCGCACGTAAGCCGCTGGGTCTGTCGTGGCGTATGTTCGGTTATTGCACTAAAAGGAACTATGGGTCAGAGTGGTACACCATCCTGCCAACCCATTGTTCGCATTGCACCGCATTCGACCTACCGTGGTATACCCTAGCACTTATTCATCGGGGTTTTCGCGGTTTCTTGGAGCCTCCCTACGGAATCCCAAAATTTCTCACCGCAACATGATCTTCTCACTTTACAATCATCAGCCAATCTATGGATATTCCACGAATAGCCAGCGGGCCATCTCACAAGGATCGAAGCTAGCGAGAATAATTCGGGCCTAGCGCCACAAAGGGTATTCTTGGCCTACAAACTCCATATTTGTCGCGTCCAGTAGTGGGTAGAAATGATCTGGTTCGCGGTTGTCTATCATTTTTTCAAATAGCTTTTCATCAAAGTTCTGAATCTCGTAGACACGGCCATTTAAGAACTCCAATTGAAGCACCTTGCTTTCTTGATCATATCCGATTGACGATAAGATATTTGAACGGACGATAACGCGCCCCACGTCTTTCGGGCGAGATTGGCCAAAGAGAAACTTAAATAGCGACATATTTTGAGCGTTTAAGATGCGGGCCCTAATTGCAAATCATTTGAACTGTGGGCCTTTGAATATGGGCGATGCAATCAAGCTTTGGTCAAAAAGCGTCGCGCATGCTCCCAATCTGATCAAAAAAGAATCCTTAAACCCCGCAACAAATGGTCAGTTGGACACTTTATGCTGTAATTTTAGGCTTTGTCGTCAAAGCTTATAGTACCCGGCAAGTGATCGCTTTTATGACCATAATTTTTGCAGTTTGATTTCCGAAATCATCAGGACGCGGAATAACTATGGCGTATCGGTTAACAAGAATCGGAACTATCGTCGGGTCACTTGTCTCAGGCGACGCATTCGCGCATGAAGTAAATTTTGAAGAGCGTGTACGCGCGTATCTGTTGAACAACCCTCAGGTTATTCTGGACGCGCTTGAGGTGCTGTCATCTCAACAGGCTCAATCCGAAATTGCGCAAAAAATTAATGCCTATCCTGATGTATTTCATATATCCGCATTGGGGCTCGGGTCCCCGGATGCAACCACCAAAGTTGTTGAGTTCTTTGATTATCGCTGTGCGCCCTGCAAGGCAGTTCACCCGGCTCTGGTATCTTTGACCGAAGAAAACCCTGATTTGCGTATCGAGATGCGGCACCTACCAATTTTATCACCGGGGTCAGAACGCGCCGCCCGCTTTGCCCTAGCTATAGAGCTTGTTGAAGGCGCAGAAACGTATCGTGCTGTGCATAATGCCCTTTGGACGCTACGCGGACCTTTTAACGAAGTTAGTTTCAGAGGTATCGCAAACGATTTGGGGTTTGATTTTGAAGCGGTCTATCTTGCGATGCAAAGCCCGACTATCGATGCTGAAATTAATCGAAATCGAGACATCGCAATAGACCTTGAAATTTTTGGAACGCCCGCGTTTATCTCGCCCAACTCCGTGGGATTTGGATCAACGGATGTCAATGCTCTAGCCGAACTTTGGCTTAATCAATAAATGCCTTCTCAACAACAAAATGCTTAGGCTCTGAATTGGCCCCCTCACACAGCCCATAATTTCCGCATAAGCCCATTATGTCTTTGTTCAGCGCAAGATTGCCACAGATCATCACGCGGTCCTCTTCGACGGTCCATTCGGGAATACCAAGTGTTTGAAACACCCGCCCGTCCCTAATGTGGTCGCTGATGCGTCCTTGTATGTCTGATGTCTCGCGTGTGGTGGTTGGGTAGTACAACAGCTTATTGCCGACAAGCTCTCCAATCAGTGGATCTTTTGGAAGCGCTTCGACGATCTCAGACCCATAGGCCAATTCCTTTTTTGTACGGCAGGTGTGGGCGACTATCACCTGATCGTAGTTTTCCCACGTCTCGGGATCGCGCAAGAGCGAGGCAAAAGGTGCAATACCGGTACCTGTCGCTATCATCCAAAGACGCTTGCCCGGAAGCAACGCATCTAAAACCAAGGTGCCAACCGGTTTTGGTCGAAGAATAATTTCATCCCCAGGGATGATCTTTTGCAACCGGGAGGTAAGCGGTCCGTCAGGAACTTTAATCGAGTAGAATTCGAGCTCTTCATCCCACGAAGGCGAAGCTATGGAATATGCTCTGAGCAGCGGCTTTCCGTCATTTTTGAGCAAGCCAATCATCACGAATTCACCCGACCGAAAGCGGAGCGATTGTGGCCTGGACACCCGAAAGGAAAACAGCGTGTCCGTCCAGTGCTTCACAGCCGTAACAGTCTGTGCGTCTGGCATAACCTTTGTCGGAGTTTGTACGTTCATTTGCGTTTCCCTATGCCGCTTCTTCTGCGGGCTTTTCTGAAAAATGTGTTTCGAGTTTACCGTCGGTACCATCCAGTTCTTCGGCGCTATCGAGCGGCTCTTTTGATGACAAAAGAACCGGCCAACGCTCTGCGTATTTCTGGTTGAAGGTCACCCACTTTTCCATATCGGGTTCTGTATCTGGGCGAATGGCATCTGCTGGGCATTCGGGTTCACATACACCGCAATCAATGCATTCATCAGGATGAATGACCAACATATTCTCACCCTCATAAAAGCAATCAACAGGGCAGACATCAACGCAATCGGTATATTTACAGGCGATACAATTGTCGGTGACAACATAGGTCATGTAGCGGGCCCTTTCGAATTTCTTCGTGTTTTTGCCGCATTGCAGCACGTCTGTCCGTCAACAAATTGCTATTTTGAAAAATTTGCTTTCGGCAGGGTCAACTTAAAATGAGGAGAATCGCAATGATTGCTAAATTGACGGCCAATCTGGCCTGCGATGAGCTAATGGTAACTTGGGACGACGGCGAGGTCTCAAAGCTCTCAGCGGCCCTTTTACGCAGAGAAGCGCGCGATGCTTGGTCCATCCGACAACGGCTGGATCACGGTGAAGTGTCGGTCCTTCCGGGTATCATAATTACAGGCATGCAACAGGTCGGACCAGAAGGCGTTAACCTACAATTTTCCGATGGTCATGAGAAGGCGATCTACCCGTTTTCTTACCTTCGCGAACTTTCAGACCGATACGACAATTAATTGACATCGCTGCGGCGCAGCATGTTGCACTCTATTGAAAATGTACCTTGGGGAGCCAGAAATGGACGAGATACTCGACAGTTCAAAAACTCTTGAATGCGACATTCTGATCATCGGTGGCGGAACTGCCGGTCCTATGGCCGCTTTGAAGGCCAAAAAGAAGAATCCAAAGGCTAATGTGGTTCTTTTGGATAAGGCCAACGTTAAACGCTCAGGTGCGATTTCTATGGGAATGGACGGTTTGAACAACTCGGTCATCCCAGGGTATGCGACACCTGAACAATATACCAAAGAAATAACTATCGCGAATGACGGCATCTGTGATCAAGCCGCTGTCTATCGCTACGCGCAAGAATGCTACGGTATCATCCAGGAGCTCGATAGTTTCGGTATCCGTTTTCAGAAGGACGAGAATGGTGAATACGACGTAAAAAAGGTGCATCACATCGGCACCTATGTCCTGCCGATGCCAAATGGCGACACGGTGAAAAAGGCACTTTATCGCCAACTGCGTAAAGCACGCATAAATATCGTTAATCGATATATGGCTACTCGCCTTTTAACGGGTGAAGGACGGATCGCAGGTGCGATTTGCGTTAATACACGCTCCGCCGAATTTCTGACGATCAAGGCAAAGGCAGTAATAATGGGGCTTGGCGCGGCCGGTCGTCTTGGACTGCCCACTTCTGGTTACCTGTATGGCACCTATGAAAACGCCTCAAATTCTGGAGAAGGGTATTCAATGGCTTATCACGCAGGTGCGGGGTTGGCCAATCTTGAATGCTATCAAATCAACCCTTTGATCAAGGACTACAATGGCCCCGCCTGTGCCTATGTCGCAGGGCCGATGGGAGGCTACACCGCCAACGCAAAGGGCGAGCGTTTCATCGAATGCGACTACTGGTCCGGCCAGATGATGCAAGAATTTTATGATGAGTTGCAGGGCGGAAAAGGGCCAGTTTATCTAAAATTGAATCACCTTGCCGAAGAAACTGTCGCCGAGATTGAGCGTGTTCTTCATATCGTCGAACGCCCCACGCGCGGTCATTTTCATGCGGGACGAGGCACAGACTATCGCAAGCAAATGATCGAGATGCATATCTCGGAAATCGGGTTCTGCTCAGGTCATTCAGCCAGCGGTGTCTTTGTTGACGAACATGCGCGCACCACGATTCCAGGTCTTTATGCCGCTGGTGATATGGCAAACGTTCCGCATAACTACATGTTGGGAGCCTTTACCAACGGTGCCTTTGCCGGGATGGATGCGGCTGACTTCATCGAAGATGTCGACTTTGCTAAATTTGATGAGTCTGAGGTGATCGCCGAACGCGATCGTGTGCTTGCCCCTACTAAACGTGACGATGGCATTCCACCAAATCAGATTGAGTATAAGACACGCCGTCTGGTGAATGACTATCTTCAGCCACCCAAAGTCACGGCGAAGATGGAACTTGCACAAAAACGCTTCGAAGAAGTCCGTGATGACATGGAACAAGGCATGTATGTCCAAGATGCACATGAATTGATGCGGGCGCTTGAGGCATCATCGATCCTTGATTGTGCAGATATGGCGGCTGCTGCGTCAATGTATCGTACAGAGAGCCGTTGGGGTCTGTATCACAACCGCGTTGAGTATGAACGCGATGATGAGAATTGGTTCTGCCACACAATCCTGACCAAGGGTGAAGACGGCAAACCCGCCCATAAAAAACAAGACGTTAAGCCCTACGTCATAGAGATCGAAGATGACGAAAAAGACGCGTACTACAAGCAACGCGTTGGCGCGACTGTTGCCGCGGAATAGTAAGGAAGATCGATATGCCTCTCGCTCAAACCGCCACCACAGTGCCAGTCGTTGTGAATGACGATCTATGTATCGCAGACAAAGGGTGCACCGTTTGCGTAGACGTTTGCCCTCTGGATGTTTTGCGGATCGCCATTAAAGACGACGGCACCAAAACCGCCTATATGAAATATGATGAGTGTTGGTACTGCATGCCATGTGAGGCGGATTGCCCAACTGATGCAGTCACTGTGAACCTACCATTTTTGTTGAAGTGAGGTCCCGGTGAACGAACTTTTTGAAGATTTTGACGAAATTGCCGATCTCGCTGAGGGATTGGAGGATCCAGAAGCCGGTGGCAGGATTATGGCCATCATGGAATTGGCCGATAGCGCAGATCCTGCTGCGATCCCCTATTTGGCCAAGGCCATTACGGATGAAGATGCAGGGGTCCGCAAGCAAGCAGCGATTGCATTTACCGATTTTGACGGGCCTGATACCTCTGCTGCGTTGGTTGGAGCACTAACAGACAGTGATCCTGATGTGATCGCAGCCGCGACGGTCAGTCTGAGCGAATTGAAAGACCCAGCAGCCGGGGATTCCATTCTGCCTCATCTGGAAGACGAAGACCCCGTAAAATTGGCGGCTTGCCTGAGCGGAATCAAAGAGTTGCGCCGGCCCGAAGCAATCGGTGCAGCGATCAAAGCTATTCAGCACGAGACGCCAGACGTACGCATACAAGCGGTTGGTGTGATAGGTTGGCTGCAAGATGAAATGTCTCTGCCCGCTTTGCGCGAGGCAACGAAGGACACAGATCCAAAGGTGCGTCGTACGGCGCTATCTGCACTTGGATTTTCAAAATCGGAGCATGCTGAAGTAACCTTGATCAACGGCCTCTCTGATCATGAGTGGATAGTACGAGAGGCTGCGGCCGAAACTTTGGCCAAATCTGGTGGCACGGCATGTCTTGCGCCGCTTCGTGTCGCTTTGTTGGACGACTACTGGCAGGTGCGGTTAAAAGCTGTCCGCACTCTAGGAAAGTTGAAAGCGACAGAGGCCGCGATGGAGATTGGTCCAATGATGGATCTTCCAGTGCCAAATCTACGCAAAGAATGCGCTGCTGCATTGGGTGAACTGGCCGTGCCAGAAACGATTCAGTTTCTTGAGAAATATGCAGACGACACAGACCCAGATGTGCGCAAGAACGTACGCTGGGCCCTTGGAAAATTGGCCGCTTAGACCGCGCCCAAGGTCCAAGTTCGAACTACTTATGTCCCTCGTCTGCCATCGGCAGACGGGCAATTTCTGTCAAACAAAAATCATCTTAAACCATTGATTTTAAACCATTTTTGATTCGAATGTTTCGGTCAAAAATCGTCTTTATTTTGGGTAAATTTAATCAAGCTCTACCGTTTTGCGCCGTTTTTTGAGGCATTCTTGAAATTCAGTCAGATTTTTGCGCCACAACGGTTTGAGAACGCAAAATCCTGCCAAATACTGTTCCCCAACATTCGTCCCGCTAAGCAACCAGGAGTCCGCTATGAAAGAGATATACTCACTAAAATCGGCGCTACTTGCCGCAACAATTCTTGGAAGCGCGTCGGCCGCTTCCGCCGAAACCATCGAAATTGCCATCGGGCATCAATCGATGTGCACCGACACTTATACGGCCGGTATTGTCATCAAAGAACTGGGCCTTCTTGAAAAATACCTACCGACTGACGGCGAGTATGCCGATGCGGAATATGAAGTGTCGTGGGCGGACTATAGCTCGGGCGGTCCGATCACAAACCAGATGCTTGCCAACAAGCTGAACTTTGGTGTGATGGGTGACTACCCTCTTATCGTGAACGGGGCCAAATTTCAGGAAACCGAAAGCCTCCGCACGCTTTATGTCGCCGGTACAGGTTACAACCTGAAAGGTTCGGGCAACGCGATCGTCGTCCCGGTCGATAGCGACATGTATTCAATCACTGATCTTGTCGATGCAGAAGTTTCAACCCCGGTTGGATCCGCCGCATGGGGCATGTTGCTAAAGGCCATGCAAGACAATGGTATTACCACAGATGAATATGTTCTCAAGAACCAAAGTCCAGCTGTTGGTGCTGCCAATATCGCCGCAGGCAAGATCGATGCACATTCTGATTTCTGCCCTTGGTCGGAAATCATGGAATACCGTGGAACAGGGCGGAAGATCTATGACGGCTCAGAAACTGGCGTTCCTTATTTGCACGGTGTTGTTGTTCGTGAAGATTTTGCAGAAGAATATCCTGAAGTCGTAGAAGCCTTTATTAAGGCTGTATGGGAAGCTGGTGAATGGATCCGCGATGATCCGATGGAAGCGGTGACATTGATGGAAGGCTGGACCGGTGTCGAAAAAGAGGTCCTCTATCTCTATTTCTCAGAAGGCGGTCACCTGACACTTGAACCGTCAATCAAGACAGAATGGGTCGACGCGCTCAAATTTAACCATGGCGTATTGGTCACTGAAAAAGCGATCCCACCGCTCGATTTCGATGCATGGATCACCGAAGATTATATCAAAGCCGCCTACAGCGACCTTGGCATCGACTATGAAGCTGACAAAGCTGAACTGATTGATCCGGTGGTTGCCAACGATGGGCTCCCGATGGAAATTTGGCATGCCCGCGATGGTATTTCCTCTTATGCCTCATTGCCAGAATTCCTGACAGCTGTGGCCGAAATGCAGGGCACTGGGGCGTTGTTGAATTCAACTTACGTCTATGATGTCGAAACCGGCTTGAAGCTGTTTGGTAAGACCGCGTTCTGGGTCAAGGCCGGGGATGAATATGCAACCTTCCTCAGACTTGGCGAAGCGGAATCTTATGCCGCCGCAAATGGAGGGACGGTCATTACCTTTGATGACGCGATCACCGACTTCATCGTCGAAGGCTAGTCCCTGAAATCAACGACACGGCTTGGAGCTGCTTGCTCCAAGCCATTCACTTTGAAAAGAGGGGCGAACGATGGCAGGAGCCTTGCAAACAAAAACTGAGGACGTGACAGCAGAAGCGTCACCAATCACGCACCAACCTGCGGTCAATAAGCCCGAACACTCTTGGCTTATGTCAGTCTATCGCAAACACGGTGCAAACACCGGAATTGTCGCCCTTTCACTCACGATTGGTTTGGTACTTTGGCATATCGCCACCGCGATCAACCTTGAATTCTACGTTGATTTTCAGAATGTGCCGTCGCCGGCTAAAGTCTTCGGCGCGTTTTTTGCTCATATACAGACCGAAATTTTCTGGACTCACATCGGCGTTTCGATGCGACGTATCCTGATCAGCTATTCGATTGCATGTGCCTTGGGCATCACCTTAGGTTTGATTATGGGCCGATCGAGGTTTGCCCGGGCATTTCTCATGCCCTACATCGAAGTTATTCGCCCTATTCCTGCGGTTGCCTGGATCCCACTAGCGATCCTGATGTGGCCAACAGAAGAAAGCTCCATCATCTATATCACATTCCTTGGGGCGCTTTTCCCAATCGTTTTAAATACCTTACACGGTGTTGAGCAAACGCCTGAGGTTTTAGTCCGCGCCGTTCAATCGCTTGGCGCATCGCGTTGGGATGTGTTCCGACACGTAGTTATCCCTGCCGCACTTCCATCAATTGCCGCAGGGCTTGCAATCGGCATGGGCGTAAGCTGGTTCTCGCTTCTGGCAGGAGAAATCATTTCAGGACAATATGGCATCGGCTATTTTACTTGGGATGCTTACAGCTTGATCAATTACCAGGACATCGTTGTTGGAATGTTGGTAATTGGATTTCTAGGGACAGGGTCGACCGCAGCCATCAAAGCGATCACAAAGCCAATGTTAGCCTGGCAAAAGAGGACGCGATGATGAGCGTTCTGTCGACCCTTTGGCAAGATGTCCGCACAAGTTGGCGGCAGTTGGTGCTCTTTGGGCTGGTTTTTGCACTGCTGTTTCAGGTCTTTATGATGATCGCCCTAATCTTACGTTTTCAGGATTTCCCGAATTACATCACCTTCTATGACTGGTTTGGTAATGCGATCCATATCATCAAGTCGACACCATCGTGGAGCGATATTCCCCCAATCATATGGGAAGAATGGCTGATCGAAATCGGTTATATGAACTATGACTATGGTGTGGGCATCTCTGAATGGAGCCTCAACGTCGTGCCCTCACGACTATTGCTTCTTTTCATTTTGGGTGCCGCAATATCGCTTTGCCTAACTTTGCAAAGACGCGACATCTGCGCACCGGCCGCGTCGAACACATTGCGCGCCACAACCGGTTTGGGAGCGCTTATGGTCGCTGTCACCAACGCAACCATGAGCTGGGTTGTCTGCTGTGCCACCCCAAGCTGGGTTGTCGGTCTTGCGATGCTTGGTCTTGGCGTGTCGACATCACTCGCGCTTGAAACAATGGGACCGTTTCTCACCTATGGTGGCTTTGGCTTATTGATAATGACGATATTAGTGCTGGCCTGGCAAAAAACGCACGCACGTAAAATCTCAACAAAGAGGGCTAGCGAATGCTTGATGTCTTAAAGTTCAAAGACCCAGGAAGTGTAGAGAAGGGCAAAGGTCAGATAGATGTGAATGCGGTCTCAATCACCTTTGGTAAAGGACTAGATGCACACCGTGCGGTGGACACCACAGACCTGCGTATTAAAGCGGGAGAGTTCGTGTGCATCTTGGGGCCATCAGGTTGTGGTAAATCAACCCTACTGAACGCGATCGCCGGCTATGTGAACCCGACCGAAGGCGCAATTTTGGTCGACGGGGCAGAGATCAAGAAGCCCGGACCTGATCGTGGAATGGTGTTTCAGCAATATTCGTTGCTACCTTGGAAAACAGTTTACGAGAACGTGGCGTTTGGGCCGAAAATGGCAGGTCAGTCTCGGGTTGATGCAGGCTCCACAGCGAACACTTTCCTCGAATTGGTGGGCTTAAAAAAGTTTGGGAGTCGTTATCCAGCGGAACTGTCCGGGGGTATGCAGCAGCGGGTTGGGATAGCACGTGCACTGGCCAATTACCCTTCAGTTTTGTTGATGGATGAACCTTTTGGTGCCCTGGATGCACAAACACGGTTGATGATGCAAGAAAGCCTTTTAGACATCTGGAAGAAGTTTGACACTACGGTAGTGTTCGTCACCCATGACGTGGATGAGGCCGTGTTTTTGGCGGACCGCGTTTTGATCATGAGCGCGGCACCCGGAAAGATCATCGAAGACGTCAAAATCCAACTTCCGCGCCCAAGGTCGACTGATATGGCCTCCTCTGATGAATACATCAAAGCCCGGCAATACTGCCTCGACATTATCAAAGCGGAAAGCCGGAAAGCCTTTGAAAGTCAAAACACATGAAACGTCTCCTTCAGATAATTGCCTTTGGTCTGGCGGGTCCTGCTGTTGCTCAGGTGCAGGGTGTCGAGCTTGAAGAACCGGTTCTGATGCCCGATTTCGCCTTCTCTAATGAGTTAGAGGAAACATTCACCCGAGAAGATCTAAATGACAGCTGGACTTTGATCATGTTCGGATTCTTGTCGTGCCCGGATATTTGTCCCTTTACCCTTGGAAATTTAGAGGCCGCCGTTGCCGAAACCGGCATGCGCGTCCGGCCGGACAATATGCCTAAAGTCGTTTTCATTTCGGTGGACCCGGAAAGAGATGCAAGTTGGGTAAGCGACTATGCAAAGTTCTTTCACCCGCAATTTGAAAGCTTCACAGGAGAGCGCAGTCAGATCAATACGCTGGTTGAGGCAACCGACAGCTTCTATCGCTTATTGGACCCCGATCACACGGGGTACTATGAGGTTCAGCATTCCTCTGCTGTTTCCGTTATTGCGCCCGATGGAACGTTGCGTGCCAAACTTCAGCCACCGTTTGACCCCGGTCTAACAGCAGAGTTTCTGGCCCGCCTTCAAATCAGCTATCGGAAGGAACTGATCAAATGAAACACCTACTTGCTGCGCTTATACTGACCCCGACGCTTGGACTTGCGGATGGGATCAAGATCGAACAACCGATTGTCCCCCTCGCGCCGCCGGGCTCGATGGTGCACGCAGTTTTCATGAAAATCACAAACACCGGCAACATGCCGCGTCAGTTGCTGGGTGCTGTGGCCGAAGGCTACCATACGGCCCACATCCATCTAAGCGAGGAAAAAGATGGCATCGTGTCAATGACCGCTGTCGACGTCATTGAAATTGTTCCGGGCCAAACGGTTGCTTTGGAACATGGGAGTTTCCACATCATGCTGATGCGGCCAATTGGCGAACAGGTGGAAGGCGATACAGTTACTTTGACGTTGGTGTTTGCAAATGGAGCTTCTGAAACGGTTGACGCCACGGTCGTCAAGATGATCCATGGGCAAAGTTAAGCACCTGTGCGTTGCGCTAGTCTTTTGCGCCGAAACGGCCGCTGCCGACTTTGATCCTGACGCATATCCCAGGCATGAAACCTGCGCACTTTGCCACGGTTTATTTGGCGTATCACATATCGGTAAGTTTCCTAACCTCGCAGCGCAGGACCCGATTTATCTCACTCGCCAATTACAGGCTTTTCTTGCGGGGAAGCGGGTTAATGACGGCGGGCAGATGGTTTCCATCGTGCAAGAACTTCAGCCCGGAGACCTAGAGAACGTCGTGGCCTGGTTCGCCATGCAAGATCCGCCGGCACCTGCAGATATCGCCGACACCTCAGCGGGTTTCGCACTCTACCAACAGTATGGATGCGGAAGTTGCCATGCCACCGTTTCAAAACTGCCCGGGGTTCCACACATTACTGCGCAAAAGGCGCAATATCTAACCAAACAAATCGAAGACTTCATCTCAGGTGAGCGTGTGGCCTTGGAAGGGTTTGATCATCAAAGTATTTTGCTACTCGCACAAGAAGAGATCGATGCCTTGACCCAATATCTATCTGCCGAGCCCCGCCAGTGAGAGAAACAAGTTCGAGTGATCTGACACCAAGTGCAATACTGTTATCAGAATATTTCCTCGAACTGAATGAGGGCTCCGGTTTTCTAACCTCGCTGAAGGATGCAGATAGTAAAAAGGTCCGAGCTCTTGGAACCAGATGCAGTTTCAAGAAAGGAGAAGCAGTCTTTAACCAAGGTGCGCCTCATACAGGTGTCTGGATTATCGAAACTGGTCGTGTTCGTACATACTATGTTGGTCCTTCGGGAAGAGAGATCACGCTCGCCTATTGGAGCCCTGGGCATTTTGTTGGCGGACCAGAGGTCTTTGCTCGTGGCAGACATGTTTGGTCAGCAGACGCCTTGGAAACCTGCGACATGCTGTTTCTGTCGGGAACAAGCCTTCTGAAACTGGTGAAAGAGGTACCTGACGTCGCCCTCGCAGTGATTGATGGCCTTGTCGCCAAAGGCAAAAGCTATTCCGCATTGATCCAGATGCTTGGAACGCGCACTGTGTCGGAACGGCTGAGCCAACTTCTAGTTATTCTTGCCGATACAATCGGGCGGCCCGAAGGTACTGCAATTGTCATTGACCGGACGGTGACCTACGAACAAATTGCCGCTATCGTAGGCGCCACACGTCAATGGGTTACGCAATCGCTGGACAAACAGAAAGCAGCTGGCGTTTTGGACGTAACACGAAGCCAGATCATCATTCATCGGTTAGAGAACCTCAAAGAATAACTGCAAGCGGTATTAGCACTGACATTCGGATTGTGGTGATCAGAAAGCATGCCGCACCTCCATCACAAAACGCTCGTAAGAGTAGTAGCAGCTTGAATTTCTGAGATTTCATCCACTTCGCAGTCTGCGGTGCGCATATGGACTGATTGCCATTGAACTACGGCATGACAGAGCGAGGAGCTTGTCTGGTGCGTCCCGACGAAACATGCACCGTGCATCGGTACTGCATAAAAAAACGCAGAACCGGTTCACTGCGAGATTTTGGAAGGCACCCAGGCTGCCATCGAGAAGTGGATGCAAAACAAGCTTATGGTTGGATTTGAGCCCGGCCAATTTCACGAACCCCTCCATATCTCGACGCGACAGTATGCCCGGATTTTGTGAGATAGGGTTACGTCGATTGGTTTCAAAGCGAGTGCATCTGGCACGCACTCGATGCGTCGCACCAAAGTGACTTAGATCCACAAAGAGACAAGAAACCAGCAGGCAGTCCAACTGTAGTTGGTGTAGAGCAAGATGGACAGTACGGTTAGATTTCTATGCGTTGAGCTTGAAGATGCCCTCGCGATTGCAGAAGCCATTGAAATTTACACAATTTGGGCCGCTTTCAAAGGCGACCCAAAGCTTACTCCCAGCTAAGATGCCGAGTTCGGCGGCTACAATCCACTTCTCCGACATTCGCTAAAGGATCGAAGTGGGGGCCAGATCGAATTCACCGAGCGCGGGTTAATACAGATCCGCAGATTAGTTTAATGTCAAACCGAATTGGGTCGGAGTTTTTTGACCTTTTGCCGTTAAAGTGCAGCCACTTCAGGTAGATACAGGACAATGACGGCGTCCTGATACTTCAACCGCTCCATCTATCTGAACGTGTACTAGCATCTAGAACACCACATGTTCACAATAGTCCCATACTACAATTCGCCCAAACTGCATGAGTTAATTAACAACGAATTTCCTCTGACAGACCCTTACGTCAGAGCTGCTTTTAAACGATTGGCTTCCATGCTGATCAAACAGCTGAAGTACTAGGGCTGGTTTTGAACTGACTAAGATATGGCGCGCCAAACCATCCACTGAGCAAACATATCCTCTTTGCGCGCTTCAATTAGGCTTACTTAAAAAGGCTCTTTCGCATGATGATACTGACTACTTCGTAAACAACCAAAAGTAAGCACGCTGTTTATTTGGACAAATTGACGTGCGTACGCCTTTTTAAGCTTCATGCACTTACGCTTGTTCGGCGTTACTTTTGTTTTGACGAAATCATTTATACTCTTTGTTCAAAGAACCAATCAGAGATGGCCTATGGAAAAACCTGCAAACTTTGATGAGATGTGGGGAGCCAACAAAACACTTCGTGCTCCATATCGGGACTTTCAGGCTTGGTTTGATAACGAAGATCCGACTCGCCTGCGTAAAAAGCAAAGAGATGCCGAAGATCTTTTTCGTCTCACCGGTATCACCTTCAACGTCTATGGCAAGGCAGAAGCCGAAGAGCGCTTGATTCCTTTCGACATTATCCCGAGAATTATTTCGGGCAGCGAATGGCACCGTCTTTCGCGCGGAATTGAACAACGGGTTCGGGCGATCAACGCCTTTCTTCATGATATTTACCACAAGCAGGAAATTCTTAAGGCGAACCGCATTCCGGAAGAAATGATAAGTCGCAACGAGGCTTTTCTGCCTCAGATGATTGGAGTGGAACCTCCGGGGGGCATTTATACCCATATCGTTGGTATCGATCTGGTTTGCACCGGTCCGGGTGAGTTTTTTGTTTTGGAAGACAATGCTCGTACGCCGTCGGGCGTCAGCTACATGCTAGAAAATCGCGAGACGATGCTCCAAATGTTCCCCGAGCTATTTAGTCGGAACAAAGTTCGCTCCGTTTCAAACTATCCATCTAGTTTGCGTAGATCCTTGGCAGCATGCGCCCCTTCTAACTGCAAGGATAAACCAGTAGTCGCCGTGCTCACGCCCGGAATTTATAACTCCGCTTATTTCGAGCACGCCTTTCTCGCAGACAAAATGGGCGTGGAATTGGTTGAAGGGCATGACCTCCGAGTAATCGATGGCCGCTTAGCGATGCGAACCACTCGTGGATACAAGCCCATTGATGTTTTGTATCGGCGCGTCGACGACGATTTTCTTGATCCCTTGAATTTTAACCCAGACAGCGCTTTGGGTGTACCGGGAATCATGGATGTCTATCGCGCAGGCGGCCTAACCATAGCCAATGCGCCCGGAACTGGTATTTCTGACGACAAAGCAATCTACAGCTATATGCCTGAAATTGTTGAGTTCTACACCGGAGAGCGTCCAATTCTGCAGAATGTACAAACTTGGCGTTGTTCCGAACCCGACGCTTTGGCTTTCGTTCTAGATAATCTTGAAAAACTGGTTATCAAAGAAGTTCATGGTTCGGGTGGATACGGGATGTTGATCGGACCTACTGCGACAAAGAAGGAACTCGCAGCGTTTCGTCGCAAGCTAAAATCAAAGCCGAGTAACTATATTGCGCAACCGACTTTGGCCCTATCGACCGTGCCTATTTTCTCGCGTGCCGGCCTAAGCCCACGCCATGTAGACTTAAGACCATTCGTTCTTTGTAGCCCCGGCAAGGTAGATATTACCCCAGGCGGGTTGACCCGAGTGGCGTTAAAAAAGGGATCGCTGGTCGTCAACTCGTCCCAAGGAGGCGGCACCAAAGATACTTGGGTTCTGGAGGACTGAGGAGATGTTAGGCAAAACTGCAAATGGCCTGTTTTGGATGTCTCGTTACCTTGAGCGAGCGGAAAACATCGCAAGGTTGGTGGAAACCGGACAGCGGATTGCCTTGACACGCCTCAGCTCAAGTGAAGAAGAGTGGACGTCGGTCCTTCGCTCAGCAGGGTCCTTGAATGGGTTTAGCGACGCTTATGCGACTCCAAATCCCGAAGCCGCGATAGATTGGATGTTGCGAGGCCAGGATAATCACTCTTCGATCAAGGCCTGTATTTCCACGGCTCGGCAAAATGCGCGACTGGTCCGCACGGCAATTACCGGTGAGGTCTGGGAGGCTGTCAACGCAACGTACATGACAGCGACCAAGCTATTGGCCCGTAAAGTCAACGAACGCGACTTACCTTCAACGCTCGCCGCAATCCGCCAGAATACTTCGCTTGTCCGGGGAATGATTCACGGAACGATGTTGCGAAATGACATCTATGATTTCTTGCGTCTTGGCACTTTTGTTGAGAGGGCAAACAACACAGCCCGTATTTTGGACGTAAAATACCATGTACTTCTACCTTCTGTCAGTGCGTTTGGAAGCACGATCGATAACGTCCAATGGGAAAGCATACTTCGGTCAGTATCTGCAGGCGGCGGCTTCCGAATGGAGTACGGAGCAGAAGGCGGACCGCAGGAGATAACTCACTTTTTGATCTTCAACAAAAAAATGCCACGCAGCTTGGCCTTCTGTGTTGGCAAAATCAAAGATAACTTGCGCTATTTGAACGCCGGGGAACCAAAGTCGTCGGAGTCTCTTAGGAAGGTTATGCATCTTGAGCACGCCTACCTTTCCCACGGGATCGATGAGGTGTTCGATTTTGGTTTGCACGATTTTATTGTGAAACTTTTGGAACTCTTGACGGATATTGCGATGCAAATACAAATCGACTACCGAGCCTATGAATAAGCCATGCGTCTAAATATCCAGCACATTACGCGATACAGTTTTGATGAACCGGTAGCTTTTGGTCTTCAACATTTGCGGAAAACGCCGATCTCTAACTCGCACCAACATGTTTTAGAATGGTCCACCCGAATTGAAGGTGGTCAAAAAGAACTCAACTTTGAAGATCATCACCAAAACCTTACCGAGTTGATTAGTGTTGCGAATGGTACGACATCGTTGGTTCTAAGATCCGAGGGGTGGGTTGAAGTGAAAGACAACCAAGGCATCGTTGGGCGTCATCTCGGACTGGCCCCACTCTGGCTGTATACCCGTTCAACCACTTTGACCGAAGCACGCGCTAGGGTACGCGATCTGACACGGAAACTTTCCTCCAATACTACACTTGATCTGCTACACGAGTTGTCTGCACGGATAAGAGCTGAAGTAGCCTATAAAATTGGCGTATCTGAACCGGGTTGGAGTGCCGAAGAAGCCATAGGCGCTTCACATGGTGTCTGTCAGGATCACGCGCATATTTTCCTCGCTTGCGCGCGCTATCTCGGCGTTCCCGCGCGCTATGTCTCAGGTTATCTGATGCTTGATGATCGCACCACGCAAGACGCGATGCATGCATGGACAGAGGCTCACATCGATGGACTGGGATGGGTTGGGTTTGACGTTTCCAACGGCATTTCGCCAGATGCGCGATACGTGCGCGTTGCGACAGGACTCGACTATTCTGATGCCGCACCGGTATCAGGCACTCGAATAGGCGGTACTGGTGAGGTATTGGAGGTTCAAATCGAAGTGGCACAACAATGAGGGCCCGATGACATATTGTGTTGGTATGATGCTGGATGCAGGGCTGGTTTTTATGTCCGACACTCGTACAAATGCCGGCCTGGACAACATCTCTACCTTTCAGAAGATGACGACTTGGGAAATTAAGGGCGAACGGGTCATCACACTTTTATCGTCGGGCAATCTGGCAACAACCCAAGCTGTTGTTAGTCTTATTGAAGAACGTGGCCATGCCCATGACCAACGCGATCCATTGATCCTTGCAGAACCCTCGATGTTTCAAGCGGCTCGGATGGTGGCCGACACACTAAGAGATGTGATCGCCAAGCACGAGGAAACGGGCCAACAAGCAGACAGCGCGTTCGGCGCTACACTGATCTTGGGCGGCCAGATCAAAGGCTCACCGCCTCGGCTATTTATGATCTACCCCGAAGGCAACTTCATCGAGGCAAGCGCTGATACGCCATTTTTTCAGATAGGCGAAACGAAATACGGCCGCCCTATACTTGTGCGTGCCTATGAACCAAAAATGTCCTTCGAGGAAGCCATGAAACTGCTCTTCGTGAGTTTCGACTCTACGTTGAAAGCCAACCTCTCGGTGGGAGCTCCGTTTGATTTTCATCTTTACCGCAAAGATGCGCTACAAATTGAAATGACCGGCCGAATAGAAACTGAAAATGCCTATTTTCAGAAGGTCTCGGAAGGTTGGGGTGACGCACTTAAGAATGCCCTAGATAGCCTCCCCGATTTTTCCTTGGATTTATGATGCGTCGAAATATTTTCCTAAGAACAATTTATATATGATGAAGCATTCAACTAGCTGAGGATTACTGAACTTTAGAAGTCTTTTCGTAGACGTGGTGTCTTACGTCGTAGCCTCTGGATGGCGCAAATTCAGGTGGAGAAGGCATCCGAATATGGTCTGGCGGCCAAGCTAAGCCTGTTCGATTACAGGGACGGTCAAATCACTTCAAAAGTCTGCTTCCCGTCCTTGACGAACAATAGTTCGGTCATCTACGAAGATCGCCTTTGGGCTCGATGCCGACTTTCGTTGCGATTAGCTTCGATGATAGCTTTGCTGGACGACGACGCCTTTCCCAGACTAAAATAGGGCGTCTGCATTTGCGTAGTTACCGTTATTGCCTGCCAAATCTTTACGACGCGTCGCGTCCAAGCATTCTCAATCGGTTGATACCTTGCGCAGACAATCTTCGAACGAGATTATCCGTCGAGATTGCCTGAACGGCGTTATTTGATCGAATAGCCATCGCCGCTGCCGTTCCGACAGCTTGTCCCATCGCCATGCATTGTGGCATGCCGCGTACAGAAGCGAATGCAACAGGGTCTGCTGACAAAATGCGTCCGGCAAACAAAAGGTTTGTGATCTCTTCGGGAACCAGCGACCGGAATGGAATTGTGTAATACTGGCCGGACTGGATGGCAGCGTGATGGGTCATGTCGCCCTTGGCGCGCATAACATCATCGATTGGGTTGTCACAGGCCACGATCCCATCCTCAAACTTGATCGCACATGCCAAGTCCGTACCCTTTAAACGATACATACCTTGCAATTTGCGCGTCTCACGCACGCCAACTGTTGGTGAAAGCATGGCCATATGCGCTCGCTCGAATCCCGGGACCTCATTACGCAGAAACGCAGCTAATTGACGGCACCTGCGGCGACCCTCTTGAGTTGCAGTGCCGACAGCCAGAGGATCCGTGCCGTCCACCCCGCGGACGTGCACAGAATTGCAAAAAACCGTGCCTTCATGAAAGCCTCGCATGAGATACAGCTTCCTAAGGTCGCTGTGTAACCTGCCATCTTCAACACCAATCGAAGCGTATTTCTGGAAGTACGGGTCCGGATCGGCAAAAGCGCGGCACCAGTCCACCCCGATCATGAAGAACGAAATTGTAACCGCCATCATGTTGCCTGACGCATCGCCGAGCACGTAGGGAACTCCAGCTTTGGCCGAGATGTCGCCGTCGCCCGAGCAGTCGAGAACGATCTTCGGCTGAATAGTGAAAGGCCCATGTCGATCACAGCATGAGACTGATGCAATTCTTGTGCCGTCCATTTCGGGTTTGAGCGCGATGGTTCCCAGCCTAACACGCACCCCCGCTTCTTCGAGCATCTCAAACATTATTAGTGTCGCCACATCATGATCGTAAATGATTTCAGGCCCAAAATTGGCTAGCGTGCAGGTACGCTTCTCGGCTGCTGGAGGATCCATCAATGTCAGACGCTCTGTGAGCTCTTCAATTATACCGCCGATAATTTGATCCATCGGATATGCACCGCCCCAAGGCATACCAGGGCAGAACGCCATAACGCCACCGATCTTGCTAGTCGCTTCCAGCAAAGTGACATTTAGCCCTTCGCGCGCAGCAGCAATAGCAGCTCCGAAACCTGCAGTGCCACCGCCAATAACAAGGACGTCAGTTGGTTCTGTGTTCATCGCTGTATGGCATCCCTAGCTTGTGAAAAAGCCGTCCGTTCAGATGATCAGCCCCACCTAGTTGGTCCAGTTTGAATGTTAGTGCATGATTGGTCTGGGTTCCATCTGTATGTTGGTTTCCGGGGCCGGTGGGCGGTAGCCTAAGGCACTATGTGGTCGTTTGGTGTTGTAGTGCTTCCTCCATTCTTCGATAAGGATTTGCGCCTCCCTGAGCGAG
>Ga0189286_100113_pt1 | contig 52006 bp, 58 predicted proteins | sample UW69minimetaG_FD_130330 | JGI IMG/M metagenome (GOLD analysis project Ga0189286, IMG submission 130330) | Marine microbial communities from the Costa Rica Dome - UW69 mini metaG | ecosystem: Environmental > Aquatic > Marine > Oceanic > Photic zone | place: Costa Rica: the Eastern Pacific...
AGGATGTTATTATTGACTTTTGAAAATACATCCATAGAGAACGACTGACGAAAACGTGACCAGTTGCTTTTTTGCTAATTAAAAAAGCAAAGGGAAACCGAAAGATGGAAAATAGGGTGTTAGGGATTTGCTTGAAAGTTTTATTAAAATATCTCTTCCATAAAGTATTTTGATTTATCTTATCATTACTTAACATATACAAGCTTATGGTATTATACATTTTTTAGTACACTTCGTTTCACATACAAATCTTACAAAATGAAGAAAAAAAAGTATTAAGAGTTTAAAACTTAAAAAAATTGCAATCTCAAAATTAAGGGAAGAAAACACTAAAGGAGGAAGACACGACGATCCTTTAAAACCTTCTGATAAAATGAACCTCTTACGCTTAATGTTGAAGGCATGTGCTCATACAGAGTATGCTATTTGGATGATTGTCAATAAACATCGTTTTCTTGTAATATAAAGAAAAAGGGCAGCTTTTAATTAATTAAAGTAGGAAGAGAATATCTTTCGACTATTTTTTTGATATTATACTAATATATATTGTGCAGGTTTTAGGTTCGTATTATCTTTGCATACATAATATTTATTTTTGTATGATAAAAATTACATTGCCTGACGGCTCAGTTAGAGAATTTGATTCGAGTGTGACTCCAATGGATGTCGCTAAGAATATTAGTGAAGGTTTTGCAAGAAACGTGATTTCTGCAAAATTTAATGGTACAACCGTAGAAACCACTACTCCACTTACGGAAGATGGAACCCTAGTTTTATATACCTGGAAAGATGATGAAGGAAAGAAAGCTTTTTGGCATTCTTCTGCTCATATTTTAGCTCAAGCGATTCTGGAATTGTACCCAGATGCTAAGTTATGGGTAGGTCCAGCTATTGATAGAGGGTTTTATTATGATGTGGATATGGGTGATAACGTGATTACCGATAAAGACTTTAAGACTATTGAAACCAAAATGCTAGAAATTGCTAGAGGAAAGCATGATTTCAAAATGCGCTCTTCAACAAAAGAGGAAGCTTTAGCATATTATAAAGGTAGAAATGAGTACAAGGTTGACCTTGTTGAAGGTTTAGAAGATGGCACGATTACTTTTTGTGATCATGACACATTTACTGATTTATGCCGTGGTGGTCATATTCCAAATACTGGTATTGTAAAAGCCGTAAAAGTAATGAGTGTTGCAGGTGCTTATTATAAGGGTGATGAAAATAATAAACAGTTAACTCGTATTTATGGAGTTTCTTTCCCGAAACAAAAAGAGTTAAAGGAATATTTAGAGTTATTAGAAGAAGCCAAGAAGCGTGATCATAGAAAACTCGGAAAAGAACTAGAGTTATTTACTTTTTCACAGAAAGTTGGTCAAGGTTTGCCTTTATGGTTACCTAAAGGAGCTGCATTACGCTCGGAGTTAGAAAACTTCTTAAAAAAAGCTCAAAAGAAGGCTGGTTATGAAATGGTTATTTCTCCACACATTGGACAGAAAGAATTATATGTAACTTCTGGGCATTATGCTAAGTATGGAGAAGATAGTTTTCAAGCCATCAATACTCCAAAAGAAGATGAAGAGTTTTTACTGAAACCTATGAACTGTCCGCATCACTGTGAAATATACAATCACAAACCATATAGCTATAAAGATCTACCGAAACGTTATGCAGAATTCGGAACTGTATATCGTTATGAGCAAAGTGGAGAATTACATGGACTGACACGTGTACGAGGATTTACGCAAGATGATGCGCATATTTTTTGCACGCCAGATCAACTTGATCAGGAGTTTAAGAATGTAATTGACTTGGTAATGTATGTTTTCGGGTCCTTAGGATTTGACAATTTTACAGCACAAGTTTCATTGCGCGATCCTGAAAAGCCTGAAAAATATATCGGATCTGACGAAAATTGGGACAAGGCCGAAGCTGCTATCATTAATGCTGCTAAAGAAAAAGAACTAAATTATGTTGTTGAATATGGAGAAGCTGCCTTTTATGGACCAAAGTTAGACTTTATGGTAAAAGATGCTCTTGGACGTAGTTGGCAATTAGGAACTATTCAAGTAGATTATAATTTACCTGAACGTTTCGATCTTACTTATAAAGGTAGTGATAACGAACTACACAGACCTGTAATGATTCACCGAGCACCATTTGGAAGTTTGGAGCGATTTATCGCAATTTTGCTAGAACATACAGGTGGAAATTTCCCATTATGGCTCATGACTGAACAAGCAATTCTATTGCCTGTGAGCGAAAAATATGAAAATTACGGGAAAAAAGTTTTAACTTTGTTAGAAAATAACGAAATTCGCGCCCAAATTGACAATCGAAATGAGACTGTCGGTAAAAAGATTCGTGAAGCAGAAATGAGCAAAGTTCCTTTTATGTTAATCATTGGAGAACAGGAGGAAAAAGATGGCACAGTTTCTGTACGAAGACATGGAGAAGGCGATATCGGTACGTTAACTATGGAAGCATTTGCTGAATTAGTTAAGGAAGAAGTAAAGAATAGCCTGAAACCATTTAATGTTTAACTTAAAATTTTAGAACCATAGCAATACGAAGAAAAAGAAGTAGAGCTCCTAGACGAGAAATCAAGGAAGATCCACACAGAATTAACAGAAAAATTAATGCTCCTGAAGTACGACTTGTAGGAGATAATGTTGAAGTTGGCGTTTATCCAACAAGGAAAGCACTAGCCATAGCTGACGAACAAGAATTAGATTTAGTTGAAATTTCACCTAAAGCGAACCCTCCCGTTTGTAAGATTATGGATTACAAAAAGTTCCTTTATGAACAGAAAAAACGTGAGAAATCTTTAAAAGCCAAAGCATCAAAGGTTACTGTTAAGGAAATTCGTTTTGGTCCTCAAACTGATGAACATGATTACGAATTTAAAAAGAAACATGCCATAAAGTTCCTAAAAGATGGAGCTAAGCTAAAAGCGTATGTGTTCTTTAAAGGACGTTCTATCATCTATAAAGATCAAGGGCAAATTTTATTACTGAAATTAGCTCAAGAACTTGAAGAATACGGAAAGGTAGAGCAAATGCCAAAGTTAGAAGGAAAGCGAATGATTATGTTCATCGCACCAAAAAAGAAATAATGTTTCAACTTCGCTCAACATAATTTATGTTTGTAGAGTTGAATTGAAGAATAAGCGAAGTATTTTTAAATAATTAGGAATTATGCCTAAAATGAAAACAAAATCCAGCGCTAAGAAGCGTTTTAAGCTTACAGGTTCTGGTAAAATTAAAAGAAAGCACGCCTTTAAAAGTCACATCTTAACAAAGAAGTCTAAGAAGCGTAAGCTAAAATTAACGCACAGTACACTAGTACACGACAGTGACGTTAACAGTATTAAAGAACAATTACGTTTAAAGTAATCCGTTCTTTCGGTTAAAACAATTTATAAACCCTGGAGTTAGGCCAATATAAAGAATTCATAATTCAGAAGTTAAAATTTAGAATTTTTGAATCGCCTACTACAAAAAATCATTTAAAAATATGCCAAGATCAGTAAATGCGGTTGCTCGTAGAGCCCGAAGAAAAAAGGTATTAAAACAAGCCAAAGGTTACTTTGGAAGACGTAAAAACGTTTGGACAGTTGCTAAGAATGCGGTTGACAAAGCTATGAGTTACTCATACAGAGACCGTAGAAACAAGAAAAGAACATTCCGTGCATTATGGATTACCCGTATCAATGCAGGTGCTCGTTTGAATGGAATGTCTTATTCTCAGTTTATGGGGAAAGTAAAAGCTAATAACATCGAATTAAACCGTAAGGTTTTAGCTGATTTAGCTATGAATCATCCAGAAGCTTTCAAAGCAATCGTTGATAAAGTAAAATAAATCGTCAAACAATATATATTTCGCTTAGAAACCGATACTTTTTAGTGTCGGTTTTTTTATACGGTTACTTCACTGTCAACAATAATATTCATTTTATACTAAGTAGACTCCTCTCCTATTATAAGTAACAATACAATCACTTTAAAAATAGTCCAACTAAAAAATTAGTTTAAACTAATTTTTTACATGATGAATAAACTCAATTTTTCACCGCTCCTCTTCTTACTAATAAGTGTTGTTACTAAAGCCCAAGAAATAAAGAATGACCAAAGTTATTAGCTGCTTTTGAAGCTCAAAATTTTTTGGAACTAGAAACCTCTCGAGAATTATTTAATTCATTACTAAAGCTTGATGATGTATCTAAAAAAAGATCGTTATGTAGCATTACGTAAATTGAGTGTTCAAGATTGGAAGTTTTATAAAGATTATTATTTGGCAAAGAAAAGACTTGCGGAAGCCATACATATTGGAGACTATATTTCTGAAAGCTATGTTGTTATTAATAGAATTGAAAATGAAAGAGAAAATTACACAAAAGCTTTAGTGGCTGCAGAAAAAACGCCTGAACATGTAACTTCTTCTGCTGATAGTATATATGCAACATACCTATATAGTAAACCATTCTAAAAGAAGCTACTAGCGTATCACTCCAAGGAAAATCTTCTGACGTATCCAAACTACAAAAAGCTGCTACTCTTTTACAAAAGATATTGCAAAAAAATCAAACACATGTAAACGCCACTGAAGTTTTATTAGGTGTTTTGCTCTTATTGAAAGATGGAAAGCTAGCTTTAAAAAATTGGTAGGCCTATTACCGCTTCACAGATGCAAATACTGTGTTTTCGTATTTAAAACAACCAGCGAAAAATCTGTCGCAAGAATTCCCCATCTAGAACTACTATTACAAATCACTTTCAGCGCACAAAAGAGATTATTATGGCATTAAGTAATTCTAGATTTCATAAGTATACCAAATTAATTGCACTAACTGAAAATATAAATCTTCAATCCAAAATTAAGGCTTATACAAAAATTCAGGATCTTATACATTACACGAACAATCTACAAGAATTAAAAGAAAATACCAATGAATATTATCGCTTATCTGCCATAGAAAAAAGTGAGGAAAAAATCACTCAAAATAAAGAAGCGTATTTTAATAACTTCACATCGATGAATGAAAACTTAATGAAAGTTATGTCTATTTTCGAAAAGAATAATAGTGAATACAACTTTAGAGAATTTCGAAGAAAGCTGAGAACTCATTTTGGAACTTTACAAATTATTGCTTCTACAAGTAGTTTTAGTACACTCGGTTTGGTCATGGGACATATTTTAAATGAGCGTAAGGAAACCATAAAACAGTATAATCATGAAAGTGATTTTACTTTTACAGAAATAGATATGATGATCTCAAATGGTTATCCTAGTTGATTTTGAGAAGATCGCGGCGCAGGCGGATTTGCGGTTGTAGATGGTTTTTTACGTGTAAAACAACTTTTTAAATCACTACCTATCAATGCTTGGCAAAGAGTTACGGATCCTATAAAAAGACCGAAGATTGAAAAAGAAATCACTGAAAATTATTCAGCAATAGCTCGGATGAAAAAACCATTTTCTCTGGCTTATCACAAAAATTAGAATTGGATGCTTTAGATGGTTTATATAATGAGTTAAAAACCCAAGGCTATCAAGGCGTACAATTACAATTAAAATTCATCGAACACTTTGAAGCTTACAGAGACAGAGCCACTATGTTTGCACATGAAGGAAGACATTCGTTAGATAGAAAAGTTATCTAAGATTAATATAGAAATTTAGGCGCTACCATTATTGAATACCAAAGACGTTTATGACAAATAGTTTTTAGTCACAAACCACGATTAGAACTTGCCAACATGATAGATGGTGTAAACACATCACCAACAGGTTTATCTAATAAAATGATTAGTGATGTTGCCAAAGAATGGATTCTAAAAATCATGGTGAAATTAAAAATTACGATGCAACACAAACACCAATTTCACAACTCTACAAATTGACGAATGCTCAGATTATTGCGTGTTACAAAGCCGTTGATCCTTTATATATAGATTCAAAAAAATAACCTTTCATTTTGTTCATCAAAGCACAAATTTGTTATTGTAATCACTCATTAATTTGAAAATAAAAAAAATGCATAATTCCCTAAAAATTGCACAAAACCTCTAAGATTAGCTAAAGATTTTTCTTTAATTTAATTGAATATTTCTATGTAAATCACTAAAAAGTTAAAATAATATTCAATTTAACTCTTAAAAATTTGATTTTTTTTCAATTTATCATATTTTTAAGTCAAATTCTCCTATGTATAGCTTATGACTAATATTCTATCGAATACACTGGTTGATAATGTAGCTATTGTATTGCAAAGACATCAACATGCTACCACTGCCATAGTATTCTCAAATAGAGAATTATTTGGACATAACATTGGAAAAATCGTCTGGTTTACGGCATTAATTGCTACTTGGGGATTATCTGCTTTAGGGTTTTACAAAATATATAAGTCAAGTAAGATTTAGAAATGTCCTATCTTAATAAATTTTTAAAACGCAACCTACAAAAAGCGTCCAAAAATAAGAACGCATCTCTTAGCGCTACGATTTCAGCTCTTTTAGAAGATTTAAAAACGAAACTCTACAAATATTATGTTCATTATGAATTGAGTTCTAAACTTAAGGTATTTGACAATATGTTTGAAGAGGAACGTATTGCAAACTTCCCTAATTTATATTTAGAAATTGAAGATTTTTTATCGTTACAACCCGATACAAAATTCAACAAAACAGCTTTTAGACAAAAAATTATAAAAAAATATTCTTTATTAACGAAAGAAGATGAAATACATGTACTGTTTATTGAGGACGATCATACACAAAAAGTAATTTTATCTGAACTATTTTTAAGAGATGTATTGCTAAAATCAAAAGATTTACTTGGAAGTTTTGATCACAGTTTTTTGGTAAAAGCTGAAGATTTACTTGTCAATTCGCCATTGAAATTTGAAACAATTACACAGCAAAAAGCTGCTTCCATTTCAAAAGATCTATTTGAATATTCGAATCTAATTCAAAAGGAAATTCAAGAAAGTCTTGGCTCCAATGCCATGTTGAACATATACAATAGTGCGTACAACAAACACTTTAACAATTACTATTTACTACAAAATTTCACCATTATCGTAAATTTAGTCCCTGAACAATTATTAGTTGCCGAAAACTTAAATCTTCCAAGTAAAGGACAATTACATCGTTTGTTAAAGTCGCAAATTTCAAGTCTGGAAGATATCAATGTTAAACTAAGCAAAGAGATTTTTCAAAAGTCTCAAATCCAAAAAGAACTGGAAGAAAACGAAAAATTATATTCTGCAGTAATTCATAATTCCTTAGATGCCAATATCATTTTTAAAATTGACGGAATTATCATTCGATCCAATAAAAAAGCAGCAAAATTTATCAATGCTCGTGAAAATCAAATCAATTTTTTCAAGCTTTTACCAGAAGATTTGTCTAAAAAATTAAAAACCGTAATCGATAAATTTTCTTTAGATACATCAAAAGGATTAGAACAAGAATTTTTTGAGTTTGAGTTGTATGAAAATGAAGAAATTATCTATTACAACTTAAAAATCAACCCAATCTATATCAATAGTAAAACATTATTTTTCTGTGTAATTCGTGATATTTCTACAGATATTCGAAATATGATTCGTATTGAAGAAGCACGTATCATTGCTGAAAAATCTGCCAAAGCAAAGACCACGTTTTTATCAAATATGAGTCATGAAATTCGAACACCATTGAATGTGATTCTTGGTTTGTCAGAATTGTTTAATCGAAAAGACTTTACTGGAAACGAAAAAGAATATGAAAATATTGAGGCCATTCGTTTTTCTACAGAAAACTTACTGATGATTGTCAATGATATTCTTGATTTCTCTAAGATTGAAGCTGGAAAACTGAATGTACAAAAAGTAGATTTTAATTTTACAGAACTCATTTCCAACCTGCACAAAGGATTTAAAATTAAAGCTGAAGAAAAAGGACTCGATTTTACGATGAATATTACCAACACGATTCCTAAATATATTGTGGGTGATCAATATCGATTGAGTCAAATATTGAACAATTTGATAGGAAACGCCATCAAGTTCACCAAAAAAGGGTTTATCAATATCAACATTACTGCGAAAGAACTCAAAGACAAAACCATTCAATTGTATTTTACTATTGAAGATTCTGGTTATGGTATTCCTAAGGAAAATCTGAATAGTATTTTTGAAAGCTTTTATCAGTCAAATCATAGTGAAAAGAAGCCAGAAGGTACTGGTTTAGGATTAAGTATTACCAAAGAACTTGTATCGCTTTTAGACGGAAATTTAACAGTAAAAAGTGAACAAAATGTTGGAACAGCTTTCCATTTTGATTTAAACTATACCATTAGTGATTTAAGTGATGTCGAATTACAAAACACACAAGATGTCAATCATAATTTACGACACAAGCGAATTTTAGTAGCAGAAGACAATAAACTGAACCAACTCTTTATAAAACAATTGCTCAAAAAATGGGATGCAAAAACTACGATTGTAGAAAATGGTCAAGAAGCAGTTGAAGTTGTAAAAATGCAAGATTTTGATTTGATTTTGATGGACATCCAAATGCCTGTCTTAGATGGTTTGGAAGCTACTGCTGCAATTCGCGCATTAGAAAAAGAGAAAAAAAATATTCCAATTGTTGCATGTTCTGCGGATGTATTTCCAGAATCAAGACAAAAAGCGGAAGAAGCTGGTGTAAATTATTACATCACAAAACCCATCAATGCAAAATCGATTAATGAAATTTTATATTTACTAACAACGAGTAATTAAGCACAAAAGCAAGCCATACAACTCGCTTTTGCAAACCAATGTTTTATAGACAATCTCTACACGTTGGTAATTCTGTTTGTGTTATACAATCTATCAAAATGCTTTCGCCACATGTTTTGTAAGCTTGTGTTTCAAAACAAATATTAATACCGTTTACATCCAGTGTTAATATACATGGTTTTGCCAAAGATTCAACATTATTTCCACCGCGTTGTTGCAATGCATCTAACTTTGAAATTGTTTTCTTATTGAGTCTAAATTTTGTGAGCTTGTCTTTTTTCATAATAAAAGTTTTAAAATTAATAATACAGCTAAACAAGCCATAAATAGGGAGTTTTCAAACTTATAGTATCCTAAATTAAACGATTTATGTTAGCTATTTAGAGTAAAACTATCAAAAAAACAAAGCAGTAAAAAAGCGAACCAAAGTTCGCTTATAGTTAATCGTAAATACTTCCAATTCGTTCTACTCCACCAGTGATTATTTCTGGATTTTCTACTTTAAATTTTTCAAACTTTTCAAGCATTGTAATTTCTTTTTAAGGTTCATAATACTATAAAGTTATCTAAGAAAATTCGCAATCAAAACTACAATCACCGTAAATTGGATAATTTATGCTTACAAAAAAGGGTTGTATAACTACAGGTTTTTATGAAATACGTAATTGTATCCTAAAACTACTGCATAACTCTTTTGTAATTTGTCATGTAATCAAAAGAGAAATAGAATAGAATAGAATAGAATAGAATGTTTTCTTTTTTGAAAAGGAGAAAACTGAAAATCCTCAAGACAGAGTAAGTAGTAATTTTTAAAAAAATGAAATCATGGCATAAACTAATTATTTTAATGCAGTAAATCATTGAGGGATATCTTTATCAGTAACTGTAAATGTAAACCCAATCACAATTGCTAACGATGGCGGGCAATCACCTTGACATACTTTTCAATCTGGTGAAAATATCACCGATACTATTAACGGAACGTTCGTAAAACTTAGCTTACCTAGTGGTGTAAGTTCTTGATCAACTTTAGTTTTTACAGATTTAGGAGTTATAAATGTCTTTCCTTCTGCTGCAATCAAGGTACTGTTCCTTACTAAACCAAACAATCTATTCAAAAGCAAAAAATTCAACTGGGTTCAGTTGGATTTTATTTGTATCGACAATCAAGTTTTCTGTTTTTTCTTTTTCGCTGCTGGAAACAAGATATTATTCAAAATAAGTCTATATCCTGGCGAGTTCGGATGTAATTCTAATTCCGTTTTCGGATCTCCTACTCTATGCTGATAATCTTCCGGATCGTGTCCGCCATAAAATGTAAAAAATCCTTTTCCTTTAATTCCATGAATATAGCGACCTTCTCCATTGGTTCTGTTTTCTCCTAAAATTAACACAGATGGTTTAATTTGAGAACGATCAAAACTTGTTGTTTGTCCCATAAATCCTTTGACCAAAGCTGTATGATTTTGACACAACATGGTAGGTATTGGATCCCATTTTGCTGAAAAATCCATCAACGTAAAATAATCTGCATCTTTTACAATACGTCTTTTAGAAGTCATATCGATCGAAGAAAACTCATATTTTGTAGGACTTCGCTCCAACTCAAAATCTGTGAAAGCAAAAGTCTTACTGTAATCAATCTTGTTTTGATAATTTCTATCAGACACATCACCATCAAACATCGGCTCACAAATATCAACGCCTTCCGCAGCTAATGCAATATCAAAACTATCTGTGGCACTACACATCGCAAACATAAATCCACCTCCAATCACATAATCGCGAATCTTTAAAGCAACATCGCGTTTTTCTTCTGAAACCTTTGAATATCCTAGCTTCTTTGCCAACGCTTCGGCTTCTTTCTTTTCACGAATATACCACGGTGCAGAACGGTAAATCCCATAAAACTTTCCATATTGTCCAGTAAAATCTTCATGATGCAAGTGCAACCAATCGTACTTTATCAAATCATCTGCCAATACTTCCTCATCATACACAACATCATACGGAATTTCTGCATAGGTCAAAACCATGGTTACAGCATCATCCCAAGGAACATTTCCTTTTGGAGAATATACTGCAACTTTAGGTGCTTTTTCTAAAATAACTGCTTCCTGATTCTTGCTCGGGCTTGCTATTTCTTCTAAAATAGTATTCGTTTTTGCATCTGATAAAACCTCATAAGAAACACCGCGAATTTTACATTCTTTCTCTAACGCATCAACGGCAGGTAACAAAAAAGAACCACCACGATAATTCAGCAACCATTTTACCTTGATCTTTTTTTCAAGTGACCAATAGGTAATTCCATACGCTTTTAAATGATCTTTTTGAGATTCTGCATCCATCGGAATCAGAATATATGAAGCATAACTACTCACTGAAAACAGTAGTAATAATATGAATGTGAAGCTGTTTTTGATTTTCAATTGCATGATATTTATACAACGGAAAGATACGCAAAAATTATACCCTTCTAAAGTTTTTATCATTTCTGTAACAATTTCTACTAAAATTTAGTATTCGCTTCTCTTTTCTTAAAGAAAAACACACTATTCAAAATTCAATAAAACACTAAAAATATGCGTGTTACAATTTTATAAATAGTTAAAAAAGCCTATAAACATTGGTCTCACATGTATTCACCCTGTAAAAAAAGGGGAAAACACTGAATCAAAAAGCATCAAAACACTCGCTGCTAAAAATTCGTACAGAAGTAGTTTTACAACACTAATTTTTAACTACAACTCTTTATGGAAAATACCGTAATTATTAACTCTATAGGAAATGCAACGCCAGGAGCTTCAAAAGTATTATCGGAAGCTTTAAAAGTTCCACAAGATTACATCTTAAAATTATTGTACAACGCACCTTCTATTTTATTTCAAAAAGTAGACAAGGATACAGCGCAAAAAGCTGAAGATACACTTACCAAATTAGGTTTAGATGTCTCTGTTTGTACTAAAGATGACGAAATCAATTTAAAAACAGAATCTATTGATATTAGTGTGACTTTAGATAATATTCTACTATTACCAAAAGTCATAGAACAATTAGCTGTTTTCTTAGGATGTAAGCAATCGGAAGTTCTTAATTTATTATTGAACGAACCAAGTATTGTCCTTGGAAATGTATCTATAGCTACTGCAGAAGCATTACAAAATCGCACTGATGCCAATGTGCATTTTTCGAATCCACGAAAAGATGCATACACCATTTTAATTAGCAAAAAAGATGGCGATTCACAATTAAAAAACATTGAAAAAATTCTTAAAACCAAGGCTGTAGAAACAGAAACAGCTTATGTAATTGAAAATGTATCCTATGATCATTCGCAATTATTGTGGAGACAATACCAATCTGACAAAGGTGTAAAACTTCTTAATCAAAGTCATCAACTTGTTTCTATTCTATTGGAAGACTTTGACGTTGCAAACGAAGCACACACAAACTTCTTAATTGAAAAAGTAGGTATGCCAAAAGAAATTTTGGATGATATACATGCAGCGCTTCCAATTTCATTATTCGAAAATGTCAATAGAAATACCGCAATAGTAATTACCGATGAATGTGCTGCTATCGGATTGGTAACGACTATTGAAAAAGATTACAACTTTAAGAAAAAGTTACACATAGATGAAATAAAAGATGCTGAAAATGTATCTAAAATTCTAGCACAATTCATTGCTATAGAAAACCTTCCTAAAGCAAATGCAACAAGTTGGACAAGTAAGGAAGAAGTGCCTCCATTAATAGCAAGATACCTTCTAGCACAATTAGAACAAGTACAATGTAACCCTGAAATCATAAACTAGTTATGGAAACAAATATGCTACACTACCGAATTGCTGAACGTGGAAAAATGCATGCTTTAGACAAAAATTATAAAGAAGCATTACGCCATTATAAGGAAGCAATGAAAATGTCACAACAAGAAAAAGATAGTGAACTCTTTTTTCAACATTACAGTCAATGTGTAATGGAGACCTTAGAGCTTTCTGGAGCGCATGATCAAGTGATTGAATTCTGTGAAAACTATCGCTCTTTCTTAAAAGATAAAGAACAAAATGTACTTGTGAGAAAGCACAACGCTTTTGTAAGCGAACGTCAAGCAATTCAGCATGTATTAAGAGAAGAACAAGATGAAGCAAAAGTATTGCTTCAAGAGATCCAAAAAGATCTTGGAAGAGGTAAACAACCTATTACAGATGAACTTTTAGGTTGGTTGCAAAGAGGATACAAAGTCAATAGAGATCAATTGACAAGACTCCAAAAGAAACATAATTATTTTATTGTGAGAAAAGAATCTGTAAATCCCAAAATTGCCATGGATTTACCTGAGGGCGTTTCTCCATTCTAACTTTTAAAAACAGAAAATGGCAGACGTAAAAACATTTGATCAAGGATCAAAAATACTACAAAACGTTGACGTTAGTAGTATGGTTACCGCGCTGGCTTTAGGTATTGCTGAAGCACAGGAGCGGCTCGACACGAACTCGGTTTCGCAGCTAATTCGACTTTCCGAAAGTAAAGTAGCTGGGAAATCATTATTAGAACTAGGGTTTCAACCCGCATTTTATGCTTTTGATTATGCTGATATTTCAGCATCTATCAGCTTAAAAATGGCTGTTAAAGAAGAAGTGGAAGTAGATTTCAGTTTATCGGTTGACTACAAAAACAACACTACTTTTGACAAAGACTTCTTTAACCAATTAAAACAAAACAAAAGTAAATCTTTAAGCAAGTATTCTAAAACGCAAAAAGATATTGCCTTAAAAGCAAAGACTTCTGAAGATGTTAGCGTAAATGAAAAATCATTCAAAATTCACAAAGAAGAAGGCTCATATTCTAAAGTAGAAAAAGCAAAAGAGCAAATGCGTGATGAAGCAAATGAATTACGAGTAGAAAGTGTTATTGAAGATGAAAGAGTACTTGAAGAAAACTCTTCAACGGATGTATACATCGCAAAAGAAGAAGGATATGTAGTTGTAAAAGAACCTTATGTTCACACAGACACAGAAGGACTATTAAAAATGGATTCATCTTCATATCCTACAAGCAATCCGAAACCCGTAATTACACTCAAAACTGGGAAAACATTTGAAAAAGCAACAGATTTCGCCACTACGCTCACAAGTGCAAGATCGGTTAATGGTGGAACCGTTATCGGAATCAACGCAGATGGTATCCACAGATCTGGAGGAAAAAAAGTATACGAATTTTTCTTTGGTTGGGACAAATATGATATTGATTATGCATATTCTAACGGTGTTAAGTCAGATGCTGTAAATCAAGCAGATGTTACGGCATTAGCGATGCTTTTAAAGCGAGATTCATCATTAAATATTACAGTAAAAGGATATACAGACGGTAGCGGAAGTACGAGTGACAAAAATGCTAAATACAATGAAGCACTTGGACAAAAAAGAGCAGACTCATTTAGAAGCGAACTCAGTAAAATTGCTGGTGTTACATTTGATGACACTCGTGTAAAAACAGAAACTGAGGGCGAAGCTTTAGCCAATGGAAGCTCTGCAAAAGATGCTACAATTCGTAAATTAACTGTAGTATTTCCTAGTGGCGCCGCAGATTACATCCAATTCAATGGAGGTGAAATCACTGTAAGTGGCGCTGATCCAAAAACTGTAGGTCCAAATTATTTTGTTTACGTAAAAGCAAATAATTCAAGTACAGCTTCAGGTTTAGATATCACATTCAAGTATGGTGGAAAAACGTATGTATTGCGTGATTCGCTTGCAAATCAACTATCATCTCTTGTAAATAGTAAAGGAAAATATCAGGAGTTATACATTGAAAAAGTAAACGAAACCTATTACCTCTTACATGAAGAAACCAAGATCAACTACTTTATTCACTCAAAAGAAAATAAGGAAGTTAATGTAAAGGTGAATAACGAAGCTTCTGCTGACATGAATAAAGAAACCACAAAAGTTTATGTAGGAGAAACACAAAACGAATTCTCAAAACTAAAACAATCTCAAAAAGATTTTAAAGGAGATCGTTCACTAGCTATCAGTGGTTCATTAGATGTTCGTTATGCACGTCAGTTCAACATGTCTGTAGAAGGAAATGCTTCAGTATCGGCACGTATGATTTCTGTACCGCCACCAACAGCACTGGAAAACTACATTCAGTCACTGACAAATACAAACACAAATTCAAATTAATAATTGATGAGTACAACGCCTAAAGTAATACAGCAAATTACCAACGCTCCGTTGCCAATGATGTTAGAGAAGCTCGGAATGTCCATTGCCAATGCACAATCGGCTTTAGATGCTAATTCTATTCGTTTGGCTAATGAATTAGCTGCGGTAAAAGTGAACATAGGCGATGAAGAATACAGTTTATTAAGCCTTGGTTTTGCACCCACATTTTACGCTTTTACAGAAGCTTCTGTAGAAATGAAAATGGAATTTTCTATGGCTGAATCTGAAAGCTACGGAGGCGCATTAGGATTCAGCTATGGAAATAGCAGCAACTCCAACAGTAACTCAAGTTCAAACAATAGCAATAGTGAGTCTACCTCAACACAAATGTTTGGAGTTTCTGTATCAGCGCATTATTCACGGAAGTTTTCTTCATCCGCAGAAGGCTCCTCATCAATTGCAGCAAAGATAGTATCGTTGCCTGCACCTGATATATATCTTGAATTATTAAAAGAAACCATCAACAAAGAAGAGTAACAAATTAAAAATTATAACATATGTTTCATAAAAATCCAGAAATAGGGCAAGAATTACTAAATGTACCTATGGGACAAATGATCGAGAGCATGGCAACATCTATTGCCAATGCACAAATGGCCTTAGATTCCAACTCGATCGAAGTAGCAGAAATGATGGGAGGATTAAGTCCTGTCAAATCTACTATCAACGGAAGAGAGTTTATCAATTTCAAAGACAGTCGTGTATTTTTTGGAAAAGAAAAAGTACAAACTAGCGATGCTATTGATTTGTATAATTCAAATACAGATCAGGCATATAGATCAGCTATCATAGCAAAAATAAATCCTACAGATATTCAAGACGCATACGTTACGCCTGTAATAGATGTAAATAAAGATTTAACGACAGACGCAGCTACAGCAACCTATAAACCTGATGATCAAAATAATGCAGATGTTCATTATAGAAATGGGTCTAGTTGGTATAAGTATAATGCTTCAACAAAGGCCTACGAATCAGCTAGTGAACCAGCTAAAGTTCCTGGAAAAAAGATGAAAAATCCATCTGCAGAGGAAAAAACATTGTACTTACCACAGCGTTTATCCATGTTAGAACTTGGGTTCTCTCCCACTTTCTATCAGTTTGTGGATACAATCATCAAAGTATCTATTAGTATCAAGTTTACACGAGAAGGATCTTCTTCATACCAATACCAACGTAACTCAAAAAGTACGGATAGAAGCGCAAGCTTTAGCTGGAGAAGAGGTTTAAAAACCAATAAAACTGTGACAACTACACAAGTAAACGCTGGTTTCTCTCAAAAGTATAGCTATTCGGCTGAAGGATCTAGTTTATTACAAACAAAGTTAGTTCCAATTCCACCACCAGCAGCACTTGAAGAGCGTGTTCAACAACAAATGGCATTAGCTAGAGAAGAAGCTGAAAACTAGTAATCCATGGGTAGAATCACCAGAGAAATACAAAATGCACCCTTACCAGAGATGATAAAATCTCTGGGTATAGGGATTGCAGAAGCGCAAAGAGCTTTGGATAGAGTTTCTATGGATTTGGCAAAAGAACTTGTAAACACCAAAGTAGAAATGGGCGGTGAAGAATACAGTCTATTAGCCTTGGGGTTTACACCAACATTTTACCAATTTGTCGATACATTTTTTGAGTGTAAAATGTCTGTTTCTATGATGGAATCAAGAGAATTTGGAGCTTCAGTATCCGTTACTGGAGGATTCAATGTAGGATTTGCAGCTGTAAGCGCCACAGTTTCGGCTAGCTATTCACAAAAGTATCAATATTCCGCAGAAGCAAGTTCATTAGTCAGAACCAAATTAGTAACCGTTCCTAATCCTCCAGTTTTTGAACAACGCTTGCAAGCAATGATTCAAACTGAGTTAGACAGTAAAAGACCTTCAAATAATTCAAATACTAGTTCGTAAAGATGGCTAAACATTGGAAAAGCTTTGTTAAAAAGGAAAAAGCACCGAAGAAGGAAAACGCGGCTATAGACAATATAGCTTCGTTACTTTCTCCCGATGCTAAAAATTCAAACAAATCATTAGAAGATGCAGCCGAATTTAATTCGAGTCTAAAATCCTTGATTGAAGAGCAAAAACAGCTCGAAGATCAAATGGCAGAACTCACTGGTAAGAAGAAGAAATCAAACACAGATAGAAAGTATGAGAATGAAATAAAAACGATTGATGAGAAGAAGAAAGAGGAAGCTGCAGAAGAGGAAAAACGCAAAAAACGCAAAGAAAGTCATCGCAAAAAACAAGACGACCGTTGGGAAGTAACTCCTTCTTTTACTAAAAAAAGAAAAGAGAGGGATATTTCAAGAATGCCGACAACTTCAAAAAAGAAGAAAAAGGCAAAACCCAATACTGATTTTATACAAAAGAAGAAAGCTGCAAAACCTGAAGTTCGCATTCCGAATGTCAAACGTACGCCTGAAACAACAATCGTATCAAAGAAAAAGAAGCAAGCTACTACTATACTTGAGTTTACAAGAAAAGTTCAAAAAGGAGTACGCACTATGGACGATTTTACCAAGAAACCATCAACATCCGTAGCTAAGGTTTCTCCAAAATCACAAAAGAAACCAACCGTACAAAAGCTTTCAACATCAAAGCCAAAAACGCAAAAACCAAAAAGGCAAGAAAAAACACTTTTACAAAATGTAAATAAACGAAACGTTGTTGCGCCTATACAACAAAGAAAAAAAACTAATAAAACAGTTGCGAAAACTGCTAAAAAAGGAAAAGAACAACTCAATTCGTTTGTCAACAATCCGGCTCAGAAAAAGAAAGTACAAACAGTAAAATCTACTGTTAAAAAGGTTTCAAAAGCAATAGATACATTTGATACAGTGACCAAAAAGGTATCAAAAGTTACCGATACGTTTCACACAATTCGTAATAAAGGAAGTGAAGTACAAACTGGAATCAACAAAGTTGCCAGTGTTGTAAAATCTCCTGAATTGCAAACGTTCAGCAAAAAAGTTTCTCAAGGAATGGATATTGTCAATAAAACTGGAAAAAAACTAGACAAGGTAAATCAGTTATTTAATACTGCTAACAAACGTCTAGAAAAAACCAAATCAGTGCCCAATCTGTTTGAGAAAAAACTAAAAGCGGTTGATTTTATTAGCGGACAAGACTCAAATACAAAAAATGCTTTCGATTTTGATTTCATTCAAAAACAACAAACAAAAAAAGAAGAAACACAAAGCTTTACTGTTACAGACAAAAAGTTAAATGTTGATTTCAATACAATCAAAAATATTAAAAAAGGTATTGATACATTAAAAAACGGGAAAAAGCAGAAAGATAGTTTCGCATTTTAAAAATATACACATGAGCACATCAAATAACGCATTAACCCTAAAACAAATACTACTAGGAATTTCCGATAGTTTGAATGAGGCGCAAAATCATTTGAGGAATGTAAAACCTTATGATGAATTTGGTAGACCAAACACCTTGTATACCTTACCCTATTTGGATTTTAATTTACAAGTAGAAGCCGAATTTGAGAAAGAAACAAGTACAGAACCAACTTCGGCCGTTGCTGGAAGAACAGCTGCACTATCACAAGCACAATCTTTCCAAAAAGGATATGCCAGATCGTTGGCTTTTAAACCTGTGGCAAGTGTTTCTACAGATACAAAAGAAACGAATAAAGTAACGAGTACTATTTCTGGACGCTTTATCGCAGTTGTACCAAACGAAGGTTTACCACAAATGATCATCAATGCTACACCAAAAGCGACTTCTAATATTCATATTTACGATATCGATGTTGAAGTCTTTAATGCCGCAGGTGAAAAAATATCAGATGTATTGGTGGAGTTTAATTACAATCAACAAAAAACAGAAGCGTTAAATCCGAGTGCAAGCTTGAATCACGGAACTGCTTTCTTAAACACAAGTGAGATTCGTACAGACGCAAATGGAAAAGCCAAAACACAAGTAAAAGTAGATGGTGTTGACTTTGCCAATGGAAACATTTTAATCATAGAAGTGAATGTTGGGAATGTACTCACTAAAATTTCAATTCAAAAATAGTCATGGCAATTAATATACAAAGCATACAGTTTCAGCACATTTTGTATGATGCATCTAACAAAGCTGCAAAAACAGTAAAGGTACAAGTACAGTTTTACAATGTAAATACAAAATCGTGGCTAGCGCTAACAGATGCACTTGCTTTAAGAAGCGGAAAATTAGCATATACGCTAACGATTCCTTCTCGAATTTCTACAAAGAATCAAACCGTACGTGTCGTTCGTGAAGTTTTAAAATCTGGAGGAACGCCTTCGTTTAGAATCATTAATGCAAACTCGCAAGCTGGACTTCCTGAAGTTATTGCGACTACATTTAATGCAACGATTACAGGTGATTCTAAACTTACCCTCAATTTTAATAAAAGTTGGTTGTTAGATCCTAAGAAATACATCACAAAGAGTGACCATATTGTAATCGCTTCTGAAGTTCCAATGTTTGAACTAATGAGTTCAATGCGCGTCATAGAAGAAGAGAAAGACAATGCTATTGCACAAATTTCTGGATTAAACTCCACAATTACTTCTTTGTCCGATGAACGTGAATCGTTACGAACTCAATTAGCGACTGCACAAAGCAATATTCAAAATAGTTCACAAGAAGTAGCTGATTTAAATGCAAGCTTAGAAGCTATTAGAACAAATCTTACTGATGAAAGAACACGTGTAGAAACTCTAGAAACACAAATTGCTACACAGCGAGAACAACTAGAAACCTTGGAAAGTTCTTCAGGTGATATAAGTGCTATTGCTATAGAAAGAGATACTGCATTAGCAGAAGTTACACAACTAAATGATTCTATAAGTTCTTTAACAAATGAGCGAACGGCTTTACAAAATCAGTTGAAAAACGCACAAAATGATTTAGGTACAAAAGAACAACAAGTTGCAGATTTAAGCATCGATTTACAAACGGTATCTTCAAATTTAGCCAGCGAAAGAGAATTACGAAAAACACTTGAAACTGATAAAGCTAATTTAGAAACACAGCTTGCCGCACAGCGAACGCAAATTGAAAATATGGAAGCTGTCAATGTAAGCGAAAGTAATTTTGAAGTTTTATATAACGATCTACAAGTAGAGGTTGCAAACATTAATATTGTAAAAACGAATCTGGAGCAACAAGTCTCAGATTTAACCATTGTAAAGGACAATTTGGAACAAGAAAAAGTATCTTTCCTAACAAGTATTTCACAATTACAAGAAACAGTACGACAAGAAAAAGCCTTGGTTATTGCTAAAGAGACAGAAATACAAAACAAACAAACACTGGTAGAAACTTTAGAGCGTGATAATCAAAAACTACAACAAGAACTTGAAGAAGCTAGAGATTTTACCGTAACGGATCATCCGAATAAATTATCTGCTAGTAAAGTCTACGGAAGTATCGTAAATGATGTTATTAAGGCTGATGAAGAATTGGTAAATTCTAAATATAAACTCGCCAATATCTCTTTAAATCTGAAAACAACGGTTGAAAAAGGTCCGAACGGAACTGTATTTGGTTTGTTAGATTATGAATCTGCCAAAGAAGTAAACAGTGCCGCAATTAGTGATATTAGTATTGATATTGTTCCAAGCGGAAATACAGCAACTAGCGTTGCGCAAAAAATGCCTAATATTTTAGGATTAACGGAAACTGCCGTTAGAAAAGTGTTACTGAACAATAGCTTAAAACTCGATGCCGTATACCATGCTACAAATGACAATTCCCTCATCGCAGGACAATCATTCAAACAATCGCCAGCACCAGATGCAGCTGTTGAAGAAGGACAAGAAGTAATAGTAATTTTCGCAAAACCAATAAACTAAAAAAATTATGTCAAGCAATTCATATGATTATGTAAAAGATGCCTTTGCTGCACCACTTGGAGATTTTATCGCTTCCATTGGAGAAGGTGTTGGAGAAGCACAAGCAGCGCTAGACGAAGGCTCATTAAGACAAACATTAGAAATATATAACAGTGATCCAGATAAAGCTTCTGAAACCTTAAAAATGCTGCGTGAAGTTGGTTATCAACCTACTTTTTATACGATTCCGAAAACCACAGCAAAAGCCAAAATTTCATTATCTATTTCACAGCAGAGTACTGGAAATTCATTGCAAAGTACACGTTCATTTAGACCAAAAATGTATGCAACTCCTGTAAACGCTTCCAATACGAATAAGTACAATTTAGGATTGAACGCTACGGCAGAAATTCAATTTGATATTGTTCCTGTTCCGCCATCAGAAGCACAAATCATTCGTTTTTTACCAAATATTATTGAAAAAGAAGGTGAAAACAATACGATGGTCAAAAGAAGTTTTGGAGAAATTAAAACCTTATTGACCGAATACGGACTTGGATACGAATTTGGAGAAAATGTAGATGATGAAGCTATCACCGACGAATCAACTTTTGATATACAAGTACCAGCTTTTGACGTAAACAAACCAAGTATGATTCGCGCTGATGATATTATTACTCTTGACGTGAATGCTCCTGATCCTGATGATGCTTAGATTTTTTTTGTTGCTGAAAGCTTAGATACGTCATTACGAGGAAGTATGACGAAGTAATCTGTTTTTAATTCAACTATAGTTTTTGAAACAAACAGATTGCCACGATTTATTTCAAAAATCTCGCAATGACGTAATTATTAACTTTTTGTTTATTATTGACATCATCTAATCTTTGATTTCAATCAAAATTCATCTAGCTTTAGCTTCCGTAAAATTCTAGTGAACTATTAAAAATGAATCAACAAATTGAACCAATACTAAACGCACTAAGCGAAACTCCAAGACTATTGCAAGAATTAATTTCTGAAATAAATCCAGCTCTTTATAAAAAGCAAATTATTCATGGAAAATGGTCTATTCATGAACATGCCACACATATTGGAGTTGGTGATAAGTATGGGTTTCAAAAACGACTCAAGGATTTTAAAGAACAGGAAAAGCCAGTATTTGAACCTTTATCTGGAGATAGTTTTGATAAGAACTTTTTCATAGAGTTAGAGTTACATAAAACCATTGAAGATTTTTTTGAAATTCGCCACAAAACCATTGAACTAGCAAAAGCATTTGACGCAAACGATTGGAATAAGTTGGCAATTCACCCAGAATATAAAACCTACACGCCATACATTATGCTCAGACATTTGTTAATGCATGATCACAATCATTTGTATAAAATTGAAGACATGGGATTTGGCATTGGACATGTGAAATAACCGAATAAAATTCTATTTTACAGTTAATTGAAACGTCATTACGAGGAAACATGACGAGGTAATCTGTTTATAGATCAATCAAAAATACTTTAAGAAACTAGCAGATTGCTACGATTTTTTTCAAAAATCTACAGTTTCATTCCAAACAGCCGCTCCAAAGCTTTAAACGTAATTAGTTTTCTATTTTTTTGAAATTGCTTCTGATCAAAATCTTTTTGAGTTGGTTCTACATTTGTTGCAAAAAATACCAGTTGATCATTACTTTCTATATAACCAACAAACCAACCATTATGATGATCGTTATCAATAGACCAACCTGTTTTACCTCGTAACACATAATTTTCTGTCTCTTTGAGAATCATGATTTCCTTCACAATAGCTGAGGTTCGCTTTGATATTGGTAAGATTTCTTGCTGAAAGCGTTTTAGGAAATCGATTTGTTGAAATTGAGTAATTGTTGCTTTTCCTGTGAGCCAAAAGTTTTCCAAATTTGCAGAATCAACTTTTATAGTTCCATATTGAAACTTTTCTATATAATGATTCATACGCTTCACTCCTATTTTTCGTGCTACTTCTTGAAAACAAGGAACACAAGAGCGTTGAAATGCTTGGTACAATGTCAAATCCGCTTCCCAAGATTTGAACATTCTTTTTTTACCATTCCATTTAAAAATTGTGTTTTGATCTGTGACTTCTTTGGTTTCTAAACCTATGATTGAATTTGGAATTTTATAGGTAGATGCTGGCAATTTCCCTGTATTTGCCCAAACAAAATCATTGGAGTAATAGCGCTCTTTTTTGATATCAAATAGCAAAATAGAACCTTTTAGGCTGGCTGAATCTATGATTTTTTGAAAACTTTCTTTTTGAATCAAATTATCTTTTGTTTCGGGTATAGTGGTACTTTCTTCTGGTGCTGAAACTTTTTTTGCTTCTTCCTTTTTTCCTTTACAAGAAAAACATAAAATACACAGACAAAGCATACAGATTTTTTTCATAGTTCTTCTTTTAGATTAATAACAATTCCTCCAAATCTGGCTTCTTCTGCTACAAATTCTTTACCATCAATATAACATACGTTTAGTATGTATTTTTCTTTTTGGTTTGTTCCAGAATAATATCCTTGGCAACCAGAACCTAGTGCTTCTGAATTAAAGAATTCAATACTTCTTCCATTCTTGTCAGTCACTTTTGATGAACATTCATGACAAATTGATTTTGGATATCGTTGACTAAATCCTCTTCTTTCATTTTTACAATTTGCACAGAAAGTTTTTAGCTTTTTACTTTCCTGAAGAACCAATTCGCTTTTGTCCTTATACCGAAACAGTAAATTATCCCACTGTGCAATAATAAAGTTGTCACTTTTGGAAAATTCCATATTTCGTCGCAATTTATTGGTTTCTTTTGCAATCAATGGAGCCAACGTTTCTATATATTTTTCTATATGTTCAATTGTATCTGCTTGATATTCCAGATACCATTTTTTTGATTTTGTAATGTAGCTCCAAAATTCTAGTAGAGAGCGAAATTTTTTAGTAAAAATATGTTGTGTTTTCGCTTCAGCATGTGCATTTGTATTGATTCGATCTGGAAACATCAAAATCGTTTTCTTCATCTTTTTCAAACAATATTTCCCCTTAGCCTCATAAAGTACATAATGCACATATTCTTGCCTTTTAGAATCGTCAATGCTACCAAATATTCTAGAAAACAAACTCATGAAAGAAAGTCGTTTCTTTTATTTTTTAATTCAATCTTTCTTCCATCTAAATCTTGCACTAAAGCTACTAATCCCCATGCTGTTTTTGTAGGTTGCGATAGAATTTTCCAAGTAGAATTTTCTAAAACTTTCATCTTATCTTCAAGATTTGAAACGTCAAAACCCAACCTGATAGAAGTGTCTGCTTTTTCTTGCGATTTAGTCAAAGGATAAATTTCAAAAACAAATCCATTCTCTTCAGCAGCATAATGAAACGGTCCATTTCCGTGTTGATGGTGTGCAAATTCAAAATCCAATTGCTCATATTGCGCTTTTGATACTGCTGGATTGGATGTTCGATTTACTAATAGGTTTATCCTCAAAATGATCGTGATTTATTTTGTCAATTGCTTTACGCCAGAAGTCAAGAACGGCATAATAGGCAAACAACTCATCAGTTTAACATCTTGCCAAAAAGAGCTTTCATTTCCTAAAAATGCTAAGATATCTTCGATAGCACGTTTTTTAAACATCGTAGCGAAAATTTCTTTTCCTTCTAATTTATCAGATAGAATTACTTCCAACAGCGTTCGATCGTACCATTGATACATCTTGTCACGAAACGTTAATTTCGGATTTGGATGTTTTCCTTCTTTCAATAGCTGGATCACATTTTCAGTATGCTTTTGCACAAATTGAAACGTATAACCACTACTCGCTTTTGTAAATCCGCCTGCAGTTCCTAAGTTGATAATATTTTTTTGATTCGGAACACTTCTTGAAAATTTCGCTAATGACATAGGAATGATTCCAAATTCTGTATGCAAAATTTTATAATCGTCAACTTTTAAATGGTTTGTGATATAATCTTTTAGTGCTGTTTTATATGCTTCTTTTTCTAAAACTTTTTCCGTGAAGAGTGTGTATTCAACCAAAGCTTCGGTTTCGCTTGTAGGCAATACATACATAAATGTTGCGCCATGGGTTTGATCTAAACGAAAATCCATCAATCGTCCAACAGTCGCATCAAAAACTGGCTCATTGGTTTTGATTACCCAACCTTCAAAATGTTGTAAAAGTGAATTTCCAATGTCCATTTTCGGATAGAAAAGACAGGTAGAGTTAAACACATACTTCGCTATATACGTAGTATTTTCAGTAACAACTTCTGCCAGATCATTTTCAGAAGTAATTTGAGTAATCGTTTCTGAAGCAAACGTCACATTCTCAAATTGTTTGGCAAAATCTAAAACATAGTTATAAAAATCAATCCCTTGAATCATTTTATAACGATATGCTGGCATGTCAAATTTTCGTTGAAAATCATCTGATAAAAACGCCAAGGTTTTCCATTGATGTGTTACAATCGATTCAAACAATCCGTTTCCTTTTTCCCAAAAACACCAAGTACGATCATTTTTGTTTTTTTGTTCTTTATCGATAACCAAGATACGCTTTTGACTTAATTGCGGATCTTTCAGCATTCTGTAAAGCAAACTTAGTCCTGCACATCCTGATCCTGCAATTATGTAGTCGTATTTCATATATAAAGCATTCTGTTAAAAAAATTAATTGAACTGGCTTCTACAAAAATACGGATTTCTTAGAAAGGAACTTCGTTATCGTCTGGATTAAAATCATCGTTCATAGAACTTCCAAAAGCTTCATCAGCACTTGGTAAATTGTCTGTTTTGAACGTATCGTCGTTCGCTGCATCGTTCATTTTAGAATGGAATTCGAATGGAGAATCAAAAGTTTCTAAATTATCAAACTTACCTAAGTGTCCTAAGAACTTTAAACGAATGTTTTCCAAACCACCATTCCTGTGTTTTGCAACAATAAATTCGGCTTGTCCTTCCGTTGGCGAACGTTCCTCATCATCCCATTCTTCAATTTTATAGTATTCTGGACGATAGATAAACGATACAATATCGGCATCCTGCTCAATCGCTCCAGATTCACGTAAGTCAGAAAGTAATGGTCTTTTGCTTCCTCCACGTGTTTCTACCGCACGCGACAACTGTGATAAGGCAATTACTGGAACGTATAATTCTTTCGCTAAGGCTTTTAGGTTACGAGAAATCATCGAGATTTCCTGTTCACGGTTTCCTCCTTTTTGACTTCCTCCTGCGGTCATTAACTGCAAGTAATCAATCATAATCATCTTAATTCCGTGCTGTGATGCCAAACGACGCGCTTTTGCACGCAAGTCAAAAATGGAAAGTGATGGCGTATCGTCAATAAACAAAGGTGCTTTTTCGAGTCCTTTTACCTTTACATTTAATTGTTCCCATTCGTGTTTTGCTAACTTTCCCGTACGAAGTTTTTCGGAAGATAAACCAGTTTCCGAGGAAATTAGACGTGTAATTAGCTGTACCGATGCCATCTCCAAAGAGAAGAATGCCACAGGAATATTTTGGTCAACGGCAATGTTTCTTGCCATCGATAAAGTCAAGGCCGTTTTACCCATACCTGGACGCGCTGCAACAATAATTAAATCACTCGGTTGCCATCCAGACGTTAATTTATCTAGTTTGGTAAATCCAGTAGGAATACCACTTAAACCTTCTTTGTTAGAGATTTCTTCAATTTTTTTCTTGGCTTGAATTACCAAACTTTGCGCCGTTTCCGACGACTTTTTAATGTTTCCCTGCGTTACTTCATATAAACGTGATTCTGCTTTATCTAGTAATGAGAAAACGTCTGTAGTTTCATCGTAGGCATCTTCTATAATTTCATTTGAGATTTTAATCAAACTACGTTGAATAAACTTCTGCAGAATGATACGTGCGTGAAATTCAATATGCGCTGAAGAAGATACTTTTTGCGTTAGTGAAATCAAATAAAAATCACCACCAACGACTTCTAAGTTTCCGTTTTTACGAAGTTGTGAAGAAACCGTGAGTAAGTCAATCGGCTCCGAATTTTCAAACAATTGAAAAATGGCTTCATACACGTATTTATTGGCTTCTTTATAAAAAGCTTCAGGACTTAGAATGTCAATTACTTCATCCACACCTTTTTTGTCAATCATCATTGCACCAAGTACAACTTCTTCCAAATCGACAGCTTGTGGAGGCAGTTTTCCTTTCTCAAGATTAATTAGATTGCCTTTGTCTGTTTTATATGTTTGTTTAGGGTTTACATTTTCCATGATTGCGAAAGTAACTAATACTTTTACTTTGTGGTTTTATTTTTGAACTAGAATCTTAACAAAAATATTGTTAATAAGTTCTTTTTTTTGTTAATAAGCGGAAAAAAAATCCGAAGCCTTCACTTCGGATTTTTCGTCTTCCCTATGAGTATACAGGTTTATTTTTTAAATTCTCCCATTTCTGAATACTTCTCCATGCGAGAACTTACCAAATCTTCTTGTGATAAGTTTTTTAATTTGTCATAATGTGCAACTATGGCATCACGTACTGCGATGAATGTTCCTTCACGATCAGTATGTGCACCACCAAGAGGTTCGTTGATGATTTCATCAATCACTTTAATTTTCATTGCATCGGTTGCTGTTAACTTTAAAGCATCTGCTGCTTTTTCTTTGTGTTCCCAGCTTCTCCATAAGATAGAAGAACAGTTTTCTGGAGAAATTACCGAATACCAAGAGTTTTCAAGCATTAATACGCTGTCTCCTACTCCAATTCCTAACGCTCCACCAGAAGCACCTTCACCAATAATTACCGTGATTATTGGCACTTTTAACCGTGTCATTTCTAAAATATTTCTAGCAATTGCTTCTCCTTGTCCACGCTCTTCCGCTTCTAAACCTGGATATGCTCCTGGAGTGTCAATTAATGTGACTACTGGAATTCCAAATTTCTCAGCAGATTTCATTAAACGCAATGCTTTTCTATATCCTTCCGGATTCGCCATTCCGAAATTACGGTACTGACGTGTTTTAGTATTGTATCCTTTTTGTTGACCAATAAACATGTATGATTGATCGCCAATTTTACCCAATCCACCAATCATTGCTTTGTCGTCTTTTACATTACGATCTCCGTGTAATTCTAGGAAAGAATCTCCACACAATGCGTTGATATAGTCTAAGGTGTACGGTCTGTTTGGATGACGTGATAGTTGTACACGTTGCCAAGCCGATAGATTTTTGTAAATATCTTTTTTGGTTTCTTCTAATTTTTTCTCGATCTGTTGACATGTTTCTGTAACATCGATGTCACTTTCGTCGCCAATTGCCTTGCATTTTGTCAATTGATCTTTTAATTCCTTAATAGGTAGCTCAAACTCTAAATATTCCATGCTTTTGAGTATACGATTAGTTATTTAAGTTTACAAATATAAAACTTTAATTTAGGAAATATCAATGCCATCTCCTGATTTTCTTTTTCTGCGATTTTTTAGGATTCCATTTGCTAAAACTGTTGCTACTACGAGCAAGCTTCCATAGTAGAATCCTGGTGTCATTTTTTCATCTTCAGGGAACAATAATAACGCCAATATAATTCCATAAATGATTTCTAAATTATAGGTTAAGACTACCGTATATGGACTTATATAGCGCATGATATATGTAGAAGCTATAAATGCATACGCTGTACAAACAGAAGCTAAAATGAAGATATATATCCAGTCATTTGTTTCTAAAAAAAAGAAGTTTTCTTTTGAAAATCCATCTGAAGCAAACGCCAAATAGATCGAAATAAATGCCACGCCACAGATAAATTCGTAAAACGAAATGGTGGAAGCATCTTGACTTTCAACAAATTTACCATTCAATACCGAAAATAAAGCAGACAAAAATGCTGAAGAGACTCCTAAAAGGATCCCGTTTATATATTTAAATTCTGTATTTAGAATAATTGATACACCAACAATCACAATAATTCCGAAAACAATCTCGTACCAAACAATTTTTCGTTTGTAGACAATGGGTTCTATAAACGATGCAAAAAACGCACCTGTAGAAAACATCACTAATGTTATGGATACATTAGAGACATCTATTGCACCAAAAAAAGTAATCCAATGCAATGCTACCACAATACCAGCTATCGCAAATTTGAAAAATGTTTTTAATGAAATTTTTAGTTTGATTTTTGAGAATTTGATAAACGCAAACATCAATACTCCAGCAATTAGCATACGAAACCAAACCAATGGAATTGCTTTGATGGTAATCAATTTTCCTAAAATTGCTGTAAAGCCAGCAATAAAGACTAATAGATGTAGATGTAAATAATTTTTGAGTTTATCGCCTAGCATTGTACAACAAATATAAGGCTAATACGCCAAAGACAATATTTGGAACCCAAACAGCTAACATTGGAGAGAATCCTGATTTTTCTGCCATGGTTCCAAATATCTTATCAAAGAAAATATATATGAAGGCTATGGAAATTCCGAAAGCAAGGTTGACTCCCATTCCTCCTCTACGTTTCATAGAAGATACCGCAACTGCAATAATGGTTAGAATAAATGCCGTAATTGGCAAACTCCAACGTTTGTATTTTACTAATAAATGTTTGTTGACATTTGGCGATCCAGACTGCTTCTCTTTTTTAATGAACTCGTCTAATTCTTGATAATTTAAAGTTTCTGCCATATACGTTACTGGTGTTAAATCTTCCACGTCAAACGGAAAAATAGTATCTACTTTTCGTTCACTTATTAAACTATCATTCATAGCGCCAACAATACGTTTTTTGTAACCCCGTAAAGTATATGTACTGTCTTCTTCATTGTATTTTATGGTACGTGCTTGCAATTTATATTGCAGCACATTGTCTTCAAAATGTTCTAAGGTAAAGTTATCTCCTCGTTTACTTTTAAAGTTGAAGTTTTTTAGATAAATGAAATCGTTATTTGTGATTTGCTTATATATTTCGGAGTTGTTACGTACTTGTTTTCGTCCTCTTTTGATATATTCAAATCGGAACTCATTAAAACCTTTACTAGCATTGGGAACAATGTACATTCCCATCACAAAAGCAACAATAGCAACGATCGAAGCCGCCACTAAGAACGGGCGTAAGAAACGTAAATACGAAACTCCAGAACTTAAAATTGCAATGATTTCTGTATCATTTGCCATTTTGGAAGTAAACCAAATTACCGAAAGGAATAAAAATATAGGAAATAAGAGATTGGCAAAATATAGAACAAAGTTTACATAATACATGATAATTTCATCTGTTGGAGCTTTGGTAGCCAACATTTTATCAATATTTTCCGAAATATCAACCATGATTCCAATAGGAACAAATAGCAATAACATTACAGAGAATGTTAATAGATATTTTTTAATGATGTACCAATCTAATATTTTCATAAAATACTATAAACGTTTATCCATTTGTTTCACCATCTTGTTCTTCCACTCGTTAAAATCTCCTGCTAATATATGTTTTCTAGCTTCTCTAACCAACCAAAGGTAAAATCCCAAATTGTGTATGGTGGCAATTTGTTTACCAAGCAACTCATTTACAGTAAACAAGTGACGTACGTATGCTTTTGAATATTCTAAATCTACATAAGTAATCCCCATTTCATCAATAGGAGAAAAATCATCTGCCCACTTTTTATTTTTTATGTTAATGGTTCCGTGTGCCGTGAATAACATTCCGTTTCTGGCATTACGTGTTGGCATCACACAGTCGAACATATCTACACCTAAAGCGATATTTTCAAGAATGTTAATTGGTGTTCCAACACCCATTAAGTAACGTGGTTTGTCTTCTGGAAGGATTTCACAAACCACATCGGTCATTGCATACATTTCTTCTGCTGGTTCACCTACCGATAATCCACCAATGGCATTTCCTTCTGCTTCACGCGATGCAATAAATTCGGCAGATTGTTTACGTAAATCTTTATAAGTACTTCCTTGAACTATTGGGAAAAACGCTTGACTGTAATCGTATTTGTACGGTGTTTTTTCTAAATGTGCCAAACAACGATCTAACCAACGATGTGTCATGTGCATTGAACGTTTCGCATAACGATAATCGCAAGGATACGGCGTACATTCATCAAAAGCCATAATGATGTCGGCTCCGATTGTGCGTTGAATTTCCATGACATTTTCTGGCGTAAAGAAATGGTAAGAACCATCAATATGCGATTTGAATTTTACACCTTCTTCTTTAATTTTTCTGTTGGCAGATAAGGAATAGACTTGATATCCACCAGAATCTGTTAAAATGTTACGATCCCAATTGATGAATTTATGCAATCCACCAGCTTTTTCCAAAATTTCTGTTTGCGGACGCAAATATAAATGATAGGTATTTCCTAAAATTATATCAGGATTAATATCTTCTTTCAACTCACGTTGGTGTACACCTTTTACCGTTCCAATGGTTCCCACAGGCATAAAAATAGGCGTCTCTATCGTTCCATGATCAGTCGTCAATACTCCTGCCCTTGCTTTGGTTTGTGGATCTTTTCCTTTTAAATCAAATTTCATTATCGTATCACTATTGCCTACTTATTATTTGTTTATTACCGCGAAATATTTCTGGTGAAAGCCCAAAAAAAGTATTAAAATCGCGTGATATAGCGGCTTCATCAGTTCGCAAATATAGGTAAGATTTACTGATGATTTGATTAATGAAAACTTAAAATTCAGAATTCTTTTAGTTTTAATTTATTTTCAAGAATAGTTCGCGTGAATTTTATTCAATATCTCTTTTCAATTTATTAGGATTTTGTCTGGAACCAAATACCGTAACAACCTCAATCTCTTAAAGTTCAATTAAAATTCTGTAATAAAAAGTAGTTTATTTGGTTACAACAGATTTGTATAAACATTTGAATTGTTTTGATTGAGGACAACTTTCTGGTTGCTGGAAAATTTGATGTGTTTTTTCTGTGATTTTTTTAAGGAATTGATTTCTAGCTTTCAAATTCCAATTTTCTAACAAGTATTTGGATAAACTAAGAATTTTATTTTCTGCTAACTCAGATAAAAATACTTTCATTAGGAAATTTTCTTCATAAACTCGTCATAAGGAATTCTTTTACCTTGATCTAGTTGATTGATTCCTTCTTTGATTTCATTTTGTTCGGAAAGACTTAATTCATTGCAAAAATCAGTAGTTTCTTTGTTCACAAAATCAGCTACTTTTTGAATGAAATCAACATTCTCAATAGCTAGTATTGTTTTTACTAATTCAATTTTTTTTGATTGAATATCCATGTCTTCTTAATTCTAAAATTAAAGGCATAAAATTTTAATGATATTGAATTTAAAATTAAGGCTCAGAAGGCTTGAAACTGCTGACTTTTTTATACAGATTTTCTCTTTCTTTATATTTTAGTTGTACTTACTATTTAAAATATATTTTACACACTTCATAAAACAGCATTTATCCAAAACTTTATCAATTCATTTTCAAATATTTACGAAGTCTTATTCACTTTTTAGCTTATTCACACAAATTCGTTAATAAAAGCCTGCAAAGTTCTTTTGTTAACGCTATTTTATGACTTACTTTTGGTGCTTTACAAAAAACTACTAACAAATACACAATGTCTGATAACAAATCGTTAGAAAATTTAGTTACTCAAGTACGTAGAGATATCTTGAGAATGGTACACAAAGTAAATTCTGGTCACCCAGGAGGATCATTAGGTTGTGCTGAATTTTTAGTTACTTTATACAATGACATCATGAAACTGAATGATGGTTTTTCAATGGATGGTAAGGAAGAAGATGTTTTCTTTTTATCGAATGGTCATATTTCTCCTGTTATTTATAGCGTTTTGGCGCGAAGAGGTTATTTCCCTGTGGATGAATTGAATACATTTCGTTTGTTAGATTCTCGTTTGCAAGGACATCCAACAACACATGAAGGCTTGCCAGGAATTCGTATAGCATCTGGTTCATTAGGACAAGGAATGTCGGTTGCTATTGGAACTGCATTGACTAAAAAGTTAAACGGAGACCAACACATTGTTTATTCTTTACATGGGGATGGAGAATTGCAAGAAGGTCAAATTTGGGAAGCTGCTATGTATGCTTCTGGAAACAATGTTGACAATTATATTGCAACAGTTGATTATAACAAGAAACAAATTGATGGTGCAACAGACGATGTATTGCCTTTAGGTTCACTTTCGGCTAAGTTTGAAGCGTTTGGTTGGGAAGTATTAGAGATTGAAGAAGGAAACAATATTCAAGCGATTAAAGATGGAATGGCTGCAGCGAAAGCGAAGACTGGAAAAGGAAAACCTGTAGTTGTATTATTGCATACAGAAATGGGGAATGGTGTTGATTTTATGATGAATACACATGCATGGCATGGAAAAGCTCCCAATGATGAGCAATTAGAAAGTGCTTTGGCACAAAACCCAGAAACTTTAGGAGACTACTAAAATGAAACAGTTTTTATTTATAGTTGCTTTTTTTGCCACTTCATTTGTAAAAGCACAACAAGATACACTTAGCGCTACTTTTGATTATGAAGTGAGTTACGAGATTAAAGATCGAACAAAAGGAACAGATACTATTAAGGTAGCCTTTGACAAATCTGGACGTTATTTATGGACTAATTATTCAAAAATAGCTGATGGGTATTCTTTTATGTTTTTAAAACCTAAAAATGAAAACTTACCAAATATTTTGTCAAGTATCATTTATGATACTCAGTCTACTAAATTTTATATAAGCACATATAACAAAGAGTTATCATTTTTTATGAAAGTAGATTTGTTATCGATGGTTCCTAAATCTCCACAAGAAATCAATGAACCTATAAATTTAATAGCTGACAAGTCTTCTGAAACTATTCCAGTTTTAAATAAGGAAAGAACTATTTATAAAATATATCCTAGCAGCGAGCCTGAGGAAAAAAATAAATTGGATGTAGTTTTTGACGTATCATATCCTGTAAACAATAATATTGTTTTTGGAGGGCTTTTTAATACGATGTTTATTAGTGATAATGAACTTTCTGTAAAAATGGATTTGCCTCAAGGAATCATATTATATGTTGCAGAAAAAAATAAACCTTTGTTAAAAGCAATCAGCATCAAGAAGATTTCAAGAACAATTACAATCAACAACACACTAGAAATAAAAGAATGAAAAAATATACAAACACCGGAAATAAAGATACACGTTCAGGATTTGGAGACGGATTGACTGAACTTGGAAAAACGAATCCAAATGTAGTGGCACTTTGTGCTGATTTGACAGGTTCGTTAAAGATGAATGCTTTTAAAGACAATCATCCAGAACGTTTTTTCCAGATTGGAATTGCAGAAGCAAATATGATTGGAATTGCTGCAGGAATGACCATTGGAGGAAAAATTCCATTTACAGGAACGTTTGCAAACTTCTCAACAGGTCGTGTATACGATCAAATTCGTCAATCGGTAGCTTATTCAGATAAAAATGTAAAAATCTGTGCTTCTCACGCAGGAATTACGTTAGGAGAAGATGGTGCAACTCACCAAATTTTAGAAGATATAGGATTGATGAAGATGTTGCCAGGAATGACCGTAATTAATACCTGTGATTACAACCAAACAAAAGCTGCTACTTTAGCTATTGCAGAACATCACGGACCTGTATATTTACGTTTTGGACGTCCGAAAGTAGCTAATTTTACTCCTGAAGATCAAACTTTTGAAATTGGAAAAGCTGTACAATTAACAGAAGGAACAGATGTAACCATTGTTGCTACAGGACATTTGGTGTGGGAAGCATTACAAGCTGCTGAAACCTTAGAAGCTGCTGGAATTTCATCAGAAGTAATTAATATTCATACCATTAAACCATTAGATGAAGAAGCTATTTTAGCCTCTGTTGCTAAAACAGGTTGTGTAGTTACTGCTGAGGAACACAATTTCTTAGGTGGATTGGGAGAAAGTGTTTCACGTACACTAGCGTTGCATAGACCAACTCCGCAAGAATTTGTTGCAACAAATGACACATTTGGAGAATCTGGTACTCCAGCACAATTGATGGAAAAGTATGGTTTAAATGCCGCTTCTATTGTAAAAGCGGTAAATAAAGTTATGATTAGAAAATAATAGATTCGAAAATAATTCGTTTCTTTATGATAACATTAAATTTTAATATTATGAAAAACAACCTATTATGTTTCGTATTTCTGCTTGCTTCAGTGAGTTCCTTTGCACAATTTGGAGTAAAAGCAGGATTAAATTTTAACTCCAATGGTGAGTTACGTGAAATTGTTACAGCAGGAGAAAATATTTTAGAAGATAGTGGAGATGCAAAAATTGGATATCATTTAGGAGCGTATTATGAAATTAATTTTAGCAAATTATACCTTCGTCCGGAAGTTGTTTACACAAAAACAAAAAGTGAATACAATTCAAATGCGTATGATATGTCTAAAATTGATGTACCTGTTCTTTTAGGAATTGATGTGATTGGACCATTGAGTGTTTTTGCGGGTCCAGCTTTTCAATATATATTGGACAATGATTATGAAAATTTTACGATTTCTGATGTTCGTAATGACATTACTGTAGGTTTCAATTTTGGAGCTGCTGTAAAAATTGGAAATATAGGATTTGATGTACGCTATGAAAGAGGTTTCTCAGAAAACGAAGCCACTATTTTAGATTCAAACAATATAGCAATTGGAACTTTAGATTCTAGACCAAGTCAATTAATTTTTAGTCTTTCTTTACGATTATAGTTTTTAAATTAAATAATAACATAAAGAAAAGCACTTCGGTTAAGAAGTGCTTTTTGTTTTCAAGTTATTCTCAAAAGTAAATTGAATCGGTTTTATATGCTATAATCATCTATAAAAAAAGCCGCCAAATTATCCCAATTGGGAATTTTATAAGAATATCCATCCTATGGATGTGGATCTTTAGAGCCTTAATCACAGTTTAAAAGAACTACATGTTTATCACCTTCAGGTGCAATACTTATATGCAATCTTAAGACATTTTCCGTATTTTCCATTTCTTTAAATTCTTCATCATATAAGTCTAACCAATACTTTATATCACTTAGCACCAATCCTGCACCATGAAAATAATCCCAACTGTTGTGTAAATATCCTCTTATGCAACATAAGAAATCAATATATTGATCTGGAATGGACAAATTTTCTTTTATATATTCTTTACTAAAAAATGAAGAAAATAAATCTCTGATGTCTTCTTGAAATTTTCCCAAATTAAAATCTTCCAATGTATCTGAATATAGGTAAAATCCTTTTGAAGTTAACTTTTCAATAAAAGCGTTGTTTAATTTTTTATTCATGCATGTAATACTTTTCAAATGCTATTGATGCATGCCTTTGTAGAAAACTTAGTGACTAAATTAGAAAAAAGAAAATAAACTAAATTACATCTATTCAAATCACATATATCTTATAAAAAATGTTAGCACAAAAAAAGCACCTCAATTAAGAAGTGCTTTCATTGATATTTTTTTTGAAATCCTCTAGTTATTATCTAAATAATCTGGAGTACCATCTCCGTCAGTATCTGTCAAAATAACTGTTTCAATTGTTGTCACACCAGCTGCATCTGTATCTCTTGTTTTTACAAATTCATTCGATGCATACGTCGGCTCTGGATCACCTGGATTCAATGTATATGTATTTTGTACTACTTCATTCACGGTCAGCGTTCCATCTCCATCATCATCTGTATCTCTAAAGTTTGGAACTCCATTTCCATCTGTATCATCATTCGTTACATCGTTATCTCCATCTAAATCTTCCATAGAGGATAATAAACCATCTGATTCAATATCTGCATAAGTAGCATCAAATATATTGAAGGAGAAAATTAATGGAGAATACGCATCAATTCCATCTTGAGCCACACTAAAATACCCTAATCCTGAAGGGAAAAATATAGCACCAATTCCTCCATTTCTAGCTTCTAAGAAACCATTGCTTCCCTCTACGATATTTTCTGCAGTATTGAACTCAGGTAATCCTAATTGAAAACCTCGAACGGTACTTACGGCTGCGCCTACTAATAATATATTTTGCTGTGTTACTCTAAAATCGAATGTTTCTAAATCTAAGGTTTGACCTCTGTAAGTTAAATTCACCTCATCAAAACTAGAAAAAGACTTTCCTCCTCCTTGACGTAAATTTAATACATAATACTTATATTCTACATCAAAATAGGTAGTGGTACGTGTTTCAACTTGGTTAATTAATGGTGTTTTATCAGCATTTTCACCTTCAATTTTACCAAATGTCATTGTAAAAGTATCATTCGCTGTACTTTCTGGATTCGTAAAATCAAAATCTTCATAATTGTAGAAATGTGTACTTAAAAACTCTACAAGCGCAGCATCATCTTCTATCTGCTGTTCACCTCTATCTCTTAGTTCTAAAAAAGAAACTGGATCATCATCACTTTTACACGAAAAAACAACCACAGTCGCAATTATCGTTAGAATTGTAAATTTTACAAACTTCATCATTGTTTTTTAAATTTTGGGTTGCAAGATACAATTTTATCCTACTTTTGTATATTCTTTAACGCAGTTTTTAGACTTTTTGTATGAGGATAGATAAATACTTATGGTGCGTGCGCTATTTTAAGACTCGGAACATGGCTACAACGGCTTGTAAAAAGGGTCATATTAAAATTAATGGTGCTACTGTAAAACCATCTCGAGAAGTATATCCTACGGATAAAATTGAAGTTCGTAAGGATCAAATTACACGAAATTTAACCGTACTCGATATTCCAACGAGCAGATTGGGTGCTAAACTCGTTGATATTTATCGTGTGGATACGACTCCTAAAGAAAATTTTGAGCATTTAGAATTATTAAAACACGCTAAAGATCATTATCGCAAGCAAGGAACTGGTAGACCTACCAAAAAAGATCGTCGTGAAATTGACGAATATCTAGATGATAGTTTTGATCGTGATGAAACTTATTCTTAATTTTACTCGATAATAGCATATTTAAAAGCTTCGCAGATTTTCTCCGAAGTAGTTTACTTAAATTTTGAAGTTATGACCGTAACGGGAAATATTATACTTAATCACCAACAAATTCAGCACAAAACACGCCGTATTGCCTATCAAATTTTGGAATCGAATGTGAATGAAGAAGAAATCATCATTGCAGGAATTGCGCAAAATGGATTTGTTTTTGCACAAAAAATAAAAGTGGAATTAGAAAAAATCACTAATGGTACTATTACCTTGTGTGAAGTTAAGATAGATAAACAAAACCCATTACAAACAATCTCGACTTCTATTCCTAAAGAATCTTACATTAATAAGCCTTTAGTTCTTATTGATGATGTTTTGAATTCAGGTACAACTCTAATTTACGGTGTAAAGCACTTTTTAGACGTTCCTTTAAAGAATTTTAAAACTGCAGTACTTGTTAATAGAAATCACAAAAAATACCCTATAAAGGCAGATTTTAAAGGTATTTCTTTATCAACTTCCATTCAAGAACATATTGATGTCGTATTTGCAGAGCAAGACACTGCGTATTTAATTTAATTGTGCCTTAATTTCTTCTACTAAACTTTCAATAGTTTTTTTATCTGTCAGAATACTATACGTAGCTTGTTGATAAAATGAATTGCGTTCAAACAAATGCTTACCTATAAACTCTGGCAAGTCTTCATCTGAAATTATCCTAATCAGTGGACGTTTCGCTTTTTCATCTTTTACTCTATTAATAATTTCAGGAATCGAAGTTTGCAAATAAAATGTTTGTTTTGTGTATTCATGAATCAGATTCATATTATTTGCATAGCAAGGTGTTCCTCCTCCTAAAGATACAATCATTGATTTTTTAGTTTCTAGTATTTCTTTCAAATACGTATGCTCTTTCATTCGAAAATAAATTTCCCCTTTCGATTCAAAAATCTCTGGAATTGTTTTTTCCTCTTTCATTTCAATATAATCATCTAAATCGAGTACAGGTAATTTTAATTCGGTTCCTAATAATTTTGAAACAGAACTCTTTCCACTAGCCATATATCCTAAAAGTACGATCTTCATTTCTTCTATTATAATTTATTTATTTTTAAGCGCTTACAAAAATCAGAAAAAAAAAGAGAAAATTATATTAAAAAAGACTTGAAAAATAAAATTATGATGTTATATTTGCACCCGCATTCAAGGAATTAATCACTGTTCCTTTTTGGATGACCTGGTAGCTCAGTTGGTAGAGCATCTCCCTTTTAAGGAGAGGGTCCTGGGTTCGAGCCCCAGCCAGGTCACAAACAATACTACAAAGGTCTATGACCTGGTAGCTCAGTTGGTAGAGCATCTCCCTTTTAAGGAGAGGGTCCTGGGTTCGAGCCCCAGCCAGGTCACAAAAGGAGTTAAGCAAATGCTTAACTTTTTTTATTTTTGCAAAGCACATATTTACCGAAGTGCTGGAATTGGTAGACAGGCATGGTTGAGGGCCATGTGTTCATTAGAGCGTGTGGGTTCGACTCCCATCTTCGGTACTAAGAAACTTCTTTTTAGAAGATAAATCCTGATAGCTATATTAGGATTTTTTTTTGCTAGCATATTTCCTTTAGTGCTACTTCTATCCTTGCTAATACTTATATGTTAATTACGGTTTTGCCGTAACTAGTTCGTGTTTAGTATTTGTATTTTCAGCAAATCATTAATTTTTAAAACTATACATTATGAAAAAAAAGAATTTAAAATCTTTAAAGCTTAACAAAAAGTCTGTTTCTAATTTTGATCAAATGAAAGGTGGAAATATGCCTGATCCTTCTTATTGGTGTAATGGAGATACTCTTGGTGATTGCTACGTTACATTAGCAGACGACTGCAAAAGCAACCTTAACTATTGTTAATACTGTTTACAGCTATTACGCTTTAAATAAACTACTAAATATCAGCGAACTTCAGTTCGCTTTTTTTATTTAAAAGTATTTACTAATTAAATATCTTTTATCAACATGTTGTTGTTTTTAAACCTAAATTTTAGATTCTTTACACATACGAAGAAACTTCTTCAAGAAAATCAAATCTCAACAAGGATATTATTTTCTTATTATATGTTTTAGGTTAATTCTTGTAGGGATTACCACTTACTATCTCATTTTTCAATAATCTTACTCAAGATTAATTTTAAAACCGATTATTATGAAAAAAAGAAATCTTAAATCATTAATGCTGAATAAAAAGTCTATTTCAAATATTGAAAATATTTTGAAAGGAGGCTCAATCTATTCAAATGTAAGTTGCACCTATTTTACTTTTGGTCCTTCTTGTCGATGCGAATCAAACATTACTTGTCCCATAAAATGATTTTGAAAAGCGACTCTAGGGTCGTTTTTTTATTTTTCAATGTCATCAAAAATATGTTTAGTCATTTTATTCAGTATGAATGTGTAACTTTATCATCATTCAACATACACATAAAACAACATTATAACTGACACTCATAAGTGATGAAAAAATTAATCTACATTTTTTTGATATGTATTTCATGTCAAAGTCAAACAACAACTAAAAAACAAAACACAACTAAGAATCAAGACTCAAAAGAAATTGAAGCTATTGAAAATGGTTTGTTGTTAGAAACGCAAGCAGAAGGCGATGTTGTTCAAACATTTAATATTATTGAACGAATGAATTTTTATAAAGTTCCTGGAGTGAGTATTACCGTTGTAGAAAATGGAAAGATTAAATGGGCAAAAGGCTACGGAACTGCAAACACAAACACCAATCTAAAAGTAGATGAAAACACGATATTCCAAGCTGGTTCTATTAGTAAGCCTATAGCTGCATTAGCGCTATTACAGTTAGTTGAAAAAGGTATCCTTGACTTAGATGTAGATGTAAACACATATCTCAAAGATTGGAAAGTTCCCAATAATGAGTTTACAAAAAATGAAAAAGTTACACTTAGAAGATTGTTGACGCATACTGCTGGTGTGACGGTACATGGATTTCCAGGCTATAAACAATCTAAAACAATCCCTACTACAACCCAAGTGCTAAATGGAGAAGGAAATACTCCTAAAATATTTGTAGATACTGTCCCTGGCACAATTTGGAGATATTCTGGAGGAGGTTACACTATTGCTCAAAAAGTAGTTGAAGAAATGACGCAGCAACCATTTGAAACCTATGTAAATACTAATGTATTGAAAAGCATTGGAATGAAGAACAGTACATTTGAACAACCTTTAGCAAATCGTAAAGGAAATATAAGTGCAGCCTATGATTATCAAGGAAGAATCATAGATGGATTGTGGCACAATTATCCTGAGAAAGCGGCGGCTGGCTTATGGACAACGCCTTCCGATTTAGCGAAATACTGTATCGAAATTCAAGAAATCTTAAAAGGTAAAGAAAATGCTGTACTGACAAAAGAAACCGTTGTTGAAATGCTCAAGAAACATAAAAATGACTGGGGATTAGGTCCTTCACTTCAATTTGGGGAAGATTTTTTAATTTTTAGACATGGTGGGAAAAATGCAGGTTTTACCAATAGATTCATTTCTTTTTCAAAACGTGGAACTGCTGTAATAATTATGACTAATGCCGATAATGGAAATAGTCTTATTGATGAAATATTAAGAGCTATTTCAAATTATTATGATTTGGGAATAAGTAGCCCTAGAATAGTAAAAGCTATCAAATTAAGTAACGACAAGCTAAGCAGACTTACAGGGAAATACAAACTGAATTATCAAGTACCCAACATAGGTGACTATTTTATTGAAATAAGCATTAAAGATGATAAGCTATTTGTGAACGACCCTAATAATGGAGATACCAAAGTATTGACAGCTTTAGGAGATCTAAAATTTATTGATTTAGCCATTGGAGATGAAGGAATGTTTCAAATCGAGGATGATAAAGTTGGCTTAGTTTGGGGACTTAATAGGTTTCAATTCTACAAAGTAGATGAATAAAGTTTCCGCTAAATAGATTTAAATGAATATTGTCTAAAATTTTTACTATTAAATTCTTTTTTAGGGTTACATTTCCCTATTTCATGCACTACTAGTTAATAATCTTAAAAATTAGTTTCATGTTAGAAAAATTTGAAACATTCGAAATTGAACAACTTAATCAAATTGTCGGCGGATTTATTGTAGAAGAAGACGTTACTGGAATTTAAATTGTTAAGCGAACTTTGGTTCGCTTTTTTCTTTCTTTAGATCATTCTATACACCAGAGCTTTATTTTAAATACGGGATTTCCGTAAGTGAATCATTTTTAGTTTTTATAATTTACAGTCATTGTTTAACCCAAATTTAAAATTATGAAAAAAAGAACTTTAAATTCATTGAAACTTACTAAAAAAACAATTTCTAGTTTTCACTCAAATGGAATCAAAGGAGGTTGGAGTACCAGAACTAGAACACTTACAACCGCACGTACAGTTCGTGGCTGTGATTAAATTATGGCGACTTATGAGTCGCTTTTCTTTCTTAATACTTCTATGTAGCATTTGTAACTATTGTTTAAATTAGTATGCTAATCCATTAATAACTTTTCAAATTTAATACAAGATGTATCGATTTTAAAAAAAACATGGTTTTAGTTTGCTCATAGCAATTTCTCTCGTAAGTATCATCCTTTCTCTAAATATTGATACCAGTGATTATTTTGATCCAAAATATCGTTTAGGCGAACCTAATTGGGACAGTTCGAGGAAGGCTCCTAAAAAATCAAAAAAAACTATCAAAAGAGATAGCATACTTTATGAAATAAATAAGAAGAGATATCGATCTAGATAAACAGTATTCATCTTTTTCGGAACAAATTTTGTGGTCTTTTCAATTAAAACCGATTAAAATTGAATTTATGAACACAAAAAACACCGTAAAAGTTACCATTTTATGTGTGTTGACAAGCTTTTTCATGAAAGCCCAACACACCTGCAATGAAACGCTATCGCTATTTGCTGAAAATGTAAAAACAAAGCGATATGCAGAAGCGTCTCCACAATTAAAAAAACTACAGAAAGATTGCGCCAGCACTAATTATGTTATTTATGCCTATGGAGAACGATTGCTCAATTATGAATTGAAACAAGCTTCAGACAAAAAACAAGCAGCTTCCTCGTTAATTCAGCTGCTAAAAGATCGATTGAAGCTTTTCCCGGAAAAGACTAAAAAAGGACAGTTTTTACCGAAGATTGGCGCTTTGATGACGAAATACAATATCGGCAACATTGCAGAACAATACAAATGGTTTGACGATGCTTTTACACAAGACAAAGAAAATTTCACAAATCCATTGAATTTGTATTATTACTTTGAATTGTACTACAAAATGTATGAAGCTGGCACTTATGGCATTTCTCTTGAAAAGCTCATAGAAAAGTATGAAATTATCAAAGAAAAGTTAGCGGCTGAAAAAGAAAAAGCTCCAAAAAATACAGAAGCTATTGAGAAACTTACCACCAATATGAATGTGTATATTGAAAAGGTGGCAACTTGTGAAACTTTGATTCCGATGCTTCAAAAAAAGTATCAAGAAAACGCTACAAACATCGCGTGGATTCGCAAAGCTGCGGGACAGTTAGATGCTAAGAAATGTGACGATGGTACACTCTTTATACAAATGGTTGAAACCATTGATTCTATTGAACCAAATGCAAACTCAAAATTTTATTTGTACCAAATTCACTCTCGCAAAGGAAATCATGAGAAAGCGCAACTGTATCTAGATGCATATATTCAATTGGAGGCTGATCCATCTAAAAAAGCAGCATTTTTAAATAAATTAGGTAAGACTGCCGAAAAGAATAACCAAAAATCAAAAGCACGTTCGTATTATTTACAAGCCGCAAAAGCGGATCCATCTTCAGGAAGAGCTTATTTAAACTTGGCGCGCTTGTATGGTTCTAGTGCGAATGCTTGTGGAACAGATGATTTTAGTAAAAGATGCATTTATTGGAAAGCAGCTGAAACTGCTCGCAAAGCAGGAAATGTTGATACTACTGTTAAAGGTGAAGCGAGTGGTTTAGCTGCTACCTACATGCAATCTGCGCCTAGCAAAACCGATATTTTCAAAAAAGGTTATAAAGGAGGCGAAAAGATTTTAATGAATTGTTGGGTTGGCGGACATGTAATTGTTCCAACATTATAACATATATACAATTATCAATTAAAAAGATCAGCTTATTAGTTGGTCTTTTTTTTATTTTGATACGTTGCATCGAGCTTCTTTGAAATGTCCATGGCCTCCTGAATAACTTCTTCAGGATATTTATTCATTTCAAGAATTTTAATTGCATTTCTATTTTTTAGTTTTCCTTCTTTTAACTTATAATCAAATGCTACTTTATTGGAATTAATAATTTCACTAAAATGATACAATACATAGCTATCGAATAGCATGTCTGTCAATTCGATATCATGTGTAGACACTAACACTTTGTTATTATTTTTAGCCAAAGCTGACAAAACTGCTTTTCCTGCCGAAATACGCTCTACTGTATTCGTCCCTTTAAACAGTTCATCTAATAAAAACAGATTAACCCCATTTTTTTGACTTTCCTGAATCATTTCTTTGATAGTCGTTACTTCTTCAAAATAATAACTTTTATCATTCATTAAATCGTCACTAATACGTATTGCCGAATAGATTCGCATGATCGGAAACGACATTGATTTGGCAAAACAAGTATTTAACGTTAATCCAGTAATGACGTTGATTCCAACTGCACGAATAAATGAGGTTTTTCCAGACATGTTAGAACCTGTCAATAGCAACGATTTTTTTTGTAAATGCAAGGTATTAGTAACGCAATCATAGATTAATGGATGTCGAATTTCAGAAATCTCTATTTCAGTTTTTGTGTAAATTTTTGGTATGCAATAGACTTCACTTTTTCGTACAGAAGCTATAGAAATTAACATATCTACATGACCCACAAAGGTAAATACAGATTCAATTTCGTTTCGTTTAGTATCTAATTTTCGTAATACTCCAAATAAAAATAAAGGTTCAATAAGAAATGTAATTTTTATAATTTCAAACACAAACCAAGCGAGAATGGCAAATTCTCCTTGTAAATTTGCTTCTAATTGAAAAAAGGACATTCTATTTTTCACTTTACGAATCACTTGTATTGCATCTGGTAATTTAGCATCAAGTTTTTGCAAATTTTTATATGTGAATAAATGTGCGGCAACTACGTTCAATCGGATTAATTGCGGAATGGAATTGATATACTGTACCAAATTCTTTTTGTTCCAATAATGAATAATCAAATTGATACAAAATATCACTAAAAAAATACCAAAGAAAATTGGCTTGTAAAAAGAAAGTATAACAGATATTACGCTTAGAAAACTCAATATTTTGATACCTGAAAACCATTTTGGTGGCAAAATATGAGGCTCTTGAAATAAGGCTCGAATGTAATAAGCATCTTTGTGATTCAATTTTTCTAATATTTGCTGAATTGCTATTCGCTTTGTTTCGTTAGCAGATACTTCTGAAATAATTTCTTCATTTAAAGTCCTTTTTGGATCGTTAGGTTGTATGACACGAAGTTGATTGTAAAGATATTGCTGCCCGACTTTGGAATGCGTTCGATCTAAAAACATAAACAATTCATCAAAATCCAGATCGTTGCAGGTTTTATCAGAAATCACTTGGTGCGCTGTTGAATGCTCTTTATGAAGAAAGTACTTTTCAATCATAGAAAAATTGAAATCCTCATCTTTTTCTTTCCCAAAAGAAGTTTTTAATCTTTTATGGACTGCCTTTTTTTGATTTGAAAACAAACTAGAAAATGCATGTCTAATTTGATAAAGTATTGTTTTGATCATTATGCAATTAGTGTAACATACCTACCGTTTTGTTACAATTAAATTCAACTTATGGATAAAAAACCGTTTCTCCATCACCAGAATCTTCAGGCTCATCATAAGGAGCTGCGGCATACCAACTATAATCAGCTTTTAAGGTATTATTTTCTAATAGAATTTCTGCGTCTCCGTAAATAACTAAATCTTGACTCGTTTTTGGAATTTTTAATGCAGTAACAAGTTTTTCCTCTATTTCTTCATGAAAATTAGTATTGGCTAATTTATAACTTCCTAATACAAACGCTACTTTGCGATAGCTTCCAATCCAATTAGGTCCAATATCAGAATATACAGTCCATTCAACCCAAAATTCCATGGTTTGCATTTTCTCTTTCAAAGCTTCAAAATTATGAAGTCATGGTTTCTCTTTCCATAAATGCATTGCTAGATATTAGTTGAAAAAATATATAAATCGCACAAAGTAAAAGATATATGAATGTCTATTTACTTCTCTTCAAATTCAGGGCAATCAATTCGAATATCGTGACTTTTTAATGTTGCTTGTAGTAAGTTACAATAATCGTTATTGTCATTTTTTTGATAGAATCTACATGCGTAACACGTTCGTTGTACTGTTAATAGTTCACTTTGATTAAGTTTGTAAATCAATGAGCTTAAAGTATCAAAAAAGCCATTCAGCTGAGTTTCATCAAACGAATCGACTTGTGCTTTTAACGGTGCTGCAAAATCATTGGTTTCGGCAACAATATCTTTTCCTACATCGGTCAACTGAATTGTATAACTGCGTTGATCGGTTGGTGAATGATCTTTGAAAATCATTTCTTTTTTAAGCAATACTTTAATTGCATCACTGATGGTTGGTTTTGTAATATTAAATTCTTTCGCCAAATGACTTACATTGCAAAGTTCTGATTTGTGAAAAGCCACAAAAACTAAGATTTGTATTTGAATAGGACTCAAACCAATATGCTTCGCTTTCTTCCAAAGTAATAGTTTAAAAACTTCAGAAATACGTTCGAGCCCAGTAACAATTTTACTTGACACATCTTGCGATACTTTTGGATTGAATATGTTTTGATTGTTCATAAGAAAACCTGCCGAAGTTAATTTCGACAGGCTAAGTTAGTAATCCTAATTAAATTAATTACAATTTTCCATTTCAATAATAAAATACCCCTTTTGTTCAATCGCTAACATAACTTCATCAGAAGCTTTTTCGATATGACAAAATTTACATTCTCTAGCAGTCAGCTCCGCTCCTTCCATAGCTTTAGACTTTAAATACGTCTTCCCATAAGAAAAGATGGTTTCTTCTGCGGTAACATCACTTGGCACCAAAATATCAAAGTGCATCACACGATTATCTGTACGTTTTACATACGTATCCCAAACTGAAACTTTCATCACTAATGCACTTTATAAGGTAATGACAAATTTCCACTCGCTACACTAAATACTTCATAGACACCCAACATTGGTAGGTTCTTTTTGCTCGTATTTACTTTCATAAAAGCAGCAACACCATCATAACTAAAATCTGTTTTATGGTTCATCCTATAATCAGGAACAATCACTTTTATCGTGTTATTTTTGGTAACCACTGGATAGCCTGGAGAATCCATATACATTGGCATTCCTGGATTTGTTGGCGGTAATACAACTGTTTTATCGTCTTTTCGAATTTGTTTTACAGAAAGTCCGCCAGCTACACGTTCATCTTTGTGCAATACTACCCAATGCGGATGCCAAATAATTCCATCATTGTCAAATATTTGATCTGCATTTTCATCCCACAAAGGTGTATCGTCAAAATCGGGATGTGATGTTAGTGCCAAAGCTACAATTCCATCGGTCATACTAAATCCTACATCCGTAGGTTTTAAAGTTGTTGGAAACACATATCCTAAAACGGGTGCTCCATGAAGTTGCCCCGCTTTTTTAGGCGTTGTATTTCCTGCTTTTCCAGATACACTAATTTCCCAAACGGTTACTGCTAAATCACTGTTATGTGTGACTTTTACATTTTGGATAGAAAAGTCTTCATTATTATAAGGACTTTCTTGTGCACAGGAAACTGTACAAGCTGCAAAAAATAATACAGTACTTATTGCTATTACAATTGATTTCATATTTTTTTGTTTTAAAATTATATTAGGACTCCTAACTATTTGAATTAAAAAATTAAGCTTTAACATCCGCTAATGAAGCACCAAAATTTAGGTGTAATACATTTTTTGTTGGTGTTACCAAAGCTGGTACGGACTTTACTCCTGCTTGTTCTGCTTCGGCGATTCTAGACTTGTCTTCTCCAATATGAACAATCTCCACATTGTCAGCTCCTACTAAATTAATAATGTCGTGTTCTGCGCTTACACATACAGGACAACCTGCATGATAAAAAATTGATGTACTCATGTTTTTGTTTTTTTAGTTTGTTGCATTATTGCGGAACAAATATAGTTAGGATTCCTAACTTTTTAAAATAAAATTTAAAATTTTAAATATAATCATCTCTTTATTTTAGAATAAAAAGTGGCTTCATCCCCTTGAATATCTGTTATTTTGAACTGATTGAGAGTATATAATAATTTTGAAAAATTTGATTCAAAATTCTTTGAATGAGGTCGTGTTTGTCATTAATTGACTTAAATCTGCTTTGTAGATTCTTAAAAAATGTATTAAAATAGCACGTAACTATTATAAGACAATTCAACTAGAACTAAATAAAAAGAAAAGCTAATGCATAAAATGATAGCTGTCCAAAATTGATAATTTTGCTCTTGGTTTTGAATAAAACCAATAATCAAAGAAATGATAGAAGCAAGAAATAATCCTAACGAAATTTTACCAAGGTAAATCATCATTAAAAAGAAACGTTCATTGAATTGGATCAATGGATCTAAATTTAATGTTGAAAAGAAGATCACTATCCGAATAATGAAAATATAAATTGCAAAGCGAAAAGCCCATTTGTAATAGTTAATTCTGTTCATTCACATAATTTGATTACAAGTTACTCAACATATTCCAAAATATCGCCTGGTTGACAATCTAAAGCTTTACAAATGGCCATTAAGGTAGAAAAACGAATGGCTTTGGCTTTTCCATTTTTTAAGATTGACAAATTGGAAAGCGTTACTTCTACTCTTTCTGAAAGCTCATTTAGCGACATTTTTCGCTTTGCCATCATGACATCTAGGTGTACTACAATCGCCATAATTACATCGTTAACTCGTTTTCTCTTTGCATAGCTGCTCTTCTTTTGAACAATTGCGACAATACATATACAATTCCGGCTAAGAAGATATATTCACTCGCAAATGGTTCCGCTTTAATGTCTGCGTATTTATCCAATAATATCACATGAAGATTGTGCACCATTGCTAAGATCCATACACCAAAAATAGTAATGCTAATTTTATGTAAAATCGCTACAACACTCATTGTAAAAGGTTTGTCTAAATTGACTTCAGTTAACAATTTTGCCACAAATAACGCAATGTATGCTTGTAATAAATAGAGGATTATATAATAAAATACAATGATCGTATAGTGTGTAAAACTTGCATCCAAATAACGAGACAAATCCATTCCTTGATATAAATCTTTGGAAGCTTCTGGATTTTGGATGCTCACACCAAATGACATAATAATAGCTCCTGCTTTAATTAAAAGTCCAATAAAAGCCAACCAAGCAAGGAAACGCATGAATTTAAGTAATTTTTCTGTTATTGATGCCATGAGTCTAAATTTCAATCACACATCAAATAACGGCGATTTTTTATTTAAAAACAATAAATTTTTATTTTTAATTGATAATTACTTTTTTTTTCAAGAACTATAATTTATTCCAAATATTGAATTCATTTTTTATGGTCTCTAAAATTTCATTCATGTAGATCAATTCATCAACATTTGGAAAATGTTTCAAATAACTTTCTGGATTGTCATAACTAAATGCATGTGTATTTCCACCACTTTTTAGTTGAACCGTATACGTAACTCCGTCAAGTATTGCCACACTAGTGGTACTATTTTGATATGTTATTTCTCCTTTTGTTTTTCCTTTTCCTACGATGAGTTCAACAGTTTTTCGCGTTCTTTTTTTCAGTTTCCAATGTATGGTACTTATATCAGGTAGATGTAAAATTTGACTACGAAGTAAATTTGCATATACAAATTTTTCTCCATGTTTTGCAGAAAGTTTAGTGCGCTTTGTTTTTAATTTAGTTTGACCAATAATTGCATCATAATGTTCAAAAAACTCAGATTTCCACTGCCCTTTTTCAGTTTTACACATCCTAAAAAGTGAGCTATAATTGGTAATTTCTTCATTCTCATAGATTCTAACTTCTATTGGATGCGTAAGAGTATCGGACAGTTGTAGATCTTTGTTGATTCTACATATATTCTTTGTTTCCATAGCATTCTTTTGATTCGCTTGCTCTAGTTTAAAAATTATGGAATCATTCAATCGAGCGCGCTCCGCAAAAGGTAAAACTCCCATATAACAAGGTGTAGAAACTGAATTGCAACTAATTAATATAAAAGCAATTATTGTATATAAAAAGGGCTCATAACAACTTTTAGTAAGGATTAATTTCATTTACTACTTTTTGATCTGAATAATAAAAGCGAAGCAAGTAAGTTGGTTTAGTATTAAACTGATTGTAAGACAATTGTTCTATTGGCATATTGTGAGCATCATATTTGTAATTCGTAACAATTTTTAAACGGTCTGAACCATAATGTTCTTCTTTACAAAGTTTATTATTCTTGTAAAATGATCGAAATCCCCAATAATATGTTCGTTTTTCTTGTTCAAAAGTTTCGCTCAAATAGTCTATGTTTTCTCCTTTGGCATTATATACTTTTGTAAGCTTACTTTTAGGACTAAATGAATATTCAGTTTCTTTCACCAAAGACCGTTTTTTATATTCATACTCTTTTCTTTTACTGAGTTTAGGTACTTTAAATGGATAATAACTATATCGTTCTTCTGAAGTAAGTAATTTTGTAATACTATCATAAGTATATAGTGTTTTAGCATACAATTCACCTTCTCGAGTGTAAATAATCCAATCGGTTATGTTTCCATCGTAGTTATATAATTTTTCATCATTCAAATATTTTGTATTTGTGGTGATTCTAGTCGCATATCTTTTGGAATATCTATGCAAACTATCGTATTCAACTTCATAAATAATATCTTGTATATAATTTCTATCCACAAATAAATTTTGATGCCCTAAAAGGATACTATCTTTTACCTTTCCGTTTTTTCGAAATTGATAGTCGTAAATTTTTACAGACTTATATCTGTTCGTATCAATCAATGTTGTTGCTGGAAAAAGTTCTATCATTTTATTGTATTCCAAGTTCCCTACAGAGAGCACAATACAACGTTGAGTTACATTAGAATTAGAACTACAACTTATCAATATAAAAACGATACATATATATAAATAAGGTTTCATACCCAAAACTAAATAAAGTAGTAACGATATGAAACCTTGAATGAGTAAAGGTCTTATTTGATCTAGGAAACAGATAAATTTGCCAATGCATCATTAAATTCGCTGATTAACTGCGCAACATCTTCTTCTTTGTATTTTCTTGAAAAATGCACTGGAACTGGTTCTTGAATTTCAGATTCCTTCATAATTTTTCCTGACATAGAAGCGTAACTATGATAATTGATTTCTGCCTGCTCCTTGTCTTCATCTTTGTAAAAACTTTCCACAAACACTTTTCGTGAATTGGAAAAATGTGCTTTTATTTTCGCATGATTCTCTGCATTTGCAGCATGATCCATAATCACACCAACAGTATCTCCTTTTTGAATGTGCAACAAATGAAACAACTCATTTGCTTTAAACTCTTGGTCTTCTATTGCAATAATTTTATCTGAATGATCTTGCTCAAAAGCATCTTTGAGTTCTTTTACCCATCTTCCTCCTTTAAAACCACTTGCAGTAATATCAATTTTTACCGTATCGTGTTCTTGAAATTTATAGGCTAATGTTGGAATTTTATGATCTAATAAAATACCTGTCACCTGAAAGTTCTTTTCTTGAAACAGCATATTTCCGTTGATGGTTTCTAGTTTTTTCAATTCCCAAGTTGGCGGTTCCAATTCATAGACATCTATGGTATTTTCTATGATCAATTCTCTGATTTCATAACTAATAGCACCTTCTTGACTGAATCACTACCATCTGGAAGATGGTAGGTTCGGAATCACGACTAGAAGTCGGTTATCACTCTAAAGAGATGTTTGCCTCATTCTCTGGCTTATCGCCATCAAAGTGATTATTTATATAC
>Ga0189286_100114_pt1 | contig 51859 bp, 54 predicted proteins | sample UW69minimetaG_FD_130330 | JGI IMG/M metagenome (GOLD analysis project Ga0189286, IMG submission 130330) | Marine microbial communities from the Costa Rica Dome - UW69 mini metaG | ecosystem: Environmental > Aquatic > Marine > Oceanic > Photic zone | place: Costa Rica: the Eastern Pacific...
CGCAAGCAAAACGCCCGTAAGGCGACAGGGGCTTTCAAATCCGCTTGAAAGCTCCCGAAAGCCTCCTCGGTTCAGACTACGGAAAGGCCGCCCGATGGGCGGCCTTTTTGCTTGGAGAATGCGCGGAGTGTCGGGCAGGGTGGTCTGGACGGTTTTGCAAGAAAGAAATGCCAAATGATCGCTTACGTGACTGTAGGGGCCAACGATATCGCGCTGGCGCGGCGGTTCTATGACGCCTTTTTGCCTGCGCTTGGATATGGGCTCACAGTTGGGCCGGAGGGATTGAGCTACGCGTTGCCTGTGCCCGACGGACAGCGCCCGGTGTTGCCGGATTTCTACGTGAAGCCGCCGTTTGATGGGCAGCCTGCGACGGTGGGCAATGGGGCTATGGTGGCATTTGAGGCGGAAAGCCAGCAGCAGGTGCGGGATTTGCATGCCGCCGCGTTGGCCGCAGGTGGCGTGGATGAGGGGGCGCCCGGCTTTCGGGCCTCCTACGGCCCAAGTTTTTATGTGAGCTACCTGCGGGACCCTCAGGGCAACAAAATTGCGCTGTTTTCCAGCAATCCCAACGACCCCACCCGCGACGGATAATACGCCGCGCTAGAGGTTCGGGTTCTCGCTCGGCTTCCCCAGCGCCGCGTCGGCGGCGTCGGTGATTTGGTCGAGCGATTGTTGCAGGCTCAGACGCAGCGCCTCAGTTTCCGTGTCTGTGGGTTTGCGCGGGACTTCGTCTGTCCATTCCTGACAGGTGATGATCCCGCGCGAAAACGGCAGCGGGAGCATTTGCTTGTCCCACGTCGGCAGGCGCAGGACGCGTTTTTGCGCGAAGGCCAGCGTGAACACGCGGGCGCCGGTGGAGCGCGCCCAAATGAGCGGCACGGTGGAGGCCACGCGGGCGGGGCCACGGGGGCCGTCAGGCACCACGCCCAGAGAGCAGCCTTCGCGATAGCGCTTGAGAACTTCGCGAGACAATGTCACGTGGCGCTGGTGGCTGGACATGGGAATGGTTTCCCAGCCAAGGCGCACGAGGATTTGCCCGGCGAGCCGCCCTGCACGGGCGGCGGAGGTGAGCGAGACCACGCGGGTGCCTTTGGGGGCGTTGACCATATAGGGGCCTAGAATCAGCCGTTGGTGCCACACGGTGGTGATTACAGCCTCACCGCGGGCAAGGCAGGCGTCGAGTTCTTCACATCCGGTGCGCTCAAACCGGGAGGTCTTAAAAGCGAATCGCACGTAGGCGGCAAACATGCCTTCGACCGCGCGGTTCACACGCGGGCTGTCGGCGATTTTCTTGCGCAAACGATTGAGCGATTGCTTCAGCGACATGGGGTCAAAACCTCTTGAGTGCGCACCTCTCATACAGGGGCAATTCAAAGCTGACCAGTCTTGCGATTTTTGCGCGTTTTACCTCTTGCCACCGGCGCGGTGGTGCCTTACGAAACACCCCACGTTAGGGGTATAGCTCAGTTGGTAGAGCGACGGTCTCCAAAACCGTAGGTCCCGGGTTCGAGCCCTGGTGCCCCTGCCATTTTCCAAAGATTTGGACTCGTCTCAAAGCCCCTTCGGGGGCTTTTTGTTTTGTGGTTTGGTATAACGGAAAGACTAGCTGTCTTTGCCCCAATCGCCGTCCTGCATTTCACGCAGGCGGGAGGCGGTGCGCTCGAACTCAAAGATGCCCTCGCCCTCAAGATAGAGCATTTCCGGCTCGGCGGCGGCGGAGCAGATCAAGCGGACTTTGGCTTCATAGAGCGCGTCAATCAGAGTCACGAAACGTTTGGCTTCGTTGAAATTGTTGCGGCTGAGCGTGGGGATGTCCTCGAGGATCAGCACCTTCACCGCATTGGCCACCGCAAGATAGTCGCCGGGGCCAAGCATCTTGCCGCAGAGGTCAAAGAAGCTCGCGCGGCCGATGCCGTTGCGGTAGGCGGGCAGGGTGACTTCGCGGCCTTTCACGGTGAGTACGAGAGGCTCGGCGGCACTGCCGGTGAGGTCGTCCCAAATGGCGCGGATTTGCGCGCGGGCCTCAGACCCTGCTTGCACAAAATAGACCTGATTTCCGGCGAGGCGGTTTTGGCGGTAATCGGTTGGGCTGACCATTTCCCAAACCCGCATCTGCTCTTTGATCAGGGCAATAAAGGGCAGGAAAAGCTGGCGGTTGAGGCCGTTTTTATAAAGATCATCCGGGATGCGGTTGGAGGTGGTGACAATCACCACACCCGCCTCAAACAGTTGTTCAAACAGGCGCCCGACAATCATCGCGTCGGTGATGTCGGTGATCTGCATTTCATCAAAGGCCAGCACGCGCACGCTGTCCACCACAGCTTTGGCAACGGGTTGCACTGTGTCCTCAACACCTTCAGCTCGAGCCTTGTGCATGGCCTCGTGAATTTCCTGCATAAAGGCGTGAAAGTGAACACGGCGCACGGGCACGTTAAGGCTGTCGACAAATAGGTCCATCAGCATGGATTTCCCGCGTCCGACACCGCCCCAAAGGTAGAGGCCCTGCACCGGCTCTGGGGTGGATTTGCGAAACCAGCTTTTCTTCACAGGTTTGGCCAGATCACTGCGGATGCGTTCAAATTCCGGCAACACCGCGACCTGGGCGTCGTCGGCGTGTAGGGTTCCGTCAGCCACGCGGGCCGCGTAAATCTCGGGCAAGCTATCCATACAAACCCCTTAGCCAATTGAGGACGTGAGGAAAAGGGCCACGCCGGACCCTATGACAGACTGTTATGAGGGGGTGAACAAATGCTGAATTGACCTTAGGTGCTTCATTTGTTCAGAATCCGCCTGCGCAAACAGGAGCAAGATGATGAGTGCCAAGACCCCTTTGATGACGCCGGTTTTGATGGTGGGCTGTATCATCATCCTTGTGAGCTTTGCCATTCGGGCCAGCTTTGGCGTGTTTCAGATCCCAATTGCCGAAGAGTTTGGCTGGCTGCGCAGTGAGTTTTCGCTGGCGATTGCGATTCAGAACCTGGCCTGGGGCATAGGGCAGCCGATTTTTGGGGCCATTGCCGAGAAGATTGGCGACCGCAAAGCCATCATTCTGGGCGCCTTGACCTATGCAGCGGGGCTGGTGCTGTCGTCCTTCGCAGTGACGCCGAAAGCGCATCAGATGCTTGAAATCCTTGTGGGATTTGGTGTTGCGGGCACCGGCTTTGGCGTGATCCTGGCCGTGGTGGGCCGGGCGAGTTCGGATGAGAACCGCTCGATGTCGCTGGCGATTGCCACGGCGGCGGGATCGGCCGGTCAGGTGTTTGGTGCGCCGATGGCGGAATGGATGCTGTCGTTCATGTCTTGGCAGCAGACTTTTGTGGTGTTTGCGGTGGCGATTTTGGCGACTTTGCTGTTGTTGCCGGCGATGCGGGCCCCGGCGGCGGTGAGCAAGGAAGAGCTGCAGGAGAGCATGGGCGAAATCCTGAAGCGGGCCTTTAAAGATCCGTCTTACACACTGATCTTCCTGGGCTTCTTCAGCTGTGGCTATCAGCTGGCCTTTGTGACGGCGCATTTCCCGGCGATGATCACCGAGATGTGTGGGCCGATTGCGCCGGGGTCGACCTTGGCTAATATGGGCATCACCTCGACGTCTACGCTGGGCGCGGTGGCGATTTCGCTGATTGGTCTGGCCAATATTGGCGGCACTTTGCTGGCTGGTTGGGCGGGCAAGCACTTCCCGAAAAAGTACCTGTTGGCAGGGATTTACACCGGTCGTACGCTCGCGGCGGCGATCTTTATTCTGATGCCGATTACGCCGATGAGCGTGATTGTCTTCTCTGTGGTGATGGGCTCGCTGTGGCTTGCAACCGTGCCACTGACCTCTGGTCTGGTCGCGCATCTCTATGGGCTGCGCTACATGGGCACGCTGTATGGGATTGTGTTCTTCTCCCACCAGCTTGGCAGCTTCCTCGGCGTGTGGCTGGGTGGCCGGATGTATGACCTGTATGGTGACTACACGTTGGTCTGGTGGGTTGGTGTTGGCGTGGGCGCGTTCAGTGCAATTGTGCACCTGCCGATCCGCGAAAATCGGACGCCAGAGGCGGTGGCGGCATAAGGGCAAGTGGGGGCCAGCCCCCACACCCCCGGGATATTTTGAGCAAGAAGAAGGGCTTGCGTTAACCAACCGAAACCCACGTCGGTACTGCGTCTGTATCGTGACTGTTTTGCAGAGGCGGGGAAATTTCAAGGCCGTTGCGGGTTAGCGCAGCGGCCTTTGCTTTAAGAAGAGCTTAGGACTGTGCCACTTGCCACTGATCGAGAATGTAGCGGCTGGTCATCAGGTCGAGATGCGCCCCGCCGCCGTTTTTGAACAGGGTGATTTGATCGTCTGAGGTGCGGGTGAACTGGTCGAGGCTGTAGTAATCCGCCAGCACGTCCTCGCGGGTGATCACGCCTTCGGCGAGCGGGATTTTCAACTCGCCAATGTGGTCCAGCGTGGTGTCGTAACTGTCGACAAACAGGCTGGCGCGGGGGAGCGCGGTGTTGTCGATTTCGCGCATGTCGGGCCGGTAGGCACCGATTAGATCGATGTGCTGGCCCGGTTGCAGCCAGTCGCCGCGCAGAGTGGGCTCGGTGGACATGGTGGCGGAGGTCACGATGTCAGCCTCGCCCACAGCCTGTTCGAGATTGGTGGCGACTTTGAGACCGTCAATTTCGGCGGCCATTTTTGCGGCGTTTGCCTGTGTGCGGTTCCAGATGGTGAACTCTGCGTTAGGGAAAACGGCGGAGTAGGCGGCGTGCAGATTGCGGCCCACGGTGCCTGCACCGACGATCAAGATTTTAGAGCTGTCCGGGCGGGCAAGGCGGCGGGCGGCCAAGAGGCTGTCGCCGGCGGTTTTCCATTTGGTGACCAAGTGGAAATCGATCAGCGCGGACAGGATGCCGTGGGCGTCGTCAAACAGGGTCACCGCGCCGTGGATCATCGGCACATCTTGAGACGGGTTGTCCGGAAAGATGGTCGCGGATTTGACCGCGATGCCAAGCCCGTCGATCCAGGCCTGGCGCTGCAGCAGCGTGTCCTTGCCGCGGTACAGGAAGCTGTCGGAGATTTCCGCTTTGGGCAGGCTGTGGCCTGCGGCGAGCGCGTCCGTCAAGCCGAGCCAATTGATGTTCTTCTCACCCTCGTCAAAGGAGATGATCGTGGTCATTTGGCTTCCTCTTTGGTGAGCAGGCCTTCAGTTACCAGACGGTCGGCCCAGCCTTGTGGGTGTTCAAACAGATGGGTCTGCCAGCCGCGTGCCTTGGCCGCTGCGATATTGTCGGCGCGGTCATCGGTGAACAGCAGGTGGTTTGGCGCGATGCCGCTGTCGGCCTCGACATGGGCGTAGATCGCCGGGTCAGGTTTGATGAGTTTCAGGCGGCCGGAGACATACTCGCGGTCAAAGTGGTTGAGAAAGGGGTAGACCGCTTGCGACAGGGGGAAGTTGTCGTGGCCAAAGTTGGTCAGGGTGAAGACGGTCACGCCTTTGTCGACCAGCGCGTCGAGCAGGCGCACGGAATGGGGAATGGCTGGGGCGGCGAGGTCGTTCCAGTTGTCGTTCCACATACGCAGCTCGGCCTCATATTCGGGATACTGCGGCACGAGGCTTTCGATCATGCCAGGCAGGGAGGCCCCGGCGTCGATCTGTTCATGGTGGTGATGGATGTTGGTGTCAGCAAAGAAAGCTTTGCGGCGGGCTTCGCCGACGGTGCGGTCGTAGAAGTTTTCCGGCTGCCACTGGATCAGCACATTGCCAATGTCAAAAATCACGGCGTCAATTTGCGACATAATTTGCCCCTGAAAGAATGGTTTGCGCTGACCTTAGTGGGCGCAGTGTGGGGCGCAAGTGGGGAATGTGTTGGGGCGGGCTTAGCGGCGGACGCGGGGACGGTCCGGCACCGGCGCGCTGCCCACTTTGGCTTCGCGCCAGAACACAAATAGACCCGCGCCAATGATGAGCGTCATGCCGATCCAGGTGGTGGGGGCGGGCCATTCGCCAAAGATCACAATGCCAAAGATCACGCCCATGGGCAGGGCGGCATATTCCAAAGGTGCGATCAGGCTGGCCTCTGACACGCGGTAGGCTTGGGAGATGAAGAAGCCGCCAAAGGCGATGGAGCAGCCGAGCAAAAACAGGATGGGCCAGTCGGCGGTGGCGGGCCAGTGCCAGGCGCGCAAAAGGAAGCTGATCATCTCGCCACCTGCGTTTTCATAGGCCCCATGGCCGAGCAGCAGGCCGACACAGGCCGAGACCACAATGAAGACGATCTGGATGAACACGGCCATGGTGGCGGCGCTGTCGGTGGTGCCAATCTTGCGGGTCAGCACGTGCAGGAGCGCATAGGCGACGGCGGAGACCAAGGGCAGCAGAAGCGCGAGATTGAAGTCGGACGCGCCGGGGCGGATCATGATCAAGACGCCGATCATGCCAGCGGCAACGGCGGCCTTGCGGCGCGGGCCGATGATCTCTCCTAACAGGACGGCGCCAAAGAGCGTGATCAGCAGGGGCGAGATGAAGAACACGGCCATGGCATCGGCCAATGGGAGCACGGCGAGACCTAGGAAGAAGGTGGTGTTGGCAAAGACCACACAGAGGCCGCGCAGCCCGTGCATGCCAAGGCGCTTGGTGCGCAGGGCCGAGACCCCGCCTTGGAATGGCACAATCACTATCAGCAGAATGGCCAATCCAATCAGCGAGCGGGTCAGCACAATTTGGTGCAGCGCGTAGTCGCCGGAGAGGAATTTGATTGCCGCGTCGTTGATGGCGAAAAAGAAGGTCGCGATCAGGGCGGAGAGCGGGCCAAGAGGCAGGGACGTGCGGGGCTGAGACATGGGTGCAGAAGGGCGGGATTTGCCGGCGAGGTCTAGGTCAAAAACGACCTCAGCGGGAAAAGCCGTTGAATTGATTGTGTTTAAAGATGTTGACGGAAGAGATATAATGAATAACCATTGAGTTATGAAACTGACTGGTTATGAAAATCCCGAGTTGAACGCGGTCTTTGCCGCCTTGGCTGACCCGACCCGCCGCGCGATTTTGGCGCGGCTGTGTGAGGGCGAGGCCAATGTGCGCGACCTCGCAGAGCCGTTTGAGATGAGCCAACCGGCGGTGTCCAAACATCTGAAGGTGTTGGAGGCCTCGGGGCTGATCGAACGCGGCCAGGTGGGACAAAGTCGCCCGGCTTATTTGAAGGCCGCGCCGATGAAAGAGGCGGTGGACTGGATGGAGCAATTCAGCCGTTTCTGGTCCGGCAGTTTTGATCAGTTGGACGCGCTTTTGGAAACCATGAACTCCAGTAAAAAGGACGATTTGAAAAATGAGTGATTTGCCAACCTATATGTACAAGCGCACGTTTGAAGGCACTTTGGGCCAGATTTGGCAGGCGTTTAGTGACCCAAAGCTGCTGTCGGTCTGGTATGGGCCGGGGGTGGAGACGGTGATCCACGAGTTTGATCTGCGTCCCGGCGGGCGGTGGCTCAACGAGATGAAATGGGGCGAGAAGTCGGACTACAGCCGCATGGACTTTCAAGAGGTGGCTGAGGGCGACAAGATTGTCTGGTTGCATCACAGCACCGATGAGAACTGGGAACAGGCGCCCAATCCGATGATGCCAAACTGGCCGCAGAAGCTTTTGACCACGGTGAAGTTCAGCGAACAGAACGGGCGTGGTCAGGTGAAGCTGGAGCAGGTGCCGGTGGATGCGACGGAAGACGAGATCGCCTGTTTTGCGCAGATGATGGGCAATATGGACAGCGGCTGGGGCAAGGGCTTCGACGTGCTGCAGAGCCTGCTGTAACGCCAAAACGCTATTTTCTTTGCCAAAAACGCCTGCCGCGGCTTACGCTGGGGCAGGCTTTGCGGTGTTTTGGGACTGTTTGCGCAAAGGGGATGACATGAGACACTCGGTAGTGGCGGCTTGCGTTGCAGGCTGTGTGAGCGGCGCGGGGATGGCGCTTGCGGAGGATGCGGGGGCGTTCTGGCAGCCTGCGCGGGATAAATTCAACCAGCTGTCGGATGCGGCCTGTGACGGCAACGGGCGGGCGTTTCGGGAGTTGATGCAGGCGGCCATTATGGAAGAGCATCCGGTGGCGCAAAATGATCTGGCCTGGGTGTTTGCCACGGAGCGATGCCAGTATTTTGCCGATGACATCGAAGCGGTAGCGGACCTGCAGAAGCAGGCAGCGGATGCGGGCTATCCGGTGGCGCAAAACAACATTGGCGTGAAGCTGATGCAGGGGCAGGGCGTCGCCAAGAATGTCGATCTGGCGATTGATTATTTTGAGGCCGCGATGCGCGCGGGCTATGGCGAAGCGGCGGCGCAGCTGGGGATTTACTTTGCCGAAGGCGTGCATGTGGCGCGCAACATCGCGCGGGCCGATCAGCTTTGGGAGGAGGCGCAGTTCCTTGAGGCGGACCAGGACATGCTGGATAGGCTGGGGGATGCGCTCAATGCCGCCGCGCCTGCGCCTGAACTGGTGAAGATCTCGGACGGTTGGGTCTATCGTGATGGTGAAGCTGGTTGGAACCTGGTGCAGAACGGCGCCCTCGTGGCCACTGTTCTGGTTGGCTACGATCGGGAGTTTCAGCAATATTACTACGGGTTTTACCGGGTGTCGGACGATCCGATGATCCATCTAATGGGCGTGTCGGTGGCGCAAGCCGGGGGGCGGGAGACCGAACTGGATATGAACGGCTGTGGCGGGCAGAGGTGTCTGACGGATTACGGCGACAGCGCGCAGGTGCGCATCCCGATTTCGGCGCGCAATCAAGCGCCTATGCTGGAGGCGTTTAAGTCCGGCAACACGGTGAAATTTCGCTATCAGACCCAGGCCAGCTATGCGCAGGACCAGTTCAAAACCATGACAATGGGGCTGAAAGGGTCGCGCAAGGCGATTGAGGCGTTGGAGCGAGAGACGGCTTTGGCGCGGCCCTCGTCGGTGCAAACGACACCTGCCTCTCAGACCTCCTCGCCGCAAGCCGCGCCAGCAGCGCAGAGGACAGTGGCGGAGCCGAGCTACACCGGCGGCACCTCTTACTATCATGAGGACACCAAAAACGGAGATATCTTCTGTGCGGCGGAGGAGGTTGATCAGTTTCCGCCACATTTCTTTTCCGAGATACCGGAAAGGTATCAGACATCTTGGCTGGAAGATCCAACCGGGGACATCAAGCCTGCGAACTTGGACTACCTCAATACGGCCACAACGGTGTGGGACAACGGGATACAGGCAAATTCGTCCCGACTGGTATTTTATAAGAATGGTGCGCTCAAAGACATCCAGCACACGGCGCGGGATGCGGTGTTTGATGTCTATGAGATCTACACCGGCTCGTGGCAGCGCGATCCGGGACGCGGCATTGTTTTTCGGCTAAAGACCCGCTGGAAAGACTCCATGATTGGCTATTCCTATGCGGAATGTGCGGGGGGAACGCTGGTTGCCTCCAGGGCTTATGGTCCGCGCGACAGTAAGAACGCCAGCTGGCGCACCTGCTCTATGGTGTTTTACTGTGAGGAATGGAGTGACGGGCATCCTGAGAAACGGGAGGATACGTTGTATCTTTCATTGATCGAATGGGCACCGGGAGATGTGGCGCCCAAAGAGCTGAAGTGGAGTCAGCTGCAACTCAAAGGGCGGAACTAGCGCGGCCCTTTCCGGCTTCTCATTCCCCCAATATCCCCGCCGGAGGCTCCCCAAGGTGCCACCCGTGCCGCGATCAGCGTTTGGCCGCGCGCAGCTCGCGTTCAAGCGCGTCCAGAAACCGTGACCGGTCGGCTTTGGTGAAACCTTTGCCGCCACCTTGGCGGAAAGGATCGGCAGCGCGCAGGTCAGCCATGAGATCACGGGTGGCGAGCACGTTGCCGATGTTGGCCGCCGTCAGCGCCTCGCCGTTGTGTTTGAGCACGCGCGCGCCGGCCTCGACACATTTGGCGGCCAGAGGGATGTCTCCAGTGATGACGACATCGCCCGTTTTGGCACGGTCGGCGATCCACATGTCAGCCACGTCGGGGCCTTCGGGCACAATCACGTTTTCCACCAGCGGGTTTTGCGACGGGCGCAAGCCGCCGTTGGAGACCACGTAGATTTTCACTATGTGGCGGGTGCCAACGCGCTCGACTTCGGCTTTCACCGGGCAGGCGTCGGCATCCACGTAGATGGCAGTCATAGGTAGAGGTCTTTCTTAGTCTGCATAGAGCGCTTCGGCGTGGAAGGCGATGTGCTCTTCCATGAAGGTGGAGACAAAGAAGTAGCTGTGGTCATAGCCTTTTTGCAGCCGCAGGGTGGCTTCTTGGCGGCGGGCATTGGCGGCTTCGGCCAGCGCTTCTGGGCGCAAAAGGTCGATGAACTGGTCACTGGTGCCGGTGTCGACCAGCACAGGGCCGTCAAAGCCGTTTGCTTTCATCAAGAGAGTGGCGTCATGCGCAGCCCAAGCGGCCTCGTCATTGCCGAGATAGGCGGTGAGCTGTTTGCGGCCCCACTCTGACGCGGTGGGGTTGGCGATGGGGGCAAAGGCCGACACAGAGCGGAAGCGGCCCGGCAGGGACATGGCCATGGTCAGCGCGCCGTGGCCGCCCATGGAGTGGCCCATAATGGATTGGCGGCTCAGGTCGACGGGGAAGTTTTCCTGCAGCATCGAAGGCAGGTCTTCGGTGATGTAGTCCCACATGTTGTAGTGTGGCGTCCACGGTGCCTGTGTGGCGTTCACATAGAAGCCTGCGCCTTTGCCAAGGTCGTAGGCCGGATCATCAGCCACATCATCGCCCCGAGGGGAGGTGTCCGGGAAGACAAGCGCAACGCCTTGCTCGGCGGCCCATTGCTGTGCGCCGGCTTTGGTCATGGCGTTTTCATGGGTGCAGGTCAGCCCGGACAGATACCAGATCACTGGCACGGGGCCGGTTTGGGCTTCCTCTGGCAGGAACAGACCAAAGGTCATCTCACAGCGGGTGCTGTGCGAATTGTGGCTGTACACGCCTTGGGTGCCGCCAAAGGCGCGGTTTTCTGAGATGATTTCCATGGGAAGGCCTCCTGCCAAAAAGGGTCGGCGTCCACGATGTCAGAGTTGGGAGACCCATGCAATCACAACGCTGACTGTGGCGATGGAAATGACTGTGGAGAACAGGATGGCAGCAGAAGCGCGATGGGGCGCGACGCCATAGTGTTGCGCCAACATGTAGACGTTTCCGGCCACCGGGAGCGCAGCTGCAGCGATGACCACGGAGGCCGAATAGGTGTCGATCGGCAGGAGCCACAACACGGCGACGGCAACAAACAGCGGGTGCAGGATCAGTTTGGCAAAGGTGAGCCAGAGCGCGACTTCGACCCGCTCGGCGGATTTGCCTGCCAGTGAGGCGCCGATGGCAAAAAGCGCGCCGGGGGTGGCCGCGCCGCCCAGGATGGCGAGAAACTCGTTCATTGGATCGGGGATCGGGATTTCCAGGGCGGACCAGACAAAGCCCAGAGAGATGGCGACAATCATCGGGTTGCGCAGCAGGCCGAGCATCACGGTTTTGAGCACGCCGATATGCATGTGCCCGTCGTGGCTGCCGGTGATCAGGATCACAATCAGGCTAGAGAAGACAATCAGGTCCACCGCCAGCACCATCATCACAGGGCCAATGGCCTCCGCCCCCATCAAGAGCGTCAGCATGGGCACGCCAAGGAAGCCGACGTTGCCAATGGTGGCGCATTGGGCCTCGACTGCGGCGGTGGCGATGTCCTGTTTGCGCAGCATGGCCACGAGCGTGGCGAGGCCGTAGATGGCCAGGCAGCCCATGAGGTAGCCGCCAATCAGACGCCAGTTGAGCAGGTCCGCGAGGCTGAGATTGGCGGAGAACCGGAAAAGCATCGCCGAGAGGGCGAAGTAGAAGACAAACTTGGTGAGGTAGGCCGTGGCTTCTGCAGAAAAGAAGCGGGTGCGCCCGGCCCAGTAGCCCAGACCGATGATTGCAAAAAACGGCAGTGTTTTCAGAAAGATTGCCAGCATGCGCCAGCCTTAGCAGGTTTGCGGGGCTTGGCAAATGGAGGAGTGTGACCCGCCTCCGGTCGAGGTGGAAATGCGTCTCGATGGGGGATGTGCACAAGCACCCAAACGGTGTTCGTAGACCTTTCAGCTTTGTGAGGAGCAAGTGCTTGCCGGGACGGAAGCGCGCGGTGTATTGTCCCCGTTACACTCACCGGGAGGCCGGATAACGCCTATGAGAGATATATGACAGACACTGTGGCCATCCTGAAAAAGGGGCGCAAATTTGCACAGGTGGTGGACAGCGCGCGGGCGTTGTTCATGTCGCACGGCTTTGAAAGCGTGAGCATGGATGTGATCGCGCAGAATGCCGGGGTCTCTAAGGCGACGTTGTACAACTACTTCCCGGACAAGCGGATGCTGTTTGCCGAAGTGGCGAGGCGGGAGTGCATTTTGCAGGCAGAGGGGCTTGAAGCGCAGGTGGATCTGGCTCGGCCGGTGCCGGAAGTGCTGGGCATTGTCGGGCGCGGTTTGATGGCGATCATCCTGTCGGACTTCGGGCGCAATATGTTTCGGGTCTGTGTGTCCGAGGGCGAGCGGTTTCCCGACATTGGACGGCAGTTTTATGAGACCGGGCCGGGGATTTTGAAAACCCGCCTGATCGAGTTCTTCTACATGGCCGAGGAGCGCGGCGAGTTGGAAGTGGATGATTTTGCCCTGGCGGCGGATCAGTTTGCCGAGCTGTGCAAAGCCGGACTGTTCCTGCGGCAAGTGACGGGTGTGCAGACCAAATTTGCCCAGGAAGAGATCGACTATGTGGTGGATGGCGCGGTGACGACCTTCATGGCGCGGTATGGCGCACGGGTCTGACATCTCTCGGCGGCAAACGTAGAGATCTGCGAAATTTGACGGAACGAGGCCAATCTATGGTAGGCTTTGTGTAATTGACTTGCGCGTTTGGCGTGAATTCTGGCCCGGCGCGCTCCCAATAGCTTTGTTTAAACTGTTGCCGGGAGGGTGCCATGCCTAAGGCCCAATGGAAGTTTCACCTGATTTTGAAGTCACTTATAGGGACGGCTGCGGCGTCTTCGCTTGCGCTTGGCACTGCGGTGGTGGCGCAGGAGTTCAACACGGAACAATCCGATACCGAGGTGGTGCTGGCGCCGGATGGGTTTTCGCCCTACGCCGGACGCAATTTCCCGCAGGTGCCCTTGTGGGGGGACAGCCATTTGCACACGATGGTCTCGGTTGATGCCGGGACGATGACGCGTTTGTCCCAGGAAGATGCGTTTCGCTTTGCCCGAGGCGAAGAGGTGACCACCACCCATGGGCTGCGGGCAAAGCTGTCTCGCCCGCTGGATTGGCTGGTGGTGTCCGATCATGCGGAGATGTACGGGTTGATGCCCCAGCTTTTGGGGGGAGATGCGCAGATCTTGTCCTCACCTATTGGCAAGGAATGGTACGAAAAACTCACAGCGGGTGACCCGCAAATTGCGTTTGAAACCGCGATGGAGATTGTCGCCTCGCTGTCCGGGGATGTACCGCCGATTGATAATCCCAAGGCGGTGAAACATGCTTGGGAAAATTACACGGCGCTGGCGGATCAGTTTAACGAGCCGGGCGTGTTCTCCGCGATCATCGGGTATGAGTACACCACCGAAGGGGCCAACAACCTGCACCGGAATGTGCTGTTCCGGGATGACAGCGTGCGGGCCAATCAGACGCGGCCCTTCTCGCAGTTTGACAGTAAAAACCCCGAAGACCTCTGGGCCTATTTGGCGGAATATGAGGCGCGCACGGGAGGTGAGGTTCTGGCGATTGCGCACAATGGCAACCTGTCCAATGGGCGGATGTTCTCGATGAATGCCTGGGATGGGTCTGAACTGACCAAAGAGATCGCCGAGATGCGGGCGCGGTTTGAACCGATCTATGAACCGACGCAGATTAAAGGTGACGGCGAGGCGCATCCGTTCCTCAGCCCGGATGATGAATTTGCGGATTTTGATACCTGGGACGCCTCCAACCTGAATGGTACGGAGCTCAAGACGCCAGACATGTTGGCCGGGGAATATGCGCGGGAGGCGCTCAAGCGCGGTCTGAAGATTGAGCAAGAGTTGGGCGTAAACCCGTTTAAGTTTGGCATGGTGGGGGCGACGGATGCCCATACCGGGATGGCAACGGCGCAAGAGGACAACTTCTTTGGCAAGCATTCCGGGGTGGAGCCGGAGCCGCAGCGCTGGAAGCATGTGGTGATTGAAGCGCCGGACCCGGACCTGTCGATTTATGGCTGGAAGCAGGCCGCTGGTGGTCTTGGTGCGGTGTGGGCCAAGGAAAACACCCGCGCGGCGATCTTTGACGCGATGATGCGCAAGGAGACCTATGCCACCACCGGCTCACGCATGTTGGTGCGGTTCTTTGGCGGGTATGATTTCACCGAAGCAGATGCGCAAAGCCGGCTGCCTGCAGATGCGGGATACGCCAAGGGGGTGCCCATGGGCGGAAACCTGGCCGTTTCGGAGGATGGCGCTGCGCCCACCTTCCTGGTGGCTGCATTGAAAGACCCGCTGTCGGGCAATCTGGACCGGATTCAGATTGTGAAAGGCTGGCTGGATGCCGAGGGTGAGACGCAGGAGAAGGTCTATAATGTCGTCTGGGCCGGAGACCGCGCGCTGGATGGTGACGGCAAGTTGCCGGATGTGGGCAATACCGTGGATGTGGCCAATGCGACCTGGACCAACACGATTGGGGCTGCGGAGCTGATTGGCACCTGGCAGGACCCGGATTTTGAGGCCAGCCAGTCTGCGTTTTATTATGTGCGGGTGATTGAGATTCCCACACCGCGCTGGACCGCCTATGAGGCCAAGCGCTTTGGGGTGGAGATGGATGCGGCGGTGCCGATGATCACCACCGAGCGGGCCTATACCTCGCCGATCTGGTACACGCCGGGATGAGTTGTGGGCACGTAGGTCACGTCACAGTGAACTGGCCCATCATGCCGCAATCCTCATGTTCGAGAATGTGGCAATGGTACATGTAGGGCGCGTCTTCCGGGGCTTCGTAGTCAAATTTGACCAGCACTTCGGAGGCGCCGTTTTCGACGTGCACCATGTCTTTCCATCCCGCGGCATAGGCCGGGGGCGGGGCGTCGTTTTGCGTTAGGATGCGGAACGAGCAGCCGTGAATGTGGAATGGGTGCAGTTGGTCGTCCACGGTGATGCGCCAGATTTCTGTGTCGCCCTTGCGTACGGTTTCGTCGATGCGGTCCATGTTCATCGGTTGGCCGTTGATCGCCATCGCGCCGCCGCCGCAGACATTGCCCCAGTTGGCGGCCAGTGCGGCGAGGTCGGCGCCGGTGTCCATCTCCAAGGAGAAATCCCGTGTCACGGTGGCTTGGCTGTGGTCTGGCGGGGCCAGATTGGCAAGCTGATCGGGCAAGGCACCGTCAAAACCTTTGTCGGAGGTGCGGGTCAGGGTGAGGGCGGTTGTGTTTCCGCCGCCAAACAGCCCGCCGAGGAAATTGAACAGGCCTTCCTCGGGCTCCATGCCAACCATTAGGCTGTTGCTCTCCGCCGTGCGCAGGTCAACAAGTACCTCATAGCGTTCCCCAGGGGACATGAGGATGCTGTCAGTCTCCACAGTGCGCGCCAGAAAACCGCCGTCAGAGGTGATTACACGCATGGGGCCGGTTTGCATCGAGAGCGTGAGGAATTGGGCGTTGCAAGCGTTGAGGATGCGCAGGCGCACGAGGCCGGTGGGCACGTTTTGAGCAACTGGTGCGATGGCGCCGTTGACCACCAGCGTTTCGCCAATAAAACCGTCCTCAAAGACTGCGCCGTTGACGTCGTAGGTGAGCGTGCCATCGTCGGCGAACATCTTGTCCTGAAGCACCAAGGTGAAGTCATCCACGCCATAGGTTTTGGGCAGATCCGCGGCGAGGCTGGCGTCATCTTCGACCAGCATCACGCCTGCGAGGCCCTTGTAGGTTTGTTGCGCGGTCTTGCCGTGAGTGTGGGAATGAAACCAGTTCATCGACGCGTGTTGGACAATGGGCACGTCCGGCGTCCAAGTGTCGCCAGGCGCGATTTCCTGATGGGGCCCGCCATCCACGTCACCGGGAATGTGCAGGCCGTGCCAGTGCAACGTGGTGACGTCATGCAGCCTGTTTCGTACGTCAAACGGCAGGGTTTGGCCCTGTTTTATGCGCAGGACCGGGCCAAGGTAGCTGTTGTTGATGCCGTAGGTGGCGCTCGCCGCCGCATTGCCAAAATCGTGGTTGGCTGCGGCCAGTGTCAGCGGAAGGCGACCTACTATGCCTGTGGTGAGGTCGGTCATGGGGATCAATGGCAGTGGGCGCGGGGAGGATTGCGCGAAACTGGTTCCGGCACTAGCGAGCAAGGCGGTTGCTCCAGACGTTTTGAGAAAGTCGCGGCGGTTCATTGAACTCTCCATCAATCATCAACTATGGTTGATAAATGAAAATCGAAAGACAATTTGTCAACCATGATTGATAAAAAAGATGACCGCTTCCTTGCTGACAATATCAAGGGGCTGATGATGACCGTGTTGGGGCGGTGGAATGTGCAGATGGATCAGGCGCGTCAAACGACGGATTTTGCCGCCATTCGCGAGTCTGACATGCGGGTGTTTGGGCAGCTGCGGGGGCGGACGTTGAAACTGTCGGCGTTGCATCGCGAGTTGGGCATGTCGCGACAAGCGGCGCAGCAGGCGGTGGCGCGGTTGGTGGATCACGGGGTGTTGCAGGTGACGCTTGCCGAGGGCAGCAAGCGGGACAAGGTGGTGTCTGTGACCGACAAAGGTCAGGAGCTGCGTGGTCTTGCGGCGCGGCAAATTCGGGACATTGAGGCACAATGTGTAGAGGCGATTGGCGCGGACAACACAGAGGTGCTGCGCGATTTGCTTAAGCAACTTGGGGCGGCTAGCGTCCCATAGGCGCTACTCTCCTCGCAGCGCTTGGGCCAAGTCGGCGTTTTCCAGCACGTAGTTGCCAAAGCTCGGCCGCCAAACAAGGCCGCGGTCGCGCAGAACGTCGAGCGCCTTTTGCACGCCGCCTTTGGAGTAGGCTTTCCGGTCCGGACCGGCGAGGGCCTGGCGGGTGGCGTCGGTGTAGGGCGAGAACTGGATGCCTTCGGTGGCCATTTTGCGCAATAGAGCCTGCTGCAGTTTGGTAAGCGTGCTGATTTCGGCCAGTAGCGCCTCGCGCATTTGATGCTTTTTGCGCAGCGCGATTGTGCGGAGGGCTTCGTCGCCAGCGGTGGGTTCCAGGATCAGGTCGCGCAGGCAATCGGTGAGGATTTCCGGACGGCGGCCGAGGTCGTCAAACACCGCGTCCACGGTGGCGGCGGTGAGTTGGGCATCGGGCGCGAGGCGGGTGTTGATGCGGTGCGTGAGCGCGGTGCTGTAGCTGCTGCCCAATGTCGGGAAGTCGCGCACGCGGGCGCCAAAGAACGGGGCTTGCTGGTCGTGGATCAGCGCGGCGAGCTTGTCACGGTGGGAGCCGGTCATCACCAGATAAAGCCGGTTGGGCAGGCCGGATTGGTTCACCGCGTCGCGGGCGGCTTTGAGGGCGAACATGGCGTTTTTGCCTGCTTCGGTGGCGAGGCTTTGCTGGGCCTCGTCGATGATCAGGACCACGTCTTTCTGCGTGGCCTCACATAGCAGCAGGAGCGCGTCGGGAATGGTGCCTTCCCATTGGCCTGCCGATTTCAGGTTCACGCTAAAGCCCAGCGCGCCAACGGAGGTGAAAGGCACATTGCGGTGTAATTTGGCGATCAGGCTGTCGTTGTCTTTGAGTGCATTGGCAAGGCAGGCGGTGATCAGTTTGGCCGGATCAGAGCTGCGGTCGGCCCAGAGGTCCACGTAGAGCACGCATTTGCCTTGTTGTTCCAGAAGTGGGGCGAGGTCGCGGCGTAGGAAAGTGCTTTTGCCGGTGCGCCGTGGGGCGGCGAGGAACAGCCCAGCGCTTTCGCCCACCAAGGGATCGGGGTTCAGCAGGCTGGCGACTTGCTCCGCTTCAAAGGGGCGCGGGATGTGGTGGTCGGTGGTCATGGGTATCCTGGGGTAACTGGTATGGCGGTAGGGTAATCTGATGTGGAGTACTTTGGAATACCTAATGTGTTGGAGGCATCTGTTACGGAAATATGACCGCGCTTGTGAGAAGAAAGCGATGCCGCATTGGACAGCTTGGCAGGTGAAGTGCCAGACTGAGATCATGAAACAGCTTTTGGCGATGTCTGTGGCGACAACCGTTGCGATGATGAGCGGCCCCAATGCGCCTTCGGCGCAGGTGGGAGACTGCGCGACGGATGCGATGCTGGTGTTTGACGGGTCCACGTCGATGGCGGAGATCAGTTTTGAGACTGGGCCCAACACCCGTATTGTCGAAGCGCGGCAGGCGATCCGTCGGGCAATGCCTGATATTGCGCCGTATCGCCGGGTTGGGTTGATGACCTACGGGCCGGGAGCGGGCGGGGCATGTGCAAATGTGGATTTGCGATTTGGGCCGGTTGAGAACGCAGCCGAGCCGGTGATTGCAGCGATTGATGGGTTGCAACCGGATGGGCTGACGCCGTTGACAGCGGCGGTGCAGCAGGCGGCAGAGGCGATGGACTACCGCAACAGCCCCGGCGTTGTGGTGCTGGTGACCGATGGCAATGAAACCTGTGGCGGGCGGCCTTGTGAGATGGCACAGGCGTTTCGAGCAACGGCACGGGATTTGGTGGTGCATGTGATTGGCTTCCGAGCCGAGGTAGATTCCTTTGCCTGGAACAATCCGGAGCAAGATCCGTTGACTGACACCACCGTGGCGCGGTGTCTGGCGGATGAGACTGGCGGCCTGTTTGTGACCACGGAAACGGTGGATGAGCTGGTAGCGGCATTGCAGCGCACGTTGGGGTGTCCGGTGATAGGCAGACCGTTTTACCAAGTGAAAACGCGCCCCGTGTGAGGCGCGTTCCTTAAGTCTTTTGCCGGGTGATTAGTATTCAACCACCGCGCGGATGGATTTGCCTTCGTGCATCAGGTCAAAGCCGTGGTTGATCTCATCTAAGGTCAGCTTGTGGGTGATCATTGGGTCGATCTCGATTTTGCCGTCCATGTACCAATCGACAAACTTTGGCACGTCGGTGCGGCCCTTGGCGCCGCCGAAGGCTGTGCCTTTCCAGACGCGGCCGGTCACAAGCTGGAAGGGGCGGGTGGAGATTTCGGCGCCGGCGGGGGCCACGCCGATGATCACGGAGACACCCCAGCCGCGGTGGGAGCATTCCAGCGCGTCGCGCATGACTTGCACGTTGCCAGTTGCGTCAAAAGAGTAGTCCACGCCGCCAAACTGGTCTTTCTCGGTCTTGGTGATTTCGATGATCGCATCCACCGTGGACTGATCACCCAGTTTGGAGGGGTTCACGAAATGGGTCATGCCAAACTTCTTGGCCATCTCGGCTTTGTCGTCGTTCAGGTCGACACCGATGATGGTGTCGGCACCGGCCATGCGCAGGCCCTGGATGACGTTGAGGCCAATGCCGCCGAGGCCGAAGACCGCCGCAGAGGAGCCGATCTCTACGCCAGCGGTATTAATCACCGCGCCGATGCCGGTGGTGACGCCGCAGCCGATGTAGCAGATTTTGTCAAAGGGCGCGTCTTCGCGGACTTTTGCCAGCGCGATTTCCGGCATTACGGTGTGGTTGGCAAAGGTGGAGCAGCCCATGTAGTGGTAGATCGGCGTGCCATCCAGCATGAAGAAGCGGGTGGTGCCGTCTGGCATCAGGCCCTGACCTTGCGTGCCACGGATGGCGGTGCAGAGGTTGGTTTTGCCGGATAGGCAGGAATGGCATTCGCGGCATTCTGGCGTGTAGAGCGGGATCACGTGATCACCCGGCTTCAGCGTGGTGACACCTTCGCCGCATTCCACCACCACACCTGCGCCTTCATGGCCCAGAATGGACGGGAACAGACCTTCCGGGTCGGCGCCGGAGCGGGTGAATTCGTCGGTGTGACAGAGGCCCGTGGCCTTGATTTCAATGAGAACTTCGCCTGGCTTGGGGCCTTCGAGGTTCACTTCCATGATTTCCAGTGGCTTGCCGGCTTCCAAAGCGACGGCGGCTTTCGTGCGCATCATTTTGCCTATCCTCCCAGTTTGTTTTGGAGCGTGGTTGAAACGCTCTATCATTGCAACCTTATTGGGAACATAGCGAAGGCCCCCTGTGGTCGGCACAGCGGGGACGAAGCAAATTTGTATATTTGCGACAAGGAGTAAGATTATGCGGTTTATGGTTTTGGCAGCGGCGGGCTTTGTAGGGCTGGCGGCTTTGACAGCGTGCAAAGGGGAAGACGTGGCAGAAGCAAAAGGCAGCACCACCTGTGATCCGGCGACGTTTGAGTTCCTCGTGGGGCAGGACAAAAGCGCGCTTGAGGGCGTGACCGTGCCGGAGATGGTGCGGGTGATGGCCGAGAACTCGCCAGCCACCATGGATTTCCACGAAAACCGTCTGAACGTGGTGCATGATGACGCTGGCAAGATTTTGAAAGTCAGCTGCGGTTAAGCCGCTGAGCTAGGCGATGGGATGGCCCGGCTTTTGGTCGGGCTATTTCTTTTTCTGGCGGTAGGGCTTGTGGCAGGCTTTGCAGGCCAACCCAACCCCGCCCAGTGTACTTGCCAGCGCGGCGCGGTCTTTGAAATCCAGTGCTTTCGCGGCTTTAGTGAGATCGTCAGATTTTGCCGAAAAGTCCGCCCAGTTGTCCCAGATTGCTGGTAAGGCCTCGGTTTTGGGGTCGGTGGCCGGGTTTTCAAACAAGGCGTTGATTTTGCCGGATTCCATCACAATGGTGTCGCGTGCCATGCGGGCTTTGGCTTGATGCAGGGGGACTTCCTGTTTCGCCATGCTGACCAGAGTTTTGAAAGCCGCGCCAATTTTTTCCATCGCCATCATGCGGGCCGTGACTTCGGGGTCTTTCACACCGTTGTGGGCGTGGGCCGAAGTGGTGATCAACAAAGCGGCGGCGATCAAAAGGTGGCGGCGCATTTTGGCTCCTTTGGTTGGCTGCCTCTATGCAGCCCATGGCGGGGCTGGGAATCAAGCGGAAAATGTGAGAACATAAAGGGAACAAATATCACGATTCTGTTCCGTGTGCTGCCTATGCCGAACCGTCGCATTCTTTCCCTGTGGTTCCCGCGTTTGGGGGCTGAGCGCCTGATCCGTATGGAGCGGGGCACCTTTGATGCGCCTTTGGCGGTGCTGCGGGACACGGGGCAGATGCAGGTGATTTGCTCGTTGTCGGAGCAGGCGGAGCGGGAGGGGCTTACATTGGGGCAGCCTTTGCGCGATGCGCAGGCGATGTGTCCACATTTGATCACCCGACTGCGGAATGTGCAGGCAGAGCAAGGCTTTATGAAAGTGCTGACGCGCTGGGCGGGGAAGTACTCACCCTGGGTGGCGGCCACGGAAGAGGATGCGCTGGTGCTAGATGTGACTGGCAGCACCCATTTGTTTGGCGGTGAAGAGGGCGTGCTGGAGCGGGTGGGGGAAGACTGTGCTGATTTGCAGCTGACGGTGCGGGCGGGGCTGGCGGATACCTTGGGGGCGGCCTGGGCCTTGGCGCGGTTTGGGACGCAGCCGGGGCCGCAGTTTGCCAGTGGGACGCATCGCAGCGGGGATGACATTGATCAGGAAGCGCGTGCCACACGGTCGCGGGCGGTGAAGCGGCGGCATTGGACCCGAGGCGGCGCGGCCCCGCCGGCCGCGCGCGGCAAGGTGGACGTGGGGCGGATTGCGCCGCCCGGGCAGACCCACAGTGCGCTGGCGGCGCTGCCGGTGGCGGCGTTGCGGCTGGATAGCGATACGCAGGCGGAGCTGGCGCGGCTGGGATTGCGGCGTATTGGCGATTTGACCGGGCAGCCGCGAGCGGGGCTGGCGCGGCGGTTTGGCAAAGGACTGGTGCTGCGGCTGGATCAGGCGCTGGGCGCGGTGCCGGAGCCGGTGAACCCAGCGCCGCCTGAGACGTTTTATGCGGTGCGCATGAGCCTGCCGGACCCGATTGGGTTGGAAGAGGATGTGGTGGCGGCGGTGGACAAGGTGCTCGGGCCGCTGTGTGAGCGGCTCAAGAAAAAGTCCAAAGGTCTTCGCGTCGTGCGGTTGCAGGTGTTTCGCACCGATCAGACCATGCAGAGCGTCGAGGTGGGGCTGGCACGGGCCACCGATGATCCCGAGCGGGTGCGGCCGTTGTTGCGGATGAAGCTGACCGACATCGATGCGGGCTTTGGCATTGATATGCTGCGACTGGAGGCGGTGCGGGTGGAAACGCTGCATGCGCGCCACACGGCGGGGCATCTGGAGGCGCGGCAGGCGGCGGAGAAGCCGCTCAGTCAAGGGCAGGCGCTGGAGGATCTGATTGGCCGGATTGGCGCGCGGGTTGGTCTGGAACAGATCACGCGGCGGCATCCGGCGTCGAGCCATATTCCAGAGAAAACCGCGCAGGTGTTGCACGCCGCCTGGTCCGAGCCCTGGGAGCAGGCCTGGCCGGAAAGTGTGTTGAAGCGGCCTTTGCTGTTGTGGCGGCCAGAGCCGGTGCATGCGCCGGAGGTGCCGCGTTTGCCCGAGGTGTTTCGCTGGCGCGGACGGGATATGGCGGTGGCGGATGCGCGCGGGCCGGAGCGGATTGCGCCGGAGTGGTGGCTGGATGAGCCGGAGTGGCGCAGTGGTGTACGCGATTACTGGCGGGTGACCTGCAAGAATGGCGAGCGGCTGTGGCTCTATTTTGCGCATGGCGGGCAGATGTCGGCGGGCTGGTTCTGTCAGGGCAGCTTTGCGTGACGTGCGATTTGGCCTAGGTTGGCCGCAAGGCGTTGACAAGTGATCCAAGGGTATTGGGCAGACACATGACATTTGAACAGAGTTATTTGGGGCAGTTGCGGGCGCAGGTTGGCAACCGCCCTCTCATCGCCGTTGGCGGTCGGGCTCTGATTGAAGATGACAAGGGACGGTTCTTGATCACCCAGCGGACAGATGACGGGCTTTGGGGGCTGCCCGGCGGCAGTATGGAACTTGGAGAGACCCTATTGGATGTGGTGCATCGCGAAGCCAAGGAAGAAGCCAATGCGACACTCAGAGATGTGACGGTTTTTGGCCTGTCGTCAGACCCAGAGGTCGAAAGCCATACCTACCCGAACGGGGATCAAATCCAGAGAGTCTCGCTTTTGGTGCATGGCTTTCTGGCGCAAAAGGCGGTGATGCCCGACCAGCGTGAAACCGTGGCGATTGATTTTGTTTCGCCTGAGGAAATTGACATGGCGCGATTTGAGCTGCCGGAGCGCCGCACCTTTGCGTTGTGGTGGGCCTATCAGGAAACCGGACAGTTTCAACTGGTATAGGCGCAAAAGAAAACCGCCCCGAAAGGGGCGGCTCTAGCGGGTAAAAAGAAAAGTGCCCCTCGGCGGCACAGACTGGGTGGGGGCAATAGTGCCGTGCCGCCGAAGGTAGCGTTTCGTTTTCGCTATGAGGGTAAGATGGCGGGCAGTTGCGGCGACAAAAGGAAGTCACCAAGGCGTTTTGCGGAAAAATCTGTGACCAAAATGGGGCGTGGTTAACGGCGTCGGAGCGGTAGGTTGGGCTTGCTTTTGGTGCGGAATGGCGCAAGGCTGAGGGTATGAATGCCCAACCTCCCAGCAGATTGCACCCGCCCCAGAAGCCGCCTGAGCAGGTGGCGTTTCATCGCACCGAACTGTCGGTTATTTTGGGGCTCTATGGGCGCATGGTCGCTGCAGGCGAGTGGCGTGACTACGGGATTTCCAGCTTGCGGGAAGTGGCGGTGTTTTCGGTATTCCGCCGGGCGGCGGAAAACCCGCTGTACCGCATCGAAAAACGGCCGAAGCTGCGCAACAAGCAAGGGCTTTATGCGGTGATTGGCATGGACGGGCAGGTGCTCAAGCGCGGGCATGACCTGAAAACCGTGCTGCGGGTGCTGGAGCGAAAGCTGATCCGCGCGGTGGAGTGAGCGGGTGGGATTGCATCAGACCACAGAGTTTCGCACGGCGACGTTGGATGAGGTGCCCATCATTCTGGAGTGGGCCGCCGAGGAAGGTTGGAACCCCGGATTGGAGGATGCGGCCGCGTTTTGGCAGGCCGATCCGGAGGGGTTCTTTGTGGCGACGGTGGATGGCCAGCTGGCAGCTGCGATTTCGGTGGTGACCCACACCGCGGATTTTGCCTTTCTTGGATTGTACATCGCGCGGCCTGCGTTTCGCGGGCAGGGCATTGGCTATGGGCTGTGGCAACATGCGCTTAGTCATGCTGGTGCGCGCGTGGTGGGTTTGGACGGTGTGCCAGATCAGCAGGATAATTATGACGCGTCTGGGTTTGAGCTGTATAGCGCCACGACGCGGTTTACGGGCGAAGTGGCCGCGCGGGAGAGCGATGGTGTCCGATTGGCAGCGTCCGAGGATGTGGCGGCATTGATTGACCTGGAGGCGGCGGCGTCTGGTGTGCGCAAGCCTGCGTATCTTTCTGCGTGGTTTGCACCTGCGGAGAGCCGTCAGACCTGGATCATGCAGGATGCGAATGGAGTTGCAGGGTTTTGCACCGCGCGGCGCTGTCGTGAGGGGGTAAAGATTGGCCCGCTTTGGGCGCAGAGGGAACAGGACGTTTTGGCGTTGATGGCGCATGTGGCGGCGCAGATGGGTGGGGCGGTGACATTGGATGTGCCAGACACCTCGGCGCCGTTGAAGGCGCTGTGTCAGTCGCTGAACCTGACGTCGGGGTTTGCCACCGCGCGGATGTATCGTGGCACGCCGGTGCCGGTGGGCGACGCGTCAGGCGGATATTTTGCCGTGAGCACGCTGGAGCTGGGCTGACGCAGCGCAAGGGAAGGGGCCAGCCCCTTCTTGGCTTTGCCAATTCATCCCCGGGATATTTGGGGACTGAGAATGTGGGGTCACTCTGGTGAGAGGTGGTTGGCCATCACGCAGAGCAGTTCAAGCATCACCGAAACACCCAGAAAGGCGGTGCCGCCGGAGCTGTCAAACGGAGGGGAGACCTCGACCATATCCGCGCCGATGATGTTGAGGCCGTCCAGGTGGCGCACGACCTCAAGGGCTTGGAAGCTGTTGGGGCCGCCAACTTCGGGTGTGCCGGTGCCCGGCGCGAAGGTGGGGTCCACAAAGTCGATGTCGTAGCTGACATAGGTTGGCCCGGAGCCGACAATCTCGCGGGCCTCGGCCATGACGTCTTCTGGCCCGCGTTTGAAGAACTCTTCGATGCGGATCACACGGATGCCGACGGATTTTGCAAAATCCGTGTCCTCGTCATCGTAGGTGGAGCCGCGGATGCCGATTTGCACCACGCGTGTGGGGTCGAGCAGGCCTTCTTCCACCGCGCGGCGGAAAGGGGTGCCGTGGGTGTACATCGTGCCGCCAAAATAGCTGTGGTAGAGGTCTGTGTGGCTGTCAAAATGCACCATGCCGACGGGGCTGTCCTTCGCGAGGGAGCGCAGGATCGGCAGGGAAGTGAGGTGGTCGCCGCCTGCGGTGAGGGGCGTGATGCTTTGGGTTAGAACGTCGTCATAGAAGGCGGTGATGCGTTCCATGCTGTCGTGGATGTCAGCGGGGTTGGGGCCCACATCACCCAGATCGGCGCAATTGATCAGATCAAAGGGGCGCACGCCGGTGGCGCCGTTTTGGGCGCGGATCATGGTGGAGGCGTCGCGTAATTGGCGTGGGCCATGGCGGGGGCCGGGGCGGTTGGTGGTGCCGCTGTCCCAGGGCACGCCGATCAGGCCCACATCCACCTCCGCAATGCGGTCATGGTCCAGATCCATGACAGGCAGGCGCATGAAGGAGGGCACGCCAGCAAAGCGGGGCAGGTCCATGCCAGAAACAGGTTGGAAGAAACCGCTGCTCATGTGGAGGCTCCTAAGATGGGGCGTTTGTGGGAGGTGACCGGACCGTCGCCTTGGGCCTCAATGCGGGTGATGGCTGCGGCGATGGGCTCATACGCCACGGCCATGTGATGCGCGTTGGCGTGGATCATTGTGTTGGGATCGGTGACCATGGCGACATGGCCTTTCCAGAACAGCAGGTCGCCGCGTTGGTAAGGGCCGGTTGCGTCGGGAAAGGCGGCCTCCTGCAGGTCGCTGTCGCCGGGGCAGGGGGTGCCACAGGCGAGGAGAGCCGCTTGCACAAGGCCGGAACAGTCGATGCCAAAGGAAGAGTTGCCACCCCAGAGATAAGGCGCTCCGATCAGGCGTTCGGCCACAGTGGCGGCGTCGCTTTCGACGTGATCGATGGGCGCGAGATGCTGGCTGGGCACATAGAGATCGCGGGTGACCTGGCCGCCGTCCCAGGCGATGCGGGCCCAGTTGTCCTCTTCCGAAAGCACCACAAGGCGGGTGCCAAAAGACAGCGGGGTCACATGGCCCATGGTTTTCAGGCCTGGGGTGGTTTTGGCGTAGCTGCGGGCGGCGGCGATGCTGTGGGTGGGGGTCTGTTTCGGGTGGCTGAGCACGTCGCCTATGTCGACCCAGCCAACGTAGCCGTCCTTTTCGGCATAGCCAAAGGCCATGCCGTTTTGTGTGTGCACCACATTGACCACTTCGCCGCGTAGCAGTTGACGTTCGCGGGTGCCTTGCGGGCCGGACAGAAGGTCAGTGACCACCATGGCGACACGGTAGGGCGTGGGATCGACAAAGTGATCGGCGGTGACTTGGCCGCGCAGGAAGGCGGCGGCGACCTTGCCGGTGCTGGGGGTTAGACGTTTGTCCATCAGAGCGAGAGCACCTCTGGCAGGGCGGCGAGGATGGCGCGGGCGCCCATGCCAACGCCGCCTTTGGGGCGGGCTGGCGACGGGGTTGGGTTCCAGCCGTAGATGTCAAAATGCGCGTAGCGTTGGTCTTTGGCAAAGCGGCGCAGGAAGAGCGCGGCGGTGATCGAGCCGGCAAAGCCGCCGAAGGGGGCGTTGTCCAGATCTGCGATGCCGGGTTCGATCATCTTCTCATAAGGTTCCCAGAACGGCATGCGCCAGACCGGGTCGGACACATCGGTGGCGGCGCTTTCCAGGGCGGAGACAAAGCCAGCATCATCGGTGTAGTAGGGCGAGAGGTCGGGGCCGACGGCGACGCGGGCGGCGCCGGTGAGGGTGGCCATGGAGAGGATCATGTCGGGGTTGTCCTCTGATCCGAGGGCCAATGCGTCTGCCAGGACCAGGCGGCCTTCGGCGTCGGTGTTGTTGATTTCCACGGTGAGGCCATTGCGGGCGGTGAGGATGTCGCCGGGGCGGAAGCTGTCGCCGGAAACCGCGTTTTCCACCGCAGGGATCAGGACGCGCAGTTGCAGTGGCAGGTTCAGCGCCATGATCATTTGGGCGAGGCCCAGCACTGTGGCGGAGCCGCCCATGTCTTTCTTCATCAACGCCATGGAGCCGCCGGGTTTGAGATTGAGCCCGCCGGTGTCAAAGCAGACGCCTTTGCCGACGAGCGTTAGCGTGGGGCCTTCGCTGCCCCAGCGCATGTCGATCAGGCGCGGGGCGCGGTGCTCTGCTGCGGCACGGCCCACGGCGTGGATCATCGGGAAGTTCTGTTCCAGCAGCGCGGCGCCTTTGGTCACGGTGCAGATTGCGCCGAAATTCAGAGCCAGCGCACGGGTGGCGTCTTCGAGCTCCTGCGGGCCCATGTCAGAGGCCGGCGTGTTGATCAGGTCGCGGGTGAGCGCTTCGCCTGCGGCAATGGCCTCCACTTTGGCAGCATCGACGCCGGGCGGGCAGATCAGTTGGGCGGTGGCACCAGAGGATTTGGCGTAGCGGTCAAAGGCATATTGCGCGAGCAGCCAGCCGAGGGCCTCGGTTTCCAGATCACCAGCGGGCAGCGCGCCAACCAGCGCATAGGTGCCTGCGGGCAGCGTGGCGGCAGCGGCGGCCAGAGCAAAGCGGCCCCGGGCGCGGGTTTGCGGCGTGCCGAAGCCTGCGACAGCCATCACCGGCGCGCCGGAAGCATCCGGGATCAGTATGGATTTGCCAATGGTGGGTTTAAAGCCGGTGGCGATCAGGAAGGTGCGGGCGGATTGGGTTTGGGCGTCACGCCAGGCCTCATAGCTGTCGCCGTCCACCACATGCAATGGGATGGACGGGCCGCCTTCGGCGGAAGCAAATGTGAGGGACATGGCGCACCTTTCTGACCGATCGTAAGCTGTATGACCTCCAGCCTAACGGTTGGTGCGCCCCCTGCAAGCGGATTGGCGCACCGATCAGATGTAGGTGCGCTTCAGATCCCAGATTTCACGCAAAGCGCCTTCGCCCACGCGGATCAGGCGGGCGTGTGTGGCCGACAAGGCCACGTGGTCGCCGCGATCACAACAGGCCACCACATCACCGGCAACCTGTGACAGCGCGGTCATGCAGAGGCGACCGGCGATCAGTTCGACCAAGGACATGGTGTCCGCCAGTTCCGACAGGTTGTTGGCGTTTAGATGGTGCTCGCCCATCGCCAGATGATCGGTCAGAGATTTGACCAATCCTAGAAAGGTCTCTTCGGCCTCATCCGGATTCATTCGTATAAAGACGCGGGCCAATTCGTCCTGATCGACGACGGCCTGTTCGCTCATGTTTAGCTTTGCCACTTGTGACATGTCTCACCCTAAGTTTTGTCCGTTTCACCCAAACGGTTAGACACATGAATGACCGCCAAACCTTCTCAAATGGTTTCTAGGGCGGTCTAAAATCCGTAGAATTACAGCTAAATAGCGTTCAATTGCGGGCGGTTAGAGTGCTCCGAGTTGCGCGAGTTCCACCGTGATCCCAGTGACGATTGTGTCAAATAGGCGTTGTTTTGAAGGGGTTTTGTTGGATGGTCCGCTTGGAAGTTTTGTTTTTAAAACCAAAAACGCCGCAGCGGAAAGGCCGCTACGACGCATTGGTTTGATGTTTAGAGATTTCCGGTGGTTCCCAAAAAAGTTAGCGCAGGATCATTTCTGAGGGCCATTGGATTTTGTGTGACAACTCAACTTCAAAGCGCTTGCCTGCTGGCAGGGTGTGTTCCCACATCAGAATGCCGCGCTGATCCTCAAAGTTGGTTTCTGTGGGCGATGAAGAGGCCTGGTGGGAGATCACCAAGTCTTCCTGTTCGCTATATGGCACGCGGCCCAACAGGCGCAGGTCCCAAGCTTGGTTGGTCAGGTTCTCGGCGGTCAAAACGCGGGTTTCGCTTTGCTCGTTGCGGCTGGTGAGCACACCTTTGTCAGCGGTGACTTTGTTGGTGATTGTGTCGGTGAGGCGCAGGCCATTGATGGGGCCAAAGGAGAAGTCGATGTCATCCCCTTCCGCAATAAGAGGCATGTTCTGCTGACCGATATAGGTGCCGTTGAGGTAGAAATTGGCCTGCGGGCTGGGCAGGATCAACTCGCCTGCATCATTGGTGGCCTCGGCCATCAAGAAGGCAGTTTCATCCCGCATCGGGTTGGCAAAGGCGTAGGTTTCGGGCTTCAGGTCCAAAGTCCCCAACGCGAGGTGAAGGGCGTCGGAGGCGGACGACACAGAAACCGGTGTTGGGTAGACATAGGTGGCGTTGATGCCGTCGCCAAAGCTGTAGGCCGCTGCATAGCCGGCCGCATCTGCCAACATGGCAGGCTCCATGACAGGTTCCGGCGCCATGGAGCCTGCGTTTAGGCGTTCATATTGAAGCTCTTTCTGGACCTTTTCTTCCGACTCGATGTGGCGGCGCCACGGAAACAGTCCGCTTGGATCAGACTGCGCATCTGGGCGGCTGGTCGAGAGGGTGATGGCAACGTCGGTCCAGTCCTCGTCGGTGAATTGGCTCACAAAGGCGCCGCGCTCGATGCTCAGTTGAGGCGTGTTGGTGTTGTCGAGGTGCACGTCATAGGCGGGCACCCAGCGGGCAAACTGTGTGAGATGGGTGAGCGTGAGCGTGCCCTCGGTAGCGGCTTCGGTTGAAATAGAGATTGCGAGCATGGCGTTGTCGCTCTCCGTTGGGGTTAGCGCATCAACTGTGCGCTGGGCATCTTCGACGGCCGCACGAAGTTCCGTAAGAGATTTGACAAAGCCACGAGCTTCGCGTTCTGCAGCGGCAATGTCTTGTTGTGCGGCGAGGGTTTCTTGGCTGATCAATGCCAGCGTCGCGGTGAGGGTTTCCGGGGATGCAGCAGCGTCCGTGGGGCCCTGCAAGGTGGCGAGATAGGCGAGGCGTGCTTTGGCGGCTTCAACTTTCATGAGCACATCCGCACGGTTGTCCATGGTCTCCTGGAGGTCGTTCTGGACAAATTCCAGCTTTGCTTTGGCGGCCGCGAGTTCAGGGCTGTCTTCTGTTGCATTGGGAAGGGTGCGGTCGTTTCGGACGCTCACTGCGCCGAGTTTAGCGCCATCCAAAGCCACACGTACGGACATTGGGTCCAGCGAAGCAGGTAGATTTGTGATCAAGAGGTCGTGTGTGCCAGCGGGGGCGCTGAAGGGTACCGCACGGGTAAGGGTCGCACCTTCGGAATAAAGAGTTGCTGCTGTAACTGGCGCAGTCAGGGGGATGGTGTCTGCTAGAAGGGGGGAAGCAAGGGGCAGGACGGCTGTGGCCAAAATCGCGTTTTTCATCAATCACCTGTGTGTTGTTTGATGAAAGACGAACACGCGGTGCGCGCGGAGGCAAGTCAGCTTTGACTGTGTTTGGCCGTTGGGCGGGGAGCCGCTTGGGGCAAGCAGATCACCGCCCAAACAAAAAGGACGCCCCGAAGAGCGGCCCTTGAAATCTGTTTTGGAAGGCGCTTAGCCCTTCTTGAGCACTTCGCGGCCCAGGGTTTCGGCGATCTGGACTGCGTTCAACGCCGCGCCTTTGCGCAGGTTGTCGGACACGCACCACAGGTTCAGGCCATTGTCCAATGTGCTGTCCTGACGGATGCGGGAGATGAAGGTGGCGAAATCGCCTACACATTCTTTCGGGGTCACGTAGCCGCCGTCTTCGCGCTTGTCGATGACCATGATGCCGGGGCTTTCGCGCAGGATGTCACGGGCTTCGTCTTCGTCCAGGAACTCTTCGAATTCGATGTTGATCGACTCGGAGTGGCCGACAAACACAGGCACGCGCACGCAGGTGGCGGTGACTTTGATCGCCGGGTCGACAATCTTCTTGGTTTCGGCAACCATCTTCCACTCTTCTTTGGTGGAGCCGTCTTCCATGAACACGTCGATGTGCGGGATCACGTTGAAGGCGATCTCTTTGGTGTAGACCTTTGGCGGCACGTCAGAGGTTGGGTTGTAGACCGCTTTGGTCTGATCCCAGAGCTCGTCCATCGCGTCTTTGCCTGAGCCGGACACGGACTGGTAGGTGGACACAACAACGCGCTTGATTTTGGCGCGGTCATGCAAAGGCTTCAGCGCCACAACCATCTGCGCAGTCGAGCAGTTTGGGTTGGCGATGATGTTTTTCTTGGAGTAGCCGTGGATTGCGTCGGCGTTGCACTCTGGCACGATCAGCGGCACGTCCGGGTCGTAGCGGTAGAGCGAGCTGTTGTCGATCACGACACAATTGGCCGCCGCTGCGATGGGGGCGAACTTCTTGGTGGCTTCAGAACCGATGGCGAAAAGCGCCATGTCCCAACCTGCGAAGTCGAATTGTTCAATGTCCTGAATCTTCAGGGTTTTGTCAGCGAAGGTGACCTCGGTGCCCTGGCTGCGGCGGCTTGCCAAAACAGCAATCTCATCCACTGGGAACTGACGTTCCTCCAGAATGTTCAGCATTTCGCGGCCCACGTTGCCTGTGGCACCAGCGACGACGATGCGATAACCCATCTGAGGTCTCCATTTCTAACGACGCGCTCTCTTAGCCCTGTTTGGCCCAAGAAAAAAGGGGTGGCTGGCCGGAAATTGCTGAAGAGGGTCATTCCGGTTTGCGATGAATGCTGAAAACGTGTGGATTTTGATCAATCCATCCGATCTTGGGAGAAGCAGTAGATCAGAGCGCCGGCAAAGACACAGAGTGCCATGAGGCCAAAGAGCGTTTGATAGGCCAGCAGGGAATCGGTGGGGGCGATGGCGTTGTGCAACTTGCCCGAACCAAACTGCATCACGCCAACGCCGCCGATGCCAAAGAGGTTCATCAGGGTCACGCCGCGCCCCGTCAGATGGGCTGGGAAGAAGCTGCGGGCGTGGGCGATCAGGACTGGGAAGGCGGCGCCACAGAAGCCGACGACGGACATCAACAGGATCGAGCGGAAGGCGCTTGTGTCAGTGAACAGGGCAAGGCCTGTAAGGGCGGTGGCGCCGATGACGCTGCCGCAGATAATGACCCATTTGCGGGTGCCAAAGATGCGATCTGCGGGGCCGTAGCAGAAGGTGCCACAGATCATGGCCAGGCCCATGACCAGCGTGGCTTGGCCAATTTCGCTGGTGGTGAGCGTGAAGACGTCGGACAGGTAGGGACCGATCCAGAGGCCCCGGATGCCTGCGGCGGGCATATAGTTCACAAACATCAGCGGGAAGAGCAGCCAAAGCGCCGGGATTTTCAGAAGGTCCATCACAGAGCCTTTTTCGGTGCCGTTGGCTTTGGGGGGATCTTGCACTAGCGCCCAGAGGCCAACAGCAATGCTGGAACTGATTGCGGCGAGGACCCAGAGCGTGGCGCGCCAGCCGATGGTTTCGGCGGCCCAGGCGGTGGGATAGGCGGCGATTAGGTTGCCGACAGAGCCAACACCCAACATCAGGGCGGCCAATGTGGCGAAGCGAGCTGGTGCGTACATGCGTGCGAAGATGAAGTAGCTGGCCATCAGCACTGGGGCGCAGCCGACTCCAATCAGCCCCATGGCGATGGTGATGTGCAGCGGTGTCGTTGCCATGGCGAAGAGGGCGGAGCCGCCGCCGCCCCCGATCAACAGCAACACCGCAGAGGTGCGACGTGGTCCGACGCGATCCAATGCTGCACCAACCGGGATTTGCATGGCGGCAAAAACCAGGAACCAGAGGCCGCTGGCAAAGGCCAGGTCAGCGGGCGTGGCACCGACATCTGTCTCCAGCACCTGGGTGAGCACGGCAAGGAAGGCCCGGAAAAACTGGCTCAGCACATAGGCCAGACACAAGAGAACCAAATCGATGCGCATGTTAACTACCTCCGCATTTCCAAACGCGACAGGACAGTATGTCAGTGGCGAAGGCAAGAGGTGATTTTTGCGCACGGCTGAACACCGTTGCCCACAACTCTGTGAGGTGCATGAAACATCCTGATCTTTTGTGGATGGCGCACGTATATCAGGTATTCCGCCACCGGTTTTGGACCGTTTAGCCATGAGCCTTCATTATTTGCCCCACGTCATTCCACCCCACACCGACCTGATGTCTGGTCCCGCGTTCTACGAGAACATCGCGCGTATCACCGAGTTTGATCGCTTGGCGGAACCTATGCGCTATGTGCGCTTTCCGGATGAGTGGATTGTTGGGGTGGCAGATATCGTTGGCTCTACCGAGGAAATTGCGAAGGGGCGCTACAAGGCTGTGAACCTGGTGGGTGCGGCGGTGATCTCGGCGCAGCTCAATGCGGCGCAGATGCAGGCATTGCCCTATGTGTTTGGCGGAGACGGGGCGCAGTTTGCGGTGTGGCCTGAACAGCGCGCGGCGGCTGAGTCTGCGCTGGATGCGGTCCGGCGCTGGGCGCTGGAAGAATACGGTTTGCAGTTGCGCGTGGCGACAGCAACCTTGGCTGAAGTGCGTGCGGCGGGGCGTGATGTGCGTGTGGCGCGGTATGCGCCTTCGGATGGCGTCGATTATGCAAGCTTCTCTGGTGGTGGGATGGCTTGGCTTGAGGCGCGTATGAAGGCTGGCGAAGCCTCCTTACCCGTTAGCTCAAAGACCGAGGGGCCGGATTTGACGGGGCTGAGTTGTCGATGGGCCAATATCGATGCCATGCAGGGGGCCATCCTGTCTTTGGTAATGGTGCCGAAAGCGGGCGCGAGTGATGCAGCGTTTGCACAGGTGGCGCGGGACGTGATTTCGGTGGCAGACAAGGCGAAACGCCAAGGGCATCCGGTGCCGCCATTGGGTCCTAAGGCGCAGTTTCCTCCGCCGGGTTTGGAGTTGGAGGCGCGGATTGTCCCCAAAGGAGCCATGTGGTGGCGCAAGGTCAAGCTGCTTTTGGGCAGTGCGTTTGCCTGGGCCTTGCTGCGCTCAGAAATACGTCTGGGGCGGTTTGATCCGGTGGACTACAAAGTCGATGTGGCGCGCAACACGGACTACCAGAAGTTCGATGACGGCTTAAAAATGACGCTGGATTGCGGTGCGGATACGAAGGTGCAAATCGAGGCGATCTTGCACAAAGCCCATGCCCGCGGCGTAATCCGATATGGGGTGCATGTGCAGGATGCCGCGATGATGACCTGCATCGTGCCTTCCCCTGTAGAGCGGTCGCATATGCATTTTGTCGATGGCGCGTCAGGTGGCTATGCGCTGGCGGCCCGCAACTTGCGCGCGCAGGCCGCCTGATGGGCTACTTGCCGCGTAGGCGCCCGACAATGCCTGTGGGGAAGAAGTAGACCGACAGGATGAAGAGCACGCCAAGCCAGAGCAGCCAGCGGTCTGCGTTCAACAGGTCCGGCAGGAGAGGCAGGCTGGACACGCTTTCCCCGGCGAGGCTGAGCACGTTTTGCAGGTAGTTTTGCGCCAGCACAAACAGAGTTGCGCCGATGACGGCCCCGTACATGGTGCCCATGCCGCCGATCACCACCATGAGCAAGATGTCGATCATGATTTCCATAGAGAGCGTGGTGTCCGGGCCGACGTAGCGCAGCCAGACCGCGTAGAGTGCACCCGCAAGGGCCGCGATGGCGGCGGAGAGGCAGGTGGCGGCAACGCGGTAGTGCACGACGCGGTAGCCGATGGCCTCAGCGCGGAAGTCGTTTTCGCGGATGGCTTGTAGGACGCGGCCAAAAGGTGAGTTCACCACGCGCAGCATCAGCAGGAAGAGCACAAAGCAGGAGATGAAGACGAGGTAGTACTTCAGCAGTTTGCCGTTGGCTTTCACGCCGAAGAGTTCGCCGTCCATGAACTTGAATGCTGGGCCGAGCGCTCGAGGGATTTTGAAGGACAGGCCGTCTTCGCCGCCCGTTAGTGTGGAGAGTTGGCTGACCAACACGGCCACGGCGGAGGCTACTGCAAGCGTGATCATGGCAAAGAAAATGGCGCGGACGCGTAGGGAAAACAGGCCGATCACCAGCGCGAGGAGCGCTGCTAAGCCTGCGCCAGCCACCGAGCCAACCAGCAGCGCGTCAAAACCACGGCCCATGTGGGTGGATGCCAGCGCAACGCCGTAGGCGCCAAGGCCAAAGAACATGGTGTGGGCGAAGCTGACGATGCCGCCGTAGCCCAGCAGCAGGCCGTAGGACGCCACCAGCACAATGAAGATGCAGATGCGGGCGGCGGTGTCGACCGAGCGTACGCCGGGGAACAGAAAGGGCGCGAAGGCGAGGCAGATTAGGATCACAATTAGGATTGCAAGAAGGATGGGCGAGCGTGGGGTGTCGCCGGAAACAAGGGTCTTCAGCATGTCTATTTCGCCTTTACCACGGGGATCATGCCCATTGGGCGCCACATCAGGATCGCCACCATCAGGGCGATGTTGGAAATCAGCGCGGCTTTGGGTTCCAGGAAGGCGACGTAGTTCTGCATCAGACCGACGAGAAGCGCGCCGATGAAGCAGCCTTCGACCGAGCCAAGGCCGCCGATGATCACCACGATGAACACAAGGATCATGGTTTGGTTGCCCATGTGGGCGGTGATGACTTCCTGATAGAGCCCCCAGAGCACGCCGCCGAGGCCCGCCAGCGCAGAGCCAGCGACAAAGACGCCAATGAACACCATGCGTAGGTTATAGCCAAGCGCCTGCACCATCTCGCTGTTTTCCACCCCGGCGCGCACGATCAGGCCGATCTTGGTGCGGCGCAGCGTCCAGCGCATGGCTAGGAAGACCACGAGGCCGATGCCTACAGCCACAAGCCGGTATTTCTCTAGTGCTGCTCCGGCGAAAGTGATCGCGCCTTTCAGCGCTTCGGGGCGGGTGATGTAGATCTCCTCCGGTCCCCAGAGCACGATGATGAGTTGCTCAACCACGATCAGGCCGCCCATGGTGACAAGGATCTGTTTGAGGTGGTGGCCGTAGACTGGCTTCACGATGACCCGCTCAAAGGCCCAGCCCATGACGCCGGTGGCGGTCATGGCACCAACAATCGCCACCATGAGCGCGGTGAGGTTCCACAGCAGGTTCGGCGCACCAGTCATGTGCTCCAGCAGGAGCAGGAAAGAGACGCCAACAAAGGCCCCGACGGAAACAAAAGCGCCGTGGCCAAAGTTGATCACGTCCATCAGGCCAAAGACCAGTGTCAGCCCGGAGGCCATGATGAAGATCATCATGCCCATGGCGAGGCCCGAGACGGTCAAAGTGAGCCAGCTTGAAGTGGCGGGGATGGCGACAAGGCCAGCGAGGATCAACGCAATCACCAGAAGAATGGGCGCATGGGGTGCAAGCCGCTCAGTCAGCGACATCTTCGCCATCGTGGGCGCATGTTCGGGGGCGGCGCTCATGGGCGGACCTCCAGATTAGGTGTGTTCGGGGACATCAATGCGCCTCCATGCTGAGGCCCATCAGACGCTCTTGCAGTTCGGCGTTTGTGGCCAGCTCAGACATTTGACCGGACCAGACCATGCGACCGTCATCCATGACGTTGGCGGTGTCGCCAAGGGCCTTGGCCACAGCGAAATTTTGCTCCACCAACAGGATGGAAGCGCCCTGGTCTTTGAGCTCTTTGATGGCACGGGCCATGGTGGTGATGATCGCGGGGGCGAGGCCTTTGGTTGGTTCGTCGATCAGGTACAGCGCGCGCTCTTCGATCATGGCGCGGGCGATGGACAACATCTGTTTTTGACCACCAGAGAGCGTGCCTGCGTCTTTCTTCCAGAAGGTTTCCAGCGCGGGGAAGACGGTGAAAAGCCATTGCAGGCGGGCATCATCAATTGCGCCGGAGACAGCGGCGAGGATCATGTTTTCCTCCACGGTCAGGTCGGCAAAGATGCCCATGTCTTCCGGCACAAAGCCAATGCCCGCGCGGGCGATCGCGGGCGTGGGCAGTTTGGTGATGTCTTGGCCGTCAAAGGTGACGCTGCCTTGATGGGCGCGCCAATGGCCGATGATGGTGCGCAAAGTTGTGGTTTTGCCCACACCGTTGCGGCCCAGAAGCATGGTGACTTCACCGCGAGGCACAATCAGCTCCACACCTTGCAGGATGTGATACTGCGCGATGTTGGTGAAGACGCCCTCAAGTTTCAGGATGGGTTCAGACATTGGCGAGGGCCTCCTCAAGATCGCGGCCCATGTAGGCTTCTTGCACCACGTCAGAGGCCATGACTTCGGCGGGGTCGCCGTCTGCGGCCAGCGCTCCGTTGTGCAATACGATGATGCGGTCCGCGAGGGTGCGGATCACGTCCATCTTGTGCTCCACCAACAGAATGGCGCGGTCTTTGCGGGTTTTGAGTTCGGCAATGAGATCAAGCACCACGGGGGCTTCGTCCACGCTCATACCGGCGGTGGGTTCGTCAAACATATAAACCAGCGGGTCGAGCGCGATCAGCAGCGCGACCTCGAGTTTGCGTTGGTCGCCATGAGAGAGTTCAGACACAACCTGATCCGCTTGATCGGTCATGCGGATGCGCTCGAGAATATCATAGGCCGGGCCAGTCAATTCGGCGTGGCTGTCCGCCATGGATAGGATGTTGAAGCCGCGACCGGCCTTGGACTGCACCACAAGCCGCACGTTTTCCAAGACCGAGAGGTTGGGAAACAGGTTGGTGAGCTGAAAGGCACGGCCGATGCCGCGGTGGGTGCGCTGGGCGACGGACATGCGGGTGATGTCGCTGCCGCCAAGTTTCACACGGCCTTCGGAGACGGGAATCTGACCGGAGATCAGATTGAAATAGGTGGTTTTGCCTGCGCCGTTTGGGCCAACAATCGCGGTCAGCTCGCCAGCGTTGAAGCTGCAGGAGATGTGGTCCACCGCGACATGGCCGCCAAAGCGCACGGTCAGGTCGGTGGTTTCCAGAATGGGATGGGACATGATGCGGTGCCTGTGGTGTGCCCCGGAGATGTTCCGGGGGCACGTGTGAATACGAGGTCCCGGATCAGGTCCGGGACGGGGCGGCGGTTGTGAAGCCGCAGCCCCAATTGCTTAGGGTGATTAGTTGCGAACTGGGATCGGCAGGTCTTCGAGTTTCAACTCGCGTACCAACTCGGGGATCGCCCATTCGACATTGTCGTCCACTTTGATCTTGAAGTGGTACATGGTCTGCATCGCCTGGTGATCCTCGGCGCGGAATTTCATGGTGCCTTTGGGGGTCTCCCACTCCATGCCTTCCATCGCGGTGATCAGCTCTTCGGTGTCGGTGCTGCCGGCCTTTTTGATGGCTTCCACCACGGCGATGCCTGCGGACATGCCACCTGCGGTGAAGAAATCAGGCGGGGTGCCAAAACGCTCCTGGTGGGTTTTTACCAGCCAGTCGTTCACGTCGTTCTTCGGGATTTCGTAGTAGTAGTAGGTGGCGCCTTCGAGGCCCGGGAAATCCTTGTAGGCTTTCATCGCCGCCAGGATGTTACCGCCTGTGGCAATCTCAACACCAAAACGGGAGGGGTCCATGGTCTGGATTTTGCCCATTGGGTTGCCGCCACCGGCCCAGATGATGAAGAGCTTTTTGTCCCCTTCGAGGTCTTTCATCGCGGTGAAGATACGCTCTTCCGCTGCGGTGAAGTCGGTGGTGTCGGTGGGCACATATTCTTCGTGCGCGATACCTTGGCCCTGGCCTTCCAATGCTTCGCGGAACGCAGCGATGCCGTCGCGGCCAAAGGCGTAGTCTTGTGCCAAGGTGGCGATGTGCACGTCTTCACCTGCGAGCGCAATTGCGTTGGCCACGGCGTCTTGCGAGCTGTTGCGGCCGGTGCGGAAGATGTAGCGATTGTAGTTGGCGCCGGTGATGCTGTCGGCCACCGCCGGTTCAACGATCAGCAGTTTTTCATATTCTTCAGCCACTGGCAGCATCGCGAGTGCCACGCCGGAGCTGACCGGGCCTACGGCGAGGTCAACTTCGTCATCGCCATAAGCTTCTTCGAGCAGCGCTTTGCCGTTGTCTGGCTTCAGCTGCGTGTCTTTCTCGATCACAACGATTTTCTCGCCGTTGATCTCCATGGTGCCGCTGGTGGCGTATTCCAGACCCAGCATCAGGCCGTCATGGGACTGCTTGGCGTAGGCCTCAAACGGGCCGGTTTTGCCGTAAACGTGGGCGATTTTGATGTCTGCGGATGCGGCGCTGGTCAGTGCCAAAGCAGAAATCGCGCTCGAGATGAGCCATTTCTTCATGAGTTTTCCTCCCTGAACTCAACCGCAAATTGGATTGCGGCGATTGTGGTCATGGTAGGTGGCGGCGGCAAAAAGGGTCAATTCGGGGAAATTACGTAGGTGGGTGGCGTGGGAAAATCAGACCAATCCGGCTGGCCATTTCAGAGGCGGATGATCGCCGTTTTGCATTGTAACGTAGGGTTTCGTGCGGCAAAGAAATTGCCTTTTGAAATATTCCGGTGCATGAAGGTGAGATGACAGGCAAGACCAATATTCCCGATACATCTCAGTCGCTTCCTATCGCGCTTTTGCGCGCCAGAGAGAAGGTGATGAAACCGGCGCGATTATTGCTTGCCAATGCGGGGGTCACCGAACAGCAATGGCGCGTGGTGCGGGTTTTGGTGGAAGAAGGCCCGATGGATCCGACCACAATTGCGGATCGCGCAGTGTTGTTGTTGCCGAGCCTGACGCGGATTTTGCAGAAGCTTGAGGAAAAGGGCTACATCACGCGGACGCGCGATGAGCAGGACGGACGTCGGCAGGTGATCAAAGCCACCTCTGAGGGGTGTCGTTTGATTGCGGAAAATATCCCAGCGGCCAAGAGCTACGCCGACAAACTGCGTGATCACCTCGGCACGGAACGCTATGAGCAGCTTTTGGAGCTGCTCAATGATCTCAACGAGATTGACCTCTAAGGTTTGGCCTGGGCGGGGCGGATCTGATCCGGATGTGCTGCGATGAAAGCGGGGTGCTCGGCACAGGCGGTTTCGATGGCTTGAAGACGGGGGAGGTCTGAGAGGTCTACGCCCCAACGATGGGCGTTGTAGAGCTGCGGCATTAGGCAGAGGTCCGCCAGTGAGAGCGTATTCCCGCAACAAAACGGATCTTGGGCAAAAGTTTCCAGCAGCGTGTCAAAGGCCACCAGCCCGGGGCGGATGAAATGCTGCATCCACTCGCGTATTGCAGCGGGCTTGTTCTCGTCATTGGACGTGGCGTGGCGCACGACGGAGAGATTGCACACGGGATGCAGGTCCTCCGCGATGCTCTGCGCCACCGCCCGGACCTTTGCACGCTGAGCTGGGTCGTCAGGCAGCAAGCCAAGCGCGCGGGTGTCGTTGAGATAGTCGAGAATGGCCAAAGACTGTGTGAAGCGGTGGCCGTCAATGTCGAGCACCGGGACCAGACCTTGCGGGTTGCGCGCCAGATGGTCTGGCGCGCGGTGGTCGCCTTCGAGCAGGTCCACGGCCACGCGTTTGAAGGGCTCGTCCGCAAGATGTAGCGCGATGCGCACACGATAGCTCGCAGAGGAGCGCCAGTAGTCGTAGAGCACTGTGTTCATGTCGGGCGGCTCATCGTTGGTGGCCGCTGGTTTGCGCGGCTTTGAGGGCTTCGTCTAGGACCTCATTGTCGCCGATGTGATTGGCGAGCAGGAAGATCAGCCGCGCGTTGAGCGCGTCGCTGCTGCTTTTTTCGAGACCATCATGGGCGCGGGCGAGGGCATCAAAGAAGCCATCGGCGTTGTCCAGATTGGGGCTCAGGATCAGCTTGTCAGACATCAGATTACTCCTTGCCGGTGGCGCGGCGTAGGGCAGCGCGGAAATGGGGCTCATCAAAGGCTTCACGGCGGGCGGCAACGTGTTGGTCCGGGCGGATCAGGTAGACGCCGGAGGGGGCATCGCCGAGGTATTGCCGTTTGAGTGTGAGCGTGGGGTCATCGCGCACCGAGAGCGCCAGACGGGTGGCGGTGACGCCATCTTCCTCAAAGCTGTCCGGTGCGTCAGCGTCGATGGTCAACAGGATGAAGTCATTGCCCAGTTTGCCGAGCAGGTGGTTGTCCCCTAGGGGAGCGTCCGGGCAGGGGCTGCCGGGGCGCGTGAGGTCCGGCGCGGCGAGGGCGTCCGCGGAGTTGAGCATGCTGCCGTCATAGGTGCAGGGCACAGATAGGCGGCCCGAGTTGACCAGCGGTTGCGCAAATGCGTGATGCGCGGAGAGATCCAGCACGGCGTCGCGCAGGATGCGGCTCATCTCGGATTTGGGGGTGATGAACTCGGTGGAGCGGGTGGAGTTGAGGATGTTTTCATCCGCGCCGTAGGCCCGCTCGGTGTTGTAGCTGTCCATCAGGGTTTCAGGCGCTTTGCCGTCGAGCACCAGTTTTAATTTCCACGCGATGTTGTCGGCGTCTTGCAGGCCGGAGTTGGCACCGCGAGCGCCAAAGGGGGAGACTTGGTGCGCGGAGTCACCGGCAAAGAGGGTGCGACCGTGGTGGAACCGGTCCATGCGGCAGCACTGGAAGGTGTAGATGGAGACCCATTCGAGATCGAACTCGGCCTCGTCGCCCAGCATCGTTTTGAGGCGGGTCATGACATTTTCCGGACGCTTCTCGCGCTCCTTGTCGATATCGCGGCCCAATTGTAGATCGATGCGCCAGACGTTGTCGGGCTGTTTGTGCAGAAGGGCGGATTGACCCCGGTTGAAGGGCGGATCAAACCAGAACCAGCGCTCGGACGGGAAGTCCGCTTTCATCACCACATCGGCGATCAAGAAGTTGTCCTCAAAGACTTGCCCGTCAAAATCCAGCCCCAACATACGGCGGGTCGGGGAGTTGGCACCATCACAGGCGACCAGCCAGTCAGCTTCTAAGGTATAGCTGCCTTCGGGGGTTTCCACTTCGAGTTTGACGTGATCTTCATGTTGGCCAATGGCTTTGACTTTGTTACGGCCGCGAATTTCGATGGGCGCGCCGTCGGCCTGCATCTCGCGGATGCGCTCGACCAGGACTTGTTCAAAAGTGTATTGCTGCAGATTGATGAAGGCGGGGTTCTTGTGGCCTTCTTCCTCGGTCAGGCTGAACTCATAAACCTGACGGGTGTCAAAGAAGACCTTGCCGGTGTCCCATTGCACGCCGCGTTCCACCAGGCGTTCACCACAGCCGAGGCGGTCCATGATTTCCAGCGGTCGTTTGGCAAAACAGATGGCGCGGGAGCCAAAGGACACCCGGTCATTGTCATCCAGAACGACGGTTTTGATGCCTTGCTGTGCCAGATCAATCGCGGTGGCGAGACCGACGGGGCCTGCGCCGATGATCACCACTGGGTGGCGTACGGGCATGCCTTCGTCTTGATCCGGACTGCGCGTGTAGGTGTAGAGCGGGACGTCAAAAATCTTGCTCATGGGGCTCCTCCTCCCAAAGACAGGCGCGTTTGTTGAGGGTAGCGTGGCGCGCCAAGGGGCCGCGCGCCACGACATAGATCAAGGACGAGGGGTTTTGTGGCGCAGGCGGATGGCGGAGTGCGTTCATTCTTGACCAGTCTCAATGTTGTCACTGCTGAAGATCGCTGAGGCTTGGCCGAGGTACTTAGAGATGCCGAAATCTAACGCAGCCGTCGCGCACATCAGAAAGCCAAAGAGTGTCATCATTGCCATGGATGTGTTGGCGAACCTCCCAAGCTTGGTTCCTTTTTCAAGACGTTGCATCGTTTCCATAGCAGCGCTGGATTGTTGCATTTGTTTTGCGCTGTAGGGACGCACAAACAGGCTGAACCCTTCGGTTTCATCTGCAGCTCGCAACGATAGGAGCGCCATTGAAACGATGCTCAAAGCCCCAAACAAGACCGTTCCGCAAAAGAACAAAGCGAAGATGATCTCCATCGCAGCCATCTACCCTTGCAGTGCCTCCCACATTTCCAGATCGCGCCGGGCGGTCCAGATACGCGGGGTGTCGATGCCGCGGGCTTCGTCATAGGCGCGGGCGACATTGAAGGGCAGGCAGTGCTCGTAAATAGCGTAGTCGGCGAACTTCGGATCACATTCGGCCCGCACCGCGTCCCAAGCTTCTTTCAGGGTGCCGCCGCGGGCCGCAACCTTGGCGGCTGGACGGTAGGTGCTTTCGACAAAGTCGCGGGTGTTTTCGATGGCGGCGTTGACCATCTCTTTGCCCACCAGCGCATCGCCACGGCCTGGGGCAATGGCGTCCACGTCGAAGGCGGCGATGTTGTCCAGCGTGTCGCCCCAGTCGGAGAAATGTCCGTCACCACAGTAGCAGGCCGAGTGGTATTCGACGATGTCGCCGGTGAACATGACGTTCTGGTCGGGCACATGGATGACGATGTCGCCAGCGGTGTGGGCGCGGCCGAGGTGCATGAGGTCGATGCGGCGTTTGCCCAGGTAGACGGTCATGTCGTCGGAAAATGTGGTGGTGGGGTAGGTCAGGCCGGGAATGCTTTCGTGGCCCTCAAACAGGCGCGGGAAGCGTTGGAATTCGCTGTCCCAGTCTTCCTGGCCACGTTCCACCACCATCGAGCGGGCGGCGTCGCCCATGATGATCTGATCCGCGCCATAGGCGGAGGCTCCGAGCACACGTACGGCGTGGTAGTGGGTCAGCACCACATGGGAGATCGGCTTGTCGGTCACGGAGCGCACACATTCAATGACCTTATTGGCCAAACGCGGTGTGGCTTGGGCTTCGACAATCATCACGCTGTCATCGCCGATGATCACGCCGGAGTTCGGGTCGCCTTCGGCGGTGAAGGCGTAAAGGCCGTCTCCAACTTCGGTGAAAGAGATGTTTTTCTCGGTCATGTCCCCTTGGGAGGCGAAGGCTTTGGCCATGGTCAGCGGTCCTTTTGCAGCAGTTGGTCAATCGCCCAGTCGAGACGGATGGGCGTGTAATTGTGGGCTTCGACCCCGACATTGCCGCGACGCGGGGCGCTGTGGAATGCGGTGTCGTGGGTGTGGCAGTGGAAGTGCAGGGTGCCGCGCCACCAGCCGTTCCACTCCTCAATTGGGTAGTGAAACAGCACGATTTCGCGGTCATTGCGCTTGAGCGTGATCAAGTCGCGGCCCCAGTCGGCTTCGTCGCGGTTGCCATTTAGGCAGACGATCTTGCCGTTGAGTTGCGCGAGATACGGCTCGCGGGGGCGGTCTCTTGGCCAGGCGAAGTCGCCCAGGTGATAGACGGTGTCGTCTTTGCCAACCACAGCATTCCAGTTGGCGATCAACGTTGCGTCCATCTCTTCGACGGAGGCAAACGGCCGGTTGGCTTTCTTCAGGATTTGCCCATGTCCGAAATGGGTGCAGCCGGTGAGAAACTCCGCCATGATTCAGTACTCGGAGCTCATGATTTCAAGCAGCTGCGGCGTGATACGGCCCTGCATTTCTTGCATGTCGGGCGCGAGCGCGCCCATGACTTGCTGCATCATCGGGCCCATTTTGCCCATAATGGCAGCGCCGTGTTCGGAGCTGTAGAAGGTGATGAGAGCGTCGATTTCCTCAGAGGTGAAGATCTCGGCGGTGGTGGCTTCCATCAACTCTTCAAGTTTTGGCCGCAGGGTGGCCATTTCGCCGGACATCAACTCGCCAATGGCGGTCTGTTGCGCCTCTGACAAGGTGACGCCGGGGGGCATGGAGGCCACAACCTGTGCCGCCATGCTTTCCGGAGAGAACATGTCCGTCATCATCTGCTGCACTTCGGGCATGTTGACGTAGGTCTTGGCCAGATCTGCGGCGGTTTGCGCCTGCACGGGAGACAGGCTGAGGGAGAGAAGGGCGGCCAGGGCGATGCGTTTCAAAAGGGTCTGTCCTGTTGGTTTCTTTGAATAAGACCTGCTTAGGCGGCTGCCGCCCTTGTGCCAAGTGGGGTTTAGGTGGCCTCAGCCGGTGGCCCTGCGATGTCGTAGTCCAGTTGCAGGATGCCACCGGGTTTCTGGCTCGATTTTTTGAGGGTCAGGTTTTGCTGCGCGCCTTTTGCAAAACAGGGCAGGCCGTCGCCGAGGATGGTGGGCATGACAAAGACGGAAATCTCGTCAAACATGCCCACATCTAGCGCGGCGCGTTGGGTTTCACCGCCGCCCATGATCCAGACCTTTTGGTGGCCATTGGCCTCGATCGCTGCGCGCAGGCCGTCAATCGGGCCAGCGGCGGTGATGTGATCGCCTTTGTAGTCGTGGCGGTGGGTAAGCACGTAGCCAGCGCGGTCGCCATAGGGCCAGCCCCAGCCCATCACTTGTCGGTAAGTGGAGCGGCCCATCAGCACCGCATCCACCTCTTCGATAAAGGCGTTGTAGCCCCCGGCGTCCTCGCAACTGCATTCGGCAAGTGCGGCATTGAACGGATCAAGCCATGCAACCCCGCCATCCGGGGTGGCAATATAGCCGTCCAGACTTTGTGCGATATATCCAACGTAGCGGGGTGCGGTGACCATGGGCGTTACCTTTCGAAAGGGTCCGAAAGTGCAGGCAAAAGCGTGCCGGTACAGTCGCCAAATCCGATGGTGTACCCGTCCCCTTTGGCCGCGCCTTGGAGGGTGAGCGTGTCTCCATCTTCAATGAAGGTACGGGGCTCGCCACTATCAAGGGTCAGCGGCTCTTTTCCGCCCCAGCTGAGCTCCAAAAGGCTGCCGCGCTCGGGTTTAGTGGGGCCGGAGATGGTGCCGGAGCCCAAGAGGTCACCGACATTCATCGGGCAGCCAGAGGTACTATGATGCGCCAGCTGTTGGGCGGCGGAATAGTACATCTGATCGTAGTTGGTCCGAGCAATTTCGGTTGGCTCTTTGCCTTCGGGCGCCATGGTGACGGACAGGTCGATGTCATAGAGCATCGGCCCCACGTCTTTGAGGTGGTCGAGCAGCTCAAAGTCTCGCTCAGGCGTGTTGGTGCGGAAAGGTTCCAGCGCGGCCTTGGTGACGATCCACGGGGAGATCGAAGTGGCGGTGGCTTTGGCCTGAAACGGGCCGAGCGGTTGGTACTCCCAAGCCTGGATGTCCCGTGCAGACCAGTCATTGAGCAGAACATAGCCAAAGATCATGTCGTCGGCTTCCTGCACGGTCACCGGACGTTGGGAGAACTGGCCAACAATAGCGCCCATCTCCAGCTCGATGTCAAAGCGGCGCGAGGGCAGGAAGGCGGGCATGTCATGGTCCGGCGATTTCAGCTGTCCCCAAGGGCGGCGGATATCCGTGCCGGACACCACCACGGAAGACGCCCGGCCATTGTAGCCAATCGGGATGTGCAGCCAGTTGGGCGGCAAGGCATTTTCCGGGCCTCGGAACATGGTGCCAACGTTGAAGGCGTGGTTCCGACCGGCGTAGAAATCGGTGTATTCGCTGACCGCAAAGGGCATGTGCAGCGTGGCGTCGGCCATAGGCAGGGAGTAGTAGGTCAGCGCCTCTTGGGTCTCTTCCGAGGCGTCCTCGGCCAGCATGGCCTGCAGTTTGGCGCGATAGTCTGCCCAGACCTGCGACCCCAACTCCATGAAATCGTTCCAGAACGGCGCGTCCAGCACGTCTGCATCTGGATCGGCGCGCAGGGTGCCCGCTTCCTCCAGGCCGGTCAGGTCGATGATGCGGTCGCCAATGGCGGTGCCACACCGCATCTCGCCGTCGTCGACGGAAAAGACGCCATAGGGCAGGTTGTTGAGCGGGAAAGGGCAGGCAGCGTCATTGGCGCTTGTGACCCAGGATTTTAACAAAGACATGCGCGTTTCCTTTTGGGGTGGTCAGTCGAGCGGGAGGGACATCCCGTCGGTGCCGATGAAAAGAGGGCCGGACCAGGTGCGGGAGGTTTCTTCCTGCCAGTGGGTCTCGGTGAAGTTCGGATCGTCACAGGGGACGAGGTGGTTGAGGGCCAGCTGTTTGACGCCCGCCTCGGTGGCGATGCGCCCAGCCTCGGCGGCGGGGGTGTGGCTGCGTTCCAGATGGATGCGCAGACGGTCGTCGCCGTTGCCCACCCGAGCGCAGAGTGCGTCGATGCCAGCCGACAACATCGCCTCATGCACCAGCAGGTCGGCGCCTTTGGCAAGGTCGACCATTTCGGCAATCGGTGCGGTGTCGCCGGAGAGCACCACGCTGTGCTGTGCGCCATCAAAGCGCAGGGCATAGCTGTCGGTGATGGGCGGGTGTGCATTGCGCAGGGTGGTGACTTTCAGCGGGCCGATATCCATTTGTCCCGGTTCCAGAACATGGATCTGCGCCAATGGTTCCAGTGCGGGGCGGCCTTCGTCGCGCAGGCGCAGCTCCACGTCAAAAGACATGGCGTTGAGGAACCCTGTCCAATAGTGGTCCAGCCCTTCCGGGCCATAAATCGGGACGGGTTTGTTCAGTCCGGCTGTCCAAGCGGTGTGCAGCAGAGGGCCCAATTCCAGATAGTGATCAGAATGCAGGTGGGTGATCAGGATGGCGTCCAGATCGGTCAGGGCCACGCCCGCGTCACAAAGACCACGGCTGACACCAAGGCCCGCGTCCACAAGGATGGTCTGCCCATCCATTTCCACCAGAATGGAGGTTGGCATACGGGTGCCGGGTCGGATGGCCGGGCCGCCTTTGGTGCCCAGAAGGGTGACTCTGTTCGCGCGCATTGGTCTTCCTGATTTTCATCTGACGCCCCCAAGCTTTTCTCATTCCAGAAATATCCTGGGGGAGTCACAGTGTGCTGTGACGGGGGCAAAGCCCCCAACTACAGGAGCTTACTTCTTGCCCGGGGTGCCGTCGAATTTCTTTTCGATGTCCACCCAGCAGTCGATGTAATTGTCCTGCACCGGGGCTTCCTTGGCGGCAAATTTGGTGATGTGTTGCGGGAAGCGGGTTTCAAACATAAACGACATGGTGTTTTCGAGCTTGTCCGGGCCAAGGTTCGAGTTGGACGCGCCTTCAAAGGCATTTTTGTCCGGGCCATGCGGCATCATCATATTGTGCAGGCTCATGCCGCCGGGGACAAAGCCCTGCGGTTTGGCGTCATACTGGCCGTAGATGTTGCCCATCAGCTCGGACATGATGTTCTTGTGGTACCACGGTGGGCGGAAGGTGTTCTCGGCCACCATCCAGCGCTCGCGGAACAGCACAAAGTCGATGTTGGCAGTGCCTGGAACGCCCGAGGGTGCGGTCAGTACGGTGAAGATTGAGGGGTCCGGGTGGTCAAACAAGATTGCGCCAACCGGGCAATAGGTGCGCAGGTCGTATTTCACCGGCGCGTAGTTGCCGTGCCAGGCGACCACATCCAGCGGGGACTGATCGATGTTGGTGCGATGGAACTGGCCACACCATTTTACGGTCACAGTGGACGGCACTTCGCGGTCTTCATAAGCGGCCACCGGGGCCTTGAAGTCACGCGGGTTGGCCATGCAGTTGGCGCCAATTGGGCCGCGCCCTGGCAGGTCAAATTTCTGGCCGTAGTTTTCGCAGACAAAGCCGCGCGCGGGGCCTTCGAGCACTTCAACCCGGTACACCAGGCCACGCGGCAGAATGGCGATTTCTTTGGGTTCCAGATCAATGATGCCTAGTTCCGTGGAGAACCGCAGCACACCTTCCTGGGGCACCACCAACAGTTCGGAGTCGGCAGAGAAGAAGTACTCGTCTTCCATGGAGGTGTTCACGAGATAAATGTGGCTGGCCATGCCGACCTGAGTGTTCACATCACCCGCCGTGGTCATGGTGCGCATGCCGGTGATCCAGGTCAGCGTCTCTTCGGTGTGGGGCACCGGGTCCCAGCGGTATTGGCCAAGGCTGCCGAGGTCTGGATCGACGTTGGGCGCGGAGGCCCAATAGGGCACGTCTATTTTCTCGTAACGACCGTTGTGTTTCACCGACGGGCGCAGGCGATAGCACCAGGTGCGCTCGACGTTTTCGGCTGTGAAGGCGGTGCCGGATAGCTGCTCGCCATACAGGCCGTAGTTGCATTTTTGCGGGCTGTTCATGCCTTGCGGCAGGGCGCCGGGCAGGGCCTCGGTTTCATAATCGTTGCCAAAGCCGGGCATGTAGCCCTCATGCGGGCCAGCCATGGAAGGGGCCTTCTGCATGCGGGACGGAACTGTGTGCTTGGTCATGTCGCGCTCCTGAGTTTCGAATTTGGTTGCGTTGGTAATAGTTGATTTTGTAACTAACAAGCAGGAGGACGCGCAGAAAATGACAAAAGCGGATGATTTCGATTTGCAGGCGTTTTTGCCTTATCTGCTCAATCAGGCGGCGGAGGAGGCCAGTCTGGGGTTTCAGAAGGTCTACAAGGATCGCTACGGGCTGTTGCGCAGCGAATGGAGGGTGCTGTTTCACCTTGGGATTTTTGGGCGGCTGACGGCGACGGAAATTGGGGCCAAGGGCAAGGTGCACAAGACAAAGATCAGTCGCGCGGTGCAGCGGTTGGCGGACCGGCGTTTGGTAAAACGGGCGCGCAGTGAAGAAGATCGTCGGGTGGAGTGGCTGGAGCTCACGCCCGCTGGGGAAAAGGTCTATCGGGATCTGCGCGAAGTGGCGCAGGATTATGAAGGCAGGCTGTTGGCGCAGTTGAATGAGGATGAGATGCACGCGCTGAAGGGGATGTTGCTCAAGCTGGCAGGGCGCAGTTGAAGGTGTCGCGATACCTCGATGTGATTCGCGCGTGTTTTTCATTGAGTTGTGGACAGTTTTTGTGGTGCTGTTTGATTGTATTTAGGTCGGCGAAAATTGAAGTCGGATTTTCTTAAATCTCTCAAATTTATGGTAAATCGCTTGAGCGACCCCAGTCCGGTATGGCATTTTCAGACCAATACAAATGTTTAGGTCCGGGAGTTTTCTTATGGGTCTTTTGAACAAAGCAAATGCTGCGGTATTGGCCGCAACCACTCTTATGTTGAGCGCGCCTGCGGCGTTTGCTCAGAATGTCGGCGGATGGCGCGGCTGGTGGTGGCGCTGGTGGGGCGGCGGCGGAAACGGCGGTGGCAACACTGGTGGCGGCTCCAACGCTGTACCGGAAATTGATGCGGGAGCGGGTCTGTTGGCCGTGGCTGCTGTGCTCGCGACCTTGGCGCTGGTTTGGGAACTGCGCCGTCGTCGTCAAAAACAAAATTAAGCCAGTTTCAACAGGCTGAGGACAATTGGATGGGCGCTCAGATGAGCGCCCATTTTGCTGTCAGCAGGGCTGCCAAGGCGATGATGGCATTGGCCACGATATGCGCCGCGATGGCGTCTGAGGTTTCTGCACGGCGCAGATAGAGCAGGCCAAAGGCGACGCCTGCCAAAGTACCGGCCAAGAAACGATCATGCATCAGGCCAAAGAGCAGGCTCGAGATGGCGATGGCCAGGATGGTCCAGACCAGCGTGTCTCTGTGCAGGCGGCGCAGGAGGTAGCCACGGAAGAACAGCTCTTCGATGACAGGCACCAGAAGGATGGTGCCAAGTAGGCGGGTTGTGATCCAAAAGAGCGAAGGTGCGTCGGTGGCGGGCAGCTCTTGGGAGGGGGCCGTGACAATCCAGAGGACGCCAACGGCGAGGCCGACTGCGAGGCTTTCGAGTGATGGGCGGCTCCAGAGGGCGCGGATGGCCGGCAAGAAGACCAGCAGCGCGAAAGCCATGAGCAGAGCGCGGACGGGATAGCCGGCGGCAGGATCCGGCCAGAAGGCGGAAACAAACACGCCGGACAGCATCATCACGATGAACGGCACGATCTTTGCGGCAAGCGTATCTTGGCGGAGTGTTGTTGCGCTGTGTTGGGGCAGTGGTGAGCGGTGCAGCCATTGGGCGCGGTGGGCGATCAGGACGATGAGCAAGGCCAATACTGTGAACATCAGCCAGCCCGCATAAGAGTGGAACCCATTGAGAGCGTGCTCTGGTGAGACACGGGCACCAATGATGATCAGGATGGCGATGCGCAGGATGTTAAAGAGCCAGCTAGCAAGCACGGCGAGTGGGAAGAGGATAAGCCAGAAGCGTTTCTGGCGCAGGTCCGGGCGCATGAGGGCGGCGTAAAAGCCCATAAAAATGGTGATGAGCGCGATGCCTTCCACGCCGGAGCATTGGCTTGCGATCTGCACCCAGAAGCCTTCGACGCCAATTTCATAGGTCGGCGGGTGCACACCCACGTCAAAGCCGGTGAGGGTCAACACCAGGAAAACCAGGAAGAAGGTCAGGCTGCTGAGGGTGCTCCACTCCCAGAGCGGGCGCATGAGGTCTGCGAGGTCGGGCACCAGAAAGCCAATGAAAAGCGCAAGAGGGAGCAGGTAGCTGTCGTTGCGCATCCAGTCGCGCCAGGCTGCAAGAGGCGTGATCCAGAACACCGCGCCAAGGGCCGTCAGCAGACCACCAGAGGTCAGCAAAACAAGGGTGGGCGTGAAGGCGCGGGAGATTTCGGTGGCGCCAAAAAGCGGTAGCGGCAGGAAGATCAGCACAAGTCCTGATAGGTGGAGCAGCATCCAAAACCGGTGGCCGGGCGAGGCGGCGGCGCGGTCTGCCAGAGCGCGGTAGGCGGGGGGCCGCAGCCAGAAATACAGGGCCATCACGGTCATGACGGCCAAACCACGTGCGGTCATGGAGCGCAGCGCGCGGCAGGCAGCCTCGATCTCGGTCTGGCGGCACTCGATTGAGGCCATGACTTGATAAGTCAGGATGACCAGCAATAACTCGGCCACCAAAAGGGCGGCCATGGTCATCAGGCGCGTGGGACGCGGGGGGGGGGGGGGGGGGGGGTGGGCCGGGGGGGGGGGGGTTGGGGGGGGGGGGGGGGCCCCGGGGCGCCACCCACCTCTTAGCCCTGGCCGCTTTCCTCAAAGCCGACCCCAACCGCCGCATCGCCCTTGTGGGGCACACCGACAGCAAAGGCTCACTGGCGGC
>Ga0189286_100115_pt1 | contig 51787 bp, 45 predicted proteins | sample UW69minimetaG_FD_130330 | JGI IMG/M metagenome (GOLD analysis project Ga0189286, IMG submission 130330) | Marine microbial communities from the Costa Rica Dome - UW69 mini metaG | ecosystem: Environmental > Aquatic > Marine > Oceanic > Photic zone | place: Costa Rica: the Eastern Pacific...
ATAGATTTTAAGTTAGTTCTTTCTAGTTGGCATGAGCAATGCTTATAGAAATCCAGGCTCTAGATACCGGTCACGGGGTGCAACTCCGCCGGGCCCGGGCCGTATCGAGTGGATTAACGACAAACACAGAGGTCGACAAATGAAGAACATTCAAATGAATCATGCCCAGAAGGGTTTCACACTGATCGAACTGATGATCGTTGTTGCGATCATCGGTATTCTGGCAGCTGTTGCTATTCCTCAGTATCAGGACTATACCGCACGCACACAGGTTTCACGTGTGGTTGGTGAAGTGAATGCGATCAAATCCAACGCTGAAAGCATTTTCAATAACGGTGGCCAGATTGGTAACGAAGACGATCTGACCACCAACCCGCGTACAATCGGTATTGGTTGGACTGGTTCTAACTTGGTTGATGGTGCAAACACTGGTCCTGAATTCGGCCTGAATATTACCGATGGTGCGCTGGCAACTATGTCGTGGAACGTGGAGATGGGCACTGACGCTTCCGCAGCAGTTCGTGGAGCAACTATCACCGTGTCTCGCACTAACAACGGCGCATACACATGCTCGATTACCCCTCCTACAACCGACAACGGCTGGAAAGACAGCTACGCACCCGCGGGCTGCCCTGCTTCCTAATCGGGTGATGTAAACTAAGCCTTCGTACGGTTTTGTTCAAATCGATGCGGTAGTCTGAAAGCCCGGGGCCTTGGCTCCGGGCTTTTTTACTTAATAATACGTGTAGCAACGTTGGGCTTTTTTGGGCGAAATGAACCTTCGATACGGAGTGTCGCAAAATTGAAAGCCAGTCGGATCACGCTTGCCCTCATTGGATGTGCTGTCATCTTGTGTTTACTTGCCGTTTTGTTTGCTGATTTCTTGCCAACATACGCAGGTTCATACGCGGACCAGCGTTTTCTTCTTGTGGGCCTTATAGGTGTTGTTTCGGTTGCTGGCATAATTTCTATTGCGATGCAGGGATTGCCCTCGAAAAAAGCAGTGCTTGCCCTGCTACCCGCTGTTTTGTTTGTGCTTGCTTTTCCTGTTCTGTCCATCCCCTTTTTTGAGCAGTTGTACGCGTTCATCGAGCCCGGTCTGTACTCATTCTACTTTGCCGCGGCGGTTTCTGGTGGGCTTGTTCTTGTGATGCAGGGAATGGCCAATCAATACGTCGAGATATTCGTTTCCGTGGCGGCAGCGGCTTGTTTTCTTTACGGGGCTATGTCAGTGAATGTCTATCTGTTTGCGTTGGTTGATGGCTTCGCCGATCTTTCAGATGTCATTCCATGGGGCTTCGTGAATATCCGTTACTGGAGTCATGTAGCAACCTGGCTTTTACCCCTTCTGCCGCTGGCGGTCCTTGTGAGTCCGCTAGGTAAATTCCGACTTTGGCGTACGATCGTTGCTACCGGCGCCGGACTTTGGTGGTGGATCATTTTCTTGTCGACTTCCCGGGGATCGATTCTGGGAATCACGATTGGTGTGGTACTTGTCGGGCTGTTCTTGGGCCGTCGAAGCTGGCCTTGGCTAAGGTGGTTTCTTATCTACCTTCTAATCGGAGTTGCAATTTGGTTTGTCCTTTCCGTTCTGGTGCCATCTTTGTTTTTCGGTGAAATAGAGCTTCGGTCAGTCAGGTTAGATAGCGCAGGCAGGACGCCGCTATTTATGGAAGCGTGGCAGATGAGTCTCCAGCATTTTCCGCTAGGTATGGGGCCACAATCCTGGTTAACCCACGATCTGCTTACTCAGGTGTATTCGGAAAGCAGTAAGTTTGGGCATCCGCATAATACGTATCTGATGTGGGCGGCAGAGTATGGCTGGCTTTTGGTTCTCCTGTTCCTATTGCTGGCGTTTCAGCTAACCGTCCATTTTTGGCGGCGTCGCACAGCGCTGTTGGCTGAGGGTAATGTGGAAGGCATTCTTATGCTCGCTGGTGTTACTGCGTCCGTGATTGCCGCTTTCATACATGCCGGCGCGTCCGCCGTGTTTATAGCACCGGGCTCAATGTTGGTTGGTCTGTTTGTGTTGGCGGGGTTCTGGGCGTTGATTTTCTCTCCGCTGTTCAGCGTTAAGCAGAAGAGTGGCTCTAGCTTAGTGCTACCTAAAAACCTGGTTTTTGCGATCTCTTCAGCAGCATTCGTCTTGATTCTTTGGTTGTTGTGGGCCGGACAGGTGCATACCTATTATCTCGATATGAAAGAAGATGAGATTTATTATCATGAAAACCTGAACGAACGGACGCTGCCGCGCTTCTGGTTTCATGGAAACTTCCCACGGCCAAACACACAATAGAGTTCTTTCAGAGCAGGGCGTGGCCCCTTCTATCGCTTATATTGGTATTGGTCCGGACTTTGCTCAGTAGTAGTATCTTCGGGTCTTCGGAATACAGAGCATGTCTAGAAAAAACAGCGGTTTCACCCTCATTGAGCTCATGATTGTTGTTGCGATCATCGGCATTATTGCGTCTATTGCGATACCAGCCTACCGGGGCCATGTCATGCAATCCCAGGTAAATCGGGCACTTGGGGAGCTGTCGGCGTACAAGTCTGCGGTAGAGGAGCGCCTGGCGCACGGGGCCACAGTCGATAACTCGGATATTGGTTATTCGCCGTCCTCGTTGACAACCGGGATTCCGGCTATCGACATTGCAGTGTTCAATCCTGACGGTTCTGGTCACATTCAGGTGACCATGGGCGGCGACGCCCATGGTGATTTGGCGGGCGTTGTCATACGGATGGAGCGTTCGGTGGCGGGGAGTTGGCAATGCGTAATAGATCCGAGTGCGGCGGCTAACTGGAAAGGTAAATACAGCCCTTATGGCTGTGCGGTGATTTGATCGCATAGATGCGGTATTACATAGGGAGCATGCCTCTCCTGTATTACACTAGTTATATCTGGACCTCTTTAAACAGATCCGCCACGTCAACATCCACCCAAATCTATCGCGTACTCGTTTTCGCCCCACTAAATAGCGCATCGCCATGGACACCCGGTGCCGTAAACCTGCAAACACAACACGGTTTCGGGAATTCGGCAGTAGCGTCTTCAAGTGGTGCAACACGCGGCCAACGGCGAAGAACTGAATGGGCACGATGCCACCGCGCTCTGGGGTTCTGGCTCCCAAGGAATTGTAGTTTCATGAGAAGCGCCCTGTATTCTTTTTGATGTGTTACATCACTATCGCCCATAATAGCCGAAAGATAATTGACCTGACGCAGGAAGCCGACCCCTCATGCACTACAGCTCCATCCTCCCCGATGTCCTAAAAATCGCAGACGCCGCCAGCGAAAAAGTCCTCAGCATTTACATGACCGACTTCATAGTAGATTTTAAGGCTGATGAGTCGCCGATTACCGCGGCAGACATTGCCAGCCACCGCTTGATTGTGGAGGGCCTGCGCAACCTCAGTCACGATATTCCCGTGCTTTCGGAAGAGGGCGCCGAAATCCCCTGGAGTGAACGCAAGCATTGGCGGCGCTTCTGGTTGATTGACCCCATTGATGGCACCAGGGACTTCACCCAGCGCACCGGTGAATTCACAGTCAACATTGCGCTCATTGAAAATGGGGAGCCCATTCTTGGTGTAGTCACAGCGCCAGCCCTGAAGGAAGCCTACTGGGGCCTGAAAGGCGAGGGCGCCTACAAGCGGGACCGCACCGGCCGCACTCGGCGGATCAGTGTGGTGGAGCCTGGCGAAACCAAGCGGGTGGTTGCCAGTAAGAATCATTTGAACGATGAAACCAAAGCTTTTATTGACAAGCTTGGCGCGCACGAGCTGGTGCAGGCCGGCAGTTCCCTCAAATTCTGCAAGATTGCCGAAGGCCATGCGGACATTTATCCAAGGCTGGGGCTAACCTGCGAGTGGGATACTGGTGCAGCCCACGCAGTGCTCTCCGCAGCTGGAGGCAAGGTAGAAACGTTAGAGGGCAAGCCTTTGCAGTATGGCAAGGAAGATGTGCTCAACCCTCATTTCATTGCCGCTGGCAACTGGTACAAATGACCTGGTACGCCCTACAACACAAGCCCGGTCAGGGCGATCGCGCCCTGACTCATCTGCAAAACCAGGACATCGCCTGCTTCTATCCGAAGATCACGGTGGAAAAGATCAAGGGGGGCAAGCGCACCAAAAAGCTGGAACCACTGTTCCCGGGCTACCTGTTTGTGAACCTGGAACAGGCAGACCCCGTCTGGGCCAAGCTGCGCTCCACGCGTGGTATCCTGCGTATCGTCAGCTTTGCCAACAAGCCGGCCACAATTCCGGACGATGTCATACAACACATCAACGACAGCCTACATACAGTCGCAGAACTCGGCGGCATTAAACCTGGACAGGCCGTGGAGTTGGAAGACGGCCCTTTCAAAGGCATCAGCGCCATATTCCAGGCCTACGACGGGGAAGAGCGCGCTGTTGTTCTGATCAGCTTCATGCAGAAGCAGCAGACCGTGAAAGTTCCCCTAGCCATCCTTCATCCCCGTAAGTCGGATTAGCAAAGCCTAGTTAGACAGCGTAGGTCCCTAGTCCGAAAGAAATGTTTGTTCACTTTTTTTCGTCCTGCAAACGGTCATAATGTCACAAACTCTCAACAAAGGTTGCGTAATGGTAGAACCACTTCAGGGGGCGTCACGCCCTCAACACGATGATGAAATCAGCTTGGTCGACCTTGCTGCCACGTTTTTAAAGCGCCGGCGAGTGTTCTACGTCGTGTTCATTTTGGTTACGTTTGTTGGCGCAGCCTACGCTATCTTTGCGCCAGAAAAATACGAATACGTGACTCTCGCGAAGCTGGCCGAGAAATCCAGCGGAGAGTACATCGAAGAGCCCTCCACTATTATTGCTGAGCTGGACAGCCTCTGGTTGCCGGACTTACAGGCAAACTATCATGCAGAGAACGGCAGAAGCCTGCCGTTTGGTATAACCGCAAAAAACCCCGAAAATACAGGCCTTGTGCGCATCGTTTCGGAGGCGTCGGAATCCGCAGGTGCGATTGTGGAGGAAGCTCATCGTGAACTGGTCGAGCGGCTGGAATCCCAGCAGGCGCGGGCAGTGTCGACGTTGCGTAACAGCCTGGAGAGGCAGATTGTATCCCTGGATTCAACCATCGAAATTTTGGAGGGAGGGCAGAACACCGGTGAAGCCATCGCCTCGGCCGTGGAAACGCAGCTCTCCCTGGAAGCAGATCTGGAAGCGCTCGCGCCTTTCGAAGCGCTGGTCATAAGTCGACAAAGTGGTGAAAGCACAGGCCCGGCAGGAAGCCTTATTATTGTGTTGGCCGGTTTGTTAGGTTTGATGGCAGGTGTTTTTTTGGCGTTTTTTGCCGAGTTTATTGGTCTGGTAAGGAGTCAGATCGCTGGTGAGTGATCAAAGAATCAGCGTTTGACAATTCTTCACCTCCTGTACGCCCGACAACGGGCATATCAGGACTATAGTCACTTGCGTGTCATATGGGATGCCGTAGAATCGTCACGCTTTTGACATAGAAGCTTTATCAACCGGCGGGGATTCGGCTGTTCTCTTCGTTCTGTTTCTCCCTGTATTGATTTTCAGGCAGTTGTCGGTATATGACCTCAAAACACTGGACACTGGTCGGTGGGGCGGTAGCGTGCCTAATCGCCTCTTTTTTCTCCTCCTTCGCTTTCTCAGCCCCATGGCTGGAACCCGGTGACAACCGAGCCCGCTTCGCCCTGCAAAAATTGGCGGACCGAGGCCACCTGAACCGCACAGTGTCCACCTGGCCGGTGATGATGGGCACTGTCCGTAGTGGCTTGAGCCGGGAAACCGGCAGCGATGCACCGGCCATTGGCAGCTCCCTGGCTTATTTGAAGTTCGAGATGGACGAACAGGGCCAAGAGGGTTGGCGCGCGGAATATGAGCTGGGCGCCACCAATGAACCGACGTTTGTGAGAGGTTTTCAGGCAGGCCCTCGCGAAACGGCGGAAACCAGCCTCAATGTGCAATGGCAAGGTGACTCCTGGGCCTTTGGCATAAAGCCCGGCCTGGCAGCCAATCCCGAAGATGACGATACGTTGCGCCTGGATGGCTCCTACCTGGCTGCAACCGCCGGCAACTGGGTGTTTGGTGCCGGGGCCATAGACCGTTGGTGGGGGCCGGGCTGGCAAAGCAGCTTGATCCTCTCTAATAACGCCCGCCCCATGCCTGCGGTATGGCTGAACCGTAAAGACGCAAGTGAGCCGGAAACCAGTTGGCTAACATGGATAGGCCCCTGGCAGTTCACTGCCTTCGCTGGCCAATTGGAAAGCGAACGTGTGGTTCCTGACGCCAAGATGATTGGCATGCGCCTGAGCGTAAGACCCATTGAAGGCCTGGATATCGGCTTTTCCAGGGCCATCATGTTCGGCGGTGAAGGCCGCCCGGAAGGCGCATCCACCATCTGGAATGCCTTGATCGGCCGCGACAATGGCCAACTGGAAGAGAACGATCCTGGAAACCAACTGGCCAGTATTGATGCCCGTTACGGTTTTTCCATGGGCGATCAGGCCATGGGTGTTTATGGCCAGATGATGGGTGAAGACGAGGCCGGTGCCTTCCCGGCCCGCAAATCCTGGCTGTTGGGTACGGACTGGACGACACAACTGCTGAGTAGTGACCAGCAATGGTTCGTCGAATACAACAATACCCTGGCCGACGACTTCCTCGGCAACGCCATGCCTAATATCACATACGACCATTCACGTTACCGCAGTGGGTATCGTTACAAAGGCCGCAATGTGGCCTCAACGTTTGACGGCGACGCGGAAACCCTGACTTTGGGCGTACTCAATTTCTTCCCGGATGGCCGTAACCTCTCCGCCTCTTTAGGTTACCTTGATCTGAATAAAGACGGCGACAATCGGACTGTCATCACGGACAACGATATTTTCTTTAATGTGCCGAGCGGCGATCAGAAAGCCGCTGTGGTATCTCTGAGTTATGGCACACAATTTCTCAACGGTTGGCTGGACCTCACAGCACAGGCCACCGACAAAAAGATAGCATTCATCAGCGGCGAGAAAGAGCAATGGTCTGTCGGTGCCGCCTGGCGCTATCGCTTCTAATAACGGATATGACTAAGTGAACCTGACCAAGCAATTACTGATGTCACTGGCGCTTGTATTGCCAGTTGCCGCTGCTGCCCAATCCATCAGCCAGTCACAGATTGAACAGTTCAAGAGCATGCCCCGTGCCCAGCAGGAAGCCTTGGCGCGCCAATATGGTTTGGATCTGGATTCAATTGCCGGCTCAGCGGGCCAGCAAAGCCAACGGCCGCAAAATGTGAATGTGGTAGAGCCGGTTGATGCCATCTCTGATGAAGAAAGGGAGCTTGTCCGGCAAGAGCAGGACAACGAAAAAGAACAGGATCGTAAGAATGGCGGCCTGAAGCCTTTCGGGTACGATCTGTTTGTTGGAAGCCCGACCACCTTTGCGCCCGTGACGGAAATCCCCATCCCCAACGACTACACCTTGGGCCCGGGTGACGTACTGCGGGTGCAGCTCTGGGGCAAGGAAAACCAGCAACTTGAGTTGCCCATTTCCCGGGACGGTACCGTCAGCTTTCCGCAATCCGGCCCCCAAACCGTTGCGGGCCTGACGTTTGACCAAGCCAGGCAACAGATTAAGAATCGAGTCTCCGAGCAGTACATCGGTGTGCAGGCCAGCGTTTCCCTGGGTGAGCTGCGCAGTATGCGGGTGTTTGTGCTGGGGGAAGCAAGAAACGCAGGTTCTTACACCGTCAGTTCTCTCTCCACCATGACCAACGCCCTCTATGTGTCTGGCGGCATCAAACGCACCGGTTCCCTGCGCAACATTCAACACAAGCGGGATGGAAAGCTGATTGGTGAGCTGGATCTGTACGACCTGTTGCTGGCAGGCGACACCTCCGACGACAACCGCCTGCAACCCGGCGACGTCATCTTTATTCCCCCCGTTGGAAATCGTGTAGGCATCGATGGCGAAGTCTACCGCCCAGCACTCTACGAACTGAAAAACAACACCAACCTTCAGGAACTGGTAAACTTGGCCGGTGGCCTTACCCCTCAAGCATACCCGCAACTGGTTCGCATTGAACGCAACAATGACGACTTCCTGCGCATCATCGCCGAAGCCAACCTCACTACGCAGAAAGGGAAGCAGGCGCGCGTTAAACCCGGTGACCGCATAGAAGTCGCCTCCATCTCAGACATCACCGGCCAGTACGTCGAAGTAAAAGGTGCGGCAACGCGCCCCGGCCGGTACGCCTGGGTGCCAGGCATGAGAGTCAGCTCCGTTATTCGTTCGCTGGATAGCGACCTGCTTCAGGAAGCCGATAAACGTTACGCGGCCATCGTACGAACCGACCCGGAAACCGACACCGTCTCGGTCATCAACCTGCGCCTGCGGCAAGCCTTGAACAATCCCGGCGGTGAGAGCGATTTTCGCCTGCAGGAGAAAGACCAGTTCCTGATATTCGCGGATGAAGGCAAGGTGAGTGCTAAAACCCGCGATCAGAATGACATGAGTGACGATGGTAATCGCAACCGCCCACGTACAGGGGAAAGAGTTAGTGACGAAACAGGAACTGACCGATCCTTGGAAGGTGACGAAGAGAACTACAGCCGACTCAGCCGAGAAGTACTGTTTGCTCCGGTATTGCAAAGGCTGAAAGCCCAGGCTCGGCCGGGTTCGCCTCAGCAAACTATTCAGGTGACTGGCCCCGTACGCTATCCCGGTGAATATCCATTGCCCGCGTCCGGTCGAGTGGCGGATGCGATATACGTGGCAGGTGGTCTAAAAGACTCAGCGTCACTTTACACCGCCGAACTGGCCCGCTTCAGCGTTGACGAAGAGGGTACCGGCGAAACCAACGTCCAGAATCTTGACCTGAAGTCCGTTATGAAAGGCGAGGCGTCCGTAACGCTGCAAAGCAGGGACCGCCTGCTGATCAAATCCATACCTGAATTTGCCCAGGCTAAGACCGTCGAACTGGACGGAGAAGTACGCTACCCAGGCGAGTACACCATTCGCGACGGTGAAACCCTTCGCGAAGTGCTCCGACGAGCCGGTGGCCTCACAGCCAATGCGTTCCCGAAAGGGGCCATCTTCACACGCGAAAAACTCCGCCAACTGGAAGCCCAGCGTCTTCGTGAAGCCGAAGAGCGGCTACAGAGTGACCTGGTGGGTGTGCAACTGGAAGGCAATGACTTCGGTGGCCAGAATGCAGAGCGTACCGAGCAGGTACAGGAGCTTCTGGAGGAAGTGCAAGATTCCAAGCCTCTCGGCCGAATGGTCATCGATCTCGCCGCGGTCGTGGAAAACAGAGACTACCAGCCAATCCGCCTGCAGGATGGTGACACCCTCACCGTCCCTAACATTCCGCAAGCCGTCAGCGTGTTTGGCGAAGTCCAGTTCCCCACCAGCCACCTACACACCGAAGGCCTAACCGTGGATGACTACCTGGAACGCAGTGGCGGCCCCACACGACAGGCGGATGAAGAAAGGGTGTACGTAGTGAAGGCAGACGGTTCCGTAATGCTGCCAGAGAAAAGCCGTTGGTTTGGAGGGCGCAGCCAGCAGCTGGCACCAGGCGACACTATTATCGTACCTATTGATGTGGACAGGCTGAATCAGTTAGAGCTTTGGAGTAACGTGAGCCAGATTGTCTACCAGATGGCACTGGGTGCAGCGGCTGTGGGGAATCTGTAATGACCCGATACGAGCGTATACCGGAACCGTCTGAGGCAGGAAACTATCCGGATGATGAGATTGATCTCCGCGAGCTTTTTACGATCGTGTGGGCGGGTAAATGGATCATCATCCTGAGCACCCTGCTTTTTGCTGTATGCGGTGCTGCTTATGCTCTATACAAACAGGATGTCTATCAAGCCAATGCGCTGTTAGCACCCGCAGAAGGGGATAGCGGAAGCCGCCTGGGCGAGCAGCTCGGCAGTCTGGCTAGCCTGGCAGGTGTGAACATTGGCGAGGACAGTTCCAGCAATACCGTAATCGCCAAAGAGGTACTCCAATCAAGGGCGTTTCTCGCAGACTTCATTCGCCGACACCAGCTTGAAGCACCGCTTATGGCCACAGAAGCATGGAATATGCGGCAAAAAGAATGGGTTTACGATCGTGAGATCTACAACCCTGAAACGGGGGAGTGGGGTACTGACGAAGACGGCGAAAGTTTACAGCCAACCGACTGGGACCTTGTGAAAACCTTCAGGGAAAACCACCTGAAGGTCAGCGAAAACAAAGATAACGGCATGGTAACCATTAGTGTTAAAGGCCTATCTCCGGTGGCTGCAAAGCAGTGGGCCGAATGGCTGGTAAGAGATATTAACGAGCACATGCGGGCCCAGGATGTTGAAGAAGCGGAAGCCAGCATCAGCTACCTGGAAGCCAAACTGAACGAAACCAATATCGCAGGTATGCAACAGGTTTTTTATCAACTGATAGAAAGCGAAACACGCACCGTGATGTTGGCCAATGCGCAACGGGAATACGTGTTCAAAACCATAGACCCGGCCGTGGTTCCGCAAGAGAAAAGTGAGCCTAAGCGAGCTCTGATCGCCATAATCGCGACACTGCTTGGCGGCATGCTCGGTGTTTTCATCGTATTTATTCTATCCTTCTTGAAAGGCGGTAAGCCTGAAGGTGGTGCCGAAGTCGGAGTATGAAGTTGTGGTCCGACCCTACGGGGTCAGACCCCTTTTTTACAAATCAGAAGTCCAGTTCCCACCGAAAAAAAGCAAGCAACCACTATGCAAACAGACAGCCTAATCCTCGCAGTGATCGGCCTCGGGTACGTAGGCCTACCTCTGGCCGTCGAATTCGGCAAAAAACGCCCCGTCATCGGCTTTGATATTAACCAAAAACGTGTCACCGAACTCCAGAATGGCCAAGACCATACCCTGGAGGTGAGCAGTGAGGAACTGAAGCAGGCTGCTGACCTTAGCTATACCGCGAACGCTGAGGGTCTTAACGCCGCCAACGTTTACATCGTAACGGTACCCACGCCGATCGACGAGCACAAACGCCCGGATCTGACCCCGCTGATTAAGGCCAGCGAAACCATCGGTAAAACCCTCAAGCAGGGCGATATCGTAATCTATGAGTCCACAGTTTATCCGGGGGCAACCGAGGAAGATTGTGTGCCGGTGTTGGAGCGAGTATCCGGTCTTGTGTTCAACCAAGATTTTTATGCTGGCTACAGCCCGGAGCGGATTAACCCTGGTGACAAAGAACACCGTGTCACCAACATCAAAAAGGTCACCGCAGGCTCCACCCCTGAAATCGCCGACTTGGTTGATGCGTTGTACAACGAAATCATTATCGTAGGCACCCACAAGGCTAGCAGTATCAAAGTTGCCGAGGCTGCGAAGGTTATCGAAAACACTCAGCGAGACTTGAACATTGCCCTTATCAACGAACTGGCAATGATCTTCAACAAGATGGGCATAGGTACCGAAGCCGTCCTGCAGGCCGCCGGCTCCAAATGGAACTTCCTGCCATTCCGTCCTGGCCTGGTGGGCGGCCACTGTATTGGCGTAGACCCGTATTATTTGACTCATAAAGCGCAGACCATTGGCTACCATCCCGAAATCATCCTCGCCGGCCGTCGACTTAACGATGGCATGGGTGCCTACGTCGTCTCGCAGCTCGTAAAGGCCATGCTCAAGAAGCGTATTCATGTGGAAGGGGCTCGGGTCCTCGTGATGGGCCTTACTTTCAAGGAAAACTGCCCGGATCTGCGCAATACCCGGGTGATAGATATCGTAAAAGAGCTGGGCGAATACAATATTGAAGTTGATGTATACGACCCATGGGTAAGCAAAGCCGAAGCTCAGCATGAGTACGGCATTGATCCCATCGAGCAGCCCAAGCCCGGCCAGTACGACGGCGTGATCCTTGCCGTGGGACATGATCAATTCAAGGCCCTGGGGGCGCCCGGTATTCGGTCGCTGGCAAAGTCGGGCGGAGTGGTTTACGACCTAAAATATATCTTGCCCGCACAAGAATCCGACATCAGGCTGTAAACCATGACCCAATACGAAGAATTGCAGAAAAAGTTAAACAACGTCCCTAAAACCTGGCTGGTAACCGGCGTGGCCGGTTTTATCGGATCTAATCTGCTGGAACACCTGCTCAAGCTAAACCAAACCGTAGCCGGATTGGATAACTTTGCTACGGGCCACCAGCACAACCTGGAAGAAGTGAAAGCCCAGGTCAGCCCCGAGCAATGGCAACGCTTCTCGTTTGTAGAAGGCGACATTCGCACTCTGAAGGATTGCCAGCAAGCCTGCGAAGGTGTGGACTATGTGCTGCACCAGGCCGCCCTCGGTTCAGTACCGCGCAGCATCAATGACCCGATCACCACTGATGGCACCAACATTGGCGGCTTCCTGAATATGCTTGTAGCCGCCCGCGATGCAGGAGTCGCCAGCTTCACCTACGCTGCCAGCAGCTCCACCTACGGCGACCACCCTGCGCTGCCGAAAGTGGAAGGGAACATCGGTAAGCCGCTATCCCCTTACGCTGTAACGAAATACGTCAACGAATTGTATGCCGACGTCTTCGCGAAAACTTACGGCTTCAATACCATTGGCCTGCGCTACTTCAATGTGTTCGGCAAGCGGCAAGACCCAAATGGCGCCTATGCTGCCGTTATCCCGAAATGGGCCGCTGGGATGATTCAAGGCGAGGATATCTTTATTAACGGTGATGGCGAAACCAGTCGGGATTTCTGCTTTATCGAAAATGCTGTGCAGGCCAACCTGCTGGCCGCAACTGCAGAGCTAAGCGCCAAGAATGAAATCTACAACGTGGCCGTCGGCGACCGGATTACCCTGAACGACCTGTTTAACGCGTTACAGTCAGCGTTGGCAGAAAACGAAAAACCCTACGCTAAGCCACCGGTTTACCGGGAATTCCGGGCCGGCGACGTTCGCCACTCTCAGGCTGATATCAGCAAGTCGGAGAGCCAACTCGGTTACGAGCCGGAGTACAGAATTAACGCAGGCATCGCCAAAGCTATGCCCTGGTATATTGAGAACGTAGGTTAAGCCCCACATGAAATTACTCGTCACCGGCGGCGCCGGCTTCATTGGCTCTGCCGTCATCCGCCACATTATCTGGAACACCCGGGATGAAGTGGTTAACCTCGATAAACTCACCTACGCTGGCAACCTCGAAAGCCTGGCGGAGGTGAGCGACAGCAGCCGCTACGCCTTTGAACAGGTTGATATCTGCAACCGCACCGATGTCGACCGGGTGCTGAAGGACCATCAGCCGGACGCCATCATGCACCTGGCTGCCGAAAGCCACGTAGACCGCTCCATTGACGGCCCCGCCGATTTTATAGAAACCAACATCGTCGGCACCTACACCCTGCTGGAAGCGGTTCGCCAATATTGGCCAACACTCGAATCCGAGCGCCGCCAGAACTTCCGCTTCCACCACATTAGCACCGATGAAGTCTACGGCGACCTGGGGGGCTCGGAAAACCTGTTCACTGAACAAACGCCGTATGCCCCAAGCAGTCCCTACAGCGCCAGCAAGGCTAGCTCAGACCACCTTGTTCGAGCCTGGTGCCGGACGTATGGCCTGCCGGTAATGGTCACCAACTGCTCCAACAACTACGGCCCCTTCCACTTTCCGGAAAAACTCATACCGCTGGTTATTCTTAACGCCTTGGAAGGCAAGCCGCTGCCGGTCTACGGTAAAGGCGAGCAAATCCGAGACTGGCTGTATGTAGAGGATCATGCGCAGGCCCTCTACGAAGTGGTAACTGAAGGCGAAGTCGGCGAAACCTACAACATCGGCGGCCACAACGAGAAACGTAATATTGACGTGGTTGAGGCCATTTGCGGCCTGCTGGAAGAATTGGCCCCTGCAAAACCCTCCGGTCTGGTAAACTACCGTGATCTGATCACCTTCGTAACCGACCGCCCCGGCCACGACCTGCGCTACGCCATAGACGCCAGCAAAATTCAGAAAGAACTGGGTTGGGTACCAAAAGAAAGCTTCGAGACCGGCCTCCGCAAAACCGTACTGTGGTACCTCAACAATCTGGAATGGTGCCATCGGGTACAAGACGGCAGCTATCAACGGGAACGCATTGGAGTTGGCGCATGAAAGGCATCATTCTCGCCGGAGGCTCGGGCACGCGGCTTTACCCCATTACCCTCGGCACCTCCAAACAGCTTTTGCCGGTGTATGACAAACCGATGATCTATTATCCGCTTTCTGTGCTTATGCTGGCCGGCATAAGGGACGTGCTGATCATTACCGCACCGGAAGATGAGGCGAGTTTCAAGCGGAGTCTGGGTACTGGCGAGCAGTTTGGAATTAACCTCAGCTACGCTCAGCAACCCAGCCCCGATGGCCTGGCTCAGGCCTTTGTCATCGGTGAAGACTTCATTGGCGACAGCAGCGTGTGTCTGGTACTCGGCGACAACATCTTTTACGGGCAGGGCTTTACACCCAAACTGCGCGACGCCGTAAAACGCACCGAGCAAGGGCGGGGCGCTACTGTTTTCGGCTACCAGGTGAAAGACCCCGAACGGTTTGGCGTAGTAGCGTTTGATGACAACCATAAAGCCCTCTCTATTGAAGAAAAGCCGTCAAAACCCCAATCCCATTTTGCGGTGACGGGGCTGTACTTCTACGACAACCGCGTGATCGATATTGCCAAGGCAGTAACGCCCTCCCATCGGGGCGAGTTGGAAATTACTGACGTGAACAGAGCCTATCTGGAAGCTGGCGCACTGAATGTAGAGTTGTTAGGCCGTGGTTTCGCATGGCTGGACACCGGCACGCACGAGAGCCTGCTGGAAGCCGCCCAGTTTGTGGAAACCATTGAGAAGCGCCAGGGATACAAAATTGCGTGTTTGGAGGAGATTGCCTTCAACAATGGTTGGTTGAGCAAAGCTCAATTACTGTCCCAGGCAAGCGAACTCAGGAAGAACAGTTACGGAGCCTACCTGCAGGAGTTGGTTGATGAGCGATAATAGAACCAAACTGGTTCAATGGATTGAGTTTCCGTCACTCGGTGACGACCGGGGTGGATTGGTCGCGCTGGAAGGCAACAAAACTGTCCCTTTCGACATTAAGCGAGTGTATTACATCTTCGGCACCAAGCCAGGGGTTGCGCGAGGCTTTCATGCCCACAAAGCACTGAAGCAAGTCGCCATCCCTATTATTGGCCAATGTAGGATGCTTCTGGACAACGGCATCGATAAAGCGGAGGTCTGGCTTGATTCCCCTGCTAAGGGCATTCTGATCAATGATTTGGTATGGCGTGAAATGCACGATTTCAGCCCGGACTGTGTTCTGCTGGTGCTGGCCAGTGAGCTTTATGACGAGGCCGATTATATTCGCGAGTACCACGATTTTATCGAACGGGTGAACGCATGAGTTCTATTCACTCGTTGGCTGACGTAGCTTCAAGCCAGATTGGAGAGGGGACGCGAGTTTGGCAATTCGTAGTCGTTCTGCAAGGTGCGCGTATTGGCAGAAACTGCAACATTTGCGCACATACCCTGATAGAGAGTGATGTATTTATTGGCAATAACGTCACGATTAAATCCGGCGTGCAGGTCTGGGATGGCACTCGAATAGGAGATGACGTTTTCATCGGCCCAAATGCAACATTCACCAATGACCGCCACCCGCGCTCTAAAGAATATCCACCTGAATTTATGGGGATTACGATCAAGAACCATGCGAGTGTAGGAGCCAACGCGACCTTGCTCCCGGGAGTCACGATTGGAGAATACGCAATGGTAGGCGCCGGAGCAGTAGTTACTAAAGATGTGCCATCCAGGGCTGTGGTGGTGGGCAATCCTGCGAGAATAATTAGGTATGTAAATTAATGATCCCCTTTCTCGATCTGAAATCGATCAACAACCAGTATCGCGACGAACTCATCGATGCCAGTACCCGTGTAATCGATTCAGGCTGGTACATCCAGGGCGCTGAAGTTCAAGCATTCGAAGAGGAGTTTGCGACTTGGTGCGGCGCTGGGCACTGCATCGGAGTTGCCAATGGCCTGGACGCGCTTACGCTGACACTTCGGGCTTGGAAAGAACTAGGTAAGCTTCAGGAAGGTGATGAAGTAATCGTGCCCGCCAATACCTATATTGCCAGCATATTGGCAATCACTGAGAATCGTCTCGAGCCTGTGTTGGTCGAGCCAGATGAGGCGACATACAATCTATGCGTGGAAAAAACCGCTGCAGCTATCACCCCTAGAACTAAAGCCATACTGGCTGTGCATTTGTATGGGCGGCTAGCGCCTATGCCCGAAATTATCGCGCTGGCCAAAACCTATAATTTGTTAGTTCTGGAGGACTCGGCCCAAGCCCACGGGGCCGAGATCGATGGAAAGAAAGCAGGCAATTGGGGCGATGCCTCCGGTTTCAGCTTCTACCCCGGTAAAAACCTCGGCGCGCTGGGTGATGCAGGTGCGGTTACAACTAATGATGAGGAGCTGGCACTAACCATCCGCGCGTTGGGTAATTACGGCAGCCATAAAAAATACGAAAACCTCTATCAAGGTGTAAACAGCCGCCTGGATGAGCTTCAGGCAGCGCTCCTGCGGGTAAAGCTTCGCTATCTTGACGCAGATACCCGGCGCCGCAGGGAGATTGCTTTGGCCTACGCCCAAGGCATCGATAATTCCGAGATCAGGCAGCCGATAGGCCGTAATGCAACCATGACAAATCTGCAAAGTCATGCGTTTCACCTCTATGTAGTGAGAGCTGATGAGCGTGATTCCCTGCAGCAACACCTGTACAACGCCTATGTGCAAACTATGATCCACTACCCGATACCTCCACATCAGCAACAAGCCTATGCGGACTTGAAAACGCAAAGTTTTCCGGTAACCGAAGCCATACACGAGCAGGTTCTAAGCCTGCCGATAAGTCCCGCGATGATTGACGAACAGGTCCAACAGGTCGTTGAGGCCTGTAATGACTTTACTGGCCGTTGAGCCATGACGCTTATCAAAACAAGCCTTCTTAATGGCATTGCAGTCATCATAAAAATGCTGACGCTGCTGGGCCTAAACAAAATCCTTGCTATCTATGTAGGCCCAGCCGGTTACGCAGCACTGGGGCAGTTTCAGAATGCCGTACAAATGATAACCACTTTTGCTAGTGGTGCCCTAAACACCGGAGTCACTAAGTACACGGCGGAGTACCACGAAGATGAAGCGCGCCAACACACCCTCTGGCGCACGGCAGGCAGCATTGCGCTGATTGGATCACTGACGACTGCGGTATTGATGACTATTTTAAATCAATCATTAGCAGGCTGGTTTCTAAAGGACGAATCGTTGGGCAGTGTGTTTATCTGGTTTGCTGCCACACTTGTGTTATTTGTTTTCAATACGCTTCTGTTGGCTATTCTTAACGGAAAAAAAGAGATACAACGATACGTTATCGTTAATATTGTGGGCAGCCTGTTCTCGTTGGTGGTAACTGGCTTCATGGCGATTAAGCTCGGTCTTTATGGTGCTTTGGTTGGGCTGGCGATACACCAATCTTTAACATTTTTTGTTACGTTGACGTTGACGTATAGAGCCTCTTGGTTCAAGTTTCGCTATCTTTTGGGCAGGATAGACAAACAGTCCGCAAAAAACCTCGCAAAATACACGTCAATGGCGCTTACCAGTGCCGCGTGCGTGCCACTTAGCCATATCCTGATTCGGAATCATCTTGGTGAGAGCTTGGGCTGGGAAGCAGCCGGGTATTGGGAGGCTATGTGGCGGCTGAGCGCGGCTTACCTGATGCTGGTTACGACAACACTTAGCGTTTACTATTTGCCTAGGCTTTCGGAGTTACAGAAAAACTCCGAGATAAAGCGGGAAATTATCGATGGATACAAGGTCATACTGCCCACAGCTGCAGCGTGTGGACTGGCAATTTATTTACTGCGTGACTTGATTATCCGGGTTCTGTTCTCCGCTGATTTTGTGGCCATGGAAACCCTGTTCGCTTGGCAGATGGTAGGCGACACCCTGAAGATTGGTAGTTGGATATTGGCCTATCTGATGTTGGGAAAAGCGATGGTGAAATTGTTTATAATCTCGGAAGTTGTATTCGCAGGCACGTTCTATGGGCTAACGGTAATCTTGATAGACAAAATGGGTTTGGAAGGTGTCGCGTTGGCACATGCAGTTAATTACCTTATTTATTGGATTGTGATGGTAGTGTTTATTAGAAAATCATTAATTATAAAGCCTGCAATATTAAAATCCGATGTTTATTAAAATAAAAATACCCGTTTCATTATTTTATGAGCCCGAAAGGTAATTTGATGCGAGACCAAAATTTCCCGAGCGTGAGTGTTGCAATAATAACCTATAATCAGAAACAATTTTTACGGGAATGCATTGATTCTGTTCTAGGCCAAGATTATCCCAATTTTGAGATCGTTGTAGCGGACGATGCATCTACCGATGGCACACAAGATATGCTGAGGGAATACGACAGAAAGCACCCAGGTAAGTTCATCTTGAGTTTGGGAAAAGAAAATCAGGGTATTACTGCTAATTCTAATGCCGCGCACTTTGCCTGTAATGGTAAATACATTGCCTGGATGGGTGGCGATGACCTCATGTTGCCTGGAAAATTATCCCAACAGATTGCTTTTATGGAAAAGTCGCCAGAATATGTGATTTGCTATCACGATTTAGAAGTTTTTGAATCGCCATCCCAACGAAAATTACGATTATTCTCAGAAAATGCTCCACCTCGGGTAGGCTCATTAAGAGAGCTTCTGAGGTATGGATGTTTTATGGGTGCTTGCTCAGTAATGATTAGGCGGTCGAGCGCTCCAGAATCCGGCTTTGATACGCGAGTATCCATAGCATCAGACTGGCTATATTACGTTCGAACAGCTGAGTCAGGTGGTAGAATTGGTTATTTACCTTCGGTTCTTGGAAAGTATCGGCGCCATGCAGCTAATGTGACAAAGCAGTCCGGCGAACAGAGTATGGAGGGGTCATCGCAGCAAGATCATTTCATCTCTGCCGCGATAATGTTGAGTGAGTTCCCTGAATATAATCAAGATATACGTTCAAGAATGGCGGATCTTCTGTATTCAAGTCGGGGGTACAGTGAAAAAAATAAAGCTAAAGAATATGTATGCGCAGCTCTGAATATACGTTTTAGTGTACTGAACTTTGCTAGATTTTTACTTTTTATTTTAGGTATTAGGCGGTGAGTGACATGGGAAAAGAAAATTTCTTATTGCAATAAATTTATAAGGCTGGCTATATATTATTTTATTGATTTTGGTGGTTAAGTTATTGGTTTCGATTTTTTGTAGGGTGCTTTTAGGCCTCGATAAATATAAAAAACTATAAACAGGGTAAGAGTTGATAAAGATAAAGTCTAATTATTCATTAAGTTATAACTCTCTGGGCATTAAGGCGCTGGCTTGGTCTGTGCTATTGTTTTTTTTGCTTAATCAAGTGTTGCCCTTAGATAATTCAAGCTATTCGAGTCAGAGAATCTCGTTTGTCATTATTGTATTTCTATATTTTATCTTCGTAAAGCGCATTTCGGTTAGATTTGATGTTTTTACGGTTTCTGTATTCTTTATTTTGTTTTTTTTGATTTTATATTCTTTTCTTGTCTCATTGATTTTCAACTCTGACCAAGTTCAAGCTAGTCGTTTTTTTCATTTTTTGGTTTTTTCGTTACTAAGTCCGTTTATTGTTTTTTCTTTATTGCATGATGAAGTTCAGTTTCATAAAGCGATTATTTTTGCCTCGCTTGCACAAGTAGTTTTTATCATATTCACTTATTCGTCCGGTACTTTTTCAAGCTTGATTTTTAGCTATATAGACTCAAGTGGTCAAATTTTGACAGGGGCTCGGGCGACGGGCCTATCTAGCTCGGGAGGCGCAGCGCTGTCGGTTGTTGTATCTCTTGGCTCATTGTCAATTCTCCGTCTTTCAGAATTAAAGCCAAGAATGTGGCATTTCACAGCCTTGATTGTCATCACGGTTTCCGTTGGTTTGGTGGCGCGGACTGGTATGTTGGTATCGTTGATATCTTTGTTTTTCCTAATTGTAAAAGGTCGAGTATCTGCAAAGGGATTTATCGTCGCATTTTGTACTGTAATTTTTCTAGGCTTTGCAATATTTAATTTGATTAAGGGTAATCCTCAATTTTTTGGATATACCTTATCTTGGGCTTTAAGTGTTTTTTCGGGTTCTGATCAGACGTTAAATGTCATGCTAAACCAAGATCTTAGAGAGCTTGGCGAGAGGGTGTTGTTATTCGGTGGCGTTGGTGTATCAAATGCTGATGGCAGTAATGCGTCGGGATCGGATGTTGGATATCTACAGACTGTCTACGCGATTGGTGTCCCTTTTGGAGCTTTTTTTTATTTAATTTATTCCCTGTATCTCTTCCATTTTAAAGTCGGACGTTGTGATGAATTTTTTAAGTATTTCCTGATTTTTTTAATTTTTTTGTTAGAGGTGAAAGAGCCATTTATTTTCAAGTATGCAATTTCGTTTTATGTTCTTACCTCGATATTGTATATGAGGAAAGTCAGTGTAACCTCGGATTGCCCTCCAGAATCAGTAATAACCCGGCCCCCGTCACCGCCATAATGTTTTTCCTGCTATTAGGCAGTTAGTAAATGAGGTGACTCTTTATTTACGGTGACTAAAAGGCCGTCGACCGCTCTATCACCATAATCGGTCATCAGCAGCAACTAATTGTGTGCTTTGGCAAGGGGTGATAATGCCCGATCTAACAGAGGCGTAGAGAATTTTGAAGAAAAAGATTCTGTTTCTTGTCAGTTCAATGGAGGGTGGCGGCGCCGAACGCGTCGCTGCTTTGCTGTGCAACCACTGGGCAGAGAGCGGGCACGAGGTGGTGTTGATGCCGACTTTCTCTGGCCGGGGTGGATGTATTTATCCGTTGAATGAAAAAGTCCGGCTGGAGTACCTTGCTGACAAAGTCGATAGTACCTCAAGGGCCCGCTGGAACGGTCTGCGACGACTTCTGATGCTACGGCAGGTGATGCGGGAATTTAAGCCTGATGCAGTAATATCGTTTCTCACTCACGTGAATGTTGCTTCCATTGTGGCGGCGATCGGTCTTCCTTGTTCGGTTGTAGTGTCAGAGCGCACAAATCCTGCGCTATTTGAACTCAGCAGATTCTGGGCGCTTGGAAGACGGCTTTTGTATCGTCGGGCACGATGCGTGGTCGTCCAGACTGCTCAGGTGAGGCGGTGGGTGGAGGCCAACTGTCCTGGAGCTCGGGTTGAGTTGATTCCCAATCCTGTTGTTTTTCCGCTACCAGCAGGAGAGCCAAAGGTTTCGCCAGTATCAAAAGTTGGCACGGCACGTTCAATATTGCTGGCGGTGGGACGCCTCGGGCCGGAAAAGGGTTTCGACCGCTTGCTGCATGCTTTCGGTGGGTTAGCCCCAGAAAACCCCGAATGGGATTTGGTCATTGTTGGTGAGGGCCCGGAGCGATCTACGCTGGAAAGGCAGGTGATTGAACTGGGTCTTGCTGGCCGGGTCCACTTGCCCGGCAGGATTGGCAATCTCGGTGACTGGTACGAGAGGGCCGACCTCTACGCGTTGAGTTCCTATTTTGAGGGCTTCCCAAATACCTTGGCTGAGGCGATGGCTTACGGCCTCCCTGCCGTAAGCACGGACTGTGCGACCGGTCCTTCAGATCTAATTACTCAAGGCAGTGACGGCTTGCTTGTCCCGCCAGAGGATGGTGCCTCTAGTCTTAGGGGCGCATTATCATCGCTGATGAAGGACCCTGTGTTACGGGCGACTATGGGTGCTAAGGCGGTGAATGTAAGGGAGCGTTTTGCCATTAAAAGGGTCGTTGAGCAGTGGAATGAGGTGACGGGGCTGGGCGGGGAACGACATGCTCGCGCAGGCGAAGAGAAACATTAATTTTGAAGATTTAGGACTTACTTAAATTTATGTGTGGAATAGCCGGGTTCTGGAACAAAGGGCATGCCGTGAACAACGCCATAGCTGAACGGATGGCTCAGCGTATCCAACACCGTGGGCCGGACGATGCCGGTACCTGGACGGATTCGGTTGTTGGACTTGCGCTGGCACACCGCCGCCTTTCCATCATTGATCTCTCCCCTGCGGGTCATCAGCCGATGCTATCGCCTTGCGGCAGGTACGTTCTGGTTTACAACGGAGAAATTTACAACCATCTCGAATTGAGAGAAGAGCTTGAGACTCTAGGCGGCGCCTTTGAATGGCGTGGCCATTCCGATACAGAAACTCTGCTAGCCGCTGTGCGCCATTGGGGCGTTCGGGGGGCACTCGAGCGTTTGAACGGTATGTTCGCCTTTGCGCTATGGGATTCGTCGGAGCGTACGTTATTCCTGGCCCGGGATCGTATAGGTGAGAAGCCACTTTATTATGGCCGTAGCGGCAATGCCTTTCTTTTCGGGTCTGAACTCAAGGCACTGGCTGCGCATCCGGATTGGAGCGGCGAGATCGATCGAGATGCTCTAGCGCTGTACATGCGCCACAACTATGTTCCCACGCCCTGGAGTATTTACAAGGGTATTGCGAAGCTGCCGGCGGCGCATTTCGTCGCTATTGGCGATAATGGGCGCGATGAGGGCGAACCAGTTTGTTACTGGGACCTCGGCAGGATAGCGGAACAGGGCGTGGCCGGATCCACTTGCGACCCAGAGGCATTGACCAGCGAGCTGGACGGTCTTTTGCGTGATGCAGTCCGAAGACGAATGTCGGCTGACGTTCCCCTGGGGGCATTCCTATCCGGAGGGTATGATTCGACCACAGTCGCTGCACTGATGCAGGCACAGAGCGACAGGCCGATTAAGACCTTTACCATTGGTTTCCATGAAGAGGGTTACAACGAAGCCCGACACGCCAAGGCCGTAGCCGAACATTTGGGCACCGAACATACGGAGCTCTATGTCACGCCTGAAGAGGCGATGGCCGTTATCCCCAAACTACCAACAATGTATGATGAGCCTTTTTCAGATTCTTCCCAGATCCCTACGTTTCTGGTTAGCCAGCTCGCCCGGGAACATGTAGTGGTGAGCCTGTCTGGGGACGGTGGCGATGAGCTGTTCTACGGCTATGGGCGTTATTTCAAGGCAGAGTCGATCTGGCGCATTTTGGAACGAGTGCCACGACCATTGCGGCGGGTTCTGGCGACATTAGTTTCGCATTTGCCGGCGCGCGGCCTGGAGAAAGCGATGGCATTGTTGCCGCGACGTTTGCGTATCGACCACTTCGCCGACCGCCTGCCGAAGCTGGCCGAGATGTTGGGGTATCTGGACAGCCAATCCTTCTATCGTCATTTTGTCTCCCATGCCCAAAAGCCTGAGGAGCTCGTGCTTGGCGCCATGGAGCCGGACACAATACTCAAGCGCCCTGACCGGATGCCTAACCTGCCGGGTTTGCGTGAACGAATGATGTATGTGGATGCATTGACCTATCTGCCCGACGACATCCTTACGAAAGTTGACCGTGCAAGTATGGCAGTGAGTTTGGAGGCTCGAGTTCCATTGCTTGATCATCGGGTGGTCGAATTCGCCTGGCGGGTGCCCACGGATTATAAGTATCGTAATGGTCAGGGAAAGTGGCTTTTACGTCAGGTACTTTATCGCTATGTCCCCAAGGTACTGATGGATCGACCTAAGATGGGTTTCGGCGTGCCCATTGAACACTGGCTGCGCGGGCCACTGCGGGAATGGGCGGAGGAACTGCTGGACGAGACCCGCCTGCGTGAGGAAGGTTTCTTCGATCCGACTCCTATCCGAAAGATGTGGGAAGAACATGTCTCCGGCAAACGTCGCTGGCACTACTACCTTTGGGATGTGCTGATGTTTCAGGCATGGCTGGAACATCAGCGTGACTAAAAAAGTTCTACATATCATAACCGGCTTGAACGATGGTGGTGCCGAGGGCGTTCTGACTCGCCTATGCTTGCACAGCAAAAAGGTTCAGCCTGTCGTGATTTCGCTGATGAACGATGGAAAATATGGCCCTCTATTGGCCCAATCGGGAATAGCGATTCACTGCCTTGGAATGAACCCAGGAAGACCCAGTGTCCTTCGATTTTTTAGGTTGGTTAGACTGATCCGCAGGGAGCAGCCAGATGTGGTGCAAACATGGATGTACCATGCGGATTTATTAGGCGGCATTGCGGCAAGATTGGCTGGAGTGCGGCGTGTATTTTGGGGTATTCGTCACTCAACGCTGGAAAAGGGTAAGTCCAAACGATCAACGATCATGATTGCCCGTTTGTGTGCGCTTTTATCGAGTTGGGTGCCAGAAAAGATCATTTGCTGTGCCAAAAAGGCACAAGATGTTCATGCCGATATCGGCTACTCAGCGCGAAAGTTGCGCGTGATACCAAACGGTTACGATCTTTCGCGCTTCAGGTCAGACGTTGCGGAAGGCGCCAAGGTGCGTGCGGAGCTGGGCCTGGGTTCAAACGATTTCATCATTGGCAACGTTGGGCGTTTTGATCCTCTGAAAGATCACTTCAACCTGTTGCAAGCATTGGCTCGGGTAGCAGAACGCAAGATTCCCTTTCGCTGCCTATTGATCGGTAAAGGCTTGTCTCCCGATAACGTTGACTTGGTTAAAAATATTGCTGAGCTTGGTCTGCAAGATAGTGTGCTGTTGGTCGGGCAACGGTCCGACGTACCGGCGGTTATGAATTCGCTGGATTTGCATGTGCTTTCCAGTCTGTCGGAAGGCTTCCCGAATGTGCTTGCCGAGGCCATGGCTTGCGGTACTCCATGTGTTTCAACTGATGTGGGTGATGCGTTGGAGATCGTGGGCGATCAAGAAGCTTGCTGCCCTGCTCGTGATTCAAGAGCATTGGCTGAAGTGATCATTAAACTAGCTCGAGAAAAGCAGCATTCTCCCTCAGCCTGGCAGGCTCGGAAAATTACGAGCAGCGATCGAATTGCAGAGAAGTTTTCGATAAAGGCTATGGTTGAAGCGTATGAGGCATGCTGGTTTCCTGCAGCTTGCGATGAGAATAGGTAATGGCTGAGGCTAGCTTTTGTGGCTGTGAGTTGACCCGTATCTGGCAGTATAACTGTTGGAGTTTGTTTGTGTATCAGGCGTGGGTGTTAGTTAATTGACAGTCAAAAAAATTCTATTTGTTGTCAATGCCCCCGAATTTTTTTTGTCGCATCGGTTGCCAGTCGCCCTGGCGGCGGGCGAGGAAGGATATGAGGTGCATGTTGCAACAGCGGACGATGATGCTGTCCGTGAAATCCGGCGTCTGGGGCTCGCACATCACACCGTTGCCATAGCCAGAAGCGGCCAAAATCCGTTTTCCGAGCTGGGCTCTGTTATCAGTTTGTATCGGTTATTTCGGGAATTAAAGCCGGACCTGGTGCATTTGATTACCATAAAGCCGGTGCTTTATGGCGGTTTAGCTGCGCGACTCGCGGGAGGTTCTGGTGTAGTCGCCGCAGTTTCTGGTTTGGGGACCGTTTTTGTCGCGCAATCGCTGGCCGCAAGAATTCGCAGGGTTCTAGTGTCTTGGCTATACCGGTTGGCGTTTAGCCAGCAGCGCCTTGCTGTAATTTTCCAGAACCCGGATGACCGCGATGGATTGTTGGCGATTGGTGCGCTAAAAAAAGAACAGGTGCGAATGATTCGCGGTTCGGGCGTAAATCTCGCCAATTATTCGTTTTTGCAAGAGCCGGAAGGTATACCGGTTGTTGTAATGGCCGCCCGATTGTTGCGGGATAAAGGCGTCTATGAGTTTGTTGAAGCCGCCCAGCTGTTAAAGGCGCGTGGTGTAGAGGTGGTGATGCGCCTCATTGGAGCACCGGATCCAGGCAACCCTACCAGCGTCGAGCAGGTTGAGCTAGATAGGTGGGCTGCCGAAGGTGTTGTTGAGTTGCCCGGCTATCGCTCTGACATTGCAAGGCAGTACGCTGCCGCCAATATTGTGTGCTTGCCATCCTATCGGGAAGGGTTGCCGAAAGGCTTGGTTGAGGCGGCAGCCTGCGGGCGGGTGGTAGTAACAACGGATGTGCCCGGTTGCCGAGATGCGATAGAGCCGGGTGTGACTGGCGTTCTGGTGCCCGTGAAAAGTGCGGTGGCATTGGCCGATCGCTTACAAGCTCTTATTGAGGCGCCGGAAGAGCGGATGCTCATGGGCAAGGCAGGTCGAGAATTGGCTGAGCGCGCCTTTTCTATAGATCGAATCGTGAATCAGCACTTGGCGATTTATAAGGAGTTATTGGAGGATGCCTGAGCGAGTTCTGGTCACGGGCGCATCCGGTTTTGTCGGCGGCCACCTGATGACGAAGTTAGCCGCTGAGCCGTCCGTCGCTGTTCGAGGTGCCGTGCGGATAAAGTTAGAGGGTGATGATTCCCGGCGTATCGCTGTGGGTGAGATAAATGGCGATACGGATTGGTCTGAGGCATTGCAGGGCCAGCATGTCATTGTTCACACCGCTGCTCGCGCTCATATCATGGATGACGCCGCCGCTGACCCGCTTACAGAGTTCCGGCGAGTGAACGTGGGTGGCACACTCAACCTCGCCCGTCAAGCCGCTGCGGCTGGTGTAGGGCGTTTTGTCTTTATCAGCTCAATAAAAGTGAATGGTGAACAGACGACGTCGGGCCAATGGTTCACGGCTGATGATGTTCCTGCCCCTGAAGACCCTTATGGAATCTCGAAAAGAGAAGCAGAAGAGGGGTTACAGAAAATTGCAGAAGAAACGGGTTTAGAGGTGGTAATCATTCGTCCGCCTTTGGTCTATGGCCCGGGTGTGAAAGGGAACTTCGCCAATATGACCAAGCTGATTGCAAAAGGCTTTCCGCTACCATTGGGCGCTATCCACAACAAGCGCTCTTTGGTCGCTCTGGATAATTTGATAGATCTCATTATCAACTGCATTGATAATCCTGCCGCCGCAAATGAGGTGTTCCTAGTCAGTGACGGGGAGGATCTTTCCACGTCGGAGCTGTTACGTTGCGTTGGCAAAGCCATGGGCCAGCCAGCTAGGCTATTGCCGGTGCCTGCCAAATTGTTGCAGTTCGGTGCTACGGTTCTGGGTAAGAAAGCGCTGGCGCAAAGGTTACTGGGGTCCTTGCAGGTGGAGATTTACAGAACCCGTGAGGTGTTGGGCTGGGAGCCGCCGGTATCGGTGGCCGAGGGGCTAAAACGCTGTTTCAAGACTAATCAGGATGGCTAATGTGATTCGTTTGCTAGATGTTGTGTTTTCTTTGGTTGGCTTGATCTTTGGTTTTCCAGTGTTGGTGGTGCTTTATGTGCTAGGTCTGTTTGATACCGGCGCCCCGATATTTCGCCAGGAGCGAGTGGGGCGCGGGAAGCAGCCGTTCACATTGGTGAAGTTTCGTACCATGAAAGTGGATACCGCCTCCGTCGCAAGCCATTTGGCGCATACGGCATCCATCACCCAGTTTGGTTGCTTCCTGCGCCGCACCAAACTGGATGAACTTCCTCAGCTCTGGAACGTGTTAAAAGGGGAGATGAGTCTTGTGGGGCCGCGGCCGTGTCTGTTCAACCAGGAAGAGTTGATTGAAGAGAGGGAGTCCAGAGGTGTGCTTCAGGCTCGTCCAGGTATCACCGGACTGGCTCAGATTAACGATATCGACATGTCCACGCCACGTTTATTGGCTGAAACGGATGCTAGGATGTTAGAGGCTCTGAGCTTGAAAAATTACTTTCGTTATATTGTTTACACGGTACTTGGGAAGGGTGCTGGTGATCGCATAAAGGGCTGATCGTGATCAATACATTTTTAAACCTGCCACGAATACAGAAACGAATCATATCCGTTGCCTCGGATATGGTCGTTTTATTCTTTGCCATATGGGCGGCATACGCTTTACGGCTTGAGCAGCAACTGTGGGTGCCTAATCGTGATCAGTTGGTGGTGGCGGCCATCACCGTGGTCTTTACCATTGCTGTTTTTATCCGCCTTGGCCTGTACAGGGCGGTGATTCGTTATCTGGGGGATAGAGCGTTTATTACCATTATCTATGGCGTTGCTCTGTCGGCCTTGTCGCTCATTGTTCTTGGTTATCTTCTTCAGGTATTTGTTCCCCGCTCCGTGCCTATTATCTATGGGGCACTGGCTTTTATCTTTGTCAGCGGGTCAAGGTTGGGTGTGCGGATGATTGTGAACCACCCCAAACAGATGGCCAAGGAAGCGGTTGCTATCGTTGGCGCCGGCGAAACCGGTATGCAACTGGCGTCCGCTCTGGAGCAGGGTACGGAGTACCGGCCGGTGGTTTTTGTCACGTTTGATCGGGCCAACCACAAGTCCATGGTTAATGGCCTGCCTGTGGTCAGCATCATTCATATCGGCAAGTACATGTCCCGGCACAGGGTTCAGCGGATTCTATTGGCGTTGGATGAAAATACGCAGATTGATCGTAAGAAGCTGCTGAAACAGTTGGAGCCACTATCGATACCGGTGCAGACCGTTCCCTCCATGTCGGAACTGGTAGCCGGTCAGGCGCGAATTAACGACATCCGTGATTTGGAAATTGAGGACCTGTTGGGGCGGGACCCGGTTCGGCCGGATTCCGCCGTTGTCGCCAAAAGTCTGTATCAGAAATCTGTGATGGTGACCGGTGCGGGTGGTTCGATTGGTTCCGAGTTGTGCCGCCAGATTATTCGCCATCGCCCGCGTACGCTGGTTTTGTTCGAACAGTCAGAGTTCTCCTTGTACGCCATTGAACGGGAACTGAGTTCCATTAATCGGGTTGAGGGGCTTGGCGTAGAGCTGCGTCCGTTGCTTGGCAATATCTGCCATCGTCGCCGTTGCGAGTCTGCTATGAGGGCGTTTGGCGTGCAGACGGTATACCACGCTGCCGCCTATAAACACGTGCCGCTGGTAGAACACAATGTGATTGAGGGTGTGCAGAACAATGTGTTTGGCACCTGGCATACGGCAGAAGCCGCTATTGCGGCCGGCGTTGAGCGTTTTGTACTGATCTCCACCGACAAGGCCGTTCGCCCGACGAATGTGATGGGGGCCAGCAAGCGACTGGCGGAGCTGGTGCTGCAGGCGCTGGCTCAGCGGCAGCAGAAGACGGTGTTCTCCATGGTGCGTTTTGGCAACGTACTGGGCTCCTCCGGTTCCGTAGTGCCCTTGTTCCGGGACCAGATTCGCGATGGCGGCCCAATTACCGTTACCCATCCAGATATTATCCGTTACTTCATGACGATTCCGGAAGCGAGCCAGTTAGTACTTCAGGCTGGTAGCATTGGCATGGGCGGCGAGGTGTTTGTGCTGGATATGGGCGAGCCGGTGAAGATTGCGGACCTGGCCCGCAAGATGATTCACCTGATGGGCCTGGAAGAGAAAACGGAGAGCCATCCCGCTGGCGATATTGAAGTGGTGTTCAGCGGCCTGCGCCCAGGTGAGAAGCTGTATGAGGAATTACTGATTGGCGATGACCCACAGGGCACTTCGCACCCACGGATTATGATGGCGCGGGAAGTTTCCCTGCCGTGGGAGCAAATTGAGGATTTCCTTAGCCAGTTGCAGCGGGCCAGCCAGTCGTTTGATTGCGGCGCAATCATCGAGGTGCTGAAAAACGCCAAAACGGGGTACGCGCCCAATGGCAACCTGGAGGACTTGGTGTGGTGCAATGGCCAGTCCGATGTGATGGCTGCGGATCGCCAGGACGAGAAAGTGCACCGGTTGTCGGTGTAGAAAAATAGAAATTTCAAGAGCAGGGTTGCTGTTTCATGTCTGAAAATATCGTCTGGCACCACCAGAAAGTCACCCGGGCGGATCGGGCCTCCATCAAGAGCCAGAGCCCCTGCCTGTTATGGTTCACAGGGCTGAGTGGTTCCGGCAAGTCTACGATCGCGAACGCACTGGATGTAGCGCTGTTTGAGCGTGGCTATCACACCTTCCTGTTGGATGGCGACAATGTGCGCCACGGCCTCAACAAGGACCTCGGATTTTCCGATGAGGGTCGTGTTGAGAACATCCGCCGTATTGGTGAGGTCAGTAAGCTGTTTACGGACGCCGGAGTGATTGTGCTCAGTGCGTTTATTTCCCCGTTCACCACGGACAGACGTTTGGTACGTAACCTGTTCCCGGCGGGTGAGTTCATCGAAGTCTTTATGGATACACCTCTCCAGACCTGTGAAGAGAGGGACCCAAAAGGCCTTTATGAGAAGGCCCGGGCAGGCAAGATCAAGAACTTTACGGGCATTGACTCCCCCTATGAAGCACCGGAGCGGCCAGAGGTGCGCCTGGATACGTCGCAGATGTCGGTGGAGGATTGTGTAAACCGGCTGATCAGCTACCTGCTTGATCGACAACTGATTTTCACGCCGTCGCAAGCTACCGGAGCATAAGGGCCTATGGCGTGGGAAGCCATTGTTACCCTGCTGACCCTGTTCTCGGTTCTTGCAGCTCTGGTGATTACACGGGTATCGGCCGACCTGGTGTTGATGGCGGCCCTGGCGTTTCTTCTGATTACCGGCATTCTTGGGCCGGTTGATGCGTTGGCCGGGTTTGCCAACCCTGGGGTGATTACCATTGCCACGTTGTACGTGGTGGCTGCCGGCCTGAAGGAAACTGGGGCCGTGCAATGGATTGCCCGTTTACTTCTGGGGCATCCTAAGACCGAAAAAACTGCCCAGCTGCGAATGTTGGCGCCCACGGGCATTCTTAGCGGTTTTATGAACAACACCGCTGTTGTAGCCATGTTTATCCCCGCCATCCAGGACTGGGCCCAGCGCTTGGGTATTCCATCCTCCCGCCTTCTCTTACCCTTGAGCTATGCCGCTATTCTGGGCGGTACCTGCACGTTGATTGGTACCAGTACCAACCTGGTGGTGGACGGTATGCTGCAAGCGCGCCTGGGGATAAATCTGGGGTTGTTTGAGTTGGCGTGGGTTGGTGTGCCCCTGTTGTTGGTGGGCGGTTGCTACCTGGTATTGGTGGCCTCCCGGATACTGCCGGACCGGGGTGGCATGCGGGAAGAACTGGAGCAGGTTCGGGAATACGGTGTAGAGGTGGAAGTGGACGGCAATGGCCCATTGGTGGGCAAAACCGTGGCACAGGCTGGTTTACGGGCGCTCAACTATGGCTACCTGACGGAGATTGACCGGGGAGGCCGGCTGATTACGGCGGTAGAGCCGGACCGGATGCTGCAACCAGAGGATAAGTTGTATTTCGTGGGGGCGCCGGAGTGCGCCAGTGAGCTTCGACGGATTCAAGGTCTGAAGCCTGCCCATGCCAGTATCCAGAAACTGGACTTGGCCAATCATCAGCGCTGTTTGGTGGAGGTGGTGTTGGGGCAGGAGTTCACGGCACTGGGGAAGACAGTGCGGGAGAGCCGTTTCCGTACTCGTTTTAACGCCGCGATTCTCTCGATTTCCCGTGAGGGTAACCGGGTGCCGGGCAAACTGGGCGATATCACCTTCCGGATGGGCGACACCCTGTTGCTGGAAGCCAGCCACCAGTTTGTGGAACAGTATCGTTTCCGGCGGGACTTCCTGTTGGTCAGTGCCCTGAATGATTCCACGCCACCGGATTTCCACAAAGCGCCTCGCGCCCTCGGAATTCTGTTGCTGATGGTTGTGGCCAGTGCCACCGGAATGTTGCAGATCATCGAGGCGGCGTTCCTGGCCGCGGGCGCGATGATTGTGACGGGTTGCATTACGGCAAGCCGCGCCCGCCGCAGTGTGGATTTGCCGGTACTGGTGGTGATTGCGGCCTCCTTTGCGCTGGGCAATGCGATGACGGAAACCGGCGGAGCCGAATGGGTGGCCACCAGCCTGCTTGGCCTGTTCGGCCCCCTGACGCCCTGGCTGGCGCTGGCGTTGGTTTATATCCTTACGGCGGCGTTTACCGAAGCCATCACCAATAACGCGGCGGCGGTGCTGATGTTTCCCATTGCGCTGGCGGTGTCTGAACAATTGGGCGTTGATTTCCTGCCGTTTGCGGTGGCCGTGATGTTCGCCGCCTCTGCCTCGTTTATTACGCCGCTGGGATACCAGACCAATCTGATGGTTTATGGTCCTGGCCGATATCAGTTCATGGATTATGTGCGTTTGGGCTTTCCGTTGAGCCTGCTCGTAGGGTCGACCGCAATCGGTTTAATCCCCTTTGTCTGGGGGTTTTGATCGGATTGGGAATATACTGACAAAAGCGGATTATGAACAACAAGGACGTGTTTGATGATCGAGATAAAACACCACGGAGCTGTGACCGGCGTAACAGGATCCTGCCATGAACTGCTTGTTGGCGATTCTGGCATTCTGATTGATTGTGGCCTGTTCCAGGGCGAAGATTCGAGTAACGGCGCCAGTGCCTCGAATCTGTCCATTGATTTTCCCGTCGACCACATTCGTGCGTTGGTGGTCACCCACGTACACATCGACCATGTCGGTCGTATTCCCTATCTTCTTGCCGCCGGATTTGAGGGGCCGATTATCTGTTCGGAACCTACGGCCATTATGTTGCCGGAAATTCTCGAGGATGCCCTGAAGATTGGTTTTACCCGGGACCGGGCGCTGATTGAAAGAGTGCTTGGGCTGATTCGATCTCACCTTGTGCCAGTACCTTATAGGCAGTGGCATTCTGTGTTTGACGGCGAGGGAGCATCGCTTTCCGTGCGGTTGCAGAGTGCAGGGCACATTTTGGGCTCGGCTTACGTAGAGTGCGAAGCCGAGTATGAGGGCGACTTCGAGCGGATTGTGTTCAGTGGAGACCTCGGCGCACCCCATGCGCCGTTATTACCAGAACCTCAGCCGCCAGAGCGGGCGGACCGGGTGGTGATTGAGAGTACCTACGGTGACAAGGATCATGAGAGCCGGGAAGAGCGTCGCTATCGCCTGAAGGCAGTGCTGGAGCATGCCCTTGAAGATGGTGGCACGGTGCTGGTGCCCGCGTTTAGCATTGGGCGAACGCAGGAGTTGCTGTACGAGATTGAAAGCCTGATCCATGAGTTCGGTAGTGATGATGTTACGCCGGACTTGCCATGGCGGGATCTCGAGATTGTGGTGGACTCGCCGCTGGCCGCTACCTTTACCCGTATCTACCGGGGCCTTAAACCTTTCTGGGACGCCGAAGCCACCGAATTGGTCAGCCAGGGTCGGCACCCGTTGTCGTTCGAACAACTCACGGTGATCAACGGCCATGAAGACCACCTCAATGCCGTCGACTACCTGGCTAAATCCCATCGCCCCTGTGTGGTACTGGCTGGCTCAGGTATGTGTGCCGGGGGCAGGGTGGTGAATTACCTGAAGGCCATGCTGGCGGACAAGCGCAATGACGTGTTGTTTGTTGGCTACCAGGCCAAGGGCACTCCGGGCCGAGATATTCTGACCTATGGGCCACGAGGTGGCTGGGTGGAACTGGATGGTGGGCGTTATGAGATCCACGCCCGGGTTCATCAGGTGGGTGGCTACTCGGCTCATGCAGGCCAGTCGGATCTGGTACGGTTTGTGAGTGGTATAGAATCACCACCTTCGGAAATCCGGATTGTACATGGGGATATGCGAGCTAAAGAATCACTGAAAAGCCAATTTCATTCCGCTGGACTAACGGGGATAATGATCCCTGGTTTGGCGTAAACCAGTTATTTGCTATTAAAGGATTGTTGGAATCATGAAAAAGATCGCCGTCGTCGGCCTTGGATATGTTGGCCTGCCTTTGGCCGCAGCGTTTGGGGAAAAGCGCGAGGTTGTTGGTTTTGATATTAATGTGAAGCGAATTGCTGAGCTAAAAGACGGCGTGGATTTTACACGTGAGGTGTCTCGCGAAGAGTTGGCCGCTTCCAAAGGATTGTCGTTTTCGGATTCCTTGGACGGCATCCGCGATTGCCAGATTTTCATTGTAACAGTGCCGACACCTATCGATGAATTCAAATCCCCGGATTTAACGCCTTTGGTTAAAGCCAGTGAGAGCGTTGGTAGCGTGCTCAAACGCGGCGATATTGTTATTTATGAGTCTACGGTTTACCCGGGTGCTACGGAAGAAGTCTGTGTCCCCATTCTGGAAAAAGTATCCGGCCTTGTCTTCAATCAGGACTTTCACGCCGGTTACAGCCCGGAGCGAATTAACCCCGGTGATAAAGAGCATCGTATTACCACAATCAAAAAGGTGACTTCTGGCTCTACTCCAGTCATCGCTGATGAAGTGGATGCGCTTTATGCGGGTATTATTACCGCCGGCACTCATAAGGCCAGTTCCATCAAGGTGGCCGAAGCGGCCAAGGTGATTGAGAACACCCAGCGGGATTTGAACATTGCGTTGATGAATGAGTTATCAATGATTTTTTCCAAGCTTAAAATTGATACTCACGAAGTAATCGCCGCCGCATCGACCAAGTGGAACTTCCTTCCGTTTAAGCCGGGGCTGGTTGGCGGGCACTGCATTGGTGTGGACCCGTACTATCTGACCCACAAGGCCCAGGCGATTGGTTATCATCCGGAAATTATCCTGTCTGGACGCCGCGTGAACGATAATATGGGCCCGTATGCAGCGTCTGAATTGGTGAAGGCCATGATTAAGGCAGGGCATACCGTCGCCAACGCTCGCGTGTTGATCATGGGCTTTACATTTAAAGAGAATTGCCCGGATTTACGTAATACCCGCGTCATTGATGTCGTTAAAGAGCTATCCGAGTTTGGTTGTCGGGTAGACGTGACGGATTGCTGGGCAAACAATGAAGAAGCTGAGCATGAGTACGGTATTACATTGAGCCAGAACCCGGAAAAAGCGCAGTACGATGCGGTTCTTCTGGCGGTTCCGCACCGGGAATATGTCGGGCGTTCTTCCCATGATCTGCGCGAATACATGAAAGATAATGGAGTGTTGTTTGATCTGAAAGGTGTATTGCCATTGGGTGAGGCCGATTTGCGGTTATGATTGTGTTCGCTATTTAAATAAAACCAGCTTTCGGGCTGGTTTTTTTATGGATTACTGTTTTGTAAATGAATTACTTTGCCAAGTTTCCATTTATAGCTTATTATCGATTTTGAATTTTCGGTCATATCAATTGTAGTAAAACTAATAAGGGTTTATATCCATGGCAAAGATTAACGATTACTACCAGAAAAAACAGCTTATGGAAAAGCTCTCTGAAGAACTGGCGAAATTGGAGCAGGATCAGGCACTGAAAAGCGAGCTTGAGTTTGAAAACAAGGTTCGTGACCTGATGAAGAAGTATGACAAGTCGCCGAAAGATGTTCTCCAGATTCTGGGCGCCATTGATCCGTCCATTTCCGGAGCCAAAGCTGACACGTCCACCGGCAGCCGTCCCAAGCGCCCGATGAAGACCTACAAAAACCCGAACACGGGTGAAGTGGTCAAGACACGTGGTGGCAACCACAAGGTGTTGAATGAGTGGCGCCAGAAGCATGGCAAGGAAACTGTGCAGAGCTGGCAGCAGGATTAAGTTCTCCGCCCCCTTTCCCGCGAGGGGAGAGGGGGCTTAAGGGGTCGAGGTAAGCGGGCAGCTGCCTTAGCCCCTCTCATCAAATACCATCACGCGATTCCTCCCTCCTTCCTTTGCCGCATACAACGCCTCATCTGCCTGCTGTAACCATTGCATATGATTCTCCGGCCCATCTGTTAAGGGGGCGATACCAATGCTGACGGTGTACTGGATTGGCGCCACGGTGGTTTGAACTATGCTGTTCTGGATGGCTTCTCTTATGCGCTCGCAAATTACTCTGGCACCTTCAACATCGGTTTCCGGCAAGATAATGCCGAATTCTTCGCCGCCGTAGCGACCGGGACTGTCTGATTGCCGAAGGCTTTCTTTCATGACTTTGGCGGTGTACTTGATGACTTCATCCCCGGCCAGGTGTCCGTATGTGTCGTTCACAGCTTTGAAGTGGTCTATGTCGAACATGATCAGGCAGGTGTTGTGGCCGTAACGGCGGTAGCGTTCGTATTCGGCGTCGAGCAGGTTTTCCCAGGTTCCTCGGTTGAGCAGGCCGGTCAGGCGGTCAGTCATGCTTAGCTTGGCCAGTTGCTCGTTGGCGGTTTCCAGTGCCCGCTTGCTGGTAGCGATGTCGGTGACGTCGTAGATCATCAGGCAGATTTTCTCGACCTGCCCATCCGGCCCTGAGAGAGGGCTGATGGTCAGGTTCTGGAACATGAAGTCTTCGGTGCCGGTGATCGGCCGTGTATTGCGAAAGCGGAACAGGTAGGGCCGCTGTTCCCAGGAGGTGAATGCCCGGGTGTTGAGCATGGCGACCGAGTCCACCTTGCGGGTTAGCCAGGCTTTGGGGATGTCCGGGAACACGTCAAACAGAACCTGCTCGCGAACCTTGCTGGCGGTGATGCCGCTGTGATGTTCCATAAAGCCGTTCCAGGCCTGCACCCGGAAATCCAGGTCCAGCACCACCAGGCCGACTTCCACCGATTCCAGCATGTCCACCAGCCAGTGGAAGGTGCTTGCTTGTATCTCTTTCATGGCCATGGTTAATCCACCAGGTACTGTAGTCGTTGTTCCAGGAAGGGGACTGAGTCTTCCGTCAGCAGTACCAGCACGTCGCAACGGATGTCCCGGTCTTCCAGTTCATAACTGATCTCAATACACAGCAGCTTTTCCTGGCGTGTGCTGTGGTGTTCCAGAAGATCTCCGATCTGTCGATGTTGGCCCAGGACGGTGGGATGACCAAGGCCGAGCTTGAGGTCTAACTGGTCGCCAATGCCCTTAAGGAAGGCGCCAAACAGGATGCTGGACATATCCATCAGCACTTCCACCTGGATGCTCTCGGTATCCAGGTCGTCGTAATGGAGCAGTTCGGCCATGTCATTGAAGCTGGCGTCGGCAAACAAGAGAAGAGCTTCGCCCGCAATGCCTGCGCCGGTGAATCCCTGGCAGACGGCGGAGTAACTGCTGTCGGCCTGAGCAACGGAGATCGCCATGCTGAGTTCCGAGCGGGCAATCATTTCCACCCTGGGTATGGGCTGTTTGACAAAAACGCGCAGCAATCTTGCCAGCAGATCGGACGAGCGGCCCATGGCAACATTGGCGATTTCCTGGAGATAGTCGTTCAGGCTAATCGGGGTGTCTGCTGCAGGGATGTCGGTGGTGGCGTGCTCTTGGTTTTTCGCCAGATCTTCAGCGCGCAGAAAACCATAGTCCCGAAGTAGCTGTGAAACCAGGTCGGTGTCCGTGGGTTTTTTTATAAATTCGATGGCGCCGAGTTTGCGGACTCGAGCGCGAGCTTCCGGTTGAATATCGCCGGAAACGACGATCGTCAACACTGGGAGATCCTCTTTCAGAATGGCGTCCAACACCTGGTAGCCATCCATCTCCGGCATGTTGAGGTCCAGAAACATCAATTCGCCGGCACCGGCCCGGAGTTTTTCCAGGGCGTTGCGGCCATCGAATGCGAAGGTAACTTCAGCGTTCCAGTTTTTGGGTAGAGCGCGGGCCATTTGTTTTCGGGCAAGTGAGGAGTCATCGCAGATGAGAACGCGAGTGGTCATGGGGGCTCCGTTTATTATTTCGCCTCAGTATAGCAGTGCCTGATCCGAATTCTATGCCCTGTGAACTATCTCACTCTATTGGCCCGGTTGCCTGGGATATAGTGCTTCTGCGGTCATAATAAGAATTGATTCAGAGACACAACACTATGAGACAGGATGCTTGTTGGTATGCTGTTCCTCTCACCATTTGCCTGGGTATGTCGCCTGTTGCCCTGGCAGAGTTGGAGCCTATTTCTGATCGGGAAATGAGCCAGGTGCAAGGGCAGGCAATGATGACGGTGGATCATGTGGATGGAGTGAACCACCGGTTTACCCGCGTGACACTGGGAGTGGATGCAGAAACCCGACTGAACGCCGACGGTGTGGTGATGGGCGGGGATGATTCCGGCGCCGATCTCGATATCAAGAATTTCGCGCTCGGCCATTATGTGCGCGACGACACCCGTGTCCAGATTGACGGCAATACCTACAACGTGGACGACGTGGTTCCGTTTGAAGGTGTTGAGCCCTACCTCGAACTGGCTGAACGGGAGGGGCAACTCTCCGGTTTCCGCTTTGGCCTGAACCAGGCGCGGGGCACGCTGTCTGGCGAGATTGCCAGCTTCAGCGGCAACCTGAACCTGAAAATCAACGATGCCGACGGCAACCCGGTGGACGCCATGCTCTTCGATGACGCCGGAATGGCCACGAACCACCGGGCAACCCAGATAGGCCTGGCGGGTGAGGACGGAACCTGCAGCCAATGTGTGCCACTGACCAATCTGTTGTCCATGGATATTGGCGTGGACAATGGCGATGACACGGTTGGCTTTACGGAGGATCTGTTCCTGGCGTTCCAGCGCGAATCCGTGGACTGGCAGGACCTGGGCGGTGCAGGTGCTATCCAGGGGCCGGAAGGCGTGTTCCTGAACCTGCCCACCAGCATGACGCTGGACATGCAGACCCTGCAAAACGGCGTTCAGCGGGAGCGCACGCATTACGTGGATCGCGGTACCGGGATGTTTTGATTACACTACCCTGCATTCAATCGATTCACGTAATGCAGGAGTTCTCTCGGTGATCCGCTCTTTTTACTGGCACGACTACGAAACCTTTGGTGTTGACCCCATACACGATCGTCCGTCCCAGTTTGCCGGTGTGCGTACCGATGCGGACCTGAACATCATCGAGGACCCTCTGATCATCTACTGCGCGCCTGCGGACGACTACGTACCGTCGCCGGAGGCCTGCCTGATAACCGGTATTACTCCGCAAAAGGCGCTGGAAAACGGCTTTCCCGAGGCGGAGTTTGTCGCTCAGATCAATGAGGCTTTCAGCCAGCCTGGCACTTGCGCTGTGGGCTACAACAGCCTGCGTTTCGATGACGAAGTATCTCGCCACACCCTGTACCGCAATCTTCGCGATCCCTATGCCCGGGAATGGCAGAACGGCAATTCGCGCTGGGATATCATCGATATGGTGCGCCTGACCTACGCGCTGAGGCCTGAGGGCATCCACTGGCCAAAGAAGGAAGACGGTAGCCCCAGTTTCAAGTTGGAAGAGCTCACGGTCGCCAACGGCATCGCCCATGAAGCCGCTCACGATGCCCTGTCGGATGTGGAGGCCACCATCGCGGTAGCGAAACTGATCAAGGAGAAGCAGCCCAAGCTGTTTGAATTTGTACTGCAAAACAAGGACAAGCACTCTGCCCGCGCCATGCTGGATACCGCCAGCATGAAACCGGTGTTCCATATTTCCGCCAAGTACCCGGCCACCCGTGGCTGCTGCGCAATGGTGGCGCCCGTTGCGGATCACCCCACCAACAAAAACCTGGTGATCGCATACGACCTGCGCGAAGACCCCAGCGATCTGATCCACGCCACGCCTGCGCAGATCCGTGAGCGGGTATTTACTTCCCAGGCAGAGTTAGGGGAGGGCATGAGCCGTTTTCCACTCAAAGGCGTGCAGCTGAACAAGTGCCCGGTACTGGCCCCGGCCACTATGCTGAAATCCCTGTCCGAAGAGCGGCTGGCCGAGCTGGAACTGGACGGTGACAAGCTGCGGGAGCACTTGGCCATTTTGCGCAAGGCGCCGGATCTGTCAGCCCGAATTGCCCAGGCCTTCGATCAGCCCCATGAAGGAGATCTGACGGACCCGGACGAACAGCTCTATGCCGGTGGCTTTATTGGCAAAACCGACCGCGAGAAGCTCAACTGGCTGTTGCAACAGCCGGTGGAAACACTGGGCGAGCAGGAAGTACGGTTTGAGGATAGTCGCCTGGACGAAATGCTATTCCGTTATCGAGCCAGGAATTACCCCAATACGCTGATCGGTGAAGAAATGGAGCGCTGGGAAGAATTCCGCAGCCAGCGCTTGATGAACCCGAAGAAAGGTTGGCGATCTCTGGAGGCGTTTGGGCATGAACTGCAACGCCTGGCCGCCGATCCGGAGCTCACGCCGGATCGGCGGCACGTTCTGGAGGAGCTTCACCTTTACGGTGAGTCCCTGATTCCTTACGTCTAACGGCGGCGCTGAAAGTACACCGATAACCCTTGGCCCATCAAACTCTGCACTTCGCTACCCAGCGCCTCTGCCTGGATTTGTTGCTGCACAGGCTTGGTGGCCAGGCTGTGGCCGTCGGTATCCCGGGCTTTCACCAATTTCCAGTCCACTTCGTTGCTGAGCAGTGCCATCAGTTCTTTCAACTGCCCGGTGTCCTGTTCACTGAACCAACGGTCGCGGCAGCCGCCCAGTCCGTAGAAGTCGTTTTCGGCGATCAAGGACTGCCATACGGGATCCCGTTGGTTCGTCAGTACCATGCGCCGGAGCTGGCGCAGGGCGGTACGTGTGGGCTGCAGGCTGTGTTGGGCGATCAGGCGTCGGATCTGTTTGTCGCCGTCGGTCTGTTCGTTGACAGCGGTGTGCATATGGACGACAGCACCGTTGCCGGTCGCTGAACTGACCAGGGCCGCCAGAGACACGTCAGTCATGTGGGTCGAGGGCAGGCGCCCGATTTCGATCCAGTGCACCTTGTGCTCGTCGGCGACAAATTGCTGCGCGATGGACCAGGGCCAGAACACGATGTTGCTGATGCCCATCTCGCCCGAGAGTCGCGTTGCCTTGGCGACGTTGGCCAGGGATTCGTCCACGGCGATTACTTCCACGTCTTTCAGGTAGTGCGCCAGTTCCATGGCGCGCTGGCCGGACTGTGCGCCACACACCATGATCCGGAGCGTTTCCGGCAGTTGTTCGGTATTCATGCCCAGCTCTGTCGCCATCATGGTTTTCAGGCTGGTCTCGGAACGGTAGGCGAGTTTCGACCAGTTGGGCCAGGCCTGGGGAACGTCGGTTTTCTCCAGGCAAAGCTCGGCTGATTTCTCGTCGAAACTCTGTTTGATGGCCTCTTCCGAGGCGCGGTTGTAGTAGCTGGCGGCGATCATCTCCTGCATGGCAACTGGCCAGTCCACCAGGTTCCAGCGGCCAAGCTGCACAGCGTACCTCTGATGGAACAGAGCACCGTACATGGCACTGACGATCAGCGAACCGATCATACCGTCCTGTTGCTCGCCCATGGCAAGTTGCGCGCAGATGCTGTCATTGATGGCAGAGGCCAGCCGCTCTTCGTCGTCTTCCGCAGTCAGGGCGTAACCGGTGCGATCGGCGTAAACCGCCAGAGCCAGCGCCAGTGGCTGGAGTTCGTCCCGCAGTTCAACGGTCTGCGCGACTTCAGCGATGACCGCCCGGCGCAGCAACGTGACCAGCTCTTCCACGGCGGGGTCCGGCATCAGGGTTTTTTCCAGTGCCAGGATCAGCAGTTCGTCTTCGCTGGCGGCGCCCAGATCGACCTGGGCATTCGGGTTTTCCAGATCGTATTGCTGGCGGATGATGGCGCCTACGAACCGGCCAATTTCCTGGTGGGGCAGGCCGTCATGGCGTAGCAGGAGAATGGCATCGCGGGCCAGTTTGGTATCGGCCCGGTTTACATCCAGGTGCTCGGCGCAGGTCAGCATGCCTCTGTAGATAGACGGCCATTCCAGGCCCGTCTCCAGCAGTTTGCGGTAGTGCAGGTAAGCCACATCGAACTGACCCTGCAGCCGCTTGGCATGGGCAACCCCGCCAAAGGCGGCGGCAGATTGCCGGTCTATCTCCAGCGCTTGAATGAAATACTGCTCCGCCAGGGCCGGGCGCTCGGACTTGATTGCCCAGTAGCCCAGGTTGGTGAATTGTTGGGACTGTGCCGGGTCATGGCTCAGGCTATCGGTGAACAGGGTGTGTGCCTTATCAAGCGCGCCGTCATCCATTTCCACGCGCCCCAGCAAGCCCAGCGCGCCTGCGTTGCCGGGTTCCTGTGCCAGAACCTCATTCAGGTAGTCACGGCATTCCTGCCGCGCCTTGAAACGCTGAACCAGCGATGTCGGGCTGTTGGACTCCGCATAAGCCAGGTTTGCCTGCAACAGTAGCCGCGCAATGTGGGCTTTTTGTGCGTCTGTGGCATGGATGTTGTGTTGTGCTTGCATGGGGCTGCCCCTTTGAATCTGTTACGAAACCCGATTAACCCTGCAGCAACTGAAGAACCTGCTGCGGCCTTGCGTTGGCCTGGGCCAATACCGACAAGCCAGCCTGCTGGAGCACCTGGGTGCGGGCGAGCTCTGCGGATTCGGCGGCAAAGTCTGCATCACGAATTCGTGAACGCGCAGCCGACAGGTTCTCAGAGGTCGTACTCAGGTTGGCAATGGTCGACTCGAGTCGATTCTGCGCAGCGCCCAGATCGGCACGAATGCCACTGATGGTTTCCAATGCCGCATCCACAACTGCGAGTGCACTGGTTGCGCCGTCAACGGTGCTTATATCAATACCTGCCACTTCTTCAGGTGTGGAACCGGCGGCGGTATTCTGTGCACTGTTCAGGACGCTGCCTGCGGCAAGGGTGGCGTCAGACGTCGCTGCGAAACTAACGGAGGAGTCCAGTGTCAGTTCCCCGGCAATCCGTGTGGCATTAGCACCACCACTTGTCAGTTCGATGGCGCTCGGGTCGCCGCTACCCTGTACCGCCAACTGTTGTGAGCCGGCAGCGGTAAAGTCTTCAATAGTGATGTCTTTACCCTGTTCCTGGATCAGCGTGATACTGCCGTCGTTAGCGACTTCCGCGGTAATGCCGGTCTTACCAGAGGCAGCGTTCACCTCACGTGCAATCGCTGAGAGATCGTTCGCATCGGTGATCTGTGCGGAAATGGTCGCTGAACTACTCCCGTTGGAAAGGGTGAGCGATACGGTTTGAGGTACGAGGATTGGCGTGGTAGCGGTGTTGCTGAGGGTCGCCGATGTCCTTGCCGTTGCGTTTACACCTGTCGTGGCCCCAATGTCGTTGATGGCTGCGGCGATGTCTTCCGCTGTGTCACCGGCAGCAATGGGCACCACCTCGCTGTCCAACGAGCTGGAGATGGTGAGGTTCTGGGTGGCGATCGTGTTTTGTGCGGGTAACGTCGCATTCGCTGCGGTTGTTGAACCGGTGCCCTGGTTCAGGGTTGCGTTGGCAGCGTCGAGCGTGTTGTTTGCCAGGTCGGCGGTTCGGGCACCTTCGATGGAAACGGCGATGCTCTGGTTTTCATTGGCGCCAGCCTGGAATTTCTGGGCCTGGAAGGTGCCGTCCAGAAGTTTCAGTCCGTTGAACTCGGTGGTGGTGGCGATACGCTCGAGCTCACCTTTTAGCTGGTTTACTTCGGACTGCAGAGCCTTCCTGTCAGATGCGGAATTGGTTGCGTTGGCGGATTGTACCGCGAGTTCCCGGATGCGCTGCAGGATGTTTCCGGATTCGCCCAGGGCGCCTTCGGCAGTCTGAGCCAGGGAAATACCGTCATTGGCGTTTCGAATGGCCTGGTTGAGGCCTTTGATCTGCGATGTGAATCGCTCGGAGATGGCCAGTCCGGCGGCGTCGTCCTTGGCGGAGTTGATACGCAGGCCGGATGACAGCCGCTGCAGGGCAACGTTGGAGTCTTCCTGCGACGTATTCAGGTTTCGCTGAGCATTCAGCGACGCAATATTGGTGTTGATGATCTGAGGCATAACATTTCTCCCTGCTCAGAGATGCCGGTAACCCGGTGCCCGATCAAAATGGACGCCTTGCCGGCGGAAGTTCATTTAATTGCCGTTTGCAGGGAGATAAGCGAAGGTTGTGCCAATTTCGGGGTTTGATTTTTAAGTATATGACTGTAATAACTTTTTTGTGAAATTTTCTGGTTTTCGGGTATGAGTCCAATTGTTTACATTAGCGGCACAAGGAAGACTATTGCCGCTTTTACATTCTCTTACAAAATACCGTTAATTTTTTCTAAAGGTACGGACGGGGGCGCCGTTAAGCGCAATAACAGGGAGGCGCTCCCAAACCGAAAATGGGCGCCATTCCTTTTCCATGAAATAACGACATATGTCGAAGGAGAAGCAATATGGCTCTCGGTATTAATACTAACGTTGCGTCACTGTCAGCTCAGAACCAGCTGAACAAATCCCAGGAGCTTTCTAACCAAGCTCTGGAGCGTCTGTCTTCCGGTCTGCGTATCAACTCCGCCAAGGACGATGCTGCTGGCCTTGCAATTTCGACCCGTTTTCAGTCCCAGATTTCTGGTCTGAACGTTGCGCAGCGTAACGCCAACGACGGTATTTCCCTGGCTCAGACTGCTGAAGGTGCTCTGGAAGAAACCACTAACATCCTGCAGCGCATCCGCGAGCTGTCTGTTCAGTCGGCCAACTCTACCAACTCTTCTTCCGACCGCTCTGCACTCCAGGGCGAAGTTAACCAGCTGAAGCAAGAGCTTGATCGTATTGCCGGTACCACCCAGTTTAACGGCCTCAACCTTCTGGATGGCAGCTTCACTGCCCAGTCATTCCAGGTTGGTGCCAACGCTAACCAGACGATCTCGGTCTCTGTAACCGGCGCTCGTGGTGCCGACCTTGGTAACAACACCGTATCCGGTGAAAGTGGCACGACTGTTAGTCAGGGTACTGGATCTGTTGCTGGCGCTGCAGCCACTCTTCCCGCCAACAACACCATCGCAGCTCAGGACATCACGGTCTCCGGTACTGAAGGCTCTGAGGTGATCAGCCTTACCGCCGGCCAGACAGCTGAGTCTATCGCTGCTGCGGTTAACGCGGAAACGGGCACTACTGGTGTGACGGCTACCGCTTCCACCTCTGCCACCTTTGCTGGTCTGTCCGCCGACGGGACGGTTTCCTTTACTCTGGGTAGTGGCGGCGACACCGCAACAATTTCCGCTGCTGTGACCACCACCGACCTTGGTGCATTGGCCAAAGCCATTAACGATACTTCTGGTACCACAGGTGTGACCGCTGAGGCTAGTGGTGGCTCGATCACGCTGACCCAGGCTGACGGTAAGGACATTCGTCTGGCAGACTTTGCCAACTCAGGCGCCGCGACTGGCACAGCAACCCTCCAGGGTAGCGGTGATCCTACTGCCGTAACTCTGACCGCTGGCAGCACAGACAGCACGATTGCATCGGGCTCTGTAGAGTTCGCTTCGTCGGGTGCCTTCTCTGTCAGTTCCTCGATCGCGGAAACTGCTGGTAGCATCCTGGACGTCGCAGCAGACACCGTGGTTGGTTCCAACCTTCAGTCAGTGTCTTCTGTCGACATCGGTACTGTTGCAGGCGCTAACAGCGCAATCGAGATTGCAGATGCGGCTCTGGAGCAGATCAGTGGTATCCGCGCCGACCTGGGTGCTGCCCAGAACCGGTTTGAATCCACAATCGCCAACCTGAGCACAACGGCGGAAAACCTGTCGGCCGCTAACAGCCGGATTCTGGATGCAGACTTCGCATCTGAAACTGCTAAGCTGTCCAAGGCGCAGGTTCTCCAGCAGGCCGGTATCTCTGTACTGGCGCAGGCGAACGCCCGCCCACAGCAGGTTCTGTCCCTCCTGCAGTAACAGGGGTATAACGGCAAGGCCGGGGCCTTTGGGCCCCGGTTTACTGCTGTATGAGGATAGCGAGGTGAGCTATGAATGGCGTTAACCTGAATGGCCCGGATTTGAAGCTGATTCGTTCCAGCGAGCAATCTCCGGCTCGGGCAATTTCGTCATCTCAGGCCGAAGGCAGGAATGCCTCCGCCCTGACTGCACCTTCATCACCTGGTCTTGCTGAGCGTTCGGAGATGTTATCCGGGGCTCAGGAGCTTTCGAAAGCCGAGAGGCTCGAAAGGCGCAATGAGGCACAGAAAGAGAAATTGGATGATGCCGTGTCTCAGCTGAACGATTTTGTTCAGGCGGTCCAGAGGGATTTGCAGTTTGAAGTGGATAACGAGCGGGGGCAGACGATCGTCAAGGTCGTCGATCAGTCCACCCAGGAGGTTATTCGACAAATTCCGGATGAAGTTGCGTTGAAGTTGGCAGAAAACTTGCAGCAGGATGAACCGCTGACGTTATTCAACACGAAGATCTAGAGTTTGCCGCTCTTGGGCTGACGTTGAAAACGGTTGTTCAGCACCGCCGCACCCGAAAGGGGCCGGCGGTGTTTTGCTTACATGTGGTTACAAAATTGGCCGGTAGAAAAGGCAAAGTTTTGCCGCTTCAGGCCGATATATGGAATAGCATTGGAAATTGCCCTCCTGAGGAGGCACATACTATGGCAAATATATCATCGTTGGGTATCGGATCTGGTGTTCTGACCTCCGAGTTGGTCGATCAGTTGGTGCAAGCGGAACGGGCACCGACGGAAAATCGTCTGGCTCAGAAAACCGAGCGCACCCAGGCGCTGATTTCTGCCTATGGCACGCTTCGCAGCGCAGTAACAGAGTTGCGTCTTCCAATGCGGCAATTGAGTGCGCCAGATAATCTCAAAGCCTTTTCTGCAACGTCGTCCAACGAAGACATTGCTGTGTCTGTGGACAGCGCCAAGTCTAACCGCGGTACTTACAGTGTCGATGTGACAAGCCTCGCCAGTGCTCAGGCGCTCGCGTCGCGTGAGGTGTTCGCGGATCGGGACAAGACCAGTGTGGGCCAGGGAACTATGACGCTCTCTGTCGGTGACACCATTACCAATATTGTTATTGATAGCAGCAACGATACCTTGCAGGGCCTCGCTAACGCGATCAACGATTCTGAAGCAGGCGTGTCAGCGGGCGTAATCGATACCGGTAGTGGCTTCCAGCTTGTTCTTTCGGCAGACGAAACCGGTACGGCAAACGCCGTTAGTATTTCAGTGTCGGGCGACAGTGTCGGAACAGATACCGATGCCCAGGGACTCTCCCGCTTTGCGTTTAACGAATCAATGGATGTGGGCGCCGGTCTCAGTGAGACAATTGTCGCGTCGGACGCCGTGATGAGTATTAACGGCGTAGAGGTTACCCGTTCTACCAATAGTTTTGAGAATGTCATTGATGGTTTGACATTTGATCTGACGGCCACTGGTACGTCCACGGTTAAGGTTGAACAGGACCTCGGAGCTGTAGCGGACCGTGTCCAGGGCTTTGTCGAGAAATTTAATGGCCTGCAGGAAACGATCGATGCTTTGGCAGGATTCAATGCAGAGAGCGGTAGCGGAAGCCTTCTGACGGGCGATAGCGTTATTCGGGGTATTCAGAATCAACTCCGCCAAGTGCTGACCCGCGTTGTTCCCGGGCTTGAAGACGCAAGTGTCCGAAGTCTGGCGGATGTGGGTATTACCACAAATTTCGAGACTGGCTCTCTGGAGTTTGACCGCGAAGAGTTCATGGAACAGTTAAAGTCCAATCCGGACGATGTCACGGCCCTGTTTGCCGAACAGGGCAGGGCTACCGACAGCCAGGTAGAGTTTGTTCGCAGTGGTGTAAACACCGAACCTGGAACCTATGATATCAACGTGACTCAGGCGGCGACCCAAGGCACGCTTGCCGGGAATGCCGCGGCCACTTTTCCCGTTACGATTGACGCAACGAATGACGAGTTTTCTTTGCTGGTTAACGGTGATACCTCCGTTAACCTCCAGCTTACACAGCAGACGTACAACAGCGCTCAGGATCTGGTGAATGAGATTCAGACTCAGCTCAATAACAACAATGCGCTAAATGCGTCAGATGGATCCGTTCAGGTGACCCTGGGCGCTGGGGGCGAGCTGGTTTTCTCTTCTTCCACCTATGGCAGTGAGTCTTCGGTCACCTTGTCGTCTGCTGAAAGTGCGGCTACGTTTGGATTGGATGCAGTCACAAGCACGGATGGCCTCGATGTTGCTGGTACCATTGACGGAAGAACGGCTGAGGGCGAAGGGCAAACACTGTTTTTGGGTGAAAACAGCGGTGCAGCGTCTGGGCTCCAAGTGAAAATATTGGGTGAGCAGACTGGAAGTCGAGGCTCGATACAGTTTATTGAAGGTGTTGGCGAACGTACGGTTGATTTGATCACCAACTTTGTCGGTGCCGATGGTGCAATCGATACCAGAACCGAGAGCCTGAACCGCGATCTGGAGCGAATTCAGGAAAACCAGATTCGGCTGGAAGAACGAATTACAGCCTATCGAGAACGCCTGGTGAGTCAATTCACAGCTGCGGATTCATTGATCTCGCAACTGAACAGTACACAGGACTTTGTGAGTCAGCAGCTCGCTGCGCTGGCGCCACAGAATAATCGCAATAACAATTAATGTTTATTGCCTGAAGAGCGAACAAAGAGGTCACTTATGAACGGTTTACAGGCTTACCAACGCGTAAACGCCCAAACCAGCATTACCGATGCCGATCCTCACAAGCTGATCCAGCTTCTATACAACGGAGCATTGGAGCGCATTAACATGGCCAAGGCCAGAATGCAGGCGAAGGATTTTGAGGGCAAAGGCCGGCTGATTTCCAAAGCGATTGAAATCATCGGTGGTCTCCGTGGCTTCCTGGATTTCGAGAAGGGTGGTGATCTGGCGGCGCGCCTGGAATCAATCTATGATTACATGGAGCGCACGTTATTTGAGGCCAACGCCCAAAACAACATAGCCAAGCTCGATGAAGTAGCTGACCTACTGCGTTCGATTAAAGACGGCTGGGACGGTATTCGCGAAGAAGCGACCTCTCTGCAGCAAAAGGCGGTGTGAACACGAGATCTTCTATTGAGAATCATAGGATGGTTGCTGATTGCTGTGTCATTGATGCCCTTGTCAGCGGCATCTGCGGCTGAGAGTGAGCACTCTCTGTCGCCTGGCGAAGCAGTTATCTTTTCCTTACCGGATGTTTGGCCCTGGGCCTACGAAGACGATGATGGAAAGTTCAGAGGCGGCCTCTTTGAAGTCGCCCATCGGCTTTCCGAAATCTCCGGAGTGCCAGTCTCACCCCAGCTAAGACCTCTGCGTCGTGCGATTGTTGAACTTCGCTCAGGCCATGCGAATTTCACCATCTTGTTTCAGAGTCCCGAACTGGACAACGAAGCCATCAATGTGGCCACAATCACCCGTGTCAATATATTGCTGGCCGCGATGGCGGATACGGCCTACCCACTCACGCTTGCGGATCTGAAAGGCATGAAAGTGGCCTATATTCGGGGCACGTATCTTGGCGATGCGTTTGAGCGAGACACGAACGTTGCAAAAGTGCCGGTGAACGCGATCCGCCAGGCTGTTGAGCTGCTTTCGATGGGAAGAATTTCTGCCATACTGGCCAGCGAACACAACCTCCGGCAAACCTTGTCAGAGGAGGGGCTGAGCCCGAGTATGTTGAGGTACACGGTGCATGTTCCCGAGCAAGTGGGCGCGCTCTATATGTCCCGGGTTTCAAGCTTGCCGGACGTGGCCCTTAAGTTTAAGGCCGCCATTGCGACAATGAACGCGGACGGAGAGCTCAACAGAATTTTCTATGGCGAAGCTCGCAGTGCTTCGCAGAACGACCTTGCCCGCCCCACCCAATAGCCATTCCCCCCGCTGTCCCGTACAATACGCCCCTTATTTTTGATACATCCATTCTGTTCAGTCTGGAGCAAGGGCATGTCTGATATTAAAAAGGTGGTTCTGGCCTATTCCGGTGGCCTGGATACCTCGGTAATCGTTCGCTGGTTGCAGGATACCTATGAGTGTGAGGTGGTGACGTTCACCGCTGACATCGGCCAGGGCGAGGAAGTGGAACCGGCGCGCGAGAAAGCGAAAGCGCTGGGCGTAAAGGAAATCTACATCGAGGACCTGCGCGAGGAATTCGTTCGTGACTACGTGTTCCCGATGTTCCGCGCCAACACCATCTACGAAGGGGAGTATCTGCTGGGTACCTCCATCGCACGTCCGCTGATTTCTCGTCGTTTGATCGAGATTGCCAACGAGACCGGCGCGGATGCCATTTCCCACGGTGCGACCGGCAAGGGCAACGATCAGGTCCGTTTTGAACTGGGCGCTTATGCGCTGAAGCCGGGTGTGAAGGTGATTGCACCCTGGCGAGAGTGGGATCTGAATTCCCGTGAGAAGTTGTTGGCCTACTGCGATGAGCGCAACATTCCGGTGGAAAAGAAGAAGGGCAAGAGCCCGTACTCCATGGACGCCAACTTGCTGCATATCTCTTACGAAGGCATCAACCTGGAAGATCCCTGGGCGGAAGCCGAGGAAGATATGTGGCGTTGGAGTGTGTCTCCGGAAGCGGCTCCTGACACGCCTTCCTACATCGAAGTGACTTATCAGAAAGGCGATATCGTTGCGATTGATGGCCAGGCCATGAAGCCTCACGAGGTGCTCGAGCACCTGAACAGGGTAGCGGGCGAGAACGGTATTGGCCGCCTCGACATTGTTGAGAATCGATATGTGGGCATGAAGTCTCGCGGTTGTTACGAAACCCCGGGCGGCACCATCATGCTGCGCGCCCACCGTGCGATTGAGTCCATCACCCTGGACCGCGAAGTGGCGCACCTGAAGGACAGCATCATGCCGCGTTACGCGGAAGTGATTTACAACGGTTACTGGTGGTCGCCGGAGCGGGAAGCCCTGCAGGCGTTGATCGACCAGACCCAGACCTATGTAAACGGTACCGTGCGCCTGAAGCTCTACAAAGGCAATGTGGATGTGGTTGGCCGCAAGTCGGACGATTCTCTGTTTGATGAGAAGATTGCGACCTTTGAGGAAGACCAGGGCGCCTACGATCAGAAGGATGCAGAAGGCTTTATCAAGCTGAATGCGCTTCGGTTGCGGATTGCGGCTGGCAAGGGCCGCAAGCTTTAACTGGCCTCCCGTGACGCCCGGAACTCTCCGGGCGTCTTCCCCGTTTCTGCTTTGAACTTTCTGTGAAATGACGTTGTTTCGCTGTATCCCAGTCTGAGTGCAATTTCGGGAATCCCCAAGTCGCTATTGGTCAGAAAATCCTCGGCCATTGCCTGTCTCACTTCGTCCAGCAACTGCTGATACGAAACACCTTCCTGGCTAAGTTTTCGCTGCAACGTTCGGCTGGTCATGCCCAGATGGTCCGCGACCATGTCCTGGCGGGTGATACCGTGCATGAGTTGTTTGCGGATGCTGTGTTTTACCCGGTTGGTGAGGGCTGTGTCGGTGTCCAGGGTGGCCAGTTGGCTGAGGGCGTGGGCTTCCAGGGTTTTGCGCAAAAGGGGGTCAGGCTGGCGTAAGGGGATGCTCAGTAGGTCCTTGTGCAGAACAATGGCGTCTTCTACGGAACGAAAACGGACCGGGCAACCCCAGCGTTCGGTGTAGGCGCTTTCCAGGTCGGGGCCGGGTGAAGGGTGTTCCAGGTGGACTTCCACCGGTGAGGCGGTGTTGTTGTCAGCCAACCAGCGGGCGTAGTTGATCCAGGAGGCGAAGACGTTGTCCACCATATGGGGGCGGGCGACCGGGTCGGTGTAGTTGCAGGACCAGATCAGTTTGATGTGATCGCCGCTACCTGCAATCTGCGTGGTGCCCATGTCGCCGACGAGTTTCTCGAACGGGGCAATGCGTGCCACGGCCTCACCCAGCGTGGCGGAGCTCATGGTGATATATCCAAGAACACTGTAGGACCCCGGTTGTACGAAGTCGCCTGTTTCCAGGCCGAGGATGGGGTTGCGGCTTTCCTCGCAAACAAGCCGTATGAACGCCTGGAACTGTTCGCCGTTTATGCGCTCGTCGTCGGTCTGAAGAACCGATGAATCAAGCCCTGCTTTGGTGAACAGTGCGGAGGTATCCAGGCCCTGTGCATCAGCGGCGCGAACGTATTGTCTGAGGGCTGCTACGGAGGCGGTTCCGAGGGTCTTCATGGTTACGGCAACGTCTTGGGGTTATTGTTGCCATCAGTATAACGGAAGCTGAAAAGAAAAAAGCCAGCTAAGAAGCTGGCTTAAAAACAAGGAAAGAACGAAAGTGCCTGAAAAATTCGTTACTTCTGTGGACTTTCCCCATTTGGCGGCGGAGGTACTACACGGCTCCTCCG
>Ga0189286_100116_pt1 | contig 51469 bp, 49 predicted proteins | sample UW69minimetaG_FD_130330 | JGI IMG/M metagenome (GOLD analysis project Ga0189286, IMG submission 130330) | Marine microbial communities from the Costa Rica Dome - UW69 mini metaG | ecosystem: Environmental > Aquatic > Marine > Oceanic > Photic zone | place: Costa Rica: the Eastern Pacific...
ACTTCGGGGCTGTCGGGGTCATAGGCCCAGTCGGAGAGCGCAATTTGGGGCGGTTTTGGCGCGGATTTGGCGCGCAGATTGGCAACTGGGATGGCGTAGGCGTCGTTCCAGTAGGTGTCAAAGATCGGGTTGATCTCGGCCGCCTCGGGGCCAAATACCGCAAGGTCGTAGTCCGCAAAAACCTCGGTGGGTTTGAGTTCGTAATACTCATCCGCAAAGTTGCGTCCGCCGATGGTGGCCATGTCGTTGTCGACCACAAAGGTCTTGATGTGCATGCGCCGGTTCACACGTTTGAAATCCCAAAGGAACCCCATGGCTTTGGGCGCGTTGCGTGAACTGGGGTTAAAAATGCGGATTTCGATGTTGGGATGGGTGTCCAGCACGGCGAGGTCGGTGTCATCGGCGGTGGTGAAGACGTCATCCACCAAAAGCCGCACCCGCACGCCGCGATTGGCGGCGTCAAACAGCCGGTGGGTGAGGATGCTGCTGGCGGTGTCCGGTTTGATCAGGAAAGTGGCGATGTCGATGCTGTGCTGCGCGCTTTCGATCATGCGCAGGCGGGCCCCGAGCGCGTCGGTGCCGTTGGCGAGTTCGAAATAGGCGGATTGCGCGCCGGTTTGTGTGGAGACTGCGCGGCTGACCGCGTCGGACGAGGCGTCGGCGGGGAGCGCGTAGGAGGGCGTGCGCGGGGCGTCAAACGGGACTTTGGCGCAGGCGGTGAGAGCGGTTGCGACCGCCAGAAGCGCTGCGAGGCGCCTGGTCGGTTCGCTTAGAACCACTGCCCGGGTTCCATCAGGCCGAGGTCCAGAAGTTGGCGTGAGTGCCAGTCAAACCGTACGGAGTTGTGCCAGGCGAACTGGTGAATGTCGAAAGTTGAGCCGGGGTTGGCTTTGAGTGCTTTGGCGGTGCGGAAGGAACAAACCGCGGCAGTCAGGTTGTTGTGCCAGGGGCAGGCGAAGGTGTTGTATTCTTCGTCCGTGAAGGTGAAATCATCGCGCAGTTGCAAGCCGGGTTTGGCGCGGAAAATTGAGATACGGTCGATCTTACGTTTGTTGGCCGGGATGTGCTCTTCAAAGCGCCAGCGCAGGCCGCCAAAGAAATCCAACTGGCGTTCTTTCGGATGGTCGTGGTTGTCGGCGTCTCGCCGCGCCAAAGCATAGTAGCCGGAGCGGTCAAGCTGCGCGTTTTCCAGCAGCACGGCATTGGGCGTGACGCTGAGGTCTGGTGCGTAGAGATCGATCACATAGGTGAGCATCGCGTCGCGCTGTTCCTCGGTGTGGAAGGCCAGCATTTCGCCGATGCCACGGGTCTCACAAAACGGGAAGAACAGATATTCGGCATTGAAACAGTAATAGAGCCAGAGGGTTGGGGCGGCTTCGATGATTTTGTTGACCGCATCAATCATCGGTTGGCCGCGTGGCGCATCCATGGTGATGCGCGGACACAGTTCGGCCAACTCGTCCGACAGCGGGAAAGCGGCGGGCATAAACACAATGACCTTTTTGAAGCCAAGGTCGAGGTGGTGATAAAGCGTGCTTTCGATCTCGATGTTGTCTTCGACAAAGATCAGGGCAACTGGGCCTTTGACCAGTTCTGCCGTGCCTTCGCGCAGAAACTGCTCCACCGAGTCATATGTCATGCGCGCCTCATGTTTGTATTTTTGTCCTTGTTGCGCTCAAAATCCGCTAAAAGTGATCGCATTGCAAGCGCCCCCGGATTTCTGTAGGGAGGCGTCTTGAAACCGCTACAGGATACATCCCATGGCCGAGAACACCACCGCTGAGAAAAAGAAGCTCTTCATCAAGACCTACGGGTGCCAGATGAACGTTTATGACAGTGAGCGCATGGCAGAGGCCATGGGTGGAGCAGGCTACGAGACCACAAACTCGCCGGATGATGCGGATATGATCCTGCTCAACACCTGCCACATTCGCGAAAAGGCCGCCGAGAAGGTCTATTCCGAGTTGGGGCGGTTCAAGGGGCTGAAGGCGGACAAGCCGGACCTGAAGATCGGTGTGGCGGGTTGCGTGGCGCAGGCCGAGGGCGAAGAGATCATGCGGCGTCAGCCGATGGTCGATCTGGTGGTGGGGCCGCAGGCCTATCACCGCTTGCCGGAGATGGAGGCCAAAACGCAGGAAGGCGTGAAGGCGCTGGACACGGATTTCCCCGAGGAAAACAAGTTTGAGAAGCTCAAAGGGCGCTCCAAGGCAAAGCGCCCACCGGCAGCATTTTTGACCGTGCAGGAAGGCTGCGATAAGTTCTGTGCCTTCTGCGTGGTGCCGTATACGCGCGGAGCAGAGCTGTCGCGTCCGGTGGATCGGGTGCTGACAGAAGCGCGGGATTTGGTTGAGCGCGGCGTGCGCGAGATCACACTTCTGGGCCAGAACGTGAATGCGTATCACGGCGCACATGGCGGCGGCGACATGACCCTGGCGGGTTTGATCTGGGAACTGGACAAGATCGACGGGCTGGAGCGCATTCGCTTCACCACCAGCCACCCGAATGACATGATGGACGACCTGATCGAGGCGCATGGCTCCTGTTCCAAGCTGATGCCTTACCTGCATCTGCCGGTGCAGTCTGGTTCCGACAAGATCCTGAAGCGCATGAACCGCAGCCACACGCGTGACAGCTACATCAAGCTGATTGAGCGCATTCGCGCGGCGCGGCCGGATTTGATGTTGTCCGGTGACTTTATCGTTGGCTTCCCGGAAGAGACCGAAGAGGATTTTCAGGACACGATGGACCTGATCCGCGAGGTCAAATACGGACAGGCCTATAGCTTCAAATATTCCACGCGCCCGGGCACACCTGCGGCGGAACGGCCTTTGGTGGATGCGGCGGAGGCGGACGACCGTTTGCAGCGTCTGCAGGCGCTGTTGGGGCAGCAGCAGAAAGAGATTCAGGACAGCATGGTCGGCAAAGAGGTCAACGTGCTGTATGAGAAGCCTGGACGTCTGGACGGGCAGATGGTGGGCAAGTCTGATTACCTGCACGCGGTCTATGTGGCTGATCCGGCGGGGCAAATTGGCGACATCAAGCGGGTGAGAATCGTGGAGAGTGCGGCCAACTCGCTGGGCGGTGTGCTGATCTGAGATTGACCCAACGTCGGAAACAATCTTGGTTAATTTGAGAATATTGATGCGCGCGTTCTGCTTGGAGTAGGGCGCGCGTGACACATTTTGGACATAATTTAGGTCTCGCCCCACGCGAATTAAGGATTTCTTCTTCACATGAGAGGCAACTCAGTGCATCTTGAGGGGATATAGAAAGCTTTGATTTAGAACACTGTTTCAAGAAAATGGCTTTCGGGGGATAGGAGAGGTACTCGCTGTGGCGATCAAAACCAAAAAAATGGCGCGGGCGGCGCTTGGAGGTGCGGCGGCTGCCTGTGTTGCACTTCTGGCCATTGCTCAGCCTGCTGCGGCCCAAAACCAACGCACTGTTCTGGGCCAACCGTATGTTCCAACTGTCTGGGTCGATCCGGATGGCTGTGAGCACTGGGTGATGGACGACGGTGTGGAAGGGTATATGACCCCGCACGTAAACCGTCAGGGTATTCCAGTGTGCCGTCGCGGTAATGTCTGTGGGGTGATGAACTCCGATCAGTTCTTTGCCACCGACAAATACGCGATCAACTCGGCCAACCGTCAGCGTCTGGCGGAATTCTTTAACAGTTCCACCGCGTCAGCCTTCATCATTGCGGGTCACACCGACAGCCGCGCGAGCGACGACTACAACATGCGCCTGAGCTACAATCGCGCCAATGCGGTGGCCAAAGTGGCCCGCAGCACCGGCGCTCGTGTTGCGGATGTGCGCGGCTATGGCGAGCGTATGCCCCGTGCGACCAACCGCACTGCGGCTGGCATGGCGGAGAACCGCCGTGTTGAAATCATTTGTCTGCGCTAAGGGAGAGGCGATATGAAACTGACCAAAAGCGTTTTGCTTCTCGGTGCTGCAGTCAGTCTGTCGGCCTGCATCGACAACAAGGTCGACAAGACCGTGGACAACTTCACCGACGATGGCCACCTGAGCAACCTGATTGCCGGTGTCTGGGTGGATCCAAACGGCTGTGACCACTGGATCATCGACGACGGCGTCGAGGGCTATCTGTCCCAGCGTCTGGACCCCTACGGCAAGCCAGTGTGCTCCGGTGCCGCCCCTCCCGGCGTGGCCACCGGCCCGTTCAAACAGGGCGCGGGCATCGGCGATTGGATCTGATCCACATCGCCTAAACGTTTCAGAAGGTCGCCGGAGGTTTTCGGCGACCTTTTTCTTTGCAGCGAGAGTTTTGCTGTGTGCCCGTCACGGAAAATTCACGCCCCACGCTTGCGACTCCCTGCGCAACTTGGCACCATGGGGCTATAACCTTCTTTACAGGAGATGTGATTGCCCACTGGCACCATGACCCCACCGCCTTCATCCGATGCGCCGAAAAAAACCTCGGTGGAATTTCCGGACAACCGACTGCTGATTGAGCTTTGCGGCGAATATGATCGCAACCTCGCGGATATAGAGCAGAAACTGGGGGTGCAGATCCTGCGACGGGGAAACCTGCTCGACATTCACGGCGAAGAAGCGGCCCAAACCGAGGCGGCCGACGTGCTGACTGCGCTCTACACGCGGCTGGAAAGTGGCAAGTCGGTGGAAGGCGGCGATATTGATCGCGAGATTCGCATGGGGGGCTCTGAGGAGGACACCGGCGTGCGCGACGGCGATCAGATGGAGATGTTCAAAGGCGGCACCGTCGAGATCAAGACCCGCAAAAAGCTGGTGGAGCCGCGCACCGATGCCCAGAAGGCTTACGTGCTGTCGCTGTTTGACAATGAGCTGGCCTTTGGCATTGGCCCTGCGGGCACCGGCAAAACCTATCTCGCTGTTGCCGTTGGCGTGTCGATGTTCATCTCCGGCCAGGTGGATCGGATCATCCTGTCGCGTCCCGCCGTGGAGGCTGGCGAGAAGCTGGGCTATCTGCCCGGTGACATGAAGGACAAGGTCGATCCGTACATGCAGCCCCTTTATGATGCGCTGAACGATTTTCTGCCCGCCAAGCAGCTGGGCAAGCTGATCGAAGAGAAAAAGATCGAGATCGCGCCGCTGGCCTTCATGCGGGGGCGTACGCTGTCCAACGCTTTTGTGGTGCTGGATGAGGCGCAAAACGCAACAACCATGCAGATGAAGATGTTCCTGACCCGTTTGGGCGAAGGCTCGCGTATGGTGATCACCGGCGACCGCAGCCAGATCGACTTGCCGCGTGGTGTGCCTTCGGGGCTGAAAGATGCGGAACGGCTGCTGAGCAACATTCCCAACATCAGCTTCAACTACTTCACAGCTGATGATGTGGTGCGTCACCCGCTGGTGGCGGCGATCATCAAAGCTTATGACGCGGATGCCGCGCGGGCTCTGAAGGACCGGGATACAAAATCCTGAAGCTTCTTCTTGCCATAAATATCCAAGGGGGTGTGGGGGCCGTCAGCCCCCACGCAGCGTAGGGACAATGCTGACCGATACCATTCTTGAAGACGAGCGCTGGAGCGCGGTGGCGTTTGAGGAACTGGCCGAAACCGCAGCGCAGGCGGTGTTGGCCCATCTTGGCATGGCTTCCGAGACCTTCGAAATTGCTGTGCTGGCCTGTGATGATGCGCGCATTGCCGAGCTGAATGCGGATTTTCGCGACAAGGACAAAGCCACCAATGTCTTGAGTTGGCCGAGCGAAGAGCGGGGCGTTGCGGTTGATGGCGACGTGCCCGCGCTGCCGGAGCAGAGTTTTCCGGGGATGCCGGAAGAGCTTGGCGACATCGCGATCTCCTATGACACCTGCGCGCGGGAAGCCGAAGCGGCGGGCAAGCCGATGGCCGCGCATGTCACCCATTTGATGGTGCATGGCACTTTGCATTTGCTGGGCTACGATCATGTGCGTGACAAAGATGCCACTTTGATGGAAGGTTTAGAGACCACCATACTTGGCAAAATGGGTCTGGCAGACCCATATGAGATCAAATAGCGGGCAAAATACCGCAAGAAACCTTGGAAAGGGCCAATGGGCGACAGTGCAGACGGGTCTTCTAACGCAGCGCCAAGCGCGCAGCCGGAAGGCCAGATAAGTAAACCGAAGGGCTGGATGAGCCGCCTGTTTGGTATGAGTGACACTCCGGAAACCGTGGCAGAGCGCCCGGTGGCCGCAACAACCCCGGTGCCGCAGGCGCATGGCATGATGAACCTGCGCCGGATGCGGGTTGAGGATGTGGCGGTGCCCAAGGCCGATATTCAATCGGTGCCCACCACCATCACAAAGACGGAGCTGGTGCAGCTGTTTCGCGACAGCGGCCTGACGCGTTTGCCGGTGTATGAGAACACCCTGGACACGCCAGAGGGTTTTGTGCACCTGAAGGATTTTGCGCTGCGCCATGGGTTTAATGGCGACAACGCCAAGGATTTTGACATCACCCGCGTGCTGCGGCCGCTGTTGTTTGTGCCGCCCAGCATGTCGATTGGTGTGTTGCTGACCAAGATGCAGGCTGAGCGGCGGCATATGGCGTTGGTGATTGATGAATATGGCGGCGTGGATGGCTTGGTGACCATCGAAGACCTGATTGAGCAGGTCATTGGCGAGATCGAAGACGAACACGACGTGGAAGAGGCTGATCTCTTTGTCGAGGAAAAGCCGGGATGTTACCTGGCGCTGGCCAAAACCCCGCTGGACGAATTTGAAGCCGCGGTGGGCCGCTCGCTGAGCCACCACGAGGAGGTCGACCCGGAAGAGATCGACACATTGGGCGGGCTGGTCTTTATGCTCGCGGGGCATGTGCCTGCGCGTGGTGAGGTGGTCGAAAGCCCGGATGGGGTGGAGTTTGAGGTGGTGGACGCCGATCCCCGCCGGATCAAACGCCTGCGGGTGTTCCTGCCAAGCCCCACTGTGGTGGTGCAGGATGGCTGACGGCGCTTTGCGCCGCCGGTTGCGGGCCATTCCCTGGAAGACGTTTTGCACAGGCGGCGCGGTCGGCATGATCGCCGCGCTGGGCCATCCGCCGTATGATCTCTGGTTTCTGTCGCTATTTGGGTTTGCTGCGGCCTTTGCAATGTTGCGGCTCACGGCCAGCGGGTTTTCGGACGCGGTGTTTGGGCTGGGCTTTGGCACCGGCTATTTTGCGCTGTCCCTAAGCTGGATTGTGGAGCCGTTTCTTGTGGACCCACTGGTACACGGCTGGATGGCGCCCTTTGCGATCCTGTTTCTGTCCATGGGCCTGGCGTTGTTCTGGGCGCTGGCATTTTGGGGCGCAAAACGGCTGAGCACCACCGGTTGGGCTGTGATCCTGACACTGACCATGGCGGAGCTGGTGCGGGCTTATGTGTTCACCGGGTTTCCCTGGGCCATGCCGTCTTATGTGCTGGTCAACAAGCTGGTGGCGCAAAGCGCGGCTGTGGTTGGGCCTCATGGGTTGAATTTGGTTTTCTTCATTGCCGCCTGGCTTTTGGCTCAGGCCTTAGTGTTTGGCGGCCGTATTGGTTTTAAAATCAGTGCTGCGGTGCTGGGCTTCGTGGTGTTAGCGATGCCTCTGAGTGAGGCAGACCCGCAGGCGCAGGGGGAGCGCCCGGTTGTGCGCCTGATCCAGCCCAATGCGCCGCAACATCAGAAGTGGGACCCGCAATATGCCGGGCTGTTTTTTGAGCGGTTGGTGCAGTTCACCCGCGCTGGCGAGGACCGCCCTGATCTGATTGTCTGGCCTGAAACCGCTGTGCCGGTGTGGTTGCATAATGCGGCCAATACTCTGAACATCATTTCCGGTGCTGCAGGCGATGTGCCGGTGGTGCTGGGCATCAACCGCGCAGAAGGGTTGCGAATTTTTAATGCGGCGGTGTTGATGGACGAAGACGGCCGCGTCACGCAAACCTATGACAAGCACCATCTGGTGCCGTTTGGCGAATACATCCCGCTTGGTGATCTGTTGAGTAAGGTTGGTATTCAAGGGCTGGCCAGCCGCAATGGCGATGGGTTTTCCCCCGGCGCTGGCGCAGATGTGATGGATCTGGGGGCGCTGGGCAAAGCCTTGGTGTTGATCTGCTACGAGGCCGTGTTCCCACAAGATGTGCGGGCTGCACCAGAGCGCCCCAATTTCATCCTGCATCTGACAAACGACGCCTGGTTTGGCAATTTCTCCGGACCCTATCAGCATCTGGATCAGGCGCGGATGCGCGCGATTGAAAGCGGGTTGCCGGTGCTGCGGTCTGCGAACACTGGCGTGAGTGCCGTGATTGACGCGCAGGGACGGGTGATGGAGGCCTTGGCGCTGAATACCGAAGGCTTTCTGGATGCGGCGCTGCCAGCAGCGCGGGCCAAGACACTCTATGCCAAAACTGGTGACCTACCGCTCACCATTGTGGTTGTGCTGCTGCTATTAACGGCGCTTTTACTGCGTCGGCGCGAAACGCATTGACCCTTCGGTGACGGAGGCGTAAGGCAGACTGGAAATTATCGCCACAACGGCTTCCTGACGTGGCGATCGACTTTTAATGGAGCACTTCATGACACGACAGAACTACACGTTTACTTCCGAAAGTGTTTCGGAAGGCCACCCAGATAAGGTCTGTGACCGCATCTCGGACGCCGTTTTGGATGCCTTTTTGGCAGAGGAACCAGAGGCACGTGTGGCGGCGGAAACGTTTGCCACGACGAACCGGGTGGTGATTGGCGGCGAGGTTGGTCTGTCAGATCAGGACAAGCTGCATGATTACATGGAGCGCATCGACGAGATCGCGCGCGCCTGTATCAAAGACATCGGCTATGAGCAGGACAAGTTCCACCACGAGACCGTGGAGATCACCAACCTGCTGCACGAGCAGTCCGCGCATATTGCGCAGGGCGTAGATGCCGCTGCCGACAAAGATGAAGGCGCCGGTGATCAGGGCATCATGTTTGGCTATGCCACCACTGAAACCGAGGCGTTGATGCCAGCGCCAATCCAGTACAGCCATGCCATTCTGCGGCGTCTGGCCGAGGTGCGCAAATCCGGTCAGGAGCCAACGCTTGGCCCGGATGCGAAATCGCAGCTGTCTGTGGTCTATGAAGGCGGCAAGCCGGTGGGCGTGAGCTCCATCGTGTTGTCGACACAGCACCTGGACGAGGCCATGACCAGCGCCGACGTGCGCGCCGTGGTGGAGCCCTACATTCGTGAAACCCTGCCAGAGGGCTGGATCACCGATGCCACCGCATGGCACGTGAACCCAACCGGCAAGTTTGTGATTGGCGGCCCGGATGGCGATGCGGGTCTGACCGGTCGTAAGATCATTGTGGACACCTACGGTGGTGCAGCCCCGCATGGCGGCGGCGCGTTCTCCGGCAAAGATCCTACCAAGGTGGACCGCTCCGCAGCCTATGCGGCGCGCTATCTGGCGAAAAACGTTGTGGCCGCTGGCATGGCGGAGCGCTGCACCATCCAGCTGTCTTATGCGATTGGCGTGTCTGAGCCGCTGTCGGTCTATGCCGACACCCATGGCACCGGCGAAGTGGCACCTGCGGACATCGAGAAAGCAGTGCGCAGTGTGATGAGCCTGACGCCTCGGGGTATTCGCGAGAAGCTGCAGCTCAACAAGCCGATCTATCAGCGCACGGCGGCCTATGGCCACTTTGGCCGGACGCCAACCGAAGACGGTGGCTTCAGCTGGGAGCGCACGGATCTGGTTGAGGATCTGAAAAAAGCGATTTGATTTTCGCGAAACTGATAGGGCGCTTTAGAGCGCCCTTTCTTTTTGTATAACGAGGTTTCCATGGTTTCAGTGATGTTGGCGCGGTTTCGAACTGGGAATGAGTTTCCAGGCGACTGGTATGGGTGGATAACCAACCAAGCCGGACATAGTTACTTTGTTGGGTTTCCTTTTGCTGTCGTCGGAACCCTTTTCGGATTGCATTGGATCGTAATCTCTGTCGCCACCTATCTATTATACTTCTTGGTGTGGGAGTTGGGCCTGAAGACGCGAGTGAATATGCGTGACAGCCTTTGTGATCCCGCTCATGTAACCGTTGGCGCAGGACTTTTCTCCGCACTTTGTGCGGGAGAGTTAGTCGTCGGGGTGTTCATCTTTCTAACACAACTGGCTTTTCTGCTTAATGGCGTTAGGAGACGACTAAACGGAGACGTCTAACCTCCCAAAAGCGCCAACCCGCCAGCTGCCCCCACGGAAGTCTTTGGCTTCGCAGCTGTCCTGTGCCACGGTCGGGCCGGGAAATGGGAGGTATGCGCGATGTTGATCGATGTGGCTTTGCCGCTGTCGTTGGCGATTATTATGTTTTCACTGGGATTTGGGCTGACCTTTGCCGATTTTGGCAGGGTGCTGACCATGCCGCGCGCGGTGATCGTGGGCGTTTTGATGCAGGTGGTCGCGGTGCCGGCGGTGGCGTTTTTGTTGGTGTCCTTCACAAGCTTGCCGCCAGCGATGGCCTTTGGGGTGATGTTGCTGTCATTTTGCCCCGGGGGCGTGACGTCCAACATTCTGACCAAATTGGCAGGGGGCACGGTGGCCTTATCGATCACATTGACAGCGGTGGTGAGCCTGTTGTCCGTGCTGACCGTGCCCGCGCTGACCGGCTGGGCGGCGACCACGTTTCTGGGTGGTGATGCGCCGGAGATCAATGTGACCGCAATTGGCATCAGCATGTTTGTGATCACCGCTGTGCCGGTGGCGATTGGCGTGTTGCTGCGGTTTGTGGCGCCGACGTTTGCGGACAACAATGAAGGCCGGGTGTCGACCTTGGCGCTGGTGCTGTTTGTGGTGATTGTCGCTGCGGCGCTGGCGACAAACTGGGCTATGTTCATGGAGAACATTGGCGGTTTGGGGCCGGTGTTGATGGCGCTGAATGTGGTGTTGCTGATTGCCGGGGTTGTGGTGGCGCGTGTGCTGGGGCTGTCGGGACCGGATGGGCTGTGTATCTCGGTGGAGATGGGTGTGCAGAATGCGACCCTCGGCATCGCGGTGGCGGGCATTATTGCGCAAACCGGCGGCATTCCCGAATATGCTGTGCCGGCAGCGGTCTATGGGATCACGATGTATATTGTAACCATTCCGGGCATGTTCATTCTGCGCAAGATTTTTGGCTGAACTTGACCTTTGCTGCGGGTTTGGGCAAAGGCAGGCCCGCAGCATAAGGTATTTTGGCATGTCCGACGACAAACACCCCGGCAAAGATTCTGGCAGACACGCAAGCGGTGCGCCGTGGCGCAACTTCTATGGCCGTTTCAAAGGCAAGGGCCTGCGCGCCAGCCAGGAGGTCTATCTGGACGAAGATCTGGCGGCACTGTCGCCGGGCAAGGTGGGCTGGGAAGAGAACCCGGAGCGGGAGAACCTCGACCTTGAGGCGCTGTTTGGCGGCAAAGATGTCTGGCTCGAAGTGGGCTTTGGCGGCGGCGAGCACATGGTGCATCAGGCGGTGCAAAACCCGAATGTGGGTATCATTGGCTGTGAGCCCTATATCAACGGGGTTGCCATGCTGCTGGGCAAAATCCGTGAGGCCGGGGCGGAGAACATCAAAGTGCATCCCGGTGATGCGCGCGACATGTTTGACGTGCTGCCCGATCAAAGCCTGAGCCGGGCGTTTCTGCTGTACCCTGATCCCTGGCCAAAGAAACGCCACCATCGTCGCCGCTTTGTAACGCCGGAACATCTGGAGCCGCTGTCCCGCAAGCTAAAGCCGGGCGCGATTTTTCGGGTGGCAACGGATATTGAGGATTATGTGCGTCAGACGCTGGAGCAAGTGCCGCGTCACGGGTTTGAGTGGTTGGCGGAGAAGCCTGAGGATTGGCGTGAGCCCTGGGGCGATTGGATCTCCACGCGCTATGAGCAGAAAGCCTTCCGCGAGGGGCGCACGCCGCATTATCTGACGTTCCGGAAGACGTAATAGGCCGAATGCACTTGGGATGACCCGCGTCAAAACGGGTCATTTGCTGACCTTGATTTTTATGGGGGGATTGCCGCAGGCTGATCTTGTTTTCAAAGCAAGGTCATTTTCCCATGGAACCCATCCAAATCACCAATTGTCACGTGCACACGTTTACGCAGGCACATGTGCCCCGCGACTTTCCCTACAAATGGACCCGCCTGTTTCAGCGGGTGCCGATCCTGATCAAAGGCATTGCTTGGGTAGTGCGGCTGCTGGGGCAAGAGGACATCGCTGAAAAGCTGGATCGGCTGTACCGGTTTCAACAGGAGGCCCAGCACGACGAGCAAGCTACTGTTCTCGATAACGTCAAGAAGCACTACCCGAGCAACACGTGCTATGTGGTGTTGCCGATGGACATGACGGGGATTGGTTATGGTCCGGTAGAAGAAGACCTGCGCACGCAGCATGACAAGCTGCATGAGATGGCGCAGGCGGCGGAACCCAAAGGCTCGGTCATACCGTTCGCCACGGTCAATCCGCTGAGCGCGGGCAGTGCCCAAGAGGGGCTGCGCGCCATCAAGGAGTTGCAGTTTCAAGGGCTGAAAATCTATCCGCGCATGGGGTTTGCGCCAGACCATCCGGTGCTGATGGAGACGGTGTATCCGGAGATCAATGCGCGCAAGATGCCGGTCATGACACATTGCTCGCGGGGTGGTGTGCAAGGGCGTGAGGTGTCCGACTACATCGCGGATCGGTTTACGGAACCCAAAGCCTACCGACCGGTGATGCGGGCGTTTCCGGACATGCGGATTTGTCTGGCGCATTTTGGCGGGCAGAAGGACTGGCACGCCTATGCCAACGGAGAAGCGCCGCGGGGTGATGAGAACTGGCAGGTGCAAATCCGAGACATGATCGGTTCGGGAGACTGGCCGCAGCTGTGGACCGACATCAGCTACACGCTGTTTCACTTTGATGACTACATCCCGTTTTTGCGGCTGTTTTTGCTGGATGAGACCGAGGCGGGCGACCGGTTGCGCAGCCGGGTGCTGTTTGGCTCGGATTTTTACATGACGCGGCAGGAAAAACTCAGCGAGAAGGCGGTGTGTTTCCGGTTGCGCAATGCGCTGGGCGAGGAGGTGTTTCGGCAAATTGCGCAGGACAATCCGGAGGTGTGGCTGCGTGGTACAGGCAACGCGGCGGCAAATTCTGCGGCCGGGTAATTTGTCGCCGCAGGTCGGCATGGACGCGGGCCATTTGTTGCGCTAACAGCAGGGCTGAACGCAAGAAGGATACTGCTCTATGTCCGGCCACGGCACCCCGATCCCGATGACCTCTTCCCCCTGCGGCCCGCTGAAGGGCGAGGCGCATGTGCCTGGTGACAAGTCCATCAGCCACCGCAGCCTGATCCTTGGCGCGATGGCTGTGGGCGAGACCAAAATCTCCGGTCTGCTGGAAGGTGAAGACGTGCTCGATACCGGCAAGGCGATGGCAGCCTTTGGCGCAGAGGTGATCAACCACGGCGAAGGCAATTGGTCGGTTCATGGTGTTGGTGTCGGTGGCTTTGGCGAGCCTGACACGGTGATTGACTGCGGCAACTCGGGCACCGGTGTGCGCTTGATCATGGGCGCGATGGCGACAAGTGATATCACTGTGACTTTCACCGGCGATGCCAGCTTGAATGGCCGTCCGATGGCTCGGGTCACGGACCCAATTGCGCTGTTCGGTGCGACGTCCGTTGGCCGGTCCGGTGGGCGATTGCCGATGACCATTGTCGGTGCAAAAGACCCGGTGCCGGTGCGCTATGAGGTGCCAATGCCATCGGCGCAGGTAAAGTCTGCGGTCTTGTTGGCGGGGTTGAACGCGCCGGGGCAGACTGTGGTGATCGAGAAAGAAGCCACGCGCGACCACACTGAACGGATGCTGGCAGGCTTTGGCGCAGAGATTTCTGTAGAAGAGACAGATGAAGGCCGTGTGATCACCCTGACCGGTCAGCCGGAGCTGAAGCCGCAGACCATTGTTGTCCCGCGCGATCCAAGCTCGGCAGCTTTCCCGGTATGTGCGGCGATCATCACGCCGGGCTCTGACGTGTTGGTGCCAAATATCGGGTTGAACCCAACCCGCGCAGGGCTGTTCTACGCGCTGCAGGCGATGAATGCGGATTTGACGTTTGAGAATGAGCGCGAAGAGGGCGGGGAGCCTGTGGCAGACCTGCGGGCGCGGTTCTCTCCCAACCTCAAAGGCGCGGAAATTGATCCGGCGGGCGCGGCCAGCATGATTGATGAATACCCTGTGCTGTCTGTGGTCGCAGCCTTTGCCGAGGGTGACACCGTGATGCGCGGCGTGAAGGAATTGCGCGTGAAGGAAAGCGACCGGATTGACGCCATGGCCAAAGGTCTGCGTGCCAATGGGGTTGAAGTGGATGAAGGTGACGATTGGTGGATCTTGAAAGGTCTGGGCCATGGCAATGTGCCTGGCGGCGCGACCTGCGAGAGCTTCCTGGATCACCGCATTGCCATGAGCTTTATGGTGATGGGAATGGCCACGCAGCAGCCGGTGAGCCTGGATGATGGCGGCCCAATCGCCACGTCGTTCCCTATTTTTGAACCACTGATGGATGGTTTGGGCGCGAAGATCACCCGGACTTAAGTGGCCCGACGGGGCCTCTGGCGCACGTTTTTGTTGATTTTGGCGAAGCCTCGGTCATGATCGGGGCTTACGTCATTTGTGGGCCTTTTGCATGAGCTATATTAAACGGGTTTTCTGGATCAGTTTTACCGCCGCCACCGCCATTTATCTGGTGATGGTGTTCTGGACCATGCCCACGATCAGCGCCGCCGCCGGAGGGCTAGCACCGTTTGACATGCGGCCTTTTGGCTACACGCCTCAGGAGGCGCGCGGGTTCTTGTCGGCGCTGACAGCGGAGGGACGGGACTTTTACATCACCGTGCAGCAACGGCTTGATCTGGTGTATCCGGCGCTGCTGGGCATCATGTTGATTGTTGGGTTTCAGAGCCTGTTTCGGCGGCCCTGGAGCATGGTGTTTTCCTTTGTGGCGCTGATCATGGTGTCGGCGGATTATCTGGAAAACTAAATGGTGGCCACCATGCTCCACATCGGTCCGGACGCGGTGGAAGACAATCTTGTGGCCTTTGCGAGCTTTTGGACACGCTGCAAATCTGCGGCGGCCACAGTGGCTTTTGTGGGGCTTATGGCAGGCGCGGTGATGCAGATGCGCCGCCGGTGGGCGTAAACCGGCCAAGGAAAGGGCCTGTGTCTTGCGTTGCCGTCCTTGGCTCGGTAGAGCGGCTGGGATTTGATAAAAGGCAGGGCAAGACATGCGGTTTACCATTGCGATTGACGGACCAGCGGCGGCAGGCAAGGGCACAATCTCCAAGGCTGTGGCGGCGCATTATGGCTTTGCTCACCTAGACACTGGTTTGCTGTACCGCGCAGTGGGCGCACGCACGCTGGATGGGACGGATCCGATTGCGGCAGCCAAGGCCCTGACCGCCGAAGATCTGGACGCGGACAACCTGCGTACGCCAGAGGTGGCACAGGCGGCCAGCAAAGTGGCCGTGATTGGCGAGGTGCGGGCCGCGTTGGTGGATTTCCAGCGGACCTTTGCACGGCGCGCCGGTGGGGCCGTGCTGGATGGGCGTGACATTGGCACCGTGATTTGCCCCAATGCCGAAGCCAAGCTGTTTGTCACCGCCAGTGCCGAGGTGCGGGCCGAGCGCCGCTACCTGGAGCTTGTGGGCAAAGGCACCGAGATTGATCGCGAGACCGTGTTGGCGGACGTGAAAGAACGCGATGCGCGCGACATGGAGCGGGCTGAGGCGCCGTTGAAGCCGGCAGAGGACGCGGTGTTGATCGACACTTCCGATCTGGCAATTGAGGAAGCCATCGCGGCGGCCGTGGCGGCGATTGACAAGCTGCGTCCGGCGGAGTGAGTCATCACCTTTCTGTGAGGTGATCCGTACAATTTGAACCAAATTCTCTCAAGCCTGCGTAAGCGGCTGAAATACTGGGAGGATAGTTCATGTCTTTACAAGCGTTGTTTCCGGCGGTGGACAGCAGTCTGCCAATTTCCGGTGGTACCCTGTCCGCTGTTGTGGATTTCGAGATTTTGGCCCGGGCTTTGGATGCGGCGGGCCTCTCGGCCACCGTGGGTGGGCTCAGTGACTTCACCTTGTTTGCACCCACAGACGCAGCTTTTGCCGATCTGGCGGTCACTTTGGGTTTCACCGGCGACACAGATGATCCCGACGCAGTGTTCGGGGCGATTGCTGGGGCCCTGTCGGGGTTGGCGCCCGATGGTGATCCGATCCCGCTGTTGACCGACATTCTGTTGTATCATGTCAGTGGCGCCGAAAGTGACGCGGCGGGCCTAAACGCAGATGGACCCGTGGATACGTTGCTGACAGACGCCTCGGTTGAGGTGACGGGCAATACCGTGGTTGATGGCGATCCGAATTTTCAGAACGCAGACATTGTCAGCCCCGATGTGGATGCGGGCACGGGCACCATACAGGTGATCGACCAGGTGCTGCTGCCGCTGGACACACCGGCGGAGAGTGATCCGGGCACCCTGTTGGACGTACTCAAAGAAAGCGGAGGCAGTTTCGATGATGACAATACTGATTTTGACATGCTTCTGGCGGCGCTACAGGCGACGGGGCTAGATGAAGCCGCGGATGATCCAGAGGCGGAACTGACTGTGTTTGCGCCCAATGATGCGGCCTTTATTTCTCTGGCGCAAAGCTTTGGCTACGAGGGCGATGATGAGGAGGGCGCGTTTCAGGCGATTGTTGATGCGGCAGGTGTGCTGCGCCCGGAAGACCCGCTGTCCTTTGTCAGTGACGTGCTGACCTATCATATCAGTCCGGGGGAGCAGGACAGCACGGCGGTGCTGGGCTCTGAGAGTATCGACACACTGTTGGGATCAGAACTTGGTGTGGAGGGGACCACGTTGGTGGATGCCGATCCGGATGGGGGGAATGCCGAGATCATCGCCACGGACATTGCCGCCAGCAACGGCGTGGCGCATGTGATTGATGAGGTGCTGTTGCCACTCGACTTGCCGATGGTGGAGCAGACTCCTGAGGAAACCTCTGAGGAAAGCTCCGACGACCCCGAGGAGCCAGAGGATGATGATGACAGCTTTGGCTGGGTCGAAGGACTTGGGATTGCGGGGCTTTTTCTGGCGCTGTTCTTCCTCGCGTGATGTTCGAACTTCAGGCGGACTTCTTTTCGTCCGCCTGAAGGTCAAACTCTGCGCGGGCTTCGTCGATGTTGGGTAGGTTGTCCAAGGCCCAAGTGCCGAGTGTTTTGACAGGCTCATAGAAGGAATAGCCGAGGTCTGTGAGAGCATATTCTACTTTTGGCGGGATTGTTGGGTGGTAGGTGCGGTTGACCATCCCGTCTCGTTCCAGCTCGCGCAGCTTCAAGGACAACATGCGCTGGGAAATGCCTAGATGGCGTTTCAACTCGTTGAACCGCAGCACTTTGTATTGCGCCAGTGACAGCACGATCAGGACCGACCAGCGATCGCCAACACGGCCCAGAACCTCGTTGATGCGCGAGCATTGCGGGCAGCCCTGGTGGGCAGACTTCTCAGACATGGCAGTTCCTCTCGTGTAACCGGGTCTCAAATATGTGCCTTCTTGTGGCGATTTTCAGTGCCACTTATATCGCGGGTATCGAAAATATACCACCCGCGGTCCCGGTGTTTGGTTCCGGCCCGCAAGAAGGATCATGTGAGAATGACAAGCCTGAAAGACCTGATGAATTGGCGCTATGCCACCAAGAAAATGGACCCGGCCAAAGCGGTTCCGGAAGAGAAGGTGGAGGCGATCCTGTAAGCGATCCATATGGCACCGACCTCCAGCGGCACGCAGCCGTTTGAGGTGTTTGTCATCACCAATGAAGAGATGCGCGAAAAGATCCGCAAGGTGGGCTGGGATCAGAGCCAGATCACAGAAGGCAGCCATCTGTTGGTGTTTGCGGCTTGGGACAACTATTCGGCGGAGCGCATTGATGCGGTGCGCGCGCATATGGAAGAGCTGCGCGACGCAAACGAAATGCTGTCGCAGTATTACGAGAACCTCAAAAACGTGTATCTGCCGCGCGATGAGACCGTGAACCATGACCACGCGGCGCGTCAGGCCTATATCGCGCTGGGCTTTGCCATGCTGGCAGCGGCGGAGCTCGGCGTGGACACTTGTCCGATGGAAGGGTTTGATCCGGAGGCCGTAGATGAGATCATGGGGCTGAAAGAGTTGGGCCTGAAATCCGTGACGCTGTTGCCATTGGGTTATCGTCAGGAGGCCGCGGACTGGTTGCTGCCCATGGCGAAGGTGCGCAAGTCGCGTGAGACGCTCGTGAAAGAGATCAGCTAAGGTCCTCTGGACTGGATCACTAATGGAAGGCGCTCCGCAATGGGGCGCCTTTTGTGTCTTCGTTGGGGTTGAAATTTGAAGTGATAGAAATGTAATAACATAACTAAATGAATCTGTCAGATATGAGCGGACCCATGGCACGGAATATCAAAAGTAATCTGCGTGGGCGACGCAGGCAGGGCAATGTCATGCAGGCCTATGACGCGCTACCGCCGGAGCTTCGCCAGTGGTTGCATACGGCCGCCCTGCCTTGGAGCCCGGCCTCAGCGCGCGGGATATGGCGCAAAGCAGGGGGCGCGAAGGATCCCAAGGCAGCACTTGAGCGGTTAGATGCCGTTGAGGCTGCGACGCTGCAAAAAGACACTGCATTTGTGAAAGATGGCTTTGAGGTGCGGAGCATTTGGGACTAAAAGTGATCTTAAGCCTTCCTCACTTGAACAATAAGCCTTTGCCAAGCCTAGGGTAAGTTCACATCCGTAGCGTTATTGCACTCGGAACGGAATCTTCCGCTGCAACCATTGTTCAACTGAGCAAACACGAAAACCGCTTGATCGTATGAAAAGTCTGGATAGTCAGAAAGTATTTTCTGAATGACCTGAGCTTGTTTGGTCGAGTCATTGACGCTGAAGAATATGGGCCTTTGATGATGTCGTTTGCTGATTTTTGTTTCATCCATCGAAACCCAGTTGGATACATTGTCAAACTCATAGACAGAGTTTCTAGCCTCTTCTTCATCCCAAAAACTGATGATTACGGAAGTAATCCAATCGCCTGGGTCTTTGATGCCGTGGCCACTTTGGCACTCAAAGCGTTTCTCGACGTTAAATGGAATCTCAGTTCCTTCTGACGTTTTCATCAGCCCCCACTGGTGGAAAACGGAGGCTTTCGACGAGTCTATCACGGTTCTTGAAGAAGAGATTGAAGTCCCTGTGTCTTCGAAACCATATCCGGCGGACCCCTTGGCTTTGAACCATGACCAAAACCCGACCTCAGTTTCCACAGATGCCTTAGCAAAGGCACTTTTCACTTGCTCCTCTCTGAACTCCACCGTTTCTTGTGAATTGCATGGGAAGTAATATCTGCCAACAAAGCTAAAACTGTTCAAAGGATGATCGCGATCCAACCGGAACAGAACTCCCTTTTTTTCGAAGCGATCCAAATCTCTCTCGTAAATGTCGAATGAATAGATGCCATTAGACACCTGATCCAACTCGGCAGCGGTTTTTGCATCTGGGTAGGCGGTTGCAGTAAGTTTTGGGCCGAGTGCGGTAGTTTCGACATTCGAAAGCGTGAAGACCCATCCTTCGCCAACTGGTTCTCCAAATTCGCAAGTGCCACTGGCCGTAGCAATCGGATTGGTTTCACCTGGACAATACACCGACTGCAACAATCGGAAGCGCTGCGATTTATCTTGTTCGTCAATAACTCGGTAGCGCACATCGCCGCGTTTTGGAACTAGCTCAAGGTTTACGGGATAACCGTGAAAGGTTGTTGCGGATCGGTATTTAGCCGCAGCATTCCCGGTAACTCGCTCGGTCTTGCGAATGTCGAAAATAAGGGACCCCTCAGGTAGCCACAACTGCACCGGCCTGTCGCCAAATGCATCTAGATCACGCCCCTCGGCCCAAAGTCCTTCAGTGAGTTCAGCGACTACAACGTTTTGTGACTGGGCCGCGGGTGAAATCAGAAAGGACAGTGCAATTGTGCAGATACACAATAGTCGTTTGTCAAATCCCAACACTCGGCTCTCCCCGGAAAATTTCGCAAATAAATTTTGGTCACTATTGCAGAGAAGATGGGCGCCGGACAAGTTTCTTTAATTGTTTTGAGGAGGTAAGCTTCGGCGGCGACGAAATTCGTTGGCATAGCACTGTTGCTGTGTCTACCAAGACCAGTGAGGAAAAGGCGAACAAGCCGTTTCGCGAAACGGCTTGCGACTCTAAGGGTTTGGGGCTATATCGCCTCTGTCTATAAGGCGCAAATGCCATAAAACAACGGGACGAGCAGGGTCGGAATCGCCGGCCCTCTTTGTTTTTTGTGTGTTTTTCCAGTTGTCTGGCGCGTCAAAGACCAAATCGATCTGCCAGAATGGCAGGCGATAACCAAGACCGGCGGAGACAACCGTTCGGCCAGAGAAAAATGTTTGTAAAGGAAATGACGCCGCATGGCTAACGCAACCATGGAGGAATTCGAAGCCCTCCTTAATGAAAGCTTCGAAATGGACACACCGAACGAGGGTTCGGTTGTCAAAGGCAAAGTCATCGCTATTGAAGCGGGCCAAGCCATCATCGACGTAGGCTACAAAATGGAAGGCCGCGTTGAACTCAAAGAATTCGCAAACCCAGGTGAAGCTCCTGAAATCGCCGTTGGCGACGAAGTGGAAGTCTACCTGCGCGCGGCAGAAAACGCCCGTGGCGAAGCTGTTATCTCCCGTGAGATGGCGCGCCGCGAAGAAGCGTGGGATCGCCTCGAAAAAGCATACGCAGACGATGCCCGCGTTGAAGGCGCGATCTTCGGCCGCGTTAAAGGTGGCTTCACCGTTGATCTCGGCGGCGCCGTGGCCTTCCTGCCAGGTTCCCAGGTTGACGTACGCCCAGTGCGTGACGCAGGCCCACTGATGGGTCTGAAGCAGCCGTTCCAGATCCTGAAGATGGACCGACGTCGTGGCAACATCGTTGTGTCCCGTCGTGCGATCCTCGAAGAGTCCCGCGCCGAGCAGCGCGCAGAAGTCATCGGCAACCTGTCCGAAGGTCAGGCAGTCGACGGTGTGGTCAAAAACATCACCGAATACGGTGCGTTTGTTGACCTCGGCGGTGTTGACGGCCTGCTGCACGTCACCGACATGGCATGGCGCCGTGTGAACCACCCATCTGAGATCCTGACCATCGGTGAGACCGTTAAGGTTCAGGTGATCAAGATCAACAAAGAAACCCACCGCATCAGCCTGGGCATGAAGCAGCTGCAGGAAGATCCATGGGATCTGGTTGCTGCGAAGTACCCACTGTCCTCCGTACACAAAGGCCGCGTGACCAACATCACCGATTACGGTGCCTTTGTTGAGCTGGAGCCAGGTGTTGAAGGTCTGGTTCACGTCTCCGAGATGTCCTGGACCAAGAAAAACGTACACCCAGGCAAGATCGTTTCCACCTCTCAGGAAGTGGACGTCATGGTGCTGGAAATCGACGGCTCCAAGCGTCGTGTTTCCCTTGGTCTCAAGCAGACCATGCGTAACCCATGGGAAGTTTTCGCGGAAACGCACCCAGAGGGCACCGAGGTCGAAGGCGAAGTCAAGAACATCACCGAATTCGGTCTGTTCATCGGCCTGCCAGGAGAGATCGACGGCATGGTTCACCTCTCCGACCTGTCCTGGGACGAGCGTGGCGAAGATGCGATCCAGAACTACCGCAAAGGCGACATGGTTTCGGCCGTTGTCTCCGAAGTGGACGTTGAAAAAGAGCGTATCTCTCTGTCCATCAAAGCACTCGGCGGCGACAAGTTCGCGGACGCAGTGGGCGGCGTGAAGCGCGGCTCCATCGTGACCGTAGAAGTGACCGCGATCGAAGACGGTGGCATCGAAGTGGAATACGAAGGCATGAAGTCCTTCATCCGCCGCTCCGACCTGTCCCGCGACCGTGCAGAGCAGCGCCCTGAGCGTTTCTCCACCGGCGACAAGATCGACGTGCGCGTCACCAACATCGACAGCAAGACCCGTCGTCTGGGTCTGTCGATCAAGGCACGCGAGATCGCAGAAGAGAAAGAAGCCGTGGAACAGTACGGTTCTTCCGACTCCGGTGCGTCCCTCGGCGATATCCTTGGCGCAGCGCTGAAGACCGGCGACGAGTAAGATCATCCGATCTTTCGTATGTGACTTTGGAAACCCCGCCAGTGATGGCGGGGTTTTCTGCTTACTGGTACAGGCGTGCGGCTTGTTCCGTCAGGGCCTTCATGGCGGCGCGGTAGGGCGCAGGGCCAAAGCTGATACGGGCCACTCCGGTTGCCGCTAGTGGCGCCACGTCCGCGGTGACATCGAGGCACATGGCGTTCACCGGCAGGGACACTGCGGTGCAAATAGTGCGGATCAGTTCCGGATCGGACAGGCCGGGGATGAAGAAGCCGCTGGCACTGGCCTCGGCATAAGCTTTGCCACGCGTGATGGCAGCTTCGACATGTTGGCTGTGATCCTCTGGTTTGGACTGCAAAAACAGATCGGTACGGGCGTTGATGTAGAGCGGTACATCGTGTGCGTCAGCTTCAGCGCGAATGGCGGCGATGCGCGCGGTTTGTGTGTCGATGTCGTGTAGCCCTTCACCTTGCACCACACGGTCCTCAAAGTTGATGCCAATGATGCCTGCTGCCAAAACACCTGCGATGTTTTTGCGCAGCGCGTCGGGCTCAACGGCGTAGCCGCCCTCAAAGTCGAGCGAGACCGGCACGTCGCAGGTTGCGGTGATGCGGGTGGCGATCTGAAGGAGGGTTTCCAGCGGCAGGGCTTCCCCATCGGCATATCCCTGGGCGGCGGCCACGGACCAGCTGCCGGTCGCCAGCGCAGGGGCGCCAACTTTGGCAATGGCTGCGCCGCTGCCAGCGTCCCAGCAGTTGTAGAGCACAAGGGGCGTTCCAGGGTGGTGCAGCGTGGCAAAGGCGCGGGCGCGATCAGCTTGGGTCATGGACAGGTCCTTTTTGGTATTGGTGTTCGATTTCAATGAGTTTCTGTTTGCGCCACAGGCCGCCGCCATAGCCGGTCAGCGCGCCATCTGCGCCGAGTACGCGGTGGCATGGCACCAGCAGGGCAATCTGGTTGGCGCCGTTCGCGCGGGCTACAGCACGGGTGGCAGAGGGGCGGCCAATGGTTCTGGCAAGTTCCGAATATGTGCGGGTTTCCCCGGCAGGGATGTCACAGAACGCGTGCCAGATTTCCTTAGTGAAGGCGGAGCCGTGGAAGGCAAGGGGCGTGTTAAAGCTTGCGTTTTGTCCTGCGAAGAAGGCGGTCAGTTCCGCCTCGACCTGATCGGTTGGGTTATAGCGGCCGAGACCCAGGTCGCCTTTGGCAAATTCACGTAGGCGGGACAACTCGCGCGGTAGAGCTTTGCGTTCGACAAACTCCAGCAGATGCAGATGGGATGCGCTGGAGACGGCGATCATGTCACCCAAGGGTGAAGTGATCCAATCCGCGCGCAGAAAGCCGCCTTTGCGTAGATCAGCCGGGGCACAGCCGAGAAGGCGGGCAAAGGCAGCGCTTGCAGGCGCGGTAGCCGGATTCGATGCATTCACCGATGGAGGCAAAGAAGGTGCAGTTTTCTGATTTGGGTTTGCGGGCTGGACAGGTGAGGCGGCAGAAGACGCCGGTGGAGGACACGCAGACATAAGCGCGTCCGTCATAGGCTGGGTCGCGCGCGAGCAGGGCTTTGTAGAGTGCGTCATGGTTGGGCAAATCAAACATCATGACGGCACCCTATCAGCGGTAAACAGCGCTGCAGCCGAAAATCGGGCGTGTATTTCAGAAAGCTGGTCAGGAATGCGTGACTGGAAGTTGACCTTGGGGCAGGCTTAAGGTCAGGCAGCATGTGTGAGGGTAGTGATGGCAGAGAACAGTTTGTATTCAGATCCGGCGTTGATTGCGGTCTATGACGCGCTCAACGCGGGGCGTGAGGACTATGATTTTTACCTGTCGCAGCTGCCCAACGTGCCGCAGCGGATTTTGGACATTGGCTGTGGCACCGGACGGTTTGCGTTGGAGTTGGCCGCCCGAGGCCATGATGTCTGTGCCGTTGATCCCGCGCCGGGGATGGTGGCATTTGCGCGGGAGAAACCCGGTGCAGACCTGATCGAATGGTATGTCGGGCGGTGCTGTGTCGTGCCCAAGTCGCGACCGTTTGATTTCATCTTTATGACCGGGCACGCGTTTCAATGTCTGTTGAGTGATCAGGACATTTCGCGGCTCTATACGGAAGTGGCGGCGCGGCTGGTGCCGGACGGGGTGTTTTTTGCTGAGAGCCGCAATCCAGCTGTGAAGGCCTGGGAGCGGTGGTGCCCGCAGAACGCGGGGCCGCCGGTGGCCTTGGCAGAGGGGCGTTCGGTGCGGGTTACCCATGAGGTGACATCGGTGCGGGACGAGCTAGTGTTTTTCGCCGAGACCTATCGGTTTGCTCCCGAGGGCACGGAGCTGTGCTCGGAGAGTTGTTTGCGGTTTTGCTCAAAAGAAAAGTTGGAGGCTTTGGCGCTGCAAGCCGGACTGGGTGTTCGGCACCTGAGTGGCGACTGGGATGGTCAGGTCTTTGAAGCGGCCAGCAGTCCCGAGATTATTTTGGGATTGCAGTTCCGGAACTAGGTATGTGAACGAAAATCAATGACGTCAAATTGTGCGCAGAATACTTCGGTGTTCCTGATCGGTTTACCTTTAGCTCAACGCGCTTTCCCATTGTCCGTTGAGCATCCATTCTAATTGGTACTGGGGTTGAGTGCCAAGGAATTTGGAGAGCTTTGACCTTGGCAAAGAGGACATTCGTAGCCGTCGAATTGCAAGTCCGCAGACAATTCTATCAATGTCAGAAGTAGACGTGTCGCGGTTTGATGCCGCTCCTTTGATAGCATTTATTGCAACAAAGGAGACGAACTATGGGACTGAAACGAACGGACGAATTCCGTGCTGATGCGGTGCGGATCGCGCTGACGAGCGGGCTGACACGCAAACAGGTAGCATGAGATTTGGGCATTGGCCTTTCGACCCTGAACAAATGGGTGACAGCACATCGGGACACTGATGTGGTATCTGACAAAGATCTGGATCTGGCCCGTGAGAATGAACGGCTTCGACGCGAGAACCGCATTCTCAAGGAGGAGAGGGATATTCTAAAAAAGGCCACAGCCTTCTTCGCGAGCCAAAAGCCATGAGGTTCCGGTTTATCGAAGAGCATGGCAGCAACTTCCCAACCAACCGCCTTTGCCAGGTTCTGGATGTCAGCTCCCGTGGCCTGCGCGCTTACCGCAGCCGACCAGCCAGTCAAAGGCAGCGAACCGACATGGTCGTTCTGGCCCACATCAAGGAACAATCCCGTCTCAGCTTAGGCAGTTATGGCCGCCCACGGATGACCGAAGAGCTGAAAGAGCTGGGGCTGAACATTGGCCACCGCCGTGTCGGTCGACTGATGCGTGAGAACGGCATTCGGGTTGAAAGGTCAAAGAAATACAAGGTCACGGCGGACAGCAACCATGCGTTAAACATTGCACCGAACCTGCTGAACCGGGACTTCAAAGCGGACGAGCCCAATCAGAAATGGGCTGGCGACATAAGCTATGTATGGACCCGAGAAGGCTGGCTTTATCTCGCGGTGATCTTGGATTTGCATTCCCGCCGTATCATCGGCTGGGCTGTCAGCAACCGCATGAAGCGGGATCCGGCGATCCGGGCCCTGAACATGGCGATTGCGTTGCGACGGCCACCGAAAGGCTGCGTCCACCATACCGACCGCGGAAGTCAGTATTGCGCCCACGATTATCAGAAGCTCCTGCGTCAGCACGGGTTCCGGGTATCGATGAGCGGCAAGGGCAATTGCTATGACAATTCTGCCGTCGAGACCTTCTTCAAAACGATCAAAGCTGAGATGCTTTGGCGCAGGTCCTGGCCGACGAGACGAGAAGCTGAAGTGGCCATCTTCCAATACATCAATGGCTTCTACAATCCGCGCCGAAGACACTCGGCCTTAGGCTGGAAAAGCCCTGTCGCTTTCGAAAGGAAAGTGGCCTAAACAAGCACTTGGGGCGGCACAAAAACGTGACAGGTCCAAAGCCATCGCAGAAACCAACTCTCTATGTGGTGTCTTGTCGTACCCACAATAGTCGCACCACCAGCTCACACTTGTTGCGCACTCCATGTTCGAAACATCGATAAACCATTCGAGAACATTGAAAGGAACCGTAACTTCAATACTGAAACCAGAGCTAGATAGGCGCATCACCTGAGCCTCTCCGCGCGTCTCTAGCGAGGCATGCTGTTCCCTTGCCAGTTTGGCCAACATTTTGGTTGGGTCATTTGTCATCGAAGTAATTAATCATGGCGAAATGCAGCAGTCCATCTGTACGTTGCTACAGTTCTCCCATGCCAAATTGGACCCATTATCAATGAATAGAAAAGGCCGAACAACTGTCCGGCCTTTTAAAACGTTTACGGCTGCTAGTCTTACCGTCCGCGGATGCGTGGGTCGAGCGCGTCACGCAGACCGTCGCCGAGGTAGTTCACCGACAGCACGGTCAGAGAGATTGCCAGGCCGGGCCAGAACACGCGCTCTGGGTAGTCCTGCAGGTACTGCACCGCGTCGTTCAGCAGGCGGCCCCAGGTTGGGAAGTCTGGCGGGAAGCCAAGACCCAGGAAGGACAGCGCCGATTCCGTGATGATCGCGTTGGCGATGCCCAGGGTTGCCGACACCATGATGGGCGACAGCACGTTGGGCAGGATGTGCCGCGTGATCATGTTCTTGTTGGAGGTCCCGATAGACCGGGCCGCCAGCACAAATTCACGTTCTTTTAGCGCCAGCACATCGCCGCGCACGATCCGCGCGGTGGGCATCCAGGAGGTGATGCCGATGGCGATCACGATCAGGATGAAGATGCCACGCTCAGGACCCACGGCCGCAGACAGCGGTTCGCGGAAGAGCATCATCATCACCAGCAGCAAAGGCAGGATCGGAAGCGCCAGGAACAGGTCGGTCAGGCGCATCAGCGGACCGTCGAGTTTCTTGAAGAACCCGGCAATGATGCCGACAAAGCTGCCCAGACCCAGTGCCAGAAGCATGGCGGTCAGGCCCACGGCGATCGAGGTTTGCCCCCCGGCCATCATCCGCGCCAGCAAGTCACGGCCCAGTTGGTCGGTGCCAAACGGATGCGCCAGGCTTGGACCCTGGTTGCGCGAGCGGATGTCGATGTAGGTGGCGTCATAGGGCCACAGCAGTGGACCGATGAAGACCCCGAAGACAATGACCAGGAAGACGATGCCTCCCAGCAAAGCGCCTTTGTGCGCTTTGAACTGGTGCCACACATCGTACCACTGGCTGCGTGGTGGGGTGGATGGCTCGGTGTTGGTGGTATCAGTCATAGCGGATCCTCGGATCAAGAATGCCGTAGAGCACGTCTGCGATCAGGTTGAAGAAGACGATCAGGAAGGCGAACATAAAGGTCAGCGTCTGCACGGTGGGCAGGTCGTTGGCCTGAATGGCCCCGATCAGCTGTGCGCCGATGCCGTTCACGGAGAACACCTGCTCGGTGATGATCGCGCCGCCGAAGATGGCCGGCAAACCCAGAGCAATCACGGTGACAACCGGGATCATCGAGTTGCGCAGCACGTGTACCATTACAACGACACGCTCGCTCAGGCCTTTGGCACGCGCGGTGCGCACGTAGTCCTGGTTGAGGTTGTCCAGCATGGAGGCGCGCATGTAGCGGCTGATCTGGGCGGTGGTTTGCAGGGCAAGCACCATCACCGGCATGATCATCTGACGCAGCTGATACACAAAGCTGTCCCAATCCACGACCTGATGGGTGGTGTCGTAGATGAAGGGGAACCAGCCGAGGTTCACCGAGAAGATCACAATCACCAGCGGGCCGGTGAAGAACGGCGGAATGGAGTAGCCGATCATGGTGATGAAGGTACCGGCCTGATCGAAGATCGAATACTGCTTGTACGCAGAGTAGATGCCGATGGGCAGGGCGATCAGGATGCCAACGATGTAGGACATGCCCACAACCCACAGGGTCTGTGGCAGGCGCTCTACAACCACGTCCATCACTGGACCGCGGTGCTGCCAGCTGATGATGCGCAGTTTGCCTTCGGAGAAAGTGGTGCCAAACATGTGGTCAAACAGCACCTGGGGTTCCACCCAGAAGAACTGGACCAGCCATTTGTAGAATCTGATGTAGCCAGGTTCGCCAAGGCCAAGGGCCAAGCGCATTTTTTCTTTGACCTCTGGCGGAACGGTCAAGGGAACTTGTGCCATCGGGTCGCCCGGCGCGAGCTCGAGCAGGAGGAAGATGACAAGTGAGATAAAGAGCAACGTCGGGATCGCAAGGATCAGACGGCGTATGGTGAAGGTCAGCATGGAAGCGCCTTTGTGCGTCGTTTTTGTTGTTTAGCCCCGCGCAGCGACCTGACTGGGCGGGGCTTAATAGAGTTGGGGCGAGCTTTGAAGCTCGCCCCGCGTCGGTGAATTACTTCACACGATGCCAGTCTGCAACATTCCACAGCTCGGAGTCCCAAACGTTCAGGACAACGCCGCCCAGAGTGTTGGAGTGTGCCGAGACGCGGCCACGGTGCACGAGAGGCACGATGGTGTAGCTGTCTTTGGTCAGCATGTTGTTCATCTTCTTGGCAATTTCGCCACGCTTCTCGATGTCACCGGTGCGTGCCAGTTCGTCGATCAGAGCGTCGTATGCCGGATCACAGAAGCGGTTGATGTTCTCACCCTGCCACTGGGAAGATGGCTTTGGCTCGCCGCCACAACGGTACGCTGCGAGGTACTGCTGAGGGTCGGTGCCGTTGAAGGTGTTCGCATACATTTCTACGTCTGCGTAGAACTTCTGGAAGGTGTCAGGGGAGCCTGGGTCACCACCGAAGAATACGGATGCGGACAGGTTGCGCAGTTCGGTTTCAACACCGATCTCGCTCCACCACTGTTTGATCAGAGCCTGGAAGTCCTGACGTACGGCGTTTGTGGAGGTCTGGTACAGGATGGACAGTTTTACGCCGTCTTTGGCGCGGATGCCGTCAGCACCTTTAACCCAGCCAGCTTCGTCCAGCAGCGCGTTCGCGCCGTCGATGTCCTGAGTGGCACAGTAGTCGTTGCCAGCTGCGTAGTTTGCAGGCACAGGCACCAGGTCACAGGTCACTTTACCTGCTTTACCGTAACCGATTTCAACCAGCAGTTCGCGGTCGATTGCCATGGACAGCGCTTTACGCACGTTCATGTCGGACAGGAATGGGTGTGGGTGAGCAACAGTCGCACGCTCGCCTTCCGGCAGATCGGCGGACGGGTTGGTCATGTTCATTTCCAGGCGCTCAACCAGCGGGCCGAAGCCTGCGATCGCTTTACCTTTGCCGCCTTCTTCCATCTTCGCGATGACGTCGGGTGCCAGCTGCAGGTTCCACGCGTAGTCAAACTCGCCGGTTTCCAGAACCGCACGGCCTGCACCGGTTGCGTCTCCGCCACCTTTGAAGGTCACGGTTGCGAAGGCTGGTTTCGCTGGATCACGGTAGTTCGGGTTGGCTTCGTACTGGATCACGTCGTTGGTCTTGAAGTCAGTTACAACGAACGGGCCGGTGCCGATTGGGCCAAAGTTCTCAGCAGTACACTCAGGCGCTTTGGCGCCGAGGCAGTTCTCGAACTGAGCTTTCTGGATGATTGGCGACTGACCGCCAACAAATGGGCCATATGGGTTTGGCTTTGGCTGGTTGAAGGTCACTTTGACGGTTTTTTCGTCCAGTGCTTCGATGTTTTCCACGCCGTCAAAGAAAGCTGCCTGTGCGCAGCCGCCTTCTGGGTGCATGCAGTATTCACCGGTGAACACAACGTCAGCGGAGGTCACTGCGGAACCATCGGACCAAACCATGCCGTCAGCGATGGTCCAGGTGATGGTGGTCAGGTCCTCAGAAACGCTGCCGTTTGCCACGGTTGGGATCTCTGCTGCCAGGTAAGGAACCATTTTGCCGGTTTCGTCGTAACGTGCCAGCGGCTCCAGGGTGAGGGAGGCGGATTCAACGTCCTTGGTACCGGAAGACAGGTACGGGTTCAGGATGGATGGCGCCTGCCAATAAATAATGTTCACGTGGCCGTCCGAACCGCGCTCTGCCATGGCTGCTGGGGCCATCACAAATGCTGCTGCGGCGCCAAGCATCAAAGTCTTTGCTTTCATGTCTCACTCCATGTTGGTGCACGCAGGTCGCGTGCTTTTAGGTGAATTGTCTCCACCCGGTTTTTGCTTGTCTGGAGAGGGCGCAAATGAGCCCATTTGCGGTTTCACAAAGTGAAAAAGTCGTACTCCCCTCAGACTGCAGGCATCACAGACCAGTGAGTGTAAAAATGCAAGGGGCCAAATTGAATAAATGTTCATTCAGGGCCTGAATCTGGTCTGTCTTGGTTTGACCATTGCATTTATGGGCGATAGCTTCGCGGCGAGGGACAACAAAAACAAAAGTTAAGGGGAGTCACCTTCATGTTGGACAACGCCATTGCGTCGATCGAGAATCTGCGAGTCGAGTTCCAGACCAAGGACGGGCCCGTGGTGGGCGTGGAGGATGTTTCCTTCAAGGTGAACCCTGGCGAAACCGTTTGTATCGTTGGAGAATCCGGCTCCGGTAAATCGGTGTCTTCGCTGTCTCTTATGCGTCTGGTGGAGTTTGGTGGCGGCGATATTGCCGGTGGCAAACTGCTGTTTGACCGCAAAGACGCGGATGATGTGGACCTGTCCAAGGCGGATCAGGACCTGATGCGGACGATTCGCGGCAACGAGATCGGCATGATCTTCCAGGAGCCGATGACCGCGCTGAACCCGGTGTTCACAGTTGGGCGTCAGTTGACCGAAGGCCTGCGTTTGCACAAAAAACTGTCAAAAGCGGACGCGGAAGCGCGTGCGCTGGAGCTGCTGCGTCAGGTGCGTATCCCAGAGCCGGAACGCCGCCTGAAGCAGTATCCACACGAACTGTCCGGCGGGATGCGCCAACGTGTTGTGATCGCGATGGCGATGGCCTGTGAGCCGCGTCTGCTGATCGCGGATGAGCCGACCACCGCACTTGATGTGACCATTCAGGCAGAAATTCTTGCGCTGATGGATCGTCTAAAGCGTGAAACCGGCACTGCGGTGATGTTCATCACCCACGACATGGCGGTTGTGGCGCAGATGGCCGACCGCGTGGTGGTGATGTTCCGCGGCAATAAGGTGGAAGAGGGCACCGTCGAAGAGATCTTCGAAAACCCAACCCACGATTATACCAAGGCCCTGCTGGCCGCCGTGCCAAAGCTGGGCGAGATGCGCGGCACCGATGTGCCGTCTCCAATGAAGCTGTTTGGCGACACCACACACAGCACCGATCCGATCCCAGGTACCGATGAGGTGATCCTTGAGGTGAAGAACCTCGTGACCCGTTTCCCGGTGAAAGGCGGCCTGATGCGCCGCACCGTGGCCAACGTTCACGCGGTTGAGGATGTTTCCTTCACTGTGAATAAGGGCCAGACCCTGTCGCTGGTGGGTGAATCCGGATGTGGTAAGTCGACTGCGGGCCGCTCCTTATTGCGTTTGGTTGAGCCAACCAGCGGTCATGTGACCTTTGACGGTCAGGATGTGATTGGACTGGACCACAAGCAAATGCACGCGGCGCGTCAGCAGATGCAGATGATCTTCCAGGACCCGTTTGCCTCGCTGAACCCGCAGATGATGTTGCAGGATCAAGTCTCTGAGCCGATGCGCAACTATGGCACGCATTCCGGGGCTGAGCTGCAAAAACGTGTTGAGATGCTGTTTGACCGCGTTGAACTGCCACGCAGCTTCATGCGTCGCTATCCCCATGAGATGTCCGGTGGTCAGCGTCAGCGGATTGCGATTGCACGCGCGCTTGCTTTGAACCCGAAACTGATCGTCGCGGACGAGGCCGTCTCGGCGCTGGATGTGTCGGTACAGGCGCAGGTGCTGAACCTGATGATGGAGCTGCAGGCAGAGATGGGCATTTCTTATGTGTTCATCAGCCACGACATGGCGGTTGTGGAACGTGTGAGCCATCACGTGGGCGTGATGTATCTGGGTCGAATTGTGGAGATTGGTCCACGTCGCGCGGTGTTTGAGAACCCGCAGCACCCCTACACGCAGGCGCTTATGAAAGCGGTTCCAATTGCCGATCCACGTCAGCGTAAGTCTGAGAAAGACCTGAACTTCAAGCCGATCCCGTCGCCAATCCACCCTGTGGGTTATGAGGCAGCGCCGTCCGAGTACAAAGAAGTGGCCCCAGGCCACAAGGTTCTGATCACCGACAGCGGGTACTAAGCCCATGGCGGAGCGTCTGAGCCCGCGGGCCATTTTGGACAAGCTGGTGTCGTTTCCGACTGTGTCGAGCGACACCAATCTGCCGCTGATCGAATGGGTGCAGGAGTATCTGGCGAGCCACGGCATTGTCGCGCATCAGCACCCACATGAGACCGATCCGGCGAAGGCGGGGTTGTTTGCGCATGTTGGACCTGACGTTGAGGGCGCGATTGTGCTCTCCGGCCATACGGATGTGGTGCCTGTTGAGGGCCAGCCGTGGTCAACCGATCCGTTTGAGGTGGTTGAGAAAGACGGCAAGCTTTTTGGGCGCGGCACCTGTGACATGAAAGGCTTTGACGCGCTGGCGGTCTGGGCCATTGTTGAGGGGCGCTACAGTGATCTGAAGCGTCCGCTGCAATTGGCTTTGTCATATGACGAGGAAATTGGCTGCACCGGCGCGGCGCCTTTGATTGAGAGCATCAATAAGTACTTCCCCAAAGGCTCCGTCACTATTGTGGGCGAACCGTCGATGATGGGGGCGGTGACCGGCCACAAGGGCGGTCAGGGCTTCAACGTGCATGTGCGCGGCTTTGAGGTGCACAGCTCGCTGATGCACACTGGCGTGAACGCGATCATGTATGGTGCCAAGCTGATCGAATGGGCCAACGAGATGAACGCTGAGAACCGCGCTAAAGAGGCGGGCCCGGTGGCGGCCACGTTTGAGCCGCCCTGGACCACGGTGCACGTGGGCGTGATTGAGGGCGGCACCGCCCACAACATCACGGCGCTGGATTGCCGCTTTGGTCTGGACTTCCGCATTGTGCCGGATGAGAATCGCGACGACTGGATTGCCCGTTTCAAAGCCAAGGTGGCTGAGGTTGAGGCGGAGATGCAGGCGGTTGTGCCGGAGAGCCATATTGCGCTGCATGAGAAGTTCTACGTGCCTGGGCTGATGCCGGAAGATGCGAGCGAGGCGGAGGCCTTGGTGCGGCAGTTGACCGGGGACAATGCGCCCCGTGTGGTCAGCTACGGCACCGAAGGCGGGCATTTCCAGGATGCCGGCTACTCGACCGTGATCTGTGGGCCGGGTGACATTGCCCAGGCGCACCAGCCGGATGAGTTCCTGTCCGTGGCGCAGTTTGAGGCTGGGCAGGGCTTTATGCAGAAGCTGATTGTCGCCTGTTCTTGAGATCTTACCAATGGGTCACGAAATTAACCGAAATGAACGGTTAATGCCTGTCAAATTTTAACCATGGCTCCAGAAACCCGCCGATTACCCCATTCGGGGGGCTTGGCGGGTTAATAACCTGTTGATAACGTCAAAGGCGATCTCAGGTGTTGGAGTGCCATGCGTCATAGTCTTCCGATAGTCCCGCAGTTTTATGTGACCGCCCCACAGCCGTGCCCCTATCTGGACGGACGGATGGAGCGCAAGCTGTTCACGGCGCTGCAAGGGGACAACGCGACGGCCTTAAATGACGCGCTGTCGCAGCAAGGCTTCCGCCGCTCGCAAAACGTGCTCTATCGGCCGTCTTGCACTGACTGTAACGCCTGCATGTCCGCGCGGATTGACGTCTCCAAGTTCACCTCCACCAAAAGCCAACGTCGAGCCGCACGCCGCAATGCGCATCTGCAACGCCGGGCGACCTCGCCATGGGCCACCGAGGAGCAGTTTGACCTGTTCCGCCGCTATCTGGACAGCCGTCATGCGGACGGAGGCATGGCGGATATGGACGTGTTTGAGTTCGCCGCGATGATCGAGGAAACCCCGATCCGCAGCCGCGTGGTAGAATACACCGATCAGGACAACGGCCAGTTGACGGGCGTATGTCTGACCGATGTGCTCGAAGACGGCGTGAGCATGGTGTATTCGTTTTATGATCCGGAAATGAGCCGCACGTCTTTGGGTACGTTCCTGATCCTGGATCATATCGAAATCGCCCGCGAGGCGGGTTTGCCTTATGTCTATCTGGGCTACTGGGTGCCGGGTAGCCAGAAGATGGGCTATAAGGCCAAGTTCTCTGGCCTTGAGGTTTTTGTGGGTGGCCGGTGGCAAGAGATGCGTGATCCGGAGACCTTCTCGGAAGAGCATCATCCGCTGTCCTCTCCGCCGATTGCCGAACAGGTGGCGAATATCTCCTTGCCGGATGTGCGTGGCCGCAAGGTTTAAACGCCCTCCCTCTAAAGTTGACTAAATTTGATGGTTGCGTCAAGTTTGGGCTTGTTTTTGTTGGGGAGGTTAACGTGAAATCAAATGAACTTCAGCAGGCTTGGGCCTATCATGATGCCGCAGATCAACTGCTAAATGGGCGCATTCAATCATTCCTGATTGCTCAGGCGTTCTTGGTGGTTGGCTATGCTCAAATTTTGACAGCTGCAGCGTTTCCCGAGCGGTTGGATCTCAAGGTCTTTTTGGTAGGGGTTTCATTGCTGGCGATGTTCCTGACACTTGTTATGAAATCGTTATCTTCGCAGTTGTCGCGCGGAATCCGTGCACTGAAGAGAGATTACCTTTTGCATGAGAGCCACGGGTATGAGGTGTATATGAGTTACTTCTCAGCGGTGCGCGGTGACGGAGTAGAACCTACATTGGACGGATTCGCTCGTGGTTGGACGAAGGTTATGCCGATCAGTTTCCTGGTGTTCTGGGCGGCCGCAGCTGGGTACGCGCTTTATTCAATTTCTATGACTTTGAGTGCCTAAGTAGCGCGTTGGCCGTGGAAGAACGCGGCACCGGACAGTGCCGCGTTTCCTAATTGTTGCGCTCCGCTCACATGTGACAGAGCACATGAAGCAGGCGTACCTTAGTTGGTTGCGCTCATGCCCATGGCGCGTTTGGACATCAGCTCAATCGCATTGCCTGCGGCGCGGGTGTAGGGCGGCCAGAACATGCTCTCCTCAAAGAAGTCCGGGTTGGCCTCGATCAGAGGGTTTGTGTCCACCAAACCGGAGGACGCGACCATGCCAAGGCCTTCCACCACGCGGGTCTGAACCTCTTTGCCGATGAAATAGTTGGCAAAAACCTCCGCCGCTTCCAGCTTGTCGCCTTCCAGATGTTTGGCAAAGTTGATGGTGTCTAGCCAGACGGTGTTGCCCTCTTCAAATGGCACCAGACCCCAGTTGCCGCCCTCTGCGATGGCTGCGGAGGCACCTACGCCATAAGAGGCCACCAGATCATATTCGCCGGTGAAGGGCGGGGAGGCGCTCCAGAAGTGGCCCACCTGGCCGTAGAGTGCATTAACGGTCTGCTGCAGATCGCTGTCCGGGGCGGCGAGGGCACCCAATGCGGCGCGATCGCCGGAGACGTCGTTCACTTCAAAGGCGGAGCGCCCAAGCGCCAGCAGAGCCAGAGATACGTTTGGATGCACCTGACCATCGGTCAGCGACAGGCGGCCTTTCCATTCCGGTTCCAGCATGGCTTTCACAGAGGTTGGCATGTCCTGTACCGTGTCGAGATTGGCCCAGATGCCATAGGCACCGCCACCCCATGGAATATAGAGGTGCTGATCACCCTTCATGCCCATCGGAATGTCGGTCAGCGCCTTGGACAGATGCTGGTAGTTTTCTAGACGGGGGGAGGTCACGTCGATTGGCTGCAACATGTTGGCAGAGGGGCTGCCTTCCATGTTGATGTAGTTCAGCGTCAGGAAGGACACATCCACATCGCCTGAGCGCAGCATGTCAAACATCTGCTGCGGGCCTTCGGCCACGGTCTCCAGCAGGTTGACCTCTACGTCGTAGCCTTGCTCTTTCAGCAGTGCATTGACCGCCGTAATTTCGGCTTCGGTGACGTAGCCGTCCCATGTGAAAATATTGAGCTGTTCAGTGGCCTGCGCCATGCTTGCGCTTGCCGCCAAAATACATCCCATCAAAGCGTGTTTCATCTAGGCACCCCAGTTGTTGAAATTAGTGTTTGCGCGACCGGGCAAATGCGCCCCGATCAGCTTGAGGGCACGATTGCGCGCGAACCCCTAACAACCTGTGAATGAGTACCTTCTGGGTTGTGTCTTTTCCGGGTGAATGTCGCGCGAAGTTGAAAGGCACTTGATTTCAATTGTGTGCAGTCCGGCGCGCATAAAAAAACGCGGCGCCCGGAGGCACCGCGTTCTCACATTCCGCAGATGCGGTGATGTGATTATTCTTCGGCTGCGGCTTCTTCGCCTTCAGCTTCGCCGTCTTCGTCGTCACCAGCGGAACGCAGGCCGGATGGTGCGGACAGGTTCGCGATCACGAAGTCACGGTCGATGGTTGGCTTTGCACCTTCAGGCAGATCGATCTGACTGATGGTGATGGTGTCGCCGATGTCTTTGCCGGTCAGATCCACAACCAGACGCTCAGGGATGTCGCCTGCGGTTACGTTCAGCTCAACTTCTGGACGGACAACGGTCAGAACGCCGCCCTTCTTGATGCCTGGTGCCGCTTCTTCGTTCTCAAAATCAACGTGGATGAACAGGTTGATTTTGGAGGTGCGACGCAGACGCAGCAGGTCGATGTGGGTTGGCAGGTCTTTTACGGTGTCACGCTGAACGCCGCGGCAGATCACGCGTACGTCTTCTTGACCTTCCACTTTCAGGTTGAACAGTGTGGACAGGAAGCGGCCGTCTTTCAGTTTCTTGAACAGAACGTTGAAAGGGATCTGGATTGCCAGTGGATCTGCTTCGCCACCGTAAACAACACCAGGAACGAAGCCGTCGCGACGTGCTTGACGAGCGGCGCCCTTGCCTGTCCCCGTGCGTGCTTCGGCGATAAGATCAGGAATTTGACCAGCCATTTTGAATTCTCCATATACATAGGCAGGGATCCTCCAAGGCTGTATCCCCGCGTGAAGACGCGCCTATAGCGCGGATTTGTCAGAATGCAAAGGGGATTCGCGCGCTAGGAGCTGTGAAATTCCCGCAAAACGCCGCCGGCGGCTACAACCCGGTCATAGAGCGCGAAATCCGCCGGCCGTGCGGCGCGAAATGCGGCCTCCACGTCAGGGGATAAAACCGCCTCCACTTTGGGGGAGACGTTTTGGGGCTGAGGTTCGATCCGATGTCCAAACCGTGCCTCTAAGAAATCCTGGAGCAGGTCTTGGCGCTCATACGCAAAGAGATGGTCGACCGGCACGTCGCCCACTTCTAAAGACAGGAAGGACGCCTGCGACCCGATGCCTGCGGCTTTGGATGGGCGCGGGCTGATGGCGTCCAACACATAGTCGTCAAAGCTTACCCCGCCGTGACAGGTCGGGGCTTTGGAAACCATGCGTTGCGGGCTGCGATATTTGTACCAGCTCCGGGCATGATCAATCGGATCGCGGATCACCGCAAAACGCTCCGGAGTGAGCCCATAGGTGTCTTTTAGAAAGGGCGCAAACTTGGCGTGGTATTTGCCAACGGTCATGTGTTTCACGCCTTTGGTGAAAGCAATGTCCGCCCGTTTGCGCAGCGCCAGCGCATAGGCTGTCGATCCGGTTTTTGGCACCGACAGAAATGCCAGGTTTGGTTTGAAAAAGACCAACATACGCGCGATACCTCTTGCCCGATGCGTTTATGGCGCGCCGGACAAGAGCTTGTCAAAGCAATTGCTTAGCCCTGCCAGCGGCCTTCGAAGTTTTCCGGCACCAGCAGGATGTCGCGGTCCAGTTCTTTAATGGTGCGGCGGCCACAAAGCGCCATGGATACATCCAACTCCTTGTGGATCACCTCCAGCGCTTTGGTCACGCCAGCTTCGCCCATGGCCCCCAGTCCGTAGATGAAGGCGCGGCCGATGTAGGTGCCCTTGGCGCCAAGTGCGAGCGCTTTGAGCACGTCCTGGCCGGAGCGGATGCCACTGTCCAAGTGCACTTCTACGTCATCGCCAACGGCTTCCATGATCGAAGGCAGGGCGCGAATGGCGCTGAGCGCGCCGTCCAGCTGGCGACCGCCGTGGTTGGAGACGATGATGGCGTCTGCCCCCACTTTCAGCGCCATTTTGGCGTCATCGGCATCCAGAATTCCTTTCAGAATGACCTTGCCGCCCCATTTTTCCTTGATCTTGGCCACCTTGTCCCAATCAAGCGTGAGGTCAAAGCTCTGTGCCGTCCACGCGCCCAGATCGGCAGTGTCGGTGATGCCTTCGACATGGCCCACGATGTTGCCAAAGTTGCGCCGTTTCGCGCCCAGCATCTCAACGCCCCAGCGCCATTTGGTCATCAGGTTGGCGATGGTGGAGGGGGTCAGTTTGGGCGGCGCGGACAGGCCGTTTTTCAGGTCTTTGTGGCGTTGGCCCAGGATTTGCAGATCCAGCGTGATGACAAGTGCGGAACAGTTAGCGTCTTTGGCGCGCTGGATCAGGCGGTCGACGAAGTCTTCGTCGGTCATGGTGTAGAGCTGGAACCAGAACGGTTTGGTGGTGGCCTCAGCCACATCCTCAATCGAGTTAATCGACATGGTAGACAGGGTGAAAGGCACGCCAAATTTTTCGGCAGCGCGGGCAGCTTTGATCTCACCATCAGCACATTGCATGCCGGTGAGGCCCACGGGCGCAAGCGCCACCGGCATGGCGACATCCTGTCCGATCATCTGGCTGGCGGTGGAGCGGCCCGACATGTCGACGGCCACCCGCTGGCGCAGATAGATGTCGGCAAAGTCCGATGTGTTCTCTACAAAGGTCTTTTCTGTCCAACTGCCGGTCTCGGCATAGTCGTAAAACATCCGGGGCGCGCGGCGTTGGTAGAGGCGCTTGAGGTCCTCGATGCTGGTGATGACAGGCATAAACTCACTCTCAGGTCGCTTTTTGGTAAAGCTTCTTTACCAATGAGGGGCATTTTGCGCAATCCCTCATGTCGGTTAATGGGATGTTTGCTCTTTGTTCTCATAATTTCCTGTTGTGATTGTACGAGTGACGCGGAGGACCGCATGAAAGGCATTGTTTTTGTCGAATTGATCCGAATGGCCGAGTCTGTGATGGGCGAAGAGGCGGTGGATGATATCCTGGACAAGGTGGAGTTGGAGAACGACGGCGCGTTCAGCGCGGTTGGCAATTATCCTTGTCGCGAGCTTTTGCAGATTGTGGACGCTGTTGGCGCAGAGCTCGGCGCGCCAGTGGAAGCCTTGCACAAGCAGTTTGGCCATTGGATGTTTGGCCGGTTTGTTGAGGGCTACCCAGTGTTTTTTGAGAATAAGACAGACGGCTTTGACATGTTGGAGTCGATCGAGAACGAAGTGCATGTTGAGGTGCGCAAGCTCTATCCCGAAGTGGAACTGCCGACCTTTGCCACCGAGAGGCTGGCGGATGGGCGCTTTAAAATGGTTTATTCCAGCGAGCGTCCCCTGCATCACTTCTGTCACGGGCTGGTTGAGGCGTGTTTGCAGCATTTCAAACATGACGCGTCCATCGAAATGACAGAGCGCAAAGAGGGCGAGAAATTCTGCGCTGAGTTTTTGATGCAGAAAGCGGCCTAATGTATTTACGCGAGGCCATAGCGCCCTCAAAGGATGCGGTGTCCCGGCGACGATACATGCGCGAGCGCGTCGCACGGGAGGAGGCGGAAACGCTTCTGGAAGGCAAAAGCCGGGAGCTTTATGAGGCCAATCAGCGGTTGCAGAAGTTGCTGGGCACCATGGAGCAGGCGGTGCAGGATCGTACGCGGGAGCTAGGCGAGGCACGGGTGGCGGCGGAGTCGGCCAATGAGGCCAAATCGGTGTTTTTGGCCTCGATGAGCCACGAAATTCGAACGCCGCTCAATGGGATCCTCGGCATGGCACAGGCGTTGGATGACAGCGGGCTGAGCGAGGAACAGAAAAAACTGGTGACCATTCTGGGGGACAGTGGGCGGCTGTTGCTGGCGATCATCAATGATGTGCTCGACATCTCCAAGATCGAGGCGGGGAAGCTGGAATTCGAGATCATTCCATACCAGCTCACCGATCTTGTGAATGGTATGCGCCACCATTATCAGTTCCGGGCACAGGAAAAAGGGCTCGCTTTCAAGACCGTGATGACCCCGGCGGCGCACTGCTCAGTGAAGACCGACCCAGTGCGTTTGCAACAGGTGGTTGGCAATCTGCTGTCCAATGCGATCAAATTCACTGAAACCGGCTCTGTCGAATTGCTTGTGGAATTGCTGCCACATCGGTCGGGCAAGGCCGTTCTTAGCATTAAAGTCAAAGACACGGGGCCCGGTATTCCCAGGGCGCAACAATTGCGTCTCTTTGAACGTTTCAGCCAGGCCAATGCCAGTGTCACCCGCATGCATGGCGGCAGCGGGCTGGGACTGGCAATATCACGACATATATGTGAGTTGATGGGGGGCGAGATTTCGCTGCGCTCCAGTCCTGGAGAAGGGGCGGAGTTTCATGCCAAGGTGATGGTCGAAGTGTCTGACGACAGGCCTGTTCATACGGGAGCGCGTTCGGCCGCAGCTGCTGGGTGCAGCCTGTCTGGCCTGCGCGTGTTGGCAGCAGAAGACAACCGCACCAATCAGATTGTGCTCAAACATATGTTGAAGAAAGTGGGGCTCGCGCTGGACATTGTCGACAACGGCGAAAAGGCGGTGCAAGCGTGGGAAAAGACCCGCTACGACATGGTGCTGATGGATATCAATATGCCGGTCATGGACGGGTTGGAGGCCACGCGACGCATTCGCGAAATCGAAAGCCGCAACATGCAGGAGCCCACGCCCATTCTGGCCGTCAGTGCCAACGCCATGGTGCATCAAGTGGCCGGTTACTTGTCCGAAGGCATGAGCGGCCATGTGCCCAGACCCATCAGTCGTGACAGTCTCGTGCAAGCCATGGCTTCCGCGCTGGAGACCGAGGGGCGCTGGCCGGATTAGATTGGGCGCTTTGGGGGCGGGGTCAAATGGTCTCCACCTTGCCGGAATAGACCTCAACGATATGTTTGTCCGCCGCCGCGGCTAAGGCCGCGATCTCGGCATTTTGGATGTCAGACAAAAAGCCCTGCTCCGGCGCCTCAGCAATGGCCCTTAATGCGTGGTCCCGCGCGACGTCAAAGGCGGTGCGCCGGCCGCTGGCCTCATAATCGTCGCGACCAATGCGTTGGAAAATCTCGGGAGTATGCTGATCGCGACAGCCCGCCACCGTGTGGTCGCTGTCCAGAAAATGGCCACCCACAGGCACTTTAAGCATCTCGTCAAAGTTCAACGCAGCGTCATCTATCTCCGGCACCCGCAGGAACCGCCGCGCCATGCCGCCCAACTCATTGTCCAAGACCGCCTGGACCGGGCAATACACGGTGGCGCATTCCAACTGGCCGATCCCGCCAAGAATGTCTGCGCCGGACAGGGAGACGGTCTGCATCAGCAGCGCGCGTTCCGCCATAGATTGATGATCCGAATCCGGCGTGTCCGAGCCGGAGCCATAGGTGTGGGCCATAAGGCCAAAGCCGTGTTTCACCAGCTGGATCGACAGAGAAGCCGCTTGCATGGCCTCCACGGAAGATTGCAGCGCGCTTCCGGTGCGCATGTCGAGTGCAAACATCAAGGGCGTGGCGATCACGGGCAGGCCGGGGGACAGCACATGCGCCATGGTCACCATGCCCACCACCTCGGCGACCGCCATCACCGCAAGTGCAGCGGGCGACAGGGGCGCGGTGCCACCCGCGCTGGGCAAGGAACAGGCATGCACCGGCACGCCGTATTTACCACAGGCAATGATCACCTCGGTGTCCATGTATTTGAACTCCAACGGCGAGAAAGAGCAGGTGATGGTGCTGGTTGACGGGTTGGCGCGCAAGGCATCCTCACCCCCGGCGGCGATGGCGGCAATTTTGAGCAGGTAGTCGATGTTTTCCTTTTGGTACGGCTGCATCCACACGTGTTTTTGCGTGTTGGCAGATATGGCTGCAAAGCTGTGGATGTCGGCGGTCACCTCCGGCACGCCATGCACAAAAGGATGCGCGATGAAGCCCACCTGTTCCAACGTGTTGGCCACGGCCGCAATTTCGCGCGCCGCTGTCAGGTCCATGTTGCGATAGCTGGCATCGCGGGGATCGACGTAGCCATGCCCGCCGGTACCGGTGCGCAGGATAAACCCGCCGTCCAGCCGCGGCACCTGCATGTCAAATTTGCGATCCCGCCCCGCAAGCCGACAGCTTTTGGGGGTGGCCGCCAACGCCTCTTGCACCATTCCGCGGGGCATCCTCAGGCGACCAGCCTCCGCGCCTTCGATTGCGCCGGCTTTCAAGAGCGCAGCCTTGGCCTCGGGATGCACAATCATCACGCCGTAGTCCGCCAGCAGGTCCAACACGCGCGTTTTGAGCGTGGTCATGCGGTCGCTGTCGAGAAAGCCAAACTGGGCACGTGGCCCTATTACATGCTCAAGCGCAAAGGCATCCGCGGAGGCCCGGCTGACCGGCGGGGACTTGCGTCCACGACGTTTGCGAGGGGCGGTAGAGGGGGATTGGTCGGTGGCCATGATGTGCGCTCCTTGTCAGAAGGGATAGGGCACACACCGATTATGCTCACTGCCTGCCGACTTGAGCGCGCAAAGGATAACATGGCGCGGTGTTCCGCGCCAAATGCTTGTTGGGATCAGGCGCGGTGCGCGCCATCTGCCAGAGATTTTACAAAGGCCAGAACGTCGTCGACGGATTGACCCTCCGCGATTTGGCTGACGATGGCGGAGCCGACAACCGCACCATCCGCCACGGAGGCGATGTTTTCAGCTTTTTCAGGCGTGTTGATGCCAAAGCCAACAATCACAGGCAGGTCTGTATTGGATTTGATGCGCGCAACTTCTGGGCCCACATTGGTGGCCTGAGCTTCGGCGGAGCCGGTGATCCCGGTGATCGACACATAGTAAACAAAGCCGGAGGTGTTCTGCAGCACTTTTGGCAGGCGTTTGTCATCCGTTGTGGGGGTTGCAAGGCGGATGAAGTTCAAACCAGCCTTCTGCGCGGGAATACACAGTTCGTCGTCTTCTTCCGGTGGCAGGTCCACAACAATCAATCCATCAATGCCGGCCAGTTTGGCGTCGATCAAAAACTTGTCGACGCCGCGTGAGTAGATCGGATTGTAATAGCCCATCAACACAATTGGGGTCGTGTCATCTACGCGCCGAAACTCGGTGGCGAGATCCAGAGTACGCTCGAGTGTCATTCCACCATCAAGCGCCCGCTGGCCGGCCAGTTGAATGGTTGGACCATCGGCCATTGGATCAGTGAAAGGTAGGCCGAGCTCGATGATGTCGACGCCAGCTGCGGGCAGGCCTTTGACAATCTCAAGCGAGGTTTCATAGTCCGGGTCTCCAGCCATGACGTAAGATACGAAGGCTTTTTTTCCAGCAGCATTCAGTTCGGCGAATTTGGCGTCGATGCGAGTCATGAAGATCCCTCAGAGTTTTCTAGCAGCAGATGTGCCGAAAACTTTGGGGGAAATCAATCCTTGCTGACCTCACGTGCTGCTTAGCTTGCTCCCTCCGCAACCATAATCATCCAATGGGTGCCAAACTTGTCTTTGCACATGCCAAACCCGGCAGAGAAGAATTGCTTTTCAAACGGCATAATCACCATGCCGCCATCGCACAGTTTGTCATAGCGCGCCTTGGCCTCTTCGACAGACTTGGCATGGTGGGCGACCGACACCCCGGCTTGTGGTTGATATGGCATGCCTTCCGCCATGTCGTTGGACATCAAGAGCCAATCACCTTTCTTGATATGGCTGTACATAATCTTGTCGCTCTGCTCCATGCCGATGTCTGGTGGGGCCTCTTTGAATCTCATTTTGACAACCTCGTCGGCGTCAAAGATCTCCGTGTAGAAATCCATCGCGGCTTCGCTGGTGCCATCAAAGTAGAGATAAGGGATAAACGTCATACCAAAACTCCTTGTTTAATGGGGCGATCCTAACACGTGGCTTGCGCCGCGCCCAAACTCAGCATAAGTGCGAGACAAACCAGAGACAGGAGACCGGACATGGGTTTCAAAATGGGCATCGTTGGATTGCCAAACGTTGGCAAATCCACGCTCTTTAACGCGCTGACCAAAACCGCTGCGGCGCAGGCGGCGAACTTCCCGTTCTGCACCATTGAGCCGAATGTGGGTGAGGTGGGTGTGCCGGACGCACGGTTGGACAAGCTGGCCGCGATTGCGCAGTCCAAGCAGATCATCCCGACCCGTATGACCTTTGTGGACATTGCCGGTCTGGTGAAGGGCGCGTCCAAAGGCGAAGGCCTCGGCAACCAGTTCCTGGCCAACATTCGTGAGACCGACGCCATTGCCCACGTGCTGCGCTGTTTTGAAGATGGCGATGTGACCCACGTAGACGGCCGCGTTGATCCTGTGGCGGATGCCGAAACCATTGAGACTGAGTTGATGCTGGCCGATTTGGAGAGCATCGAGAAGCGCCTTCAAGGCATCGTGCGCAAGGTGCGAGGTGGTGACAAGGAAGCGGTTCAGCAGGAACGTCTTTTGAAAGCGGCGCAAGTGATGCTGGAAGAGGGCAAGCCTGCGCGTCTGGTCGAGGTTGACGAGGAAGATGCCAAGGCCTGGAAACTGCTGCAGCTTCTGAGCACCAAGCCGGTTCTGTATGTCTGCAACGTGGGCGAGTCAGAGGCGGCAGAAGGCAATGAACACTCTGCTGCTGTGGCCGAGATGGCTGCCAAGCAGGGCAACAGCCATGTGATCATCTCCGCGCAGATCGAAGAAGAGATCAGCCAGCTGGAAGATGAAGAAGCGGAAATGTTCCTCGGTGAGATGGGCCTGGAAGAAGCCGGTCTGGACCGTCTGATCCGTGCGGGCTACGAGCTCTTGCATCTGGAAACCTACTTCACGGTTGGCCCGAAAGAGGCCCGCGCCTGGACCATCCGTCAGGGCACCATGGCGCCTCAGGCCGCTGGTGTGATCCACGGTGACTTTGAAAAAGGCTTCATCCGCGCCGAAACCATTGCCTATGACGACTACATCGCCTGCAACGGTGAAAGTGGCGCCAAGGAAGCAGGCAAAATGCGGGCTGAAGGCAAAGGCTATGAGGTGCAGGACGGCGACGTGATGCACTTCCTGTTCAACACCTAAGTCGATTTTTGATCAGTGCCGGCCCCGTTGGGGGCCAGCACGACGTGTCCGCAAAATGGCTGGGATCAAGAGCTGATCAGATGACAGCCAGCGGCATCTTCACCAGAGTCGCCAAAGTTAAAGCCGTTCCAATATTCATCAGGAATGGCCCGAAGCGCGTCTGACATGAATGGGTTGGCAACTTCGATGCAGGTCCGCGCGCTGTCGTTCACCTTTGACTTGGCCTCGGCGATGGTTGGCGCTGCCTCAAACAGAGCTTGAAAAGAGCCATCCTCCATTGCGATGTTCAGGCCGCGTTCGATGGCTTGTGCCAGTTCTTCTTGAGACGGATCAACGTCCATCAGGAACGCAAGGCGATAGCGGATCAGGATGGAATCGTCCACCATGAGGTTCGGCAGTTCGGCGGCATGGCCTTCGACTTCCGCATATGGTTCAAAAACGGCGCGCGTGTAGGCGTCGCAGCGTTTGGCATGGGTCATTTTGAAGAGGTTTTCGTAATTTGATTTCACCAGGTTGAATCCAGCGGCTGCGAGAATATTGGTGTCTCCCCAGCCCAGGCCCTGGCATATAGAAAGAGCCATGAATTCGTTGTGGGTGTCGATCTCGTCAAAGCGGTCTGCGTTGTCTTTGTGGATGATGGCGATGCGGTTGCCCAACAGTCCCCGATAAAGGGGGAAGTAAATGGGCCGCAGGTTGTCCTCATAAAACGGGTCGGCCCCAAAGAAGCCCACGGTCCAGTCGCCCTTTTCTTTCATCAAAGTGGCCATACGTTGGTGGGACGCGGGCTCTGGTTTGGGCGCCAAAGTGTAGTCTAGTCCCGCTTTGGTCAGGGCGAGTTCCAAGACGTCCAATGGATAGTCATAGCGACGGTCGTTGTCCGCAAGTTGCGGGTATGTGACGGTGATCGGCTCTGCGGCAACAACGGTTGCGGCCACTGATAGGCCCAGTGCACATAGGGTTTTCCGAATGATAGCCATTTATTTTTCTACTCGAATTAAATCGACCCTATCAAGCACGCCGGAGTCTAATAAAAGGTGAAAGCATGTTGCTGCAGAGGTGCGTTAATCTGCGAGGAATAGTTCAAATTTGACTGAGCTTGTTAATCTACTTCAGTGCCCGTGCCAGAAAGGCCTGGGTGTCGGGATGCTGCGGCGCGTCAAACAGAGCGCTTGGCGCACCTTCTTCCACCACTTTGCCGTCTTTGAGGAAGCAAACCTTGTCCGCCGCTTCGCGGGCAAAGCCCATTTCATGGGTCGCCAGAACCATGGTCATGCCGCTGCCTTTGAGCAAACGCAGCACGTCCAGCACTTCGCCGACCAACTGCGGGTCGAGTGCCGAGGTGATCTCGTCAAACAGCATCACCTCAGGCTTCATCGCCAAAGCGCGCACAATCGCAACCCGTTGTTGCTGACCACCGGAGAGTTGGTCCGGGTAGTGGTCCATGCGGTCGGCAAGGCCAAAGCGCTCAAACAGCTTGGTGACCTCCGGGCGCAGAGCGGCACGGGACTTTTTGTAGACCCGCCGAGGCGCGAGCATCACGTTTTCCGCAGCGGTCATATGCGGGAAGAGGTTGTAGCTTTGAAACACCATGCCAATGCGGCGGCGCACCGGTTGAGGATCCAGGCCGGGCAGGGAAATGTCCTCGCCATCGAGCAGAATTTCCCCGTCTTCAATGGTCTCCAACAGGTTGATACAGCGCAAGAGCGTGGATTTGCCCGCACCTGATGCGCCGATCAGGCAGACCATCTGGCCTTCCTCTACTTCCAAGTCGATGCCATCGCACACGGTGTTGTCGCCAAAGCGTTTCTCAACCGCATTAAGGGTGATCTTCGCCATCAGCTGCGCTCCCGGTTTTGCTTGGCCATGAGGTAGTCGGCATAGCGGGTGGCCGGGATTGTGACCGCGAGGAAGATCACGGCGGCACCCACGTAAGGCGTGAAGTTCGCGAGCAGCGATTTGAAAACACCGGCCTGGCGGAAGATTTCTACGGGGCCGATGAAGCTCAGAAGGGCCACGTCTTTTTGCAGGGCGACGAACATGTTCATCTGCGCTGGGATCACGCGGCGGATGGCTTGCGGGAGGATCACAAAGCGCATGCTGTCCGAGTCTGACAGGCCGAGCGACGCAGCGGCGGCACGTTGGCTGGCGTGCACGCTTTCGATGCCAGAGCGGAAAATTTCCGCCACATAAGCCGAGTAGGTCAGGATCAACGCCAAGGAGCCCCAGATGTAGGGCGAATTCCATGGTCGTGGCAGGCCGAGGCCGGGAATGCCAAAGCCGATCAAGTAAACGGTCAACACCACCGGCACGCCGCGGAAGATGTCGGTATAGGCCGCGCCCAAAATGCGCAAGGGAAACAACGCCGGATTGCGGGTATCGCGCGCAAGAGCCACCAACAGGCCAAGGATGACAATGGCCGGTGCGCTCCACAAGAAGATCGCCACGTCGAGCTTGAAGGCGTCAAGCAGCTTGGGGAAGGTTTTGGCAAAGACCTCCCAATTGAAAAAGCTGGCTTTGACCCGGTCCCAACCCGGTGCCATCGGCACCAGGATCACAACGGCCAAAAACACCGCCAACGTGCTGCCGCCCGCGATCAGCATGGAGCGGCGGCGCAGGCGGTCTTCGTAAATCTGGCGGCGGGTTTTGCCCGCCGCGTTGGTCTTTGTCATGGTCTTTGATCAGCTTATTTGATCAGCGGCACACCGGTGGTTTCCTGAAGCCATTCCGCTTCAATCGCGGCCAGTTTCCCGCTCTCGGTCAGGGCTGCGATAGCCTCATCGACACAGGTTTTCAAGGCGTTGCCTTCTTCCAGCAGTAGACCAAAACGGTCCGGGTTGTCGGTGCGGTCGGCCGGGAACTGGCCAATCACAGACGAGCCTTCGACCACAACGGCGCTCAGGTATAGCGCGGTTGGCAGATCAAACAATGCGGCGTCGATCTGGCCAGCCTGCATGGCGGCAGTCACATCTGCGTTGTCCCCATAGAGCAGCGGCATGTCATCTGGCCCGATGGTGTCCATCAACACCGGCACGGCGGTGGTGCCGCCCATCGCGCCCCATTTCAACGCTTTGAGCGCCTCCACGGTGGCGGCGGTGTTTTTGGCCTCCGCAGAGGTTAGGATCGCCATCGGCGCGGCATAGTAGGCAGACGAGAAGTCGACCATCCTCTCGCGTTCTTCGGTGATGGAGAACTGCTGCAGGTTGAAGTCAAAGTCCTTTGGCCCCGGCTGGATTGCCTGGTCAAAGGAAGAACGCACCCAGGTCACCTTGTCTGCGCCAAAGCCCATTTCCTCAGCCACGGCATAAGCCACAGCTGCCTCAAACCCTTTGCCGCTTTCTGGCGCATCATCCATGACCCAAGGATAGTAGGCCGGGTTGCCGGTGGCGATGGTCAGCGTGCCTTCGGTCAGGGTCTTGCCGTCGGCACAATGGCCTGCCGCAAAAGCGGCGGAGGTGGTCAGCGCGGTGAGCGCGGTGGCGGCAATAACTTTGTGAAACACGGTGAATTCTTCCCTTTTGAACTGTTTGGTCAAAACATGCTTGGGAAGGGACGTGTTGTCCAGCGGAACTCTTTGACACAATCGAAGTGCACGTGATTAACCAGTACCAATGTGTACAAATCAGCCATTCATTAGGGGGGGGATGGCGGAGACGAAGTCCTCCAGGTTTCTCGTTATTAACGTCTAATGGCATGTAATAATTGAGCTTTATTTTTTGTGTATCGCAATTTGTATAGCATTTTGTATAGCTAAACTAGCACTAGAAATCCAGTTTTTAGGCCGTTCTCCACATAGAAAGTTCTCAGCTTGCAGCTTCCGCGGGACTCCCTTTACGCTCGGCAGGGCTAAGCATCAGTATCAACTCCGCACTAAATAATCTCAGTGTCAGATTGTGCTTCGGATTTTAAGATTTCTTCTGCCCGCTTTAAAGGCTTTCGTAAGCTGCCTGGGGTCCATGGCCGGCGTTCATTTCGCGCTTCACTGATTAGATTGAGAGGACCGCATTCATTCAGTAGGTTCACTTTTTTCGTAGCGTGAGTTTGTTCCAATCGGTGGCCTTTGAGATAAAATCCGCTAGTTCGCGGATTTTGCAGTCTGAACGCATCACATTGGAGATCGCTCCTTTCCGTTGCGCTGACGCAAGATTTTTGCGGTTTCCCAATTTCTTGCCGGAACGCTTTGACTGACAAGCCCCAAACAGGGAATGTCGTTTAATTCCAGCCCACTGAATCTGCGCCTTTTTTATCTGCTGTACAAGGTGCTTTCGACCGATACGACGCCCTTCTGTCACAGACCAAACGCTGATTTCGCTCTCAAATAATTCATCCAAGATGGCAGGATGGCGCGCCAATCGATCCACACGTGGCACAACTAATCCCGCTTTTGTCTCTTTTGCGAGCCGGAGCGCTGTAGATAGCCCAGGACGGTTTAAGTGCGCTCGAGCACCTCCAGCCGTGCAGTCATCTTCTTCGATTGATATCAACTTAAGGTTCTTTTCCTCGCAAAATTCCCGCACAGAGTAAGCCTGCTCATCTAAGCTCTCGTTTTCCTCGGCCTGTCGTCGGGTAGAAACGCGGATGTAGCCAATCACGTTTTGCATTTAAGGTTTCCTTTGTTGGATCGTTCTTGGAGCGTGTGATAACTGTTTGTAATATATCGACTTCACGTGTGTTCATGACTAAAGCAATGAGCCTACGAATTTCTTCTGATATGCACTTCCTAAATCCAAGCGCACAGAAAGTTCGGCCGTTTGAAGTTGGTTGTTGACCGGGGTTTCCTAACTATACGGGCGGACCACTTCAGTGGGGGAGGATCAATACGTGAGAAGCTTTTTGCGGAGCTCCAGCCTCAAACGTTGATGCAGAGAACGCCCCTCTGCACCACTTTCGAAAATCGGGCTAGTCCAATCCTTCATGCTCGCTTTCTTTTCTTTCTCACCACTCATGAATGATTATAGCAAGTCGGTCTAGAAATGCGGCCGGAGGAGACGATTTTCTTTTCAGTGTGATGTCAGCTGCCACGGACTGGCTTGAATGGGAGCATTCAACTCAGTTACGCTATGACGCCAGAACCCATCCCCTTTAAGTATTCGAATTTTTCCTAGGACTTCGTCATGCTGGCCGTCCAAAAATGTTCGATGCGGCGTGCAGTCTAGACCAGCGAATACACCAAAAGCCCGGACATTGGACGGAGGCTTGCCCCTAGCGTTGGGTATTCAATGTGTCCATTTCTTCGTTCCTTAAGGCTCCTATGGACGAATGGTACTAATCTGATCTCTCGGTTGGAAAGTTACCAACTCGATAGAATTGGTCCGCCGCTCAGAGCACGATCGTGCGGCGTAAACATCTAACAGTTCTGCTACGCCCAAGCCAGACAGGCACCGCAATGTGCTTCGCGCAGTGCGATTTAGTCCGAGAGGTATCCATTCGATTGCCACTTCCAATGAAATTGAATCATCGAAGTTCTGATAGCCGACAACTTGTCAAACGCGGTTGTCCTCGTTTTATTGGGCTTTTTGCGAACCCAACGTTTACATTTTGCCCCAAAAATCTAAGTTCTAGGTTCTCATGTGAACATTAGGACAACATGGGGACAACATTGCCCACCGGAAATCGGCGAAATTCGGTGGTATTGGCGCAAATTCGAGGCCCACATGTTTCCAACTAGATTACTCATGTAAACATCCGACGCGGATTAGGTAAACAAATGTCAACGTCAGACAAGTCATATAGGGACCCAGCGCCATAATTCCGCTGAGCCATTCCTAGTAACCATTCGCCCAAAGGATGCCATCGCTCTTATTGCGCTCTTCGCTAAAGTCCGATGCCGCTCACACAAAGATGGAAATCCTACAGCCGAATGGTGCGGACAGCCTATGATGACTCCCACCGACGTGTTTGCCCTTTGCGATACTGCCCTCTGCCTCTTTCACAACAAACCCAGATCAATCAGCCACTTAACAAGCGTACTCATCCCCAGAGTAAACGCAGCGCCGCAAAGCATCATAAAGACCTCTCGGCGTGCAAAAACTTGTGACTGAATTACGTTCATTTCCGCGATTGAGGTACGCAAGCTGGCGTCGCTGGCTGTGAACCGCGCCGGGTTTGCCGGAGGCTCCAACTCAGGAGTAGGATGGAGCATCATGACAAAGACAACGAACAAGTATTCACCAGAAGTGCGCGAACGTGCCGTGCGGATGGTATTGGAAGG
>Ga0189286_100117_pt1 | contig 50870 bp, 36 predicted proteins | sample UW69minimetaG_FD_130330 | JGI IMG/M metagenome (GOLD analysis project Ga0189286, IMG submission 130330) | Marine microbial communities from the Costa Rica Dome - UW69 mini metaG | ecosystem: Environmental > Aquatic > Marine > Oceanic > Photic zone | place: Costa Rica: the Eastern Pacific...
AGTATATAAATAATCACTTTGATGGCGATAAGCCAGAGAATGAGGCAAACATCTCTTTAGAGTGATAACCGACTTCTAGTCGTGATTCCGAACCTACCATCTTCCAGATGGTAGTGATTCAGTAGTTTTACTGAGGTATTCCTTGTCTTTTTCTATTTCATAATGTGCAATTCCGCGATATAAAAAGGCTTCAAGTTCAACCCAATCTTCACCAAGTTCATCAATTTCGATTTGAATATGTAGGTCAAAATAAGCAATACAATTTTTATAATCTTTTAAGCCTAAATACGCAATTCCACGCCAATAATTTACACTATGACCTTGCGGAGCATCAATAAATTTTGGTGTTAATGTATCGGTAGCGTCAAAATCGGCAATGGCCTTTTTATAATCACGGTAAAACCACAAATAATTATAACCGCGATAACCTTGCCAAGTAATTGGGTCGAGTTCCACAGCTTTGTCAATATACTTTTTCCATAAATGTGGCATGCCTCTTTTTAAAAAAGGAATTGACAATTCACGCCAAGATTCTGCATGTGTAGGATCGAGTTCTATTGCTTTGGCAAACGCATTGATGCTTTCTTGTGTTCCTTGATAATAATACAAACCGTGTTTAAAACATTCCATAGAACGTTTTTTTAAGTCAACTTTTTCTTCACAAGAAGAAAGCAGTATGACAATAATAACACTAGGGAAGAATTTCTGTAATATTTCCATGTTCTATTCGGTATGAGATATACATATATGAATCCACATAACTACTTGTACTATCTGTCGTAAAGAGATTGGGTTCCCATTCTTGCAGTTGTGTGGTGAGTGTAACAAGTTGTTCAGTAAGCTCTTTAGTAAAGCTGGTTGGCGATAAGTCTAAATCATTTTCGTGAATCACATACCGACCAGGTTTTCCGTGACAATTAATCACAAAGCGGATATTAAGATAGCCAGAATCAGGATAGTTTTTGTTCACATACTTAGACATAATAAACTTGCGAAGCCCATTTTTACCACTGCTATAACGAGCCGGTTTGGGATTGTAATATTGAAAAATTAATTCATTACAGGTTTCAAATCCGTCACTTAATAACGCAGTAGCTGGATCAATATGTTCTGCATCTGCGGTAAAGGCATTTTTTGTTGGTAAAAATGTTTCTTCTTTCGGAACTTTAACACAAGCAAGGGTGATGGTTATTATCACTGAAACCCCACTGAACTTTCTAAGCATTTTATGAATTCTCATAAATTTAAAAATTAATAAAAAAATGAAACTCTATTTGGTAAATTTATGGGTATTTTTTCATTTTTATTCTCTTTTAGCTTGTCTATTTCATATATTTTCACATTGAATTACCACACACTTTTTATCTAAAAAAGGGATACTAATTTGGATTTTAGTATTCACCAACTTGAGGTTATTCCTTTGTAAACATCCTCTTGTTTTAAACACAAATTGTTTTAAATATAACAATATGCGCAATAATAATTGTTTTAATCACAAATTATTTGATTTTACTCATTTTATTAACAAATAACTTATGAATAGTTAAATATTATCTTAATTTTACACTCTTTAAATCTCAAATACCCCAAAATGATGCAAAAATATTTATTTCTTCTATTATGCAATATATTGTTGCTACCAACTGTGAATGCACAATTTGTAGATGTTACAGGCGAATATGCCGCTATATTATCTATAGAATTCAGAGGTACTGATATTATCTTTAGTGATCTTGACACGCCCAATAGTGCAGTTTACAGTGGAGATCTCTCTAGTTTACCTGTAAATGCTACATCAGTTGTAAACGAAACCAGCATATCTTCTATGACTGTAGATGGTGATTTTTTATACTACACAACGAGTACTGAGCTGTATCGATACAATTTTGTTACTGGTGGAGCAGCAACACTGATTACATCAAACTTGGCAGTTCCAACTGATTTGTATGTGTATGGAAACAATATCTATATTGCCAATTATGGTTTTGGGGATATTATAAAAGCTGATTTGAGTGGTTCATTTCCTGTTACTTCTACTGAGCTTTTAGTTAATCAGACCGCATACAATTTTGCAGGTACAGGAAACCTATTGTATTATAATGATTTATTTAATAGTAATGTAAAGCGTATTAATTTGGATGATGTCATTCCAACTCCGGAGCAGGTAACTGCAGATGGAACTGTTGCAAATCCTATCGGGATAGAAATAGATGGTACAGATTTATATCTATCTGATCGAAATAACAATCAAATTTTGTTATTCGATCTTACAGGTTCTTTTCCTGTAAGTTCTTCTACCGTTGCGTATACGGTTACTGCGCCAGAAGTTCTTAGAAAGAATGGTTCAGATCTATACATTACCACAGGAACTGTAGGTGGAAGCACAAAAATTATGAGAAATGCAAATGTACTCAATACGCCTACATTCAGTAAAGGAGCTGTTGACTTTACCCTGACACCCAACCCAACAGGTAGAAATGTTCAATTAACTTCTAATGTGTCAATTACAGAAGTTGAAGTATTTTCTTTATTAGGTCAAAAATTATCAACGTATACAACAAGCTCAATACAAAATACAAAAAGTATAGATATTAATATGGAGCAGTTACAAGCTGGAACGTATCTTATAAAAGTACAATCAGAGGCTGGAACACTCGTAAAGAAAGTAATAAAAAAATAAATTTTTCAATTCAAATGATGAATTGAAAGTATTTCTGCAAGAAAGTGAAATTGTATTGGTTTCTCCCCTAATTTACTATTAAAAAAGCCTGCTAATACAGGCTTTTTTTAGTCATATATTTGATGAAGTATTTTATAAATTAATTTGTATACTCAGTTCTTTCAGTTGTTCATCATCAATTGTTGCTGGTGCATCAATCATGACATCACGACCCGAATTGTTTTTAGGGAAGGCAATAAAGTCACGGATTGTTTCTTGTCCACCTAAAATAGCAACCAATCTATCCAATCCGAAAGCCAATCCTCCGTGTGGTGGCGCTCCATATTGGAAAGCATCCATTAGGAAACCAAACTGTGCTTTTGCTTCTTCTTCAGTAAATCCTAAGTGTTTGAACATGATGGCTTGAATTTCTTTATCGTGGATACGAATAGATCCTCCACCAATTTCATTTCCGTTTAATACCAAGTCATATGCATTTGCTTTTACATCGCCTGGTGTTGTGTTCAATAATTCTAATTGTCCTGGTTTTGGAGATGTAAATGGATGGTGCATTGCGTGATAGTGTCCTGTTTCTTCGTCAAGTTCTAATAATGGGAAATCAATGACCCAAAGTGGTGCAAATTCTTCTGGATTACGCAGATTTAAACGTTCTGCCATTTCCATACGTAAGGCACTTAATTGTGCACGAACTTTATTCGTATTACCAGATAAAACACAGATTAAATCACCTGGTTTTGCTCCTGTAGCTTCTGCCCATTTTGCTAAATCTTCCTGATCGTAGAATTTATCTACAGATGATTTAAACGTTCCATCTTCATTGCATTTTACATATACCATTCCTAACGCACCAACTTGTGGACGTTTTACCCAATCAATCAGTTTATCGATTTGTTTGCGTGTATAACTAGCGGCTCCTGGTATGGCAATTCCAACTATCAATTCTGCCGAGTTGAATACTTTAAAATCTTTATGTTGTGCTACATCATTCAACTCACCGAATTCCATTCCGAAACGAATATCTGGCTTGTCATTTCCGTAGGTTTTCATCGCGTGATCAAACGTCATTCTTGGGAATTTTTCAACATCAATTCCTTTGATTTCTTTTAATAAGTGACGTGTTAGGCCTTCAAAAATATTTAAAATATCTTCTTGCTCTACAAATGCCATTTCACAGTCAATCTGTGTGAACTCTGGTTGTCTGTCGGCACGTAAATCTTCATCACGGAAACACTTTACAATCTGGAAATACTTATCCATTCCGCCTACCATCAACAATTGCTTGAAGGTTTGTGGCGATTGTGGTAAGGCGTAAAATTGCCCTTCATTCATACGAGATGGAACCACAAAATCACGTGCACCTTCTGGCGTAGACTTAATCAAATACGGAGTTTCTACTTCAATAAATTCTTGTGAAGACAAATACTTACGAACTTCCATAGTTACTTTGTGACGGAAGATTAAACTGTCTTTTACAGGGTTTCTACGAATATCTAAGTAACGATATTTCATTCGGATATCTTCACCGCCGTCTGTATCATCTTCAATTGTAAAAGGCGGCAATAGTGAAGCATTTAATACTGTCAATTCTTTCACTAAAATTTCAATATCTCCAGTTGGTATTTTTGAATTTTTAGCTTCACGTTCAATCACCTCACCTTTTACCTGAATCACAAACTCTCTTCCAAGTGTTTTTGCTGTTTCAAAAACGTTGGCAGGTGTGCGTTCTTCATCAAAAATTAATTGTGTAATTCCGTAACGATCACGAAGATCGACCCAAATCATAAATCCCTTATCTCTAGACTTTTGTACCCAACCTGCTAAGGTAACTTCTTGTGTAACGTGTGATGCTCTTAACTCACCACAACTATGTGATCTGTACATGTGTATGCGATTTTAAAAGCGCAAATTTAATGGTTTTTAGTGGATGATATGTCTTGGAATAGAAATATTTTGGAAATTTAAGAACTGAAAGAAACCGACGAATTTGTATATTTTATGAATAATTCTTTTCCGATTTTTGGATTCTTGATATGAAAAAAATACTTTTTGTAAATTAGCGTATTCAAAAACTGTTAAAAAGCAGCAGAAATATATAATTTCCCCCACAAAAACATCTTTTTTTAATATCCTTAATTACCTAAAATAAAAATGTTAAAATTTATTTTAATAAATTAGTAACATCTTATCACATAATTATTTGGGAATGGATAATTCAGAAAACACTTTATGGTATTCTTTTTTATCGGGAGACAAAAATGCGTTTTCTGTAATTTTTAAAATGAATTACAGTGAGTTATACAATTATGGTTTGAAGTTTTCCAAATGTTCTTCCTTAACGAAAGATTGTCTTCAAGATTTTTTTATTTATCTATACACACATAGAGATTCTATCAAAGAAGTAAAATCAATTAAAGGATATTTATTTGTGTCTTTTAGAAGAACCTTATTGAAAAAGCTTAAAAATGAGCGTCGTTTTGTAGGTGTAGATGTAGAAAGCGCCTTTTTTTCTAATTTTGAATTTTCTCCTGAAGAAATTGCAATACGACAAGAGATATCAGCTATCAAGTCTGATACGTTAACGAATATCTTAAACAATTTATCCCCTAGAGAGCGCGAAGCTATTTACCTAAAGTACTACAGTGAATTGAAGGTTTCTGAAATTTCTTCAATAATGAATATTTCTTATCAAAGTGTGCTAAATACGATTCAAAAGGCATTCAAAAAAATAAGAAATGCCTCTGAAAATGAGATCATTTCAAATATTTTAAAAAAATATTGAAAAATAAAGGGTATAAAAAGAAAGCTTTTGTCTCCATATTAATAAACAGCCAAACTTTTAAGGTTAATGAATCAAAAACCTAACATACATTTAGAGGATCTTTTAAATGATGACTCATTTAAAAATTGGGTACATGAAAGTAACCAAAATGATGTTGCTTTTTGGAAAGATTGGATAAAAAAACATCCAGAACATATTGACGAAGTGTACACGGCGAAAGCCATGATCTTAGGTATATCTTTTAAGAAAAATAGTGTAGATACCACGGAAATTAATGAGTCTCTACAAAGTGTATTGGACAGTATATCAACAAAACCGACAATGAAAAAGTCTGCTAAACTTATGTTATATACTAGATATGCATTGTCAATTGCTGCTGTAGGGCTTATTATTTTCTTCTCGCTACTAAATTTCTTTGCTGTTTCTGGTGAAATAAATTATAAAACTGGATTTGGTGAAGTTGCTAATATTAAATTACAGGATGGAACATTGGTTACGTTAAATGGAAATTCAGAGTTGAGTTATCATAAGGATGAACCAAGAAATGTAACGTTGAATGGAGAAGCATATTTTAAAGTAAAATCGATACCATCTACAAAAGCCAAATTTTGGGTGAATACTAATGATCTTACCGTAGAAGTATATGGAACCGAATTTAATGTAAATAGTAGACTAGAAAAAACAGATGTTATTCTTGACGAAGGTTCTATTAACCTAGTCTTTAACGATGGTAAACAGAAGATTATGAAGCCTGGAGAGATCGTTTCAGTGTCTTCTAATAAAGAGACAATTTCCTGTAAAAAAATAGAAAAGAATAATACTTATGCTATATGGAAACCTAAGACGTATGTTTTTAACAAAAAAACCTTAGAGTCTGTAATGAAGCATATAGAAAATACCTACGGATTATCTGTTGAATTTGATAACGATAGTTTAAAATATTCTGAAATATCAGGTGGTATACCAAATGAAAATTTAGAAATATGTTTGAAAGCTATAGAGAAAATAACAGATGTTAAAATTGAGAAAAGTAAAGAGAAACTATTAATATATAAACCAACTAACTAACCAAAGTAAATGTAAATATTATGATTAAAAAATCGACCGTAAGTTTGTTACTTGTCATTGCCTTGTTTTTTGGGGCTACACAAGTAATTGAAGCGAGCAATTCAGAATTGGATACCGGAGATTATATTTCCCTTCCAAAATTTTTAGACAAACTAAGTAATGAACATGCAGTGTTCTTTTCTTATAATGCGAAAGATGTAGTGGATACGAAACTAAATCCTAAAGATTATAATTACAAAAACCTAAGTAGAGTCATTACAAAATTAGAGCAAACTACACGCTTTGTGTTTGAACATCTTGGTGATAAATATTATGTAATTTATAACAAGAAAAACAATAGAGCTAAAGCGATTGCTAGTAATCTTGATCCAAAAGGAGTAAACTCAGGTTTGGCAGTAAAAGATATAAAGCTACAAAATACCATTAAAGGAACTATTACTGATGCTGATACAGGAACTCCATTGCCAGGTGCTAATGTTTCTGTGAAAGGAACATCGCAAGGAACAGTTACTGATTTTGATGGGAAATTCATACTTGATGTAGCTCAATTACCAATTACACTTGTTATTTCTTCAACAGGTTTTGAATCACAAGAGGTAGAAGTAAGTTCTTCAAGTAGTTCTGTTAATGTTGCTTTAAAATCAGGAGTTGCTTTAGATAAAATTGTTTTGGTTGGTAACAGAGCAAAGCCTAGAACTGTTTTAGAGTCTCCAGTACCTATTGATAATATTGGTGCTAAAGAATTAGCAATTAGTGCACAACCAGAGGTTGATAAAATGTTAAGTTACCGCGTACCATCGTATAACTCTACCAATCAAACAATTTCGGATGCAACAGCACATTTTGATCCTTCTGAACTTCGTAATTTAGGACCAAGTAGAACATTGGTACTTATTAATGGAAAAAGAAAGAATCAAAGCGCATTGGTATACGTAAACGAAACTCCAGGACGTGGTGAAGTTGGTGTAGATATGAAAAGTATTCCTGCTTCTGCTATTGAAAGAGTTGAGGTGTTAAGAGACGGAGCTTCTGCACAATACGGTTCTGACGCTATTGCAGGTGTAATCAATATTATTTTAAAAGAAAAGCCAAAACAAACAACGATTAATTTAGGATCTGGAGTTACTTCAGAAGGTGACGGATTTAGATATAATGCTGACATTAATACTGGATTTACTTTTGGAGAAGGTGGTTATTTTAATGCTACAGCAGAATTCTACCATCAAGATTACACCAATAGAGCAGGAGAGCCAGGAAATGATTTATTATTCGGAAATATTTTTGGAGATTCTAGCTTATTAGATGGAACAAATCCTTGGATTCAAGCAAACCCTGATTTGGGAATGATTGTAGGACAACCTGAGTATGATAAGTTTGGATTGTCATTTAACAGTGGATTGCCTTATAACGAAGGGAAAGCTGAGTTTTACCTTTTTGGAAGTTTACAACAACGTAACGGAAAAAGTTTTGCATTATACAGAGCACCATACTGGATTACAGACGACTTTGGTTTATTAACGCCTCCAGGACAGCCTTATAATGGTTTTCAGCCAACCTTTGAAACAGATATTAGAGACAATACGTTTTCTGTAGGAAACCGTTGGGAAATGTTTAACGGATGGAAATTTGATTTGAGTTATACATTCGGAAGAAATGCTGTAGATTATACGATTGGAAATACCATCAATCCTAGTTTAGGAGCTAATAGCCCAACAGAATTTAACCCAGGAGGATATAGCTTTAAGAATGATATTGGAAACTTAGATATTTCAAAAAGTTTTGGTGATGTTTCTATTTCATTAGGATCTGAAATACGTAGCGAACAATTTGTTACTAAAGCAGGAGAACAAGCTTCTTATATCAATGGAGGAGCACAATCTTTCCCAGGATTACGTCCAGAAAATGCGTTACGTGAAAAACGTTCTAACGTGGGTGTATATGGAGGAATAGATTGGGATGCTTCAGAACAATTACTAGTTGGTGGAGCTGTTCGTTATGAAGATTATAGTGATTTTGGAGATAATGTTTCTTGGAAGATCAATGCTAGATATTTACTTCCTGAAAAGAAAGGAGCTATTAGAGCTTCTGTAAATACAGGATTTAGAGCACCATCACTACACCAAATTTATTTGAGTAACATTCAAACATTACAATTGGCAGATGGAACTATTGGCCAGCAAGGAACTTTTAATAATTCAGACCCAATTATTATTGATCCAATAGCGGGGTTAGGGGTACCACAATTAGATGCGGAAGAGTCATTTAATATAGCTGCTGGATTTACGTATAAATTTACACCACAGTTTACAGTTTCTTTAGACTACTACAATATCAGAGTTGATGACAGAGTATTATTCACAAATCCATTAGGGTTTGATGGAGATGATACTACAACCAATGCAGTAGAGCAAGTATTAATAAATAATAGTATTGGAAACATTACATTCTTTGTGAATGCAGTTGATACGAAAACACAAGGAATTGACTTAGTAGCAAATTATAGAGGTATTGAGTTAGGAAAAGGAAAATTAGCTGTAAATGGAGCTTTCAACTGGAATAAGACGGATATTGATGGAACAATTTCTGTGCCTGAAAAAATCTTAAATGCAGGATATACTGATATCTTTAACAGGGAAGAGCAATCAAGAATTACTACAGCACGTCCAAACTTAAAAGGTGTGTTAGGATTAGAGTATGAACTAGGAAAATGGTTCATTGCATTAAATAATACATACTTTGGGAAAGTGACTTGGCAACATCCAAGCAACCCAGCTTTTGATCAAACATTTGCAGGAAAGGTTATTACAGATCTTACAGCATCGTATGAGTTTTCTAAGCTTATATCGGCAAAAGCTTCTATCAACAACTTGTTAGATGTGTATCCTGACGAAATTAATACATTTGGAGATTTTGGAACTGACTTAGGTGGTCGTTTCAGATATCCATGGGAAGTAAATCAGTTTGGGTTTAATGGTATGACCTTAAGTGCAGGATTGACTTTCAACCTATAAATATTATATTATAATAATTCACATATTTTAAAAAGGTGTTTCTATTGTAGAAACGCCTTTTTTTATGTGTGTGTTTAGTAGTTGAAGTTTTATCCCAATAACTGTTGTCAATCATAACTTCTCTACTTTCTTTCATCGCTATTTCATATCATATGTTACGGTAATGTTAACACCAAAAAGGGATCAATATTTTCCGCTTTTTAAGGCTATTATTAACATTAGGTGTTCTTTTAATTATTTGTTATTCAGTTTTTTGCAGTCACAATGTTAATTTAATGTTATGTAAATGTTGTTTAAGAGTAAAAAAATCGTTAATTTTGTAATGTAATTATTAACAGAAGCCTTAAATTTTAAAAAATATATAGATATGAAAAAGTTACTTTTAATAGCAATTTTCCTAGTTTCAGGACTTACCGCATTCGCACAAAACAATAACAAACCGACGCTAGAGAAAGAAGGAGATTTGGTAAAAGCTACATATTATCATGATAATGGAGTAGTAGCGCAAACTGGATTTTTTACATTAGACGGAAAACTACAAGGAGAATGGAGGTCATTTGATGTAAATGGAAAGAAAACTGCCGTTGGAAATTATGATAAAGGACAAAAAGTTGGAAAGTGGTTCTTTTGGAATACAGACCAATTAAGTGAAGTTGATTACCAGCAAAGTAGAATAAAAGATGTTAACACTTGGAAACAAACTACTACTGTAGCCAAAAATAAATAAGCTTGTTTTAGCTTAAAAAAAATCCCGAAGTCTATCTATAGATTTCGGGATTTTTTATTTGATATAATTCTTTAAAATTATTGATCGTTCTACAGACATCAGTTAAGTATCATCAAAAATCGAGTATAGCTTCAAGATTCAATGTAAGCAATAAAATAAACTACCTGTTTTTCAAGACTGCGCTCAGAATGACAAGAGTTTATTTTTTAGTATACCAAACAGCTATTTTAATTGAATTCCTTAGAGTTTTTAACTCATATCTTTTTCATAAAAAACGCTCGGAATAACATTTAAAAACTTCAAATGTTATTCCGAGCAGTTGTTAAAAACTGCTTTAATTTTAATGTAAAATTAAGGCAGTCTCTGGCATACTTATACCGTTTCTATTGGTAAATCAATTTCGTTCAAATCAATATCATCTTCACCTCCTTGGTTAAGGTATGGAACATCTTTCATTTCAAGATTAGGGCGCTTGTTTTTAAAGATCCAGAATTTGAATTTTGTGATGAGGTAGAATAATACTGGAACAATGATCAATGTTAAGAATGTAGCAATGATTAATCCGTAAATTACTGTCCATGCTAATGGTCCCCAAAATATTACATTATCTCCTCCGATATATATTTTTGGATCAAACTCACTAAATAGTGAGAAGAAATCAATATTAAATCCTATTGCTAGTGGAATTAACCCTAATACGGTTGTAATTGCTGTTAATAATACAGGTCGTAAACGCGCTTTACCAGCCCTCACAATTGCTTCATATACATCTGGAATAGGTAAATAACTAGTTTCAGGAATATTTAATTCATGTTTTTTCCTGTCAATTAACAATTGTGTATAATCAAGCAATACTACACCATTGTTTACCACAATTCCCGCAAGTGAAATAATTCCCAACATGGTCATTATAATTACAAATGGAGCACCTGTAATTAAAATTCCTCCAAAAACTCCAATTAAACTCAAGAAAATAGCAATCATAATGATAGTTGGCTTCGAGATAGAACTAAATTGGAAGATCAAAATCAACATAATCAATCCTAAACCAGCAAAGAAAGCGCTCATTAAGAATGACATTTGTTTGTTTTGTTCTTCAATTTGTCCAGTATAATCAATTTTGATTCCTTCTGGTTTGAAGTTGTCGCCGATTTCTGCTTTAATTTGATCTACAATTGCGGCAGCATCTGTGTATCCTGGCGCTAATCCTGAATATACGGTTACTACACGTTTGTAATCGTTATGTTTAATAGCGCTAAATCCAGATGTGTTTCGTTGCTTGGTTACCGCAGAAACAGGAATTTCTTTCAACTGTCCCATCTGGTTTCTAAAAATCAACTTTTGATTGAATAAAGAGCTCGTATTATAGCGATTGTCTTGATTGAAACGTAGATTAATGTCATAATCTTCACCGTCTTCTTTATATACAGCCGCTTTTACACCAAATAATGAATTACGTATTTGTTGTCCAACTTGTCCAGCAGAAACACCTAATTCTCCTGCTTTTTGTCTGTCAACAACCACTTGCATAGCAGGTTTTCCTTTATTGACATCAATTTTTAACTCTTCAATTCCTGCAATATTTTTTGAATTGATAAGTTCACGTAAATTTTCTGCTTCTGCAATCAATTTTGTATAGTCTGTACCTTCCAATTCAATATTAATTGGATATCCTGGCGGCGGACCAACGGCATCTTTTTCTACAGAAATCGCAACTCCTGGGTAAATTCCTTTTAAAGCTTCTGTTACTTTCGTACGCAGTACTTCACTGTCTTCTCCTTTACGGAATTTGTATTCGCGCATAGAAGCCGTAATTTTTCCTTTATGCGGCATTTCTGCAGAAGAACCACCATCTGTTTGTGGATTACCAGCTCCTTCACCAACTTGTGATACCGCAGATTCTACTAAGAAGTTCTCGTCTCCGTCCATATATGTATTATCATTCAATACAGCATATACACGTTGTTCAATATCTTTGGTGATTACATTCGTTTTTTCAATGGCTGTTCCTTCAGGATATTCGATATAGACAATAATTTGATTTGGTTTATTGTCTGGGAAGAATTCTACCTTGGTACGTTTGCTTCCAATCGATTGTCCGAACATCATAAATGTAGCTAGTAGTAATACAAAGGTTCCAATTGAAAAAGCATAAGCTTTCCATCCTGTTAAGGCAAATCGTAAGAAACGCTCGTATGCTCTTTCCAATGCTGATAAGATTTTTGTTTGGAAATGACGTGCCATTGGCTTTAAAAGAAACTTATAAGCCCAGAACATCAATGCTGTAAAGATGAATAGTGTTCCTAATCCTGTAGCACTTCCTCCAATGAGGTAACATAAAACTCCTAAGAATACTAAAACAGCTGTTAAAATGATTAATTGTCTTATTTTAAGCTCACGTTCACCTACTTCCATGAATTTTGATACCATCATGGAGTTGATAAAAATCGCAACGAAAAGTGAAGAACCTAATACTACGGATAAGGTGATAGGGAAGTAAATCATGAATTGCCCCATAACACCTGGCCACATTCCAAGTGGTACGAATGCTGCAACTGTAGTTGCCGTAGAGATGATAATTGGAAAAGCAATTTCACCAATACCTTTTTTGGCAGCTTCTATACGCGACATGCCTTCTTCATCCATCAAACGGTATACGTTTTCTACTACCACAATTCCGTTATCTACCAACATTCCTAATCCCATAATCAAGGCAAATAGAATCATCGTATTCATGGTGTATCCAAGTGTATCTAGGATCATGAATGACATAAACATCGACATCGGAATTGCCAGTCCTACGAATAAGGCATTTCTAAACCCTAAGAAGAACATTAGGACAAATACTACCAGAATAATTCCGAAAATAATGTTGTTTACCAAGTCATTTACTTGGTTGATTGTTTTTTCAGATTGATCATTGGTGATAGTTACTTTCAAATCTTCATGAACTTCTTTGAATTCATCAATAATCACATTGATTTGTTCTGCGGCAGCAACCATGTTTTTTCCTGCCCGCTTTTTCACGTCTAACATCACTACGCTTTCTCCAAATTCACGCGCATAGGTAGTTTTGTCTTCTTCTTTAAATGTAACAGTTGCAATATCACGTAAGTATACAGGTCCGTCTAATGACTTTACAACAAAGTCGTTCAATTCTTTAGGATCTTCTATTTCACCTAAAATTCGAATGGTCCGTCTTTGTCCAGAAGTAATCATATTACCAGCAGAAATCGTTACATTGCCATTAGCAATAGCTCTTCTTACATCTTCAAAGTTTACTTGCGCTGCCATCATTTTATAGACATCAACTGCAACTTCTACTTCTTTTTCTTGTGCACCACGAATATCAACTTGTTTGATTTCTTTTAAATCTTCAATTTCGTCTTCTAGAAACTCTGCGTATTCCTTTAATTTTTCTACGGTATAATCTCCCGAAATATTAATATTAAGAATAGGTGTTTCTTCCGAAATATTTAAGTCAAACACATTTGGTTCTACTTTGGCATCATTAAAAATTGGCCAATCTTCACTACCTTTTTCTGCATCTACTTCATCTTTAATCTTTTGTTTAGCAGCTTCAACCGTAAGACTTTCATCAAATTCAACTACAATAATTCCGTAATCTTCTTGTGATGTAGAAGTAACTTCTACCACATTACTTACATTTTTGATGCGATCTTCGAGTGGATCTACAATTAGCTTTTCAATATCTTCCGCAGTATTTCCTGGATATACTGTACTAATGTAAATCTTAGTTTCTTTAATTTCAGGGAAGTTCTCTCTAGGCATACTAAAGTACGCTGAAAGCCCTAGTACTAAGAGTAATCCCATGACGATATAGATAATTGTGGCATTATCTATGGCCCATGATGATAATTTAAACTCTTTATTGATTTTTTTATCAGACATTGGTTTGATAGGTTATTTTTTAGTTAAAATAGTTATTTCTTGACCATCATTTACACTACGCGCACCTTCTTGTACAATGGCGTCTCCATCAGTTAATCCTTTTAAAACTTCGATAAAATCACCTTGAGTTTTTCCAGTTGTGATATATGCTCTTTTAGCTTTGGCAGTTTCTCCTTGTAATGAATCTGCTAAGTATACATATTGTTCTCCTTCTGCATTTTCCGAAATAATACTTTGTGGAATTAAGATGGCTTTAGGGTTTGTGTAATCATTGATTTTAAGCTTAGCCGTTAAGTTAGGTTTGATGTTTCCATCTTTGTTTGGTACGGCAATTTCTACTTTAAACGTACGATTGTTTGGGTCAATGAAATCTCCTGCTTGACGAATTTTAGCATCAAATGTTTTTCCTAAAACTGGGAAATATATTTCTACCTTTTTTCCTTTAGTTACACTTGTTAAGTATTTTTCAGGAATTACGGCTTCAATGTACATATCGCGTAAATTTACGATACGAATCAACGGTGATTGTCCAGCAGCTACTACCGAACCTTGCTCAGTTATTACATCATCAACTACACCTGAGAATGGAGCTTTTACAGCAGTTTTACTTAACTGTGTCTTTAGTTGATCTACAGCTTTTTGTTGTGCTTCGTAAGCAGATTTTGCTTGCAAATACTGGATTTCAGAACCAATTTTTTGATCCCATAATCTTTTTTGACGATCGTAGGTAGTTTTCGCTAGGTCTGCTTGAATTTGTAATTGAGCAACTTTCTGACTTAATCCATTGTCATCTACTCTCGCTAAAATTTGTCCTTTAGAAACGCGTTGTCCTTCTTTTACAAAAACTTGTTTTAGAATTCCGTTTGTTTCTGGAGTGATTACAATATTCTTTTTTGTATCAACATTTCCTTGTAACTCCAAATAGTGATTGAAAATGCTGTCTTTCGCAGAAAATAAGGTAACGTATGTTTTCTTTTTTGTTGGATTGATTTCTTCAATAGCATCAGATAATCGTTTGATTTCAGCATCCAATTCACTTTTTTCCGCTTTCAATGCAGTTACTTTTTTGGTAAGTGCATCTACATTTTTTTCAGAGATTAATGTATCAACACCTTTCTCTTTTCCACCGCCACAAGAAGCTAGTACAAGTACTAATGGGAGCAAAAGGATATTTATTTTTTTCATTATGATTGATTTTTCTTGTTGTTCTTTTTTGGTTTTTATCTTTATCAGTTTGGAAGTTTATGAGTTTAATTGTGATTTGCACAAGGCATTCAACATTCTACTAATTTCTTCCATATCTTTTCTTGTTAATTCGTATTGATCTTTTGTTATGAAGTTTAAGTCATAAGCTATAATAACTTGACTTAATAATTTCATTAAAGATGCATAGGCGATTTCAGTAAATCGTGCTTTATCTTTGTTGTTCCTTCAGCTATGTTAGAAGCAATAGAAATACTAGCTCTTCTTATTTGACTGATAAGTCCAAAGCGTTCTCGTTCAGGAAATCTTTCTGTGATCTTATACATCCGTACTGATAGGCTTTTTGATTTCTGCCAAACATTTAATTTTTCAAATGAGAACTGTTTCATAAACATTTAAACTTATAAATGCCTAAACCCAATTTCAATAGGCTAATTCGTTTGATTTAAAATAGTTTCTAACGTTGCTTTTTTGTTAATCACATCGACCATAGCTTGCAAATATTCTTGTTGTGCTGTATACAATTGTGTTTGTGCTTGACGCAATTCAAAACTTGAACCAACACCTTCAAAGAATTTTACTTGGTTTTTCTTTTCAATGCGTTCAGAAAGCCTAAGATTTTTCTTCGAAGTTTCATATTCTTCTATCGATAATTGATAATCACTTTTAGCGGAAGAAACTTGCAATCTGAGTTGCTGCTCTACTTCTGTTAAATCATCTTCTGATTTTTCTAAATTGATTTTTGCACGTTGTGTAGCAGCGCTTCTTTGTAAAGAACTAAATATTGGAATATTTAAACTTACGCCAAAAGCAGCAGTTCCAAACCATTGTTGTTCTCTTTTGAAAAAGTCAAATGAATTTGCATTTCCGTTATATCCAGCAGTTACAAATCCTGAAAGTGAAGGCAACGCTTTACTTTTCTCTAACTTTAATAACAATTCTTTTGATCGCTTATCGTTTGCCGCAATTCTATAATCTACTGTTTTTGTAACGTCGTCATCTGCAGCTAACAATGAAAGCGTAATATTTTCAAGTGTTAACGCTTCTAAAGTATCCGTCAATTTTGTATCATTGTTTAAATCGATTCCCAACGTAATATTGAGCATCTTATATGACATATCCCGTAAACGTTTTACATTTCTCAAGTTACTTTCAATACTTGCTAGTGTAATTTCTAACTGTTCTACATCTTCTTCTTCTGTAAGTCCGTTTTCGTAAATTTTTCTTGTTTCATTCAAGTTCTTCTCAAGAGTTGCTTTGTTACGTTCAAAGATTAAAACACTCTCTTCTGAAAGTAAAACGTTACCATAAGCGTTAATAACTGCTTTGCGGATTTCCAAATCTGTTTTTTCTTTGGCATTTTGAGAAATTTCTAAAAATACTTTTGCTGATTGCAATCCTACCAAATACGAACCGTCAAAAATCAACTGATTCAAGGTAATGTTTGCAGTTACGGATTGCTTTGTTCCAAAAATTACTGGAATAAAATCGTCTGAAGCTGGCGCAGCGGGAATATTGTCGAGGACAGGTAAACTACTTAGATCGTAAAAATCTTCCAATTGTCTAATTTGACTAAACGGATCAAAAGCACTAGCAGGAAGTAATGAAACCTGCTGTTTTATATTGTTTTGATAATTAACGGACCCATTAATTTGTGGAAGTCCAGTTGCTGTAGTTTCCCATTTTTGCTTTTCTGCAGCTTCAATATCTCGAACGGCATTTTTGGCAGTTCTATTATTTTCGAGTGCAAAAGCAATGGCTTCATCCAAAGAAAAACTCTCTGGTATATCTTGATTCTGAGAAAATCCCAAACTCAGAAAACATAAACTAAAGACAAATATTAGTTTGTTTCGCATGTTATGATGATTGATTTGTTGTTGTTATAAATTTTTGTAAAGTTTCTAATCCTTGTGGTGTACAAATTCCACGCAAGTGGTGTTCTAAAAATTGATCCATTAAGCTATGCATCGGGAACATTTTGGCAGGAAACAGTTCATTGTCCTTAATGCCAATAACTCCTGTAAAATAAATACGCGCTACAAACTCAACATCAATATTATTTCTATACATTCCAGAGTTAACGCCACGATTTAAATTATCTTTTACACAATCTTGCATGACATCAAATTGCTTCTTTTTTAATGTTGCATAAATTTTTGGATAATATTTTTGTAATTGATATTGTGGTGATGATTTTTCATTTTTTAAATGCTCCATGACAAATCGTTTAATCTCATACAGCTCTTCAATAGAGTTCTTTTCTGCTGCACAAATTAAATCGATGCCTTCACTAATAACACAAAACAAAGAGCTAGTCACTTCTGTAACAAGCGCTGTCTTATTATTAAAGTGCGTATAAATAGTTTTTTTTGATATGCCCATTTCGTTGGCAATATCGTCCATAGTTACACTCTTAAACCCTAAGTTTAAGAATAATTCTGTTGCCGTTATTGTAATTTTTTCTTTCATAAGTAGGGTGTAAAAGTAAGATGGAAACTTTAAAAACAAAAAAAGTTTCCTAAGTTTTTGCAATTATTTAACAGTTGATTTTAATTTGCAGGAAAAGGAAATATGGTATTTTTGTTAAAATTTTATATTCATGGTTGATATTGCTCAGTACAGAGAAACATTTTTAAAATATTTAGATGAAAAAGTGGTTTTAACTGAACCAAAAAACTTGTACGAACCTATTGTATACATTCTGCAACTCGGAGGAAAACGCTTGCGCCCTGTTTTAACTTTAATGACTGCTGAAATTTTTGGAATCTCGCATAAAAAAGCACTAGATGCAGCACTTGCGGTTGAGGTTTTTCATAATTTCTCCTTAGTGCATGATGATATTATGGATGATGCACCTTTGCGCAGAGGAAAAGAAACTGTTCATGAAAAATGGGACCTTAATACGGGAATTCTTTCTGGTGATGCCATGTTGATTATTGCATATCAACTGTTTGAAAATTATGATGGAAATACATTTAAAGCTTTAGCTGAATTGTTTAGCAAAACAGCAATTGAGGTATGTGAGGGACAACAATATGATGTAGACTTTGAAACCAGAAATGATGTTACGATTCCTGAGTATTTAAAAATGATTGAATATAAAACAGCGGTTTTGGTTGGTGCTGCCATGAAAATGGGCGCGATTGTAGCGGGAACAAGTGAAAAAGACGCAGAAAGCATCTATGATTTTGGTCGTTACTTAGGATTAGCATTTCAATTACAAGATGATTATTTAGACGCTTATGGCGATCCAAAAACCTTTGGAAAGCAAGTTGGTGGCGATATTATTGAAAACAAAAAAACGTATTTATATTTAAAAGCCTTAGAAAACAGTTCGGACACAAATAAAGAAAAATTGATACAGTTGTTTTCTGAGAAACCTACAAATACAGATGAAAAAGTTGCTACAGTAAAAACAATTTTTAATGAAGCTAATGTGCCAGAAATTATGAAAACTGCTATTTCAGACTATACGCAGAAAGCTTTTCAGGTATTGAATACGATAAACATTGGCGACAAAGAAAAACAAGTATTAAAAGTATTTGGCGAACAATTGATGAATAGAACGGTTTAGTGTTTGGGTCGCTTCGCTTTTGGGTCGCTTCGCTTTTGGGTCGCTTCGCTTTTGGGTCGCTTCGCTTTTGGGTCGCTTCGCGTGTATTCTTAAGATACACTAAGTGTCAGTTTGAGCGCAATCGATAACCACTTTAAAATTGAATAGACTATAATTTATGTGTGAATGAACATTGATAAGTCAACAAATTTATCACAAATCTAAAGATTCGTTCCAAACTTCAATCCTACAGAAATAGTTCTCGGTTGCGATGGTCCGTAAATATAATTTGGATCTCTGTCTACTGTTTGATCAAAATCATCTTGATAGGAATTGAAAATATTCTTTACACCACCATTGATCTCCAATTGATATTCGTCAGAAATACTAAAAGTTCTACTCATATTCAAACCAACTTCTAACATATTTGGTGTTTCTTCAAAAACGGTTTCAGGAATAAAACCAGCGACATGTGGCACAAACATTCTTCCGGTAAATACACCATTTACATTAAAAGCCCAACGATCATTCGGAGTATAATTCACCATCATATTTCCATATATATTTGGTGTACGCGTAATCTTGTTCGTAACAATTCCTTCTTCAGGTTCATATGAATTCTCAAAATAACTATTCTGGAAAGTTCCGCCTAATTGGAATAAAAACTTCGGATTTGGACTGTACTTGGCTTCAATATTAAAACCATTAACAATGGCATTATCACCATTAATTTTTTCTTTAATCTCCAAACCGTCAACTTCACCACGCGCTTCATACACAAAGGGATCGTTGATAGTAGTATAAAAACCTTCTAAAGTTAATATCAGTTGATGATCTTCATGTTGATGGGAATATTCTAACGAGCCAATAAAGCTATGTGATAATTCTTCTTTTAAATTTTCGGCCAAACGCACACGACGCACTTCGCCTGTAATAATTTCCGAATGGACATCTTCCGAATAAAATTGCGGCGCTCTAAATCCTTGGGAGTAACCAGTTCTAAAACTAATGGTTTTTGTAATATTATATAAAAGACTGACACGCGGATTCACAATAAAAAGTGATTCATCATTTAAATTAGAGGTAAATAATTCACCTCGTGCACCAGTTAATAACTTAAAATTCTCTAAAATTTTCCAGTCGAGTTGTGTATAAATCCCCAATGTATTGGTATTTTGTGTAATTGGAATCACGAGCGGATTTTCTCTACGTTCCTTAATGCGGTTAAAACGATGTTCTACGCCAGAAGTTAAATCCATACTTCCGCTAATAAAATCTTCAAACTTTGCCGTATGTTGAATTCCAGCTACGGTTACAAAATCTTTGGTCAAACCAAAACCATTCGGATCTTGATTCGTTCCATAATAATTGTCTGAACGTGTATTTTGAATATTTCCGTAAGCGGAAAACTTTTGCAGATAATCTTTTGTAAAATAATCAAATGTAATTCCTCCGCCAATCACATTACTTGTAATTTCTTCGGCAATATTGGCAAAAATCGGTGATTTATCAAGGAAATCACCTCCGCGTCTATATTCGTGTGAGGTATTAAACTCTAAAGTCAACTTACGTTGGAAATCAAATTTGTAAAAAGATTTTAAGCCAAAATTTAAGTTGCGCAATTTGGTCATTTCAGTAAAGCCATCGTCATTGTTATCGTAACCTTCACGATCGCGATGCATTCCAAAAAACGTAATTCCTTTATTCAAATCATCTGACACAAATGTAGAGTTAAACGTTGTGATTGCATCGGTACTGTCTCCATCAATCAATCCGATTTTAGAAGCTACTTGAAATTGATTTTCGACAGGATCTTTGGTAATCACATTGATGGTTCCTGCAATAGCATTTGAGCCAAAAATGGCAGATCCGCCACCACGTGTAACCTCAATTTGCTCAATCATATTCGTTGGAATCTGCTCCAAACCATAAATTCCGTTCAAAGAGCCAAAAACAGGACGACTATTTACAAGAATCTGAGAATATGCACCATCTAAACCATTAATTCGAATCTGAGAAAAACCACAATTTTGGCAATTCACTTCGGTACGTAAGCCAGGTTGAAAGTTCAAACCTTCAAACAAGGTTGCTGCCTGAACTTTTTTTAAGGATTCTGCATTAGTTACTGTTACCAAAACTGGTGCTTCTCGTCGATTAAGCGCAGTTCTAGTAGCTGAAACCACAACTTGATCCAATCCTAATACATCTTCTTCTAAATTAAAATCCAATGTCAAATTGGTATTTCCAACTGTGATTTCCTTTTCAATAGTTTTAAAGCCGATGGATTGTGCAACTATGGTATATGTTCCTTGTGCAACATGCAGCGAGTACTTTCCTTGATCATCCGTAATTGTACCTTTATTCTTGTTCTTCAAATAGATATTCGCATACGGAATGGGAGTATTATTGGAAGTTGCAATTCCTTTTATTTCAGTGTTTTGAGAAAAACCTGTGAAATAAGTTAGTAGTATTATAAAACAAACTCTTAGGTTCATTGTAAACAATTTTTTTGCAAATATATGATTAATATTTAGTCTTATCTAAAAAAAGAATCAGTCTAAATACAAAATTGTATATTTGTACTGTTAATTAAAGAATTATGATGACACGTTCGGAAGAAAACTACCTAAAAGCAATCTATCATCTAAGTGATACCTTTGATGGAGGAATTAGCACAAATGCTATTGCAGAAAAAATGAAAACCAAAGCTTCTTCCGTGACAGATATGATCAAGAAACTATCTGAGAAAGAATTGGTCAACTACAGGCGCTATAAAGGAGTAGAGTTAACAGAAAGAGGAAAGTTGGTGGCTGCTAGTATTATCAGAAAACATAGACTCTGGGAAGTGTTTTTAGTAGACAAATTAAATTTTACTTGGGATGAAGTACATGATGTGGCAGAGCAATTAGAACATATAAAATCTGAAAAACTCATTAATCAATTGGATGAATTTTTAGGGTTTCCAAAGCGTGATCCACATGGAGATCCAATTCCTGATAAAGATGGAAATATGTCTGATCACGCAGATGTGTTGCTAGTTACTTTGAATAAGAATGACAAAGGAATTATTGTCGGCGTGAAAGATTCGTCATCATCATTTTTAAAATATTTGGATAAACAAGGAATTGCATTGGGTAAAAAAATAAAAGTAATTGATAAAGAGCCATTTGATAATTCTATGAAAATTCGGATCAAAAAAGAGGAATTCACTATTTCACAGCAAATTGCGAATAATATTTATATAAAAAAGTAATTTTTGAATATCGAATATTGAATTGTCGTGTCGAGCGCAGTCGAGACAATTGTGAAAAAACAAATCAAGATAAAGGTTATGAGTTAATTTCTAAGAAAAACGGGTTAGTAAAAAAATCAGATTAACAAATAACCAAATCAACAGAAAATATAATACATAAAAAATGAAAAAATATATACTAGTAGCACTTCTAACTTTGACTTTGATAGCTTGTAAAAAAGAAGTCAAAAAGCAAGATGGAAAACTACAAATAGTAACCACGACAACCATGATTACTGATATGGTAAAAAATATCGGTGGCTATGTTGTAGAAGTTCAAGGTTTAATGGGAAGTGGCGTAGATCCACATTTGTACAAAGCAAGCGAAGGTGATGTAAGCAAACTATTTAATGCAGATGTAATTATTTACAACGGATTGCATTTAGAAGGGAAATTGGAAGATATTTTTGAAAAAATGCGCAAACAGCGAAAGAAAACGATTGCCGTTTCGGATGCCATAGATAAAAAAGGATTGATTAGTTCTGAATATTTTGCTTCAAGCTATGATCCGCATATTTGGTTTCATGTCGGATATTGGAAGCAAGCAGCACAGTTTGTAATTAATAAGCTCAAAAAACTAGATCCAACGAATGCGAACACTTTTGAAAAAAATGGACAAGCTTATATTGCAAAACTAGAGGCTTTGAATGCTGAAATATCTAAAACAATTGAAGCATTACCTTTAGAAAAACGAATTTTAGTAACAGCACATGATGCATTTAATTACTTTGGAAAACTACACAACTTTGAGGTTGTTGGATTACAAGGATTATCTACGGCAACAGAAGCCGGTGTACAAGATGTGCAAAAACTGGCAACTTTTATCATTGAAAAAAATGTAAAAGCTATTTTCGTTGAAAGTTCAGTGCCAAGACGTACAATTGAAGCATTGCAAGCTTCCGTAAAAGCAAGTGGACATGAAGTGAAAATTGGTGGAACTTTATATTCTGACGCCTTAGGTGATGCTGGAACTGTAGAAGGAACGTATATTGGAATGTATATATATAATGTGCAAACGATAGTGGAAGCATTGCGATAGTTTAGATGTTTACGAGTTTGGCAGTTGGCTTTTAAGTCGAATAAAGAACAGATCAGCAAAAAACAAACCAACAAAAAGAGAATGAAAAAAGAATACGCTATTTCAGTAGATGACCTTACGGTTGCATACAATTACAAGCCTGTACTTTGGGATATTGATTTGGCAATTCCTGAAGGTGTGTTGATGTGTATTGTTGGACCAAATGGCGCAGGAAAATCTACTTTAATCAAAGCCATTTTGGGAATTTTGAAACCCATTGCAGGAACTATTTCTATTTTTGGAAAACCTTATGCAAAACAACGTTCGTTAGTAGCGTATGTACCACAAAAAGGGAGTGTAGATTGGGATTTTCCAACAACAGCATTAGATGTTGTGATGATGGGAACCTATGGAAGTCTTGGTTGGATCAAACGTCCAGGAAAAAAGGAGAAAAAAGCAGCCTTAGAAGCACTTGAAAAAGTAGGAATGTTGCCTTTTAAAAACCGACAAATAAGCCAACTTTCTGGTGGACAACAACAGCGAATTTTCTTGGCGAGAGCTTTGGTACAAAACGCTTCTATTTATTTTATGGATGAACCTTTTCAAGGAGTAGATGCTACCACGGAAAAAGCCATTATCAATATCTTAAAAGAACTTCGTAAATCAGGAAAAACAGTCGTGGTGGTGCATCACGATTTGCAAACAGTTCCTGAATATTTTGATTGGGTAACGTTTCTCAATGTGAAAAAAATTGCCACAGGTCCGGTAAAAGATATTTTCAATGATGATAATTTGACGAAGACTTATGGAATTAATTATAAAGTAAGCGTCCAAGAATAAACTGAATCAATGAAAACATTCAAAAAAAGAATAAAAAACAAAAAACCATAGATTTTCAAGGATACATAGAGCTCATTTTTTCTAATTACACTGCACGAATTGTGATGTTAGGAACTGCCATTTTAGGTGCTATTTGTGGTATGTTAGGAAGTTTTGCTGTATTGCGTAAACAAAGTTTGTTAGGTGATGCTATTTCACATGCAGCATTACCTGGAATTGCTATCGCATTCTTAATTACAGGTGTAAAAGACAGTAACTTATTTCTATTAGGCGCTTTAATTAGTGGACTTATTGGTACGTTTTGGATTCGTAGCATCACGAAAAAAACGCACTTAAAATCAGATACAGCTTTAGGATTAACACTTTCCTTATTTTTTGGTTTTGGAATGCTACTCTTAACCTTTATCCAAAAACAGCCGAATGCTAGTCAAGCAGGATTGGACACATATTTGTTTGGACAAGCAGCTACGTTATTGATAGAAGACGTTTGGTTAATTGCTATTGTAGCAGCTATTGCCTTGTTGATTTTGCTTGTTTTTTGGAAAGAATTTAAAATCTTACTCTTTGACGAAGATTATACCAAAACATTAGGTTTTAATACACGTTTTATAGACATTTTGATCACCGCATTTATTGTAATCACCATTGTATTAGGATTGCAAACAGTTGGTGTTATTTTGATGAGTGCTATGTTGTTGGCGCCAGCAGCGGCAGCACGTCAATGGACAAATAGTTTGGAAACTATGGTAATTTTGGCAGCTATATTTGGAGCGTTTTCAGGAGTTTTTGGCACTGGAATCAGTACCGTTGTTGGAAATTTATCTACAGGACCTGTAATTGTATTGGTGGCGGCAAGTATTGTATTGTTCTCGTTTATATTTTCACCAAAAAGAGGATTGCTATTTCGTGAAATTCGCTTCCGAAAAAACAGAAACGATATTAAGATGCATAAAACCTTGGCATTTATGTATGAAATTGCCAAAACACATGAAAACATATCACATCCGCATGCGATTAAAATCTTAAATGGATTTCAAGGATTTTCAAAAAAATCGTTACAAGAACTCGTGGACTTAAATTATGTTCAAATCAACGGACAACAATGGTCTATGACACAAAAAGGTTATACAACCGCAGCCAATTTATACAATCAACAAATAGAAAATCTCCATGAATAGTGCGCAAATCACCATACAAATTATTGTGACGTTGGTTGCTATTGCTTGCGCTATTCCGGGAACATTCTTGGTATTGCGAAAAATGTCGTTAATCAGTGATGCTATTAGTCATTCCATCTTATTGGGAATTGTGATTGGGTTTTTTATTGTGGAAGATACTTCTTCACCGCTACTCATTGTGTTAGCGGCGTTGGCAGGAGTCGTCACGGTTGTGCTGGTAGAATTTATTCAAAAAACAGGTTTGGTCAAAGAAGATACAGCCATAGGATTGGTATTTCCAGTATTGTTTAGTATTGGTGTGATACTCATTTCTAAAAACGCGAATGATGTACATTTAGATATTGATTCTGTAATGGTTGGCGATTTAAGTCTAGCACCATTTGATTTATTACAAATTAATTGTCAAGAAGGTATTGCAGATTCCTGTATCAACTTGGGGCCAAAAGCCATTTGGGTAATTGGAATTATTTTAGTCATCACGCTAACCTTGCTAATTGCTTTTTTCAAAGAATTAAAAGTCAGTACGTTTGATGCTGGTTTGGCAGCAGCATTAGGATTTTCGCCTGTAATTATGCATTATGGATTAATGACAGTTTCCTCCGTTACTATCGTTGGAGCGTTTGATGCGGTAGGTCCTATATTGGTTGTTGCATTGATGATTGCGCCAGCAGCAACTGCGTATCTTTTTACCAAAGATTTAAAGAAAATGTTATTTCTGTCCTGCTTCTTTGGTGTATTGGCAGCCATTGCTGGCTATTGGTTAGCACATTTCTTAGATGCGTCTATTTCGGGTTCTATGACTACGGTATTGGCAATTCTGTTTTTATTAGTGTATGAACCAATAATTACGTCTATAACTGTAAGTCTGGTTATAGGAGTTAGTATTGTATTTTCCCAATACTATGATTTTGTAATGGGAGTAGGTTCTGGTTTTGAACGTTTGTTATTAGGTGATAAAATAAGTGCTATATTTTCACAATTTATCTTTTTAGACTATGTCTATATCTTATTGATTGCAACAGTATTAGCATCAATTTTAATTTATATTTTGCCAAAAAGAGGTTTAGTATACGGACATTATAAAGTGCGTCAACAAAAAACAGAAATTATGTTGTTAGTGTTTCTATTACACATTCGTAATCATACAGAAGAAAGCGAACGACATGTAAAACATTTGAATGAGCATATAAACTGGCAGCGTTTACGTTCGCAATCAATTGTTGAATTAGCACAAAAAAATAATATGATAACCATTACGGATCAAATTATTTCGTTAACAGAAAAAGGAGCTGATTTTACAGAAAAAGCCACAGATTACATCATCACAAATAAAGACACCGAAATAGAAGAAATGAAAGATGATTTCTTTCTGTTTAGAGGATAAATTTCAACTTCATTATAATGAACATTATAAAAGTTATTTGGTATATCATTTTCTCACTTTTTTCCGATGAAGAAGTACAAGTAGAGGAAGAGCCATTTCCGATTATTATGCAAAAATAGCAAATGGAACGTGGAACAAGGTTTTTGCAAATGATCAGTAGTTACCATGGCGTAAAATATAATATAAATACTTTAAATAAACTCTGTAGTTTAAGTGAACAAGGAACTTCCATGGGCAATATAGGTGATGCAGGTGAATTGATAGGATTGTATAATTTAGCAGTGATTGTAGATTATGAAACTTTATTAAAAGAAGGCCATAACCAGCGATGGCGCACTGGAGAAGTAGACATTTTGTAGTAGTGTATAATGTAAGTAAAGACAGTGTTTGGGTTGCAGATCCTGCGCATGGTTTGGTTACATATACCAAAGAAGAATTTATACCTGCTTGGACTGATAGCTCTCCAGATAAAGATAAAGAAGAAGGTTATTTACTACTTTTTGAAACTACAGAACGTTTTTATAAGGTTGATACAAAAAAGAAGGCCTTAGAAAAAGCTAGTAAAAAGAATAAACAGGAATGATTCTTTCCTAAGTTAAAGACAAATGATACACTTAAAAAAAGTATATTCTCTCAATAAAGTAATAATATACTTAAAATTAACTAACAAGTGTTAGTAAATTGATTTTCAGCATGTTGCGTTTTGTTGAAAATACCATTTATCGAATAATTCAGTGCATTTATCGATGAACTATGTGCATTAACCTAAATAATGAACATTTCATGGGTAAACAATGTACATTAGTGATGAGTAATTTTAGAAATCATTTAGTTGTTTAACTTAAGACATTAATTAACAACTTTGTTAAGAAAAGAGAGTGAGGCTTAACACTCTCTTTTTTTTTACCTTTTATTTTCCTGTATAGCTTCTTCAATTTTTAATTTGCAAACTGTTTTTTACAGCGTATAAAAGTCAATATAAATATGTTAAAAGTGTCTGTTTTTATGAATAGCTATAATATATTTTAGTAATATTTTAACCTTAAAAATTATATGAAAAAGATTAGCATTCTTTGTACGAGGAGAAACAAGTTATACATATTCAAAAAGTGAGTTGAACAATGCAAAGGCAAGAACCACAAATTCATTCTTTTTTGGAGTGCGAGCAGGTTTTGTATTCATGCTAAGCAAAAACATAGGATTAGAAACTTCAGTTGGTGCATTAGGATATACAACAAGTAACTTAGAAGATGAAGGAAATAATTCTGAATCAGACTTTAATAGCTTTGACTTCTCATTAAATTCATCAAACTTATTGGTTGGATTGAGTTACTATTTTTAAGAAACATCCACAATACTGCATACAAGCCGCAAAAATCTATAAGAAAATCTTTGCGGTTTCTTTTTATGTTAAACTTTATTAAAAAAGTTTAAAACGCTGTTAAATACATGATACTATTATAGCTGCTTTCTTACATTTGGTTCTAACATTAAACATTAAAACCAAATTAATATGAAAAAAATTACACTAGTAATGTGTCTACTTTTTATTGCCTTTGTAAATGCTCAAGATGACGGCAAGGCCGCTTCTGACAAGCTAACTTTTGAAAAAAACACACAGTTTGTGAACCTAAATTTTTCTGTAAATAGTGCTGAAAGCGACTTTGAACGACAAAATCAAAACCAGTTAGATACAGGGGAAACGAAAGCATTCGGATTTAGCATTAGTGCTTCCTACGCGTACGCAATCAACAATAATCTATTTTTAGGATTGGGTGTAGGGTATGGAAGTAATAAAAGAGAAGTAACAGCTACTAATCAAAATGATAACGATTCTGAGAGTAAATCATATCAAGTGTTTCCATACGTTCGTTATTACAAGGGAATAGGGAAAAAAATAGCACTTTTTATACAAGGGGAAGCGCGCTTTTCTCATTTTGAAAATGAATTTAACGCCTTAAACGAGGGAGAATCTGATAACTTTTTTGTAGGGATACGACCTGGAATTACTTTCATGCTCAATAAAAATTTTGCATTAGAAACTTCTTTTGGAGCATTAGGATATACACATACAAAGTTAGATAATGGACAATTTAATACTGAAGTGACAACCAATTCATTCGATCTCTCATTAAACTCTTCTAATTTATTTTTTGGGTTGAATTATTATTTCTAAAAGCATAAAAAAATATAAATATGAAAAAATATATATACTATATATGTTTGCTTTTAGTTGCATTTGTTGATGCCCAAGAAGTAGACACAAAAGATGCTGATATACTTAGTTTTGACAAAGGAACACAGTTTGTCAATACGAACCTTTCAGCACGTATTAGCGACGGGAAAATTAGATCATTGAATGATGATACAATTACAGAATATAATCGTGAATCATTTAGTATACGAGGATCGTATGCTTATGCAATTGCGAATGATCTTTTTGTAGGAGTTGGGCTTCGTTATGGACATTGGTCCAATACTAATGATAGCTCAAATCCAGCCTCAGATTCAAAAAGTAGTAGCAATTTGTATGGAATATTTCCGTATGTCCGTTATTACAAAGGAGTTGGAAAAAAACTGGCATTATATCTTCAAGGAGAAACCTCGTTTCGACATGTAAACTTTGACTGGGAAAATACAAACAGCTTTTCAGTTGGTCTCAGACCAGGAATTACATTTATGATGAGCAAAAACTTAGCATTTGAAACTTCTTTAGGTTTTTTAGGATATTTTTCAAATTCTTCAGAAGAGGAAGGTAGAATTTCTGAAAGTAATTCTAAAGCGTTTAGAGCGTCATTTGACTCTTCTAATTTACTCTTTGGGTTAAATTATTATTTTTAAAAGCAATAATTAATGACAGCCGCAATCGTCTTTTCCACAAGCTTTTGCGGTTTTCTTTTTCCAGAAAAATTTTTTCGTCAAAAAACCTACAGCTAACAGAAATGTAATACCGACTAATAGTTCCTGAATCATATTTTTTACTTTAAAAATTGATATGCAATTAATGCAGCAACAAACGCTATAACTGTCATCGCTCCTAATTGGATCATAGGCCATTTCCAACTGTTAGTTTCACGTTTTACAATTGCCAGCGTACTCATACATTGCATGGCAAATGCATAAAATAACAATAAAGAAATTCCGGTAGCAAAGCTAAATACCTTTTTTCCAGAACTTGCATATACTTCCGATTCCATTTTGGCTTTGATCGTATTTCCTTCTTCGTCGTCACCTTCACTACCAACACTATAAATCGTTGCTAAGGTTCCAATAAATACTTCCCGTGCTGCAAACGAACTTACCAAAGCAATTCCAATTTTCCAGTCGTATCCTAAAGGTTGTATTACGGGTTCTATACTTTTTCCAATAGCACCTAAGATCGAATTTTCTAATCGTAATCCAGCTACTTCATCTTCAATCAGTGCTGCTTCAAAGAGCGAAGTTTTCGCTGCAATTGAATCTGTGAGTTGTTGTTCTGTATACGTTATATCGTTGGTCGTAAACTCTTCCAGTAAACTTTCTTTATAACGCACAATTTTATTGTCTAATGCAATTTTTTGAATCTCATTCAAGCCATTTTTTTCATACGATGCAGCAACAATAGTCTCTGCATTTTTAAATGTATCATTCACACCAACAGATGCTAATACCCATAAAATAATAGAGATTGCTAAGATGATTTTTCCAGCTTCAAACACAAACGCCTTGGTTTTTTCAACTACCGTAATTGCAACGTTTTTGAATAGTGGAATTTTATAATTTGGCAATTCTACCACAAAATAAGACTTGCTTTCAATCTTAAGTGTTTTGTGTAAAATATAAGCAGAAAGCAGTGCAGTAGCGAATCCGATTAAGTACAATAACATTAAGGTAATTCCTTGCCAATTGAAAAACCAAAACACACGATCGCCCGGAATTATTAAGGAGATTAAAATGGCATATACAGGCAAACGCGCCGAACAAGTAATAAATGGGGTTACTAAAATTGTGATTAAACGTTCTTTCCAACTTTCGATGTTTCTGGTTGCCATAATTGCAGGAATGGCACAAGCAGCACCAGAAATTAAAGGAACAACACTTTTCCCGCTCAACCCAAACCGCCGCATAACTTTATCCATTAAAAAGACAACACGACTCATATAACCACTTTCTTCCAAGATGGAAATAAAGAGAAACAGAAAGGTAATTTGTGGAATAAATATGACGATTCCTCCCAAACCTGCAATAATTCCATCAGCAAGTAAATCAGTAAACATTCCAGCTGGCAGTACTTCTTTAGTCCATTCTGCCATATTTCCAAAAGTTTCATCAATAAAGTCCATTGGAACAGAACTCCACTCAAATATCACTTGGAAAATCAACAATAATAACAAAGCAAAAATGATGTATCCGAAGAATTTGTGTGTAAAAACTCGATCGAGTTGCGCTTGTACATCTGTCGCTTTCGAACGATCTACTGTATGCGATTTTTTTAAGGCCTCATTGATAAACTGATAACGAACAATTGTTTCGCGATGCTGTACTTTTTTAAGTTCAACTTTAGAAAGCGACGTTAACAGTTCTGTATTGGTAATGGTATTTTGTGTAATTTTTTCTGCAATAATACAAGGTTCTATAGAAAGAGATTGATACGCAACAATAGCTTCTTTAACCTTGCCAATTCCTGTTTGTTTTTTTGAACTAATTAGAACAATCTTTGTTTTAAGATCGATTTCTAGTTGTGCAATATCGAGTGAAATTCCTTTCGATTTCATTCGATCTGCCATATTAATAACTAAGATTGTAGGAATTTGTAAATCTTTTACCTGCGTAAAGATGAGTAAATTGCGTTTTAGTTGTTCTACATCTGTTACCACAACTGCGACATCTGGGTAATTAACATTTTCAGGATCATTTAAAATATCAATCGCAATTTTTTCATCAGCGGAAGAAGTATTTAAACTATACGTTCCGGGTAAATCTAAAATTGTTGCTTTTTGTGTTCTGGATAGTCTACACGTTCCTGTTTTTTTATCAACCGTAATCCCGGGATAATTCCCAACTTTTTGGTTTAAACCTGTTAAGTGGTTAAATAATGATGTTTTTCCTGTGTTCGGGTTTCCTATTAAGGCTACTTTTATTGTGGAATGATTCATGAGCAAATAGGATTACAAAACTTTTTCAATTTGGATTTCTGCAGCAGTATCTTTTCTGATAGCAATATTACTACCATTAATAGTTAAAAATAGAGGTCCGTTGAATAAGGTAGTTTGTATTAGGGAAACTTCATTTCCGGGCAAACAGCCCATTTCAATAAGTTTTAATGGAATAGTGTCTATAGGAAAATCAAGAATGATTGCCTTTTCTCCTTTTTTTAAATCTGCAACAGTCAATTATTCAATACTTAGATTTATTTTAAAGAAGTAAAAATAAGCTAAAAAGTTTAGTTAGAAAATTTCCGTACCAAAAAAGCATTAATCCTCGTAAGAAGCTTTAAGGGTTTCAATGTCTCTCAGTAATTGTTCAATTTCTTCTTCTTTAGTACCATCGTAAAATCCGCGAATGCGACGTTCTCTATCAATTAGCATAAAATTTTCGGTGTGAACCATGCTATAATCTTTATCACCATCCGATTTTACAGCTAAATACGATTTACGTGCTAGGTCATAGATTTGTTTTTTATCACCAGTGACTAAATTCCACTTGGCGTCATTTACACCTTTCTCAATTGCATAACGTTTTAATTGTGCTACGGTATCAATTTCTGGAAGAACTGTATGTGACAAAAGCATTACTTGATCGTCATCTATAATCTCTTTTTGAATATTTGCCATGTTTTTTGTCATGATTGGACAAATAGTTTGACATGTAGTAAAAAAGAAATCTGCTACGTAAATTTTCCCTTTGTAATGATCTTGTGTGACGGTTTCTCCATTCTGATTTACCAAAGAAAAGTCATTTATTTTATGATATTTACTTATGTGTTGTATGGAATTGTCTACTAATTCAACATTTACATTCGTAGGTTGATATACAGGAAGCACATTGTCCTTGCGAAGCGCAAAGTAGAATAGTGTCATTATAATGGCTGATAAACAGATCATTACAACCGCAAAAAGTCTGTATTTTTTAAAAAATGATAACATTTAGTGTTGTTTGACGGATAAATCTACAGTTCGCCGATTAAATTTGGGTCGTTCGTCGAAAAACTAGGTGCAAATTTACAATTTTTATATTAAAACAGGAAAATTTCCTATATTGGTTGAACCAAATCTAACCTTATTACCATGAAGAAAACCATATTAGCCCTTGGTTTTTTATGTAATTTTATAGCCTTTAGCCAGACAGATCAGGAATTGATCGATGTGGTTCAGGGAGAGTATAAAAAAGCTAGACAGTTACAGGATTTTCAAGCAAATGAAAACACTGAATCTTATGATTTATTATCGCAAAAACTAGAATTAGAAGTAGATCCAGCTGTTCATTATATAAAAGGAAAAGTTACTACAGAATTTCGTTCTTTAGAAAATAAAAACACTATCGTTTTTGATTTATCAGACAAATTAGAAGTATCGTCTGTTACTTCGGAAGAAAAAGCATTACAATTTACACATACTAACAACGAACTCACTATCACATTTGCCGATGATGTTTGTGAAGACGCTATACGCACACTTACTGTAGCGTATGAAGGTGTTCCAAACAAAAACGTAGATGGAGATGGATTTGTAACAACAACACATAACAAAACGCCATCATTATATACACTTTCTGAGCCTTATGGTTCAAGAGATTGGTGGCCTTGCAAACAAGACTTAAACGATAAAATAGATCAAATTGACGTCATCATCACGGCTCCGAAGGCATACAAAGCTGTTTCTAATGGAATGGTAATATCAGAAAAACAGAATGGAGCTATGATGACGACGCATTGGCAACACAATTACCCAATTCCAACTTATTTAATTGGAATTGCTGTAACTGATTATGAAGTATTCTCACAAACTGTTGAAAGAAACGGATATAGTTTTGACATTGTAAACTATGTATATCCTGAATCTAGAGAAAAAGCAGAAGAGTACACGAAAGTGACTGTTGAAATTATGAACCTTTTCCAAGATTTATTTGGCGAATATCCTTATAAAGATGAAAAATATGGTCATGCTGAGTTTGAATATGGTGGCGGAATGGAGCATTCTACAATTTCTTTTATGGGGAACTTTAGCAGATCTTTAATCGCACATGAATTAGCACACCAATGGTTTGGAAACAAAGTTACCTGTGATTCCTGGAATGACATCTGGTTAAATGAAGGTTTTGCTACATACTTATCTGGATTGGTTGAAAATCATTTTGATGGAGAACAAGACTTTATCAATTGGAAGCGTGGAAAAATTGCAGATATTACAACTGCAAGAGCAGGTTCTGTATATGTACAAGATGAGAAGTTAGATAATCCTGGACGCATCTTTAGCTCACGATTAACGTATAACAAAGGTGCAATGGTAATTCACATGTTACGTCAAAAATTAGGAGATGATGTATTCTTTAAAGCCATCAGAAATTATTTGAATGATGAAGAATTAGCCTATGGATATGCCAATACAGATCAACTAAAGGAGCATTTAGAAAAGGAAAGTTGTCAAAACTTAGATAATTTTTTTAGTGATTGGATTTATGGTGAAGGATATCCTTCGTATGATGTTGCTTGGTATCAAAAAGCTCAAAATGAGTTAAACATCACGATGAATCAATCACAATCAAGCAAAAAAGTAGATTTCTTTGAAATGAAAGTTCCCTTTTTAATTGTAGGAATGAATGGAGAAGAAAAATATGTAACTGTAGATAATACTTTTGATGGTGAATCTTTCTCTTTAGCTTTTGACTTTGAAATTGCAGATATCATTATTGATCCAAAATTTGATATGATTTCTAAAAATAACAGCATTAGAATTGACATTGAAGCTATTGCCGAATTAGAAATTCAATCTTCTATCAATAATACCGGAAACAAAACTACCTTAGTTACTCCTGAAAAATAATACGATACAGTATCGTTTCTGAATAAATCTAGTAAAATCCAATTATTAGAGTGCTGCTATCTTTTTTAAGTAATCATAAAAGCTTACTTTTGTGCGTTCTATAAACATTTTATACTATAAATGGGAGTATTTATTCAGATTACATCGTTTGTCCTTATCATTTCAATTCTAGTAATTCTTCATGAATTAGGACATTTCATACCAGCAAAACTTTTTAAAACAAAGGTTGAAAAATTCTACTTATTCTTTGATCCGTGGTTTTCTATTGTAAAAAAGAAAGTCGGTGATACTGTTTATGGAATTGGATGGTTACCTCTAGGAGGTTATGTGAAAATTGCCGGAATGATTGATGAAAGTATGGATAAAGAACAAATGGAACAACCTCCGCAGCCTTGGGAATTCCGTTCAAAACCAGCTTGGCAACGTTTAATTATTATGTTAGGAGGAGTTATTGTAAACTTCTTATTAGCGTGGGTGATATACATATCAATATTCATGTATTATGGAGAATCTTATGTTCCTGTTGATCAAATAGAGCATGGATTGTACTTTGATAGTGTAAGTGAAAAAATAGGTCTTAAAACTGGAGATAAAATCATTGCTATCGATGGAGATAAAGTTGAAAAATTAGACAAATACTTAAATATTGATTTATTACTTGGTGACGAAGTAACGGTAATACGTGAAGGAAAAGAAGTAACAGTAGCATTAAGTGATGAAGGAAAAAAAGCAGCTTTAGATAGTAGAGGAAGACAAATAATAGTTCCACGATACAATACTTTAGTCATTGGGAATGTTGCAGATAGCTCTAATGCAAAAAAGGCTGGAATATTACCAGGAGATGAAGTTGTAATGGCTAATGGTAATACTTTTGAGTTTTGGGACGAATTCTCAGAAGAAATTGCTAAAAGAAAAGGAAAATCTATTGCAATACAAGTAAAGAGGAATAATGAATTAATTGATATTAATGCGCAGGTTTCGGACAGTCTTGGATTGGGTGTTATACCGGATTTAGATTTAGCCAAAGAAAAATTATCTATTGCACGTGAATATGGCTTTTTTGAGGCGATACCAAGAGGTTTTGAAGAAACTATTAATGTATTGGTACGTCAGGTAAAACAATTCAAGCTCATTTTTAATCCTGTTATTCAAGGGTACAAAAAAGTAAAAGGTCCTATTGGAATTGTAGAAATGATGCCAACATCATGGAATTGGCAGTTCTTTTGGAGTTTTATGGCAATGTTCTCTGTGTGGTTAGCCTTTTTAAATATCTTACCTATTCCGGCTTTAGATGGAGGTCATGTAATGTTCTTACTTTACGAAATCATTGTGGGGAAAGCACCATCTCAAAAAGTGATGGAAATAGGCCAAATCATTGGATTTGTAATCATTATGAGTTTAATGGTTGTGATCTTTGGAAACGATATTTGGAACTTAATAAAAGGTAGCTAATCAATAGTACTAGAACAGAACTTAAAAGTTTTTGATTTTTTTAAAAAAATGTTTGTTCGAAATAAAAAATAGCATATATTTGCAACCGCAAAAAGCAATAACACTCCTCCTTAGCTCAGTTGGTTAGAGCATTTGACTGTTAATCAAAGGGTCCTTGGTTCGAGCCCAAGAGGGGGAGCAAAGCTTTCAAAAGCCATCCATTAGGGTGGCTTTTTTTATACGTATACTTCTCGTGAAACCGCCAACTTTCCAAGTTTTTTAGACCATTTTACTGCATTCCCTATTTTACATGCATTCGTTGAAAACCATCAAAAAAGAGGTTGCAAAAAAGGTTACAGTTTTAAATTTTGAGGTTGCATATTATCACCCATTAATTATTTAACAATTTATAGAGGGCGCACAGGATTTTTGTTACAAGATATGGCAACACTGGTAGGAATGCATGTTGGGAATCTATCAAAAATTGAATCAGGACAGGTTACACCATGTCTTGAAGTAGTCTTAGCATCCTATCTGGTCTTTAAGATACCCATAGAGAGATTGTGTAAAAATCATATTAAAGAATCTCCATATGAACTTTTACCTAGAAGCGACACCCTAAAAGAAGAGCTGTTGCATACTAAGGCTTCCAAGAGTGTATATAAACGATTGGAATTACTTTATATTATAGCAAATAAAAGAAATCAATGCAGAAAAATAATATGATCTATTCCAATTAAAATGGTATGGGTTATGTGGTGTATGAAGATCCAAAAGATATTATCAACAATAGCATTGGAAAATTTAAGAAACTCTCCCCCACAAATTATGTGCAGCGTCTTAAAAAATTTATCAGACAGTATCGTCTTGCGGTCTTTATTCTCAAATATTATGATGCATCGAATACGACTAGTAAGCGCGTTAAGGAAGTGATTGTTACTTTAGAAACGCATGCAAAAAAGTATGATGTTAAGGTATACCGCTACAGACGTAGTGATATTGCAGGTGTATTTTCCCTCTTTGGAGATGTATCTAAACATGGAATTTCAAAGACACTGGCGAGTTGGTATCCAGACTTACAACGGTTTTTAGCTCCGCCGCGGAATTTTAAAATTTCAGAGCACTACCATATGGGAATCTTTGATGGCTTTGCACTTATGTACACCCATGCACATTTAACAGGACTGGTTAAGAAAGATGATCATCAGAACTAATATTATTGATTACTTACAATCTTTGTACATAAATAGACATGATAAGATTCAAAGACTTTTGAAGGATAAAACGATGAGACGAGTCTATGATGCTTATTTTTTAGATGGACTAGATTACAGATAGATTTCACAGCAATATGAGATGACATGGCAAGAGCTTCACTGATACATGATAGGTCCCTGCGGGATTATCATACGTGCTGGTCATAGAATAGATCGGTATGTTTGTGGTAATACCCAAACACTAAAACTTAAGATTGTTCATATGAGTGTATAAACAACTTAATTATTTTGAAAAGCATTTTCTTATCTAAAAAGGAAGTGTTTTTCTCTAACAAATAGTACTGTAAAATAATCTCTTGTTTTTGGAAAAAAAAAGGGGATTTTCATATTGATTACTTTTTTGGAAAGAAAGTGAAGTTATCTTAATTGCTGCCAATTTTAAATTCAAAAGAAATTTAATTCCAAGATCAAACCTATCTACTATATTATCAAAAGGTAATTATTATTCACTTTTTGATATTCTAACTGCCTTAAAATACTCTACTGTAAAGACAGAATTAGTAATAATAATGTCCTAAAAGAATGAATGTGTTTTATAATATTTTAATTATGAAAAGTTATTGAATTCTAATAGTTAATACTTAATTTATTAATTCAAAAATCAACGCTTGTAAGAAATTTTCTTGCTACATAAATAAAAAATATATATTTGTACAGATAAAAAAATTTATAAAAAATGAAAGTAAATTACACGTTACTCCTATTTATATTTTGTATTGCGAGCTTAAGTTCACAGAATTTATTAAATACTTCAACATGGACAGAAGGAACAGGTAATGTTTCTGGTTTTACAATTTATGGAACTACTGAAAAAAATTACAGAGATACAGGTTTAGACCATTTAGGAAATGAAGTGATTTTATGGGAATGTATTCCAAATGATACAAGTTTTCAAGATGGAGGATTTTTTTCATCGTATATTCCAATAGATCATACTAAAACATATCGTTTCTCAGTATGGATGAAAAAGATAAATTCTGATATTGGGTCATCATATTTTGGCTGTAATAGTTTAGCTAATGGACAATTTCAAACTTTGAGATTAAATAATAGTTTGATTAATAGCCCATACTTCTTTACAGGTGATTTACCTGAACTAAATAAATGGTATCTTTTAGTTGGTTATGTTCATAACAGTAGTTATTCTTCTAATGTTAGTTTAGGTAAAATTTACGATGGAGAAACTGGGGAAGAAGTTTTATCACTAACAGATTTTAAGTTTACTACTTCTGCAATAAATGTAAGGAGTCGTTCATTTTTGGTACATGGTTCAAACCCTGTAGATAAGCAATTATTATATAAGCCTACTTTAGAAAAATTGACAAGTTCTTCTCCTTCAATTAATCAACTACTAAGTATAAATGAAGAATCTACATTAATTTTCGCATATGATAATGCAGGTAACCAAAAACAACGTTTTTACTGTGATATACCAGGATGTCCACTTACAACTCCTCCAGCAGGAAGGCCTAATACAACAGATATAAAAAAAATCACTGATACTAAAGAAAATGAAAGTCTAACAGAAACCTCGGTTCATAGTATTAAATTATATCCAAACCCAACGGAAGGAAAATTAACTATTCAGTCAAAAGAAGTAGATGTTAAGTTATCTCATAGTATTAACATATACAATACACAAGGGGCACTAGTAGAACAAATTAATGTTAATAAAGAAACTCATTCATTGGAATTAGATATCACCAAAATGCCTACAGGGGTTTATTTTATTCACATGCATTTCTCTAATGGAACTGCTGTTACGAGAAAAATTATAAAAAAGTAAAATCAATACAATTAGTTTTTTAATACAAGAGGATTCATGAAGAATCCATTGTGTGTATGAAAAAATATTAAAAATCTACAGAATGAAAAAAAGAATTCTTCTATATACTCTTTTGTTGACTACTTTGAGTCATTACAGTCAATCAAAAAGCGAATCTAGTGATAAAGAAAATAGTGCCCAGAAAATGACCTATGAAAAAATAGATGTTATTGACAGTAAACAAGAAGTTCTTCCTTTAGAAGGTGTTTCTCCAAATAAGAATTATACTACTGAAAAAAGCTCAAATAATGGTTTTGGAGAAACTACAGGAAGTCTTTCCGTTTCTTTAACAGGAAGTGCTAACTACACAGTTCCTATTGTAGTTCCCTCTGGAATTAATGGTGTAACTCCTGAGGTTGCTTTATCCTACAATAGTCAAAGTGGAAATGGTATTGCGGGGTTTGGCTGGAATCTTAGTGGAATTTCAACTATTTCTCGAATTTCTGCTACTAAATACCATGATGGTCAAATAAACGGTGTTGATTTTGATAATTTAGATCGTTTTGCCTTAGATGGGCAGCGTTTAATGCTAAAAAGTGGATCATATGGTTCAAACGATGCTCAATATGAAACCGAAAATTATTCGAACCTTAAAATTAAATCATATGGAGTATCTCCTTATGGAGCTGCTTATGGACCAGCCTATTTTATTGTAAATTATCCAGATGGCTCAAAAGCATATTATGGAAATAGCAATGATTCAAGAACTCATGCAAGCTACGCTATCACACATTGGGAAAACTCTCAAGGAATAAGAATCGATTACGAATATGAATATTCAAATACTAATAATAGTCAATCCATAAGTAAAATTAAGTATGGTCATACAAATGCAACAAGTCCTATTAATGAAATTAAATTTACATATTATCAAAATACAGTACGCAAAAGATGGGAAAGATCATATGTGGGAAATGTATCATTAACACGAAAAAAAATATTAAAATATATAGAAGTCTTTACTAACAACAATCGTGTAAGATTGTATTCTTTTGGCTACAATACTAGCCGTTTAAGCTATGACAGACTTATATTTATAAGAGAATATGTTGGTGATTTACAACAAGCTCATAGTCCTATCTATTTTAATTATTCAACATCAGACCCATCTGTAAATGTTAATAATATTACTACAGATTTAGGACTTGTAAATATTGAACAGAGAAATGCAGAGACTGTTTCTTTAGATTTTACTGGAAACGGAAAAATGGACTTTTTAGTGTACCCAAAAGACGATAAAACAAAATTTTGGATGTTCAAGGATATTCAAACTAGCTCAAACATCTCCCCATCATTAATAAATGTAGGAGAATTTGAAACAATATTTCCTGTTAAATGGCTAAATCATGAAAATAAAGTGATTGAAAAACAAGGAATTAATGTCGTAAGAAAAGGGAGTAGTGGTGGCGTATACTTTGATATATATACAAATAGTCCGACTCAACCTATTGGGCTAAACTACAGTAAAAGATGGAATGCTCCTACTTATCAATATAATATTAATTGTGATAGCTCGATACAGAAAGATATTCCTAAAGAATATATTTCAGGAGACTTCAATGGTGATGGATTAACTGATGTACTAGCAGTCGGAAAACCTTATACAAATAGATATTGTTATGAATATGATTGCTCTGGAGGAAACACAAATAATGGTGATGGTACTATTGGTCCAATTACAGGAGGAGGCATTGATGTTATTGATCCTGATCCAGGGAACAATGAAACTTGTTGTAGTTGTAGTGACTACATCGTTAGTAATAACAACACATATTTTATAGACTTAAATAGAAATACTACAACAAACTTCGTCACTCAAATAGGTAATTTATCAGAAATATTAAATGAGGAAGATAAACTTTCTACTGGTGATTTTAATGGAGATGGAAAAACAGACTTAATTCATATAACTAATGGTAAATTATATATTTACACGCTTACAAATAATAATCAATTAAGTTTATTATGGTCTGTTACTGATTCTGGAATTACTCTTACTGATCCATTGCTATTTGGCGATTTCAACGGAGATGGCAAAACAGACTTTTTAGACCCTATAGCCAATGGCAGTTACTCTTTTAGAACATTCATTTCTACAGGAACTGCTTTTGTACAAGAGACAAAAACACAACCTTTTAAGTATCAAAAAACTACTTATCAACCAAATGCGCTTCCTGGTTATTCAGTGTTTAATGGGTATAATTTAATTCCATTAGATATTAATGGAGATGGAAAAACAGACATCATCGAATACAACACTACTACCTATAATAATGGTACAAATGGAGTACAAACTGTCAAAATTTATAATAATCAAGGGCACCATAGTAATTACTCTGATGCTCAAGTAAACTTTTTATTTGGAGGTACAGCTACAAAAAATGGGAATGCAGAACATTTCCCAGTTCCAATATTCTTAACTTCAAATCAACCTAATAAAAATTTAGATTTTGCTACTATAAGCAACCAATGGATTACCTCCTTTTCGTTTACACAAGACCATCGAGAAGATGTATTATTACGTTCGGTAGAAAATAATGGAGTAAAATATGTTATAGAATATGACCATTTAGACGATTCGGAAGGTTCTCAAACATATTCTTCTTCTAGTAATAGTATATATCCATATATAGATATAAAAACTGCTCCAGGTACCAAAGTCGTAAGTTCCTTACAGCGAATAGTATATGGAACTCCTACGCTCACAAAAAAGTACGCCTATGAAGGAGGAGTATATAATGTAGAAGGATTGGGTTTTCAAGGTTTTAGTAGCGTAGCAACTAGTAATTGGCATACTGGAATTTCAGACAGAATATATACGGTCTCAAAATATGATCCATTACTAAGAGGAGCAATGACTGCTTCATATACTCAAGCGAATAATTATACTTTTACTATACCGTCTTCTAATTATATTTCTAAAACTACATATCAATATGATTCTTCATTAGCTAACAATAAAGTCTTTAAGTTATCGACCACTTCTGTTCTCACACAAAACAATATAGATGGTACTTACACAAACACAATGTACCAATATGATGAATTTAATAATCAAACACATGTAAGTACAAACTATGTAGGAGGAAACACAACAAGAAGCATTACGTATGCCAATAGTACTGGGACAGATTATTTTATTGGAAGACCCCTTACAGTTGTGAATACATCTACAATAGGAAACAACACCTTTAGCTCTGAACAACAGTTTGTATATACTGGAAATCTAATAACACTAAAGAAGACCAAAGGAAATGGTACTCCATTTGATTTAGAAGCTTATGAGTATGATGTATTTGGAAATATTACTAAAATTACAACTACTCCAAATGGGGAGCCATCAAGAGAAGTAAATTACGAATACGATGCGTCGGGGCGCTTTCTTACAAAGATGACAGATGTAGAAGGCTTAGAAACTCTATATGAATATAATATATTAACATTAACAGGTTCTTTAAAAAAAGTAATAAACCCTTTTGGACAAGAAACTACTTTCGCATATGATGAATGGGATAGACAAACAACAATAACGGATTATTTGGGGAATCAAACTAACTCATTATATGAAGAGCCTGGTCATTCATACACAGTCTCAAATGTTAGCGATGATGGAAATGAAACCAAAGTATTTTATGATACTCTTGAAAGAATTGTAAAAGTACAACAAAAAGATATACTAGGACAGTGGATCAGTAAAAGTTATGAGTATGACAAATTTGATAGAATAACTAGAGAAAGTGAACCGTTTACTGGAAATAGTCCTTCTCAATGGAATGAAATTACATACGATTTTTATAGTAGACCTATCACACAAACTTTATATACTGGAAGGGTTATTAATATTAGTTATAACGGAACAGCTGTTACAGTAGATGATGGAATAAAAACGGTTACATCTAATAGTGATGGAATGGGAAATACTTTGAATGTAACTGATCCAGGTGGAACAATAAGTTATACATACTATGGTAATGGAAATTTAAAGTCAGCTGATAATAACGGTGTAATTGTTTCTATGGAACAAGATGGCTGGGGACGTAAAATAAAATTAACTGATCCATCAGCAGGAATTTACGAGTATGTGTATAACGGCTACGGAGAACTCTTAAATGAGACTAACCCGAAAGGAGAAACGAATTATACCTATTCTTCCATAGGAAAATTGCTAGAAAAGCACACAACAGGTGATAATAATACTGATATCCTTGTACAATATTCTTATCATCCAGTGAATAAGATGATAAATGGTATATCATCGACAAGTTCGGATGGAAATAATAGTATGTATTCATATACATATGACACACATCAAAGGATATCCAATATATCGGAGATCAACCCTTATGCAGATTTCTCAAAAGAATACACATACGACTCTTTTGGAAGAGTAGACACAGAACAATATGACGCTAAGTTGTTAATGAATAATAAAACTAGCAGTAAGAAAGTACAAAATAGCTATCAAAATGGTCGTTTAAAAACTATTACAGATTATACCACCAATGAAGTTATCTGGAACTTAACAGGAGTAAATGCTAGAGGACAAATAACGGCTTCGAATTTTGGAAATAATATACAAAAGAGTAATTCTTATGATATTTACGGATATGTAACCAATAAAGTAGTTTCAAAAAACACAGGTTCTTCCTCAGAGATAATCATGAACCTTGGGACTAGCTTTGATACACAAAGAGGGACTTTGAACAGTAGAACTAACAGTATGTTTTCATGGTCAGAAACGTTTGGTTATGACAACTTAGATCGCTTGATAACCTTTAATGATAATGATGGAGATAATAGTATTAGCTATGACAATTTAGGTAGAATTACATCCAATAATACTATCGGGGAATACAATTACTCAGGAACTTCGTATCAAGTATCAACGATTGATCTTAATAATCAAGGAGATTTGTATTATCAGCAAAATTCGTTACAACAAGTAAAATTCAACGCTTTTAAAAAGCCTTTTGAAATCAATGAAGAAGGAAAAGAAAAAGTAGGTTTTCAATACAATGCTTTTATGAGACGATCACACATGTTTTATGGCGGTGTTGAGAATGATATTTATCAGCGTAATAATAGAAAGCATTATTCTTTTGATGGGAGTATGGAAATTAGCTATGATACTGCTAATGATACTACACTTTTTGTTACCTATATTGGAGGTAACCCATATACAGCTCCAGCGATATGGAGATCAGAACAAGACAATTCAACTACAGAAAATGATTACTTTTACTTGCATCGTGATTATTTAGGCAGTATATTGCTGATAACTGATAAAAATGGGAATGCTAAAGAAAAACGTCACTTTGATGCATGGGGAAATATTGTTCAACTTACTGACGGAAATGATGCTCCATTAGAAAAGTTAACGTTTTTAGATAGAGGATATACAGGGCACGAACACTTACAGGGTGTAAAGTTAATACACATGAACGGCCGCTTATATGATCCTAAATTAAAACGTTTTTTATCTCCTGATAATTACATACAAGACGTATCTAATACTCAAAATTTTAATCGTTATGGTTATGTGCTCAACAATCCATTGATGTATACAGATCCAAGCGGAGAAATGACGGAAGATCCTGGAGGACTCACTAACGGACAGCAGATAGGGATTGGAGCAACTATTGCTAGTTTAGGAGGAATGGTTGATTGGAATTCCGTAGGAGACTGGTTAGGAACTAATTTCAAAAGTATAGTAAGAGATATTGGCAATGGTTTTAGAGAAGCAGGGAGATTTTTAAAACGAATATTTGGAGGTAAGAAACGAAAATCTAGTGCAATTGAATTTGATACATATACAAATTTAACAAGTGACCCATTGGCAGGTTCTAGTTCTAGTAATTCCATAACATTATTTGATGCTCAAGGGGAGAATGGTGAAAGAAATGTATTATTATTTCATGAAGCAAGAGTGTTTGGAAAGCATATTACTTATGAATACAACTTATTTGATGATAAAAAAAATATTCATAAAATAACTTTAACTGGTTGGACAAATTCAGAAAGAGGTCCTCATCAAGGACGTAGGCAAGTGATTGAAATAATTATACAGTCAAGTGAAGGAAATCCACGAATAGTCAGTTCTACTTTATCAGGTGGTATGTATAGCACTAGGAAGGATCCTAGTTGTGGACATTATCATTGCCTTCCAGATACAAATTTTGAGCCTGTCGAAAATTTTAAGTCACATTTAACAAATTACGTTACCGAACCTCTATTAGGAGCATTAAGAGAAAATCCAAATTATAATCCGTGGAATGGAAGCCTTACATCAGCTCAAGTACTTGGAGGAATAGGATTAGGTTCAGGAATGATTTCTGGATATACAAATGGTAAAATAAATCCGATTTCTGATTTTTTAGGTAAACAATTAACAAGATGGTTTTATGGGGCAGCAGGAGGTTTATTTACTGGTAACTTATACCGAAACAATGCTGATCATACAGGTAAAACAATAAAAACTAATTTTAGAACAGGAGAACATGCTTGGTAATAGTAATATCACATTAACTTTGTAAGATTAAGAAATCAGTTTAACTTACACATCTTATAAAAGATGTTAAATATATTAATATTATGAAATACTTTTTTATAGTCCTTTTTGTCTTTGGTATTCTATATAGGATATATAACTATAAAAATCTTTTTGATGGCAAAGTATGGAGAATTCCTTTGTCAAAAAACATTCAACTTTTTGTGGATAAGTATCTATTTTTGTTTTTAGCACTTACTTTTTTAGTTATTTGGAACTATAAGCTAGCTACACTACCTATAATCATAATGAATATCATTATAGCTATAACATTCTTTAAAATAGAAAAACATTAAGTAGTCAATGAGATTTGGATGTCCCATATATTTAAACCAACTTATTTCTTAGATCAATTAGATTGATGTACTAACTAGAATAATAGGTTTATAAATGTGTATTCATAAAATTAAATAAGTTAATGAAACAAATATATTTGTTAATATTACTTTTACTTTCAAACATTGGCTTCTCTCAAAACGAAGCCAATGTTTGGTATTTTGGTAACAATGCTGGTTTAGATTTTAATAGCGGAACTCCAGTAGCACTGACTAATGGACAGATGGCAACTCTAGAAGGATGTGCGTCTATTGCAAATAATTCAGGTCAATTACAATTCTACACTGATGGTGTAACGGTTTGGAATAAAAACCATAGTATTATGGCTAATGGTACTGAGTTGAAAGGGCATTTCTCAAGTACACAATCAGCTATAATAATTCCGCTACCTAGCTCAAATACTCAATATATTATTTTTACAGTTGACGATGGAGCTAGTTTTGATGGATTAAATTACTCTGTAGTGGATATGAGTTTAAATGGCGGATTAGGCGAGGTAACATTAAAAAATGTTCAATTAATTGCGCCTACTTTAGAAAAAGTGACTGCAGTAAAACACAATAATGGAAATGATATATGGGTAGTAACACATGAAAGAGGAAGTAATGCATTTTATGCTTATTTGGTCACAAACACTGGTGTTCAAAGTACGCCAGTTATAACAAACATAGGATTTGTTTATAATGGTATTTCTTTTAGTGAAAATGCCGGGTATATGAAAGCATCCCCTAATGGGCAAAGATTAGCCATGGTTTTTCCTAAACCTTCAAACGGCTTACAACTATTTGACTTTGATAATGCTACAGGTGTTGTTTCCAACCATATCAATGTATATGATGTTCCTGGTGCATTTAGGCCTTATGGAGTAGAATTCTCTCCGTCAGGAGATATCTTGTATGTATCTGGTACAGGTGGAATTTCACAGTTTGATATTACATTTTCTAACCCTTTTGATATTATAACGAGTGTTACATTTTTATCTAACGAAATTGCTGATAACTTTTGGAGAGCAATGCAATTAGCGCCAGATGAAAAAATTTATATTACTCGAATGGCTGATGATAATGTTCCAGATATTAATACATTGAGTGTAATCAATGAACCTGATGTTTTAGGAGCAGGATGTAATTTTCAATTGGATACAATTTCTTTAGGAACAGGAGTTGCTCAATCTGGTTTGCCACCATTCATACAATCATTTTTTCAAGTAGGTATTACAACAGAAAACAATTGTTTAGGAAATGAGACTCAGTTTCAAGCTAATATTTCAGAATCCTATGATTCCATATTGTGGGATTTTGGAGATGGAAACACTTCTTCTATACAAACACCTTCACATACATATTTAAATGCTGGTATTTATACAGTAACCGTAACGGTAACATCTGGAACAGAAACAACTTCAAACACAGCAGAAGTAACAATATATGATCAACCTACAGCCAATCAACCATCAAATATTTTAGTATGTGATGATAATAATGATGGATTGTATAGCTTTGATTTAACAACTCAAAATACTCTCATTTTGAATGGGCAAAGCGAATCAATATTTGAGGTTTTATATTATGTATCTATAAATGATTTCAATAATGAGAATCCTATTACAACACCAGAAGCATATATAAACACAACTCCCTATGGTGCGCAAACCATTATTGCTAGCGTCCGTAATATAGAAAATAATAACTGTGAAGATTCAACAACTTTTTCTATTCAAGTATTTGAATTTCCGACGCCAAATCAAAATGTTCCAAATATTTCAACTTGTGATAACACATCTTTCGGAACTGATAATGATGGGATTATTCTTTTTGATTTAACACAAAATGAAACAGCAATTCTAAATGGTCAATCAGAGACACTTTTTTCAGTAAACTACTTTACAGATGCTGGGTTTGCAAATCAAATTACAAGTCCCAATGCTTATCAAAATACTACAGCAAACGAAACCATTTATGTTCAGGTAGTAAATAACAATAATTCAAATTGTGTTGCTGAAACTTATTTTAATATTGAAGTAAATGAATTACCATTAGTTAATTCTATTGTTGAATTAAAACAATGTGATGATGATCTTGATGGATTTAGTATATTTAACTTACATGAAGTAACAAATGAAATTTCAGTTAATGCAAGTACTGAAACAGTTACTTTTTACGAGTCTGAGCTGGATGCACAAAATGAAAGTAATCCTATCGCCAATTCAAATTTTTATATAAATCAGACAGTAAGTACTGATATTGTTTGGGCTAGAATTGAAAATAGTAATAGTTGTACAAGAACTAGTCAAATAAATCTTATCGTTTCTACAACACAAATCCCAAGTTCATTTACAAGAGATTTTTATGAATGTGACGATGCTATTAATGGAACAAATTCAGATGGTATAAGTTCTTTTGATTTTTCAATTGTAAATTCTGAAATAGAAGCATTATTCCCTGTTGGTCAACAATTAATAATTTCTTATTACCGAAATCAGACAGATGCATTGACAGAACAAAATTCCATCACTGATATTTCTAATTACAGAAATATTGGGTATCCAAACACACAAAATATATATATTAGAGTCGATAGTGCACTAGACAATGACTGTCTTGGGCTAGGCGATCATATAACATTACATGTTGAAACTGTCCCTGTGGCAAATTCTGTAATAGTGCCTGAAGAATGTGATGCTGATGGTGACGGAATATTTGAATTTGATACTTCTAATATAGAAAATACTCTTTTAAATGGGCAAACGAATGTTAATGTTAGCTACACAGATGAAAATGGAACTTCCCTACCAAGTCCATTACCTAATCCATTTATAACGAGTTCACAAAATATTATAGCAAGAGTTACTAATTTAAATTCTTTGGATGCTGAAGGTGCTTGCTATGCTGAAACAGTTATAGTTTTTACTGTAGAAGCTGCTGCTGTAGCAAATCCAGTACCACAACAATCAACCTGTGATGATGATAGTGACGGTTTTGCTGCATTTGATACTTCAACAATTGAAACGACAGTTTTAAATGGTCAAACAGGAATGATTGTAACCTATACTGATGAAAATGGAGATTTATTACCAAGTCCACTACCTAATCCATTTATAACGAGCTCACAAAATATTACTCTAAGAGTTGAGAATCCCTTAAATTCAATTTGTTATGATGAAACTACACTCGAATTTCTTGTATATCAAACCCCAATAGCATTTCAAATAGAAAATGATATAATTTGTGATGACACTTCTAATGATGGTCAAGCAGTATTTACATTATCTAATTACAATACTCAGGTATTAAATGGACAACCAAATGCCATTTTTGAAGTGAATTATTTTGAAAGTATGACGGAGGCTGGAAATAATGTAAACTCACTACCAAATAATTATACTGTAACTACTTCAAGTGAGGAAGTATTTGTAAGAGTTCACAATATCAATAACCCAAGCTGTTATGATATTACTTCATTTCAGCTAGGAGTTGTCTATTTTCCGATAGCCAATCAACCAAATGACATCTTTGTATGTGATGGAGAGGAAAACGATGGATTTGAAACTTTTGATTTGACAGATCAAAACGTAGCTATTCTTGGGACACAATCCGCTACTGAAAATACAATTACCTATCATCTTTCACAAAATGATGCAGATAATGGAAATAATCCTTTGAGTCCATTATTTACTAATACCTCAAACCCACAAACCATCTATGCACGATTAGAAAATAATACTCATACGGATTGTTACACAACTACAGCGTTCTCAGTTAATGTAATTGAACAACCATTATTATTAATGGATGAACAATGGTCAATTTGTGAAAATGAGTCCATAGAAATTGTAGCTGATACTGGATATGATGAGTACTTATGGTCTACTGGAGATACAACCCCTGTGATTACTGTAGATCAGGCAGGGACTTATGAGCTAACTGTAGCCAATGTTCTGGATGGTGTTCGGTGTGAAACTTCAAAAATTATTACAGTTTTAGAATCTACAATAGCAACTATTATAAATGTAGAAACTACAGATTGGACACAAAATGATAATACAATATCAATTCAAGTAGAAGGGAGTGGTGATTATGAGTACTCAATTGATGGAGTAAACTATCAAGATAGTAATATCTTTAATAATTTATTAATTGATGATTATCTTGTTTATGTAAGAGATAAGAATGGGTGTGGAATTATCACAGAAGAAGTATATCTTTTGTATTACCCCAATTTTTTCACACCAAATGGAGATGGATATAATGAAACTTGGCAATTACTAAATTCTTCAAAAGAGCCGTTCAATAGAGTATATATTTTTGATCGCTTTGGAAAAATTCTAAAGGAATTGAAGCCAAATGATATTGGGTGGGATGGTACATATAATGGAAATCCAATGCCTTCGACAGATTATTGGTTTATAGTAGAACGGCAAAATGGAAAAACTTATAAAGGCAATTTCAGTTTGAAGAGATAAGAAAAAGACTACTGGTTCTATATCTAAGAAGGGTCTAAAAAAAACAGCTAACACACTAAAATAAAAACAAAATGCGGTTCTATAATCGACTAAGAAGGGAGCACTTTTGATCCCAAGCTAACCAAAAATAATTATGATATTGATGTAAAAAAATAGAAAAAGGTGATATTTACTTTCACTATATAAAAGGAAAGTTAACTGAAGTGATCATTCCCCCAAAATTAGGACAGTAGTTTAAGTTAGAAAAAAAACACTTAAATTTACTGATATGACACGAAGAAAATTCACTTCAAAATTCAAGACCAAAGTTGTTTTGGAAGTATTAA